>Ga0182005_1000104_pt1 | contig 63629 bp, 59 predicted proteins | sample Sormic07211103_1_FD_123021 | JGI IMG/M metagenome (GOLD analysis project Ga0182005, IMG submission 123021) | Rhizosphere microbial communities from Sorghum bicolor, Mead, Nebraska, USA - 072115-103_1 MetaG | ecosystem: Host-associated > Plants > Roots > Rhizosphere | place: USA: Nebraska... | reverse complement strand
GCGTATTCGGAGGCTGAGCATGGGTATCCTCGATTTCCTGAAGCGTAAACCCGAACCGAGCGCCGGCGTCGCCAAAGAGCGTCTGCGCATCATCGTCGCCCAGGAGCGCTCGACGCGCGGCGGTCCCGACTACCTGCCGCTGCTGCGCAACGAGCTGCTCGAAGTGATCCGCAAGTACGTCAACGTCGACGTCGAGGCAGTCAACGTGACGCTCGAACGTGACAGCGGCCACGAAGTACTCGAACTCTCCGTCGCATTGCCGGACGGCAAGTCCGCGATATGAGTCCGGCCGATCCCGCCGACGCGGTCCTCCGCGTCGGCGACATCGGTTTCGACGAACCGCGCCAGCTGCTGAAAGGGTTCGGCCTCAGCCTCGTCGAGGTCTCCCTCGGCGAAGCCATACCGGGCAGTTACTGGGGCGACACCGAAGCCGGCATCATCGGCACGACGGTCTACGCGCGCACCGACACCCCGGTCCACTCCCTCCTCCACGAAGCCTGCCACCTCATCGTGCTGCCGGAGGACAAGCGTGCGCTCGTCCACACCGATGCGACGGATTCCATCGAGGAAGAGGACGCCACCTGCTACCTGCAGATCGTGCTCGGCGGACACCTTCCCTCGGTAGGCAGTGCACGCATCATGGAAGACATGGATCGCTGGGGTTACACCTATCGTCTGGGCTCCACGCTCGCATGGTTCGAGCAGGACGCGCCTGAAGCGCGCGCGTTTCTCCGTGACCGCGGACTGCCTGTCGACTAACTGGCACAAACCAGGCGCTTTTTTCAGATTTATCCGATTCTAAAGGCGGATTGGCTCCCTTAGCCTTGGATCAGGCATCGCCCGACGTTACCGCGGAGACATCCGCGGGGTTTCGAGGTGCGTGAGCCTGTCGGCAATGGAGAAACAACGATGAAGTACGTCATCCCCGGTCCACGGGAGACTCCCCCCGCTCGCGGCAACACGGGCGGCGTCGCAGCTGCTCCGTCGTCTCACGGTGGCGATATCGGAAAAAGAATCGACCGCCTGGAAACCGACAGCCAGTTCATTCGCCGCGACCTGGATGAGATGCGGGGCGACACGCGCGCCATCAAGGACCAGCTCCATTCGATAGATAAGAGACTCACCGTCATAGAACAATCGAGCGACGCGGGATTCGGATCCATCGGCCAGAAAATGGACGCGGAATTCGCTTCCACCCAACAGAGAATGGACGCTGGATTTGCTGCCGTCGACCAGAAATTCGTTGCTGTCTACGAGAAAATGAATGCGGGCTTCGCTGCTGTCGATCAGCAGTTCGTTGCCGTCTACCAGAAAATGGATGCGGGCTTCGCTGCTGTCGATCAGCAGTTCGTTGCCGTCTACCAGAAAATGGATGCGGGCTTCGCTGCTGTCGATCAGCAGTTCGCTGCCGTCTACCAGAAAATGGATGCGGGCTTCGCTGCTGTCGATCAGCAGTTCGCTGCCGTCTACCAGAAAATGGATGCGGGCTTCGCTGCTGTCTACCAGAAAATGGATGCCAACTTTTCATCCATCCACCAGACACTGTCAACGGTCCCGACAAAGCTTCAGCTGGCGCTGATGGCTCTCGCCGGCCTCGCGATGATTCTGGGCTCGGCTTTCGCCGTCGTCGCCGTCTTGTTGAGGTCCACAGGCCATGCGGAAGTGGCGAATGTACTGGACGCGGCACGAGGCTGAACGTGCTTTCCCCCCAGTTTGCCGCCGGGCCGATACTCAGCCCGGTTCGTTGCGCTCGATCTGCGAAACCACGCTCGACGCCGCCCCGGCCTTCGCACGCGCCAGGCGGCGGCGCTCCAGCGAGACGTACCACATCCACGCCGCGAGACCGATCAGGCAGATCGTTGTGGCGCCGATGGCAAGAGTGAGCATGTTGTCGGACAGCGCCGGCGAAAGCACGCCGGCCACGAGAGCCGTGAGGATCAGACTTCCGAACGCCTGGACCGATGACACGCCGCCGCGCTGCTCAGGAAAACGGTCCAGCAACAACAACGTCAGCGTCGGGAAGGCCAACTGGACCCCGCACCCATACAGAGCCAGCGGCAGCGTCGACCACGGCACCCGTGGGTGATCCAGCGTCACCGCCAGGATCAGGTTCAACGCGCACGACGACAGCATCGACGCATAGCCCCAGGACACCGTGCGGGCCGCACTGGCCCTTCCCGCCACCCGGCCTGAAATGAAGGCACCGGCGACCATGCCACTGACCACCGGCACGAACAGCCACGGAAACCCGCTCGCGCCCAGACCCAGCAGGTCGCGGATCAGATGCGGCGCCGACGCGATATAGAGAAACAAACCGGAGAAATTGACCGACGCCGCGATCGCCAGTGGCCAGAACGGCAGGTCGCTGAGGATCGCCCTATAGCCGCGCAACAGCGGTCGCGGACGAAATACCGTGCGATGCGCAGGCGGATGCGACTCGACCAGGAAATACGAGACGCCCAGGGTCAGCAACGTCGTGAAGCCGGTCAGCGCCCAGAAGATGCCGCGCCAGCCATCGATGCCCAGCAGCCACGCGCCGACGATAGGCGCGATGGCCGGCGCCACGCCGAAGATCATCATCACCTTGGACATCATGCGCTGGGCTTCTTCGCCGTGCATGGTGTCACGCACGACGGCCCGACCCACGACGATGCCGGCGCCGCCGCAAAGACCCTGCAGGATGCGGCAACCCAGCAGGAAGCTGAAGCTCGGCGCCAGGGCCGCACCGACGGACGCCACGGTGTAGACAGCCATCGCGATGACGATCACGGGCTTACGGCCGTAGGCGTCCGACAACGCGCCGTGGAACAGACTCATGACCGCATATGCCAGCAGGTAGACGCTCAGCAACTGCTGGAGAGCGACGGCGCCCACCCCGAAGTCGCGGCCGATGTCCGGGAAGCCCGGAAAGATCGCATCGATCGAGAACGGCCCGATCATCGACAGAGCGGCCAGCAGAAACGGCAGGTAGCGCCTCGGGTCGCGCGTCGCGGAGGTCATGGGAGCGGCCATGGCGTTCAGGGGAACGATCAGTATAGCGGCAAGCCTCCGATCCCCTCGCCCGGCTCACCGCAAAGCCCCATAATCGAACCGCCACATCGCATCGAGGGTCACATGGGCTATAGCGGATTTCTTGCTGTGGGGATCGGCGGCGCCGTGGGCAGCCTGCTGCGCTGGTGGCTGGCCGTGGCGCTCAATGCCCTCGTTCCCAACATCCCGCTCGGGACGCTTTGCGCCAATCTGGCCGGCGGCCTGCTGATGGGCGTCACGCTCGGGGTGTTCGATCACTTCCAGACGTTGCCGGTTGAACTGCGTCTGCTCATCGCCACCGGCTTTCTCGGCGGGCTCACCACGTTCTCGACGTTCTCGGCGGAATCCACCGGGTTGCTGCTGCGGCAGCAATACGCCTGGTTCGCCGCGCATGTCGCACTGCACCTGATAGGTTCGATCGGGCTGACGGTTGCCGGGCTGGCGATCGCCCGCGGAGTGCTTCGCCACGTTTGACGAGGATCCAAAGGAGTTCCATCGATGACTCACGATGTTTCTTCCCTCAAGGCACGCGCACAGATCCTCCTGCAAAAAGCGGGCATCACGCTCGGCGGACAACGCCCGACCGACCTGGTGATCCACGACGAGCGCACCTACGCGCGTGTCTTCGCCCACGGTACGCTCGGTTTTGGCGAGGCCTATATGGATGGCTGGTGGGATGTCGGCGACCTGCCCGCTTTTTTCGCTCGCGTGCTGTCGTCGCACCTCGACGAGTCGGTGCTCACGCTGGACACCCTGATGACGCATCTCAGGGCGCGGCTGATCAACCGCCAGCGGGGCGCGCACGCCTGGGACGTCGGACGACGTCATTACGACCTGGGCAACGATCTCTTCGAGGCGATGCTTGGCAAACGCATGGTGTATTCCTGTGCCTATTGGGCGCACGCCGACAATCTGGATGACGCGCAGGAAGCGAAGCTCGACCTGATCTGCCGAAAGCTGGCCCTGCGGCCCGGCCAGCGCATCCTCGACATCGGCTGCGGCTGGGGCGAGGCACTGAAGTTCGCCGCCGAGCGCTACGGCGTCAGCGGGGTGGGCGTGACCGTTTCGAAGGAGCAGGCCGCCTACGCCCGTGAGCTGTGCCACGGCCTGCCGGTCGAGATCCGCCTGCAGGACTACCGCGACCTCGACGAGCCTTTCGACGCGATCCTTTCGGTCGGCATGTTCGAGCACGTCGGCGGCAAGAACTACCGCACGTGGTTCGAAGTGGCCCGACGCTGCCTGCGCAAGGATGGCCTCGTTCTGCTGCACACCATCGGCAGCAACGGCGCACCGGGACGGCCGGACCCATGGATCGACAAGTACATCTTTCCCAATTCGGTGATTCCCTCGATGAGCCAGGTGGCTGGCGCGCTCGAGGGGCTTTTCATCGTGGAGGACTGGCACAATTTCGGCGCGGACTATGACCGCACGCTGATGGCATGGCGTGCCAACGTGGAGGCGGCCTGGCCAAAACTGGCCTCACGTTACGACGAGCGATTCCGCCGGATGTGGAATTTCTACCTGGGCTGCTCCGCCGGTGTCTTCCGCAGCCGCCGCGACCAGTTGTGGCAGCTGACCCTGTCGCCGCACGGCAGGCCGGGCGGGTACCGCGTGCCGCGCTGACGGAATGACCACTTCCTGCCTCGTACGGTCGGAGCATGGATCCCAAGGCCACGCTCCCCGACGGTATCGTCGAGACCGATGTTCCCGCGCGGCTCGACCGGCTGCGCTGGGGGCGCTTTCATACCCTGGTGGCCGTTGGCCTCGGGATCACCTGGGTGCTCGACGGGCTCGAGGTGACCATTACCGGCTCGATCGCCGGTGCGCTCAAATCCAGCCCGGTCCTCCACCTCACCGACGGTCAGGTGGGACTGGCGGGCAGCCTTTATCTCGTCGGTGCCGTGCTGGGCGCGCTTTTCTTCGGGTGGCTTACCGACCGGCTCGGGCGGAAGAAGCTGTTCACGGTGACGCTGGGCCTGTATCTGACGGCCACGGCCGCTACGGCCTTCTCACCGGACTTCCTCACCTTCGTGATCTTCCGCGCGCTGACCGGCGCGGGCATCGGCGGCGAGTACGCCGCCATCAACTCGGCGATCCAGGAACTGATTCCGGCACGCTATCGTGGCCACACGGATCTGGTCATCAATGGCAGTTTCTGGATCGGCGCCGCACTGGGCGCGCTCGCCGCCGTAGGCCTGCTCGACATGGGCTGGGTATCGGCCGAGATCGGCTGGCGACTGACCTTCGGGTTGGGTGCCGTGCTGGGCCTGGGCATTCTTTTCCTGCGGCACTGGATTCCGGAGAGCCCGCGCTGGCTGATGCTTCATGGTCGCATCGAGGAGGCCGAGGCCGTGGTCGCCGACATCGAGAAGCGCCTCGACGTCGCTCCCCCTTCCGAACCGCTGCCACGGTTGCGTCTGCGTCCGCGCGGACTGACCCTTGCGGACGTTGCCCGTACATTGTTCCGTCTCTATCCGAAGCGGACCGTGCTGGGCCTGGTACTGATGGCCACGCAGGCGTTCTTCTACAACGCGATCTTCTTCACCTATGCGCTGGTGCTCGGCCGCTTTTACGGCGTGGCCGATGCGGATGTCGGTCTCTATCTGCTGCCATTCGCCGCCGGTAATTTCCTCGGCCCGCTCCTGCTGGGACGGCTGTTCGACACGCTGGGCCGGCGGACGATGATCGTGGCGACCTATGCACTGTCCGGACTGCTGCTGTTCGTCACCGCCTGGCTCTTCGTCCACGGCCACCTCGACGCGCGAACGCAGACGATCGCCTGGAGCATCGTGTTTTTCTTCGCCTCCGCGGCCGCCAGCTCGGCCTACCTCACCGTCAGCGAGAGCTTCCCACTGGAGTTGCGCGCCCTGGCCATCGCCCTGTTCTACGCCTTCGGCACGGCACTCGGCGGCGTCGCCGGCCCGTGGCTGTTCGGCCGCCTCATCGGCAGTGGCGAGCGCATGTCCATCGGCTGGGGCTACGCGCTGGGTGCTTCGCTGATGCTGATCGGGGCGGCAGCCGCGTGGTTACTTGGCATCGCCGCCGAGCGACGGTCCCTCGAAGATGTCGCCGCCCCGCTCGGCAGGGCCGACTGACAAACCGAACCGTTTACGCAGCAAGCCGCGGATGAAATGCCATGCAGGCCATGGATCGTCGCGGCGGAACACGTGCAGATCAGCACCGACCCACTCCATCAGCAGGCGGATCCAGCCCGGATGCCTGGCCGCCGGGGTAGAACGAATGCTGGCGATATCGTGATACAGGTCCACGCAGGCGACGCCGTCGCGATAGGCACGCGTCGCGCGTTTCACCGGCAGGCCCTGCGCGTCTTGCCAGGCCATTTCGCAGACGTTGACGCCGCTGCGCGCCGCGAACTCCACATAGGTCCAGGCGCGCGTATTCACCTCGATCAGGCGGAACGCGCCGTCGCGCGCATCGCGCTTGAACTCCGCGCTGAAGATGCCCCGGTAGTCCAGTCCATCGAGGACGCGACAGGTGCTGCGCACCGCGTCCGGCACGATCGCGAGCGGCACGGCCTGAGAGCACGAACTGTTGCCGAAGTCCGGAGGCGACATCCGGCGGCGACGACGGGCGAAGAGCCCGGTATACGCGCCCTGCCCGTCACGAAACCCGTCGATGAAGAAATGTTCGCTGGGTGGGCCGGGAACGTACTCCTGCGCCATGACGCGAAACCCCTGCGCGTGGAACCGGGCCCAGGCGTCACGCAATGCGCTCCGTCCTTGCACCCAGACGCCTTTGACGCCCGTGACATCACTGAATTTCTGCGAATTGACCGGCTTGAGGAAGACCCTGTCCAGGGTTTCGAACGGAATCGCCTCCACGTCCGCTGCGTCGGCCAGGCGGAAGGTGCGCGGATGTGGCACATGGATCGCCGCCAGATAGCCGGCAAACAGTGACTTGTCCTGAAGCAGGGCCTGCGCATCACGTCGCGCCGTGCTTGCAATGAAACGCCAGCCGAGCACGCTGTGCGGAAGATCGGCGAGCCACAGCGCGGCATCGTCGGCACCCGGGATGATCACGGCCCGGGCCAGCGGCAGTGCCGCCAGTGCCTCGATGGCTTGCGGCCCCGGACTACCGTCCCAGCCCCGACAGCCGGGTAACGCCCTGAAATAGCGCGATCGCGTGACGATGTCGTCCGGCGGACACGCGACATAGGCAGGGATGCCGGCCAGATGAAGGCTGCGCAGAATGCCCAGTGCGGTGGGGCCACGCCCCATCACGATGGCAGGCAACCGTTGATCCGTTTGCATCACGCCCCCTGTCGGGCACCGCGCCGGAGTGGCGCACCCTGCAGGTCCAATGTGACATCGGTATCGACCGGGGCACAGATCGCCACACGATCTATGCCGTGCGGACGAGGGCGTCAGACCGGAGCGTCAGCCACGGCGAAGGGGAGCACGCCCGGTTCCCGGCCTTCCGCCTGGCGACGCGGCGGGGCCTGACGCGGTACGGATGGCGAGGTGCGCCCCAGTGTGATGTTCTTGGAAGCGCGGACTTCGCGATTGGCGAATGTCCAGATCTCACCCGTGGCCGTGATGAACACCGTCCAGTACAGATCGGACTCCGGGCCATAGTCGAGCAGGAAATGGGCAAATCCCTCGCCTTTCGGCGTATTCATGGGCAGCGGCGGATTCAGTTGCAGCATAGGGCTTCTCCTCGTGCCATGGATTTACAAGGAGGCGCCGTCGTGGGCGGGTGAACGTGTCGTGGGTCACGCGTCACCGTACGCGGACAGCATTTTCCTCGCCGGGCCCGCTAAAATGCACCGGACACACAGACAGCCAGTTCACCAGGGGTAACCAGCGCGTGCAGTCACGTAATTTCCGGGTATCGGTCGTCCAGCCCGGTGGCAAACTCGCCATCGAGGTCGAATTCAATGAGAAAGTGCATGGCCTTTCCGGCGACACGCTATGGCTGTCCCTGGAGGATGACACCCGTGTGGAGGACGCCGAAGCGCTTCGCGCGCTGCTGGAGCGGGTGGGTCACCGCATCACGGTAACGAACGTACGCTCCTGACCGGCGCGCTGGCACCGTCCTTAACGGCCACCGCCAGCGGCACCACGGTCGGCAGCAGCCGGTGGTTGGTGCCATGCACCTTGCCGCAACCCATGCATTCGCGCGTCGTCCCAAGCCCGCGGCGTGCCGCCCGCGGAGACGCCAGCAGGCAGCCGCAGACGTAGCAACCCGCGATGACGCCGCGGTCCCAGAGGCGCAGCCTCAGCAACTGGATGGCAGCCGAGCCGACGGCCACGAAAAGACCGCCGGCGAAGAGCCAGGCGGGCAGATTGGAATAAAGAGACACCAGTCCAAAATCGCCCGGCGTCTGCTGGGCGGCCCGGGTCACGCCAGCGGCCAACGATCCCGTACCGAAGGCGAGAAGGCTCGGCATGAACAGTCGAAGATACATACGCCCGGCGTAAGACATGTCTGAAAACCCTCCCCCGCCGGCCCTTCCGGCGCGAGGAGAGTGTCGTTACCGGGGTCTAGCCGCCGTGAATGGGGTCAGATGCCAGGCGACGCGGTGTACTGCGCCCATAACGTATCGACATCCGCGCCCGTCAGCTGTGCCCAGGTCTGGTCGGTGTACGACCGCCCGCGCAACGCCGCGTCAAGACCCTGCACGGTTCCCGCGTGATGCTCCTCGACCCACACGAGGAACCGGGCGGTGATGCGGTAGCTGTCGGTGTAGTTCTGCCCGGGGGCGTAATCGGGTAGCGACCAGCCCGCGGCCGCGTTGTTCACCCCATAGCGGTTACGCGCGTAATCCGCGATACCCTCGACCAGCCATCCGGGAATATTCTGCTGCCCATAGTCCTGCACGATATGCATCGACTCATGTGTGACCGTATCGGTGTCGTTCGGATTCGCGATCATGTACGCCGCGCCGTACGTCTCGGTCGCATTAGCCGTCGCGGCCACGCCGTCGTAGGACGGATCGAGGACGATGTTCACCGTCTTCGACGTATTCGGATTGAAGTCGGCCGCTTCTTTGGGATAGATCGTGAAGAAGGTGCTTATCATGGTATCGACGGTGGACTGCGCGATGCCCGAATTCTTGTCGGTCACGGTAAGCGTGTAACCGTTCTGCTGATACGAGTTCACCGTGTCGGCAAATGTGGGCCCCGCGGCGACGAGCGAGGCGATGATGAGCGCGCGAGCGCCGAAGCGCTTCGATGGCTGCATGAGCGTGACTCCTGCGTTGTAGGGTCGTTCGATGGTGGACCCATGGCGCGGGATGTTTCGGTGCAGGTGTCACACTTTGCGGTTTGGACGTCTATACATACGTGAAGATTACGGATGACATGGGGCGCTTCCACAAGCACCCCATCGCCATCACGGTCGCTCCCGCCGTTAGCGGCAAAACCTTACGCGCTGGGGGCGCTACCGAAGGATGGTGGGCGGTCCGCAAGGGCCTTGCCGAATTCGACGTTGGGCTTATCCCCCATCGCGAAGCTCAGCGTGCCGCCCGCCTCGAGGTCCTTGTGGGCGATCCAGCTCTTCGTCCACGGCTTGCCGTTCCACGACACCGACTGGATATACGGGCGCCCGGGTCCGTTGTCTTTCGCCTCGATCACCAGCGTGCGGCCCGCACCCACCTGCACTTCCGCACGATCGAGCAGCGGGCTGCCGAAAACGTAGTGGGTGCTGACGGGATCCACGGCATACAGACCCATCGAGCTCATGATGTACCACGCGCTCATCTGGCCACAGTCTTCGTTGCCCGGAAGGCCATCGGGCTCCGGCAGGTACATGGTCTCGAGCAGCATGCGCACGCGCGCCTGGGTCTTGTGGTGCGAACCGGTGTAAGCGTACAGGTAGGGCATGTGGTGCCCCGGTTCGTTGCCAAAGGCGTACTGGCCCACCATGCCGGCGATATCCGGCGGCGCGTTTTCCGGCAGCGTGGGATCGGCATTGAACAAACCGTCGAGCTTGGCCTCGAACGCCTGCTCACCACCGAACAGCCGCATGTAGTTGTACAGATCGTGCTGATTGAGGAACGTAGCCTGCCAGGCATTGGACTCGGTGAAATCGCGCCAGCGCTTCGAATGCCCGATGGCGATGGGATCGAACGGCTGCAGCCATGAGCCGTCTTCCGCACGCGGACGAACGAACTGCATGTCCTTGTCGAACACGTTGACGTAATTCTGCGAGCGCTTGCGCAGCAGCTTCGCCTCGTCGGCGTGACCCAGAGCGTCGGCCATGTGCGCTACCGCCCAGTCGTCGTACGCGTACTCGAGCGTCTTGCTGGCGGCCTCGCCTTCCTTGTCGCTGGGAATGAAGCCGAGCTTGCGGTAGTACGTCAGGCCGAAGTAATCGTCCTGCATGGCACGACGCTGGAACACCGGCCAGGCCTTGGCATAATCGATACCCTTGAAGCCCTTGGCCTGCGCCTCCGCTACGACCACGGCGGAGTGATAACCGATCATGCAGACCGTCTCGATCCCCTGCAGCGGCCAGACCGGCGCGCCACTGGGGCTTTCCACCGCGAGACGGACCAGACCGTCGACCAGGTCGGGTACGCGATCGGACTGGTAGAGCGTGAACAACGGGTGCTCGGCCCGATAGGTATCCCACAGTGAGTACGTGCTGTAGTTGTGCCGCCCCTCAGGCAACGTGTGCACGGCCTTGTCCATGCCACGATAGCGCCCGTCGAAGTCGCTGAAAACCGTGGGCGCCAGCATCGTGTGATACAGCGAGCTGTAGAACGTCCGCTTGATCTTGTCCGACGACGATTCGATGCGGATCTTCGACAGTTCCTGGATCCACTCGGCCTCGGCCGACGCACGAACACCGTCGAAGTCCCAGCCGGGAATCTCGTTGTCCAGGTTGCGCATCGCGCCGTCGATGTCCACGCCGGAGATACCGACCTTGACCAGCAGGGGCTCGGATGAGGCCTTGTCGAAGTGCAACGCGGCCTTGAGGTGATTGCCCTTCGCCGTCGTCGACCCCTTGGGCAGCGCCTTGTCCTCGTCATACAACGTGACGCTGGCGGCGGGACGCGACAGCTTCATCGCGAAGTAGATCACCCGGCCGGAGGCCCATTGCCATACGCGACGACCGCCGACCAGCGTGTCGTTACCGACCAGGGTCAGCTCGGCATCGGTCACGTTGGCGGGCTTGTCCATCGCATCGCCGTAGCCATGCGCCAGATCGAACAGGATGTGCGCGTCGCCTTCCTTGCCGAACGTATAACGATGGATGCCGGCGCGCAGCGTCGCGGTCAGTTCGGCGAGGATGTCGAAGCGGGTGAGCTTGGCGCGGTAGTAACCCGGGTGGGCCTGCTCGCCGGTGTAGTGCGAGCGGTAACCCTTTACGCCACTGCGATAGCCCTTCTCGGGCTTACCGTCGCCCTGCTTCTTCGCATCGAAGCGCGACACGTAATTGACGCCGTCGAAATCGCGGTCGCCAGGCTGCAGCAGCACGGGGCCCATCGAGGGCATGACCAGGAAATCGAGCATGTCGGCTGCACCGGTACCGCTCAGGTGGGTGTGCGAGAAGCCCATGATCGAGCCGTCGCCCTGGTGGTAACCGGACGAACCATCCCACTGCGCGTTGTACGTGTCCGGGCTCAGCTGGACCATGCCGAACGGTCGGGTGGCACCGGGATAGGTGTGACCGTGACCGCCCGTGCCGACGAAGACGTCGACGTAACGCAAGACGCTGTCACCGACGGTGCCGCCGCCGGATGGTGGCGTTTTCAGGCTTTCTTGTACGCCACCGGCCAGCGCGGTGAGGGAGCCTAGCTGACCGATGGCGGTGAAGGCAGCCATCCCTTGCAGAAAACGTCGACGGTTGACCATGAATCGCTCCAGCTCGGATGTCGCGTCAGACGCGACGCAGGGTGTCGGGGTGCTTGTCGGCGAGATGAACGATCAGCTCGCCGAAAAGGGTGTTGGCCCACGCGAACCAGGCTCGCGTGAACTTCTTCGGATCATCCTGATCGAAGGCTTCGTGCATGAAGCCAGTACCGTTGTGCGTGGTCTTGAGCCAGTGCAGGCACTGGCGGATTTCAGCCGCGTCATCCGTCGTGAAGGCCTTCATCATGATCGACATCGGCCAGATCATACGCAGACCTTCATGCGGACCGCCGATGCCTTCACCGGCCGTACCCTTGAAGAAATACGGATTGGCCGTGCTCCAGACGCGCTGACGCGTGCGTGCATAGCGAGCATCATGCTTCGCGCTCTCCAGGTACGGCAGCGCGAGCAGGCTGGGCACGTTGGCGTCGTCCATGAACAACTGGTTGCCATAGCCGTCGACTTCGTAGGCCCAGAAATCGTCCTGGCCGTCGTGCATCACGCCGTACTTTTCGACTGCCTCCTCGACCTCATCGGCCAGCGCATTGGCCTCGCTGGCGAACGCCTGGTCACCGAACAACGTGCCGTGCATCTGTGCAAGGCGACGCAGCGTCACCACCGCGAACAGGTTGCCGGGGATGTTGAACGGATAGACCGTCGCATCGTCCGAAGGGCGGAACATGGCGTGGATCATGCCGACCGGACGCGTCGGCTGACCGTAGCCATCGAGGAACTGGCTCTCGGTCGGCTTCGGCGACGGGCGCTGAAACTGGTACGGGCCGTGACCGTCCTTGCGCTGCTGTTCGCGGAAGGTCGTCACGATACTGCGTGTGGCGGCGCGCCACGACTCGTCGAACGGCTCGCGGTCGCCCGTGGTCTGCCAGTAGCCATGTGCGAGGCGTACGGGGTAGCAGAGCGAATCGATCTCCCATTTGCGCTCGGCCACGCCGGGACGCATGTCGGTGATGTCGGCCTGCGCCCAGTCCATCTTGCTCTTGCCCTTGGTATCGGGCAGGAACGCGTTGGCATAGGGGTCGATGAGTATGCAGCGTGCCTGGCGGCGGATCAGGCCACGAAACAGCTTGCGCAGCCCCTCGTCTTTCGGGGTCAGCGGAAGATAAGGCCAGACCTGCGCGGACGAGTCACGCAGCCACATGGCGTCGATATCGCCGGTCACCACGAAGGTATCTTCGTAGCCGTCCAGGCGGCCGAGCTCGACCGTGGTGTCCAGCGTGTTCGGGAAGCAGTTCTCGAAGATCCAGGCGAGCTCGGGATCGGCGATTTTCTTCTTCGTCGCGGCGATGAGGTGTTCCACCGCATCACTGGTGAACTTGCGCTTGCCCACCGGTGGACGCTGACTGGTGAAGCGCGACGCAGCGGCGGCGCCCATGCTCATGCCCCCCATCATCGCGACGCCCGGTGCGAGCGAAAGCCATTTCATCACATTGCGACGGGAGGGATTCACGGCGTGGTCTCCTTCAGGGCATCGACGAGCGAGCGAACGGTAATCGCCCGGCGAAGGGCTTCGGTATCGGTGCTGCCATCGACCTCGATGTCGATGCTTTCACCGGGCAACAGGTCGAACGCGTTCTGCGAAAGACGGACGTCGATATCGCCCGTATCGACCCAGACCGCGCGGGCAAGACGTTTCGCGCTCACCGTCAGCACCAGGCCGTGTGCGCCATCATGCAGTGACGTGGTCAGCTCCGGCGTGGGCAATGCCAGCGTCCGGGCGGCGCCGAAATACAGGAGGTGATGCGCCGCGGGCTTGCCATCCTCCAGCAGATCGAAGGCGGCGACCGTCTTGCGCGGATCGGCGCCCTTAAGCAGCGTCGCATCGTCCACGGTAGCCGCCCGGGTGCTGGACAGCGCCGTCGCGTGCACAGGAATACGGGTCTCCCGCAGCAGCTTGCCGCCCATGTCGTAGACACGAGTGCGCAGGACGGCGTCGAAGTCGCTCGTGCGGTCGGACACGGCGAAGACATCCGTCTTACCATCACGACGCAGCGGCACGACATCCACCGGCGCATAGAAACGCTTCGCGTGGAACTGCAGCGCCTTCCAGCGGTTGAAGTAGTCGACGCTGGCCCAGGACGCGCCCGGCCACACATCGTTCAACTGCCAGTACAACGTACCCATGTTGCGCGGGCGGGCGCTGCGCAGGTGCTCGGCGGCCAGTTCGATCCCTTCGGCCTGCATGACCTGACTGAGGTAGACGAACGACGGGAAATCCTTCGGTTCGCCGTACTCCTGGCGGATGTACAGCAACAGACGCTGGTTGCCGTCGCCGTTGGCGAACTTCTGGTGCGCGCGCATCACCTTCGACTCCGGCTGCATATCCTCCGGCTGGGCGAAGGCCTTGATCGTGGCCATCACCGGGAAGGACTGCAGACCATATTCGGACTGGAAGCGCGGCGTGATGTCGAGGTAGTGCGAGATAGGCTCAGAACCCGACCAAACTTTCCAGTAATGCATGTCGCCGTCGGTCTCGACATTGGCCGGACCGTCGAAGTCCGTGCTCGGCGAGCTGGCCCAGTACGGCACCTGCGGCGACAGATCCGACACGACCTTGCGCAGCGTCTTGTCGAAGATCGTACGCATGCCGTCTTCGACCTTCTTCACTTCATCGGCGTTGACGAATTTCTGGAAGTCGATGCGATCGGGCCATTCCTCCCAGCCCGTCTGCACTTCGTTGTTACCGGCCCAGAGTACGATCGAGGGGTGATCGCGCAGGCGCGTGACCTGCTCCTCGGCTTCGATGCGGGTGCTCTCGCGGAACGCATCGTCGTACGGCGTCACCGCGCCGCCGAACATGAAGTCCTGCCAGATCATCACACCCAGACGGTCAGCCGCCGCGTAGAACGCGTCGTCCTGGTAGGTGCCGCCGCCCCACATGCGCAACATGTTCATGTTGGCGTCCTTCGCGGATCGAAGGATGGCTTCCAGCCGCTCGCTGGAGACGCGCGAAGGGAACGCGTCGTATGGAATCAGGTTGGCGCCCTTGGCGAAGACCGGCACGCCGTTGACGACAAAGGCGAAGCCCCTGCCCCACTGGTCCTTGTCGCGACGCAGCTCGACCTTGCGCAGGCCGGTTTCGCGATCGGCCCCGGCAACCGTCGATCCGCCGGAGTCGACGCTGGCGTGGAACCGGTAGAGATTCGGTTCGCCGTAGCCGACCGGCCACCAGCGTTGCGGATGGTCGATGCTCAGCGGCACCCCGACGTGGTTCTCGCCGGCCTTCAGGGCGACCTCACGCTGTTCGCTACCCGTCTTGCCGTCCGGCCCGGTCCACTCGACCTTGAGGGTGACCGCGCCCGCCTTGTCGGCACGCACGTCGAGTTGCGCGTCCAACCTGGCCACGTCCGCTTCGACCTCGGTCTGAGCGATATGGAAGTCGGCGACGCGGAGGTCATCCCAGCTTTCCAGGCGCACGGGGCGCCAGATACCGAGCGTGACGTAACGCGGACCCCAGTCCCAGCCGTACTGGTAGTTGGCTTTGCGGACGTAGTTGGAGGTCTGCTTACCCTTCGGCTCATCGCCGAAGGACGAATCGAATTCGCCCGGCAACGCATACGGCTGCTTCAGCAGCCACGGCTGCACGCGTGCGATGGGGGACTGCAGGTGCACGGTGAGCGTATTGCTTCCCGCGTGCAGGGTGTTCTTCACCGGCAGGCGCCAGCGACGGAACATGTTGTCCGCCGAGAGCAGTTTCTTACCGTTGAGGCTGACCTCGGCGAAGGTGTCGAGGCCGTCGAAAACGAGATCGACGTGACCGCGCCTGAGCGTGGCCGCGTCGACGTCGAAGCTGAGCTGGTAGTCCCAGTCGGAGAGGCCGATCCATTGGAGGCTGGCCTCGTTGTCGCGCCAGAACGGGTCGGGGATGTTCTTCCGGGCGAGCAGGTCGGTCTGGATCGCGCCGGGGACGGTGGCGGGTTGCCACTCATCCAGCCGCTCGCACGATGACGTGCATTGCCTAAGTCGTTTCAGCTGGGCTGAGGGTTCGCCAGCAGGGTTGGCTCCCGCCGGCGTGGCGGTATGGGACAGACGGAATTGCCAGCCGACGGAGAGGTCTCTCTCCGTCGGCGTGGCCGCGCCGGCGGCGCCGACGACTAGCCAGGCCGCCAGTGCCAGCGACGCGCGGGGCGTCACAGCTTGAAGCCCATGGTCACCATGTAGGTGCGGCCGTTCTTGTACGCGTTGAGCGGCTGGGCCGGCGTGTTGTTGTAGACCATATACGTCTCGTCCAGCAGGTTGGTGGCGTCGAGCGAAAGGCGGATATGGTCATTTAGCTGATAACCCACCGTCGCGTCCAGTTCACGGAAGATGCCCGTGATCTGCTGCGACTGGAGCTGGGCGATCGACGTGAAGTACGACGAACGCCAGCTATAGGTCAGGCGCGCGCTCCACGGACCCTGCTCGAAGAACGGCGACAGGTTGAACGAGTTCTTCGAGTTGTACGGCAGCGGGAAATCGTTGCTGGTGTCCGCGTCGGAGTAGGTGTAGTTCGCCAGCATGCCGAAGCCATACGCGAAGTTCTGCTGGTAGGTCAGCGAGGCTCCCTTGACCTTGGCCACGCCTGCATTGGTCGGCACCTGCATCTGGTACACGTCGTCGTGCTGCTCGGTCAGGTTGTACTGCGTCTGGGCGACGTTGGTGTTGAGGATGTAGCCCGAGATGCGACGGTAGAACAGCTCAGCGGACAGCACGCTGTTTTCCGAGAAGTACCACTCGGCCGAAGCGTCGTAGTTGGTCGACTTGTACGGCTTGAGGTCGATGTTGCCTGCGGAGCCGGTCAGGGTACGGTCGTCCAGTGCCACGTACGGGGTCATTTGCTGATAACGCGGACGCGCGATGGCCTTGGCCGCGGCGAAACGCAGCGTCACGTCTTCGGCGGCGTCGAACGCGATGTTGAACGACGGCAGCCAGTCGTGATACGCGCTGCGCTTGTTCACCGCGGCGTAATTGCCGTTACCGATGCTGTTGTAACCGTCCACCGTGTCACGCGTGCGGAAGTAGCGCGCACCGATGTTGCCGCGATAACCGTCGCCAGCGAAGTCGCCCTGCACGTAGAACGCGCGGTTCTGCTCGGCGATGCTGTACGTGGCTTTCGGGTCGAGCGACGTGTTCGTGACCAGACTCGACACATAGGCCTTCATCAGGCCCGGATCGATCGTGGTCCAGTTGCCCATGTTGCCGGCCGAGTCCAGCCCGTCGAGGTAGCCGCCCGGCGTGCCGCCGTTGGCAAGGTCGGCGAGGCTGGTGCCGGCGTAAGCCGTGGCCGGAATGTTGGCCGTGTATGCGTCCTGGCCATCCAGATGATTGGTCGCCTTGATGCCGACCGAGATCTGGTTCAGCGGACCCCAGGCGACGTCGTGCGAGAAGTCGAACTGGAAGTAACGTTCGCGGTCGTAGCTCGGTGCGTAGCTGTAACCGGCACCGTGAGCGAGCGCGGCGGACGGGTTGTCCGGGCTGTTGTAGTTGATCTGCGGATGCTCGCCGTCGAGCGCGTAATTGAAGCCGCCGAAGTTCTGGAACTGCATGTTCCAGATGCCATCCGAACCGCCGGTGGAGCCGGTGTAACCGACCTGGCTCGACGCCGTCCAGCCGTCACCGAACCAGTCGGCGCGCAGGTTGGCCACACCGGTGTTCACTGTCGAATCGCGCTCGTAACCGTCCAGATAGGTCGACGTGTTCGCGTCGTAGCTACCCGTGGTCGCGACACCGTTCTGGAAACCGAGTGCCGTCGCATTCGCCGCCGAACCGGACCATTCGCCGTAATGGCTCTGGTTGAAGTTGTTGAACTTCTCGGTGACGTAGAGGCCGGTGAAGTTCAGCTCGAACGCGTCGTTCGGCTTCCACTGCAGACCGGTCGACACGCCGTCGCGCTTGCGGCGCTGCTGGAACCACGCGGTATTGACGGCGGTCGGGTAGACGCCCTGCTGGTTCGGCGACACCACGGCCGGATTGAACTGGTGGTCCGGGTTGGTATCGGTCGGATCGTTGACGCGCTGGTAGCCGAAGACTTCGGTGCCCTGGCGGTCGATGATCTTGTCGGAATGCATGATGGAGCCGAGCACGCCGAAGGTGTTGTCCTGGTTCTTCCAGCTGTAAAGCACCGACGCGTTCGGCTTGCCCTTGTCCGCGCGATCGTTGTAACCGTAGCTCACGGTACCGGTCAGCGTGTTGGCCTTGAGATCCAGCGGACGACGCGTGTTGACGATGACGGTACCGCCAATCGAGCCCTCGTCGATGTTCGCCTGCGGCGTCTTGTAGACCTGCGCATTACCGATGATTTCCGAGGTCAGCAGGCTGTAGTTGAACGAGCGGCTGTCGGGATTGTTCGGATCGGACGTCCAGTTGGTCGAGGCGACGGTCTGGCCGTTGAGCAGCAGGCGGTTGAGCGCCGGATCGGTACCCAGGATGCTGACCTTGTCGCCTTCGCCGAAGTTGCGGTCGACACTGATACCGGGCAGATGCGAGAGCGACTCGGCCACGTTGGTGTCCGGGAACTTGCCCACGTCTTCGGCCGAGATGGCGTCGACGATGGAGTCGGCGTTGCGTTTCAGGTCGAGCGACTTCTGCAGGCTGGCGCGAATGCCGGTGACCGTCACGGCGCCCAGGTTAGCGGCATCCTGCGGGTTGGCGTTCGGGTCGGCCGGCTTGGCGGCGTCGGTCTTCTTGGTCGTGCTGGCGGCCGGGGCGGGGGAAGCCGCGTCCTGTGCGATCGCGTTGCCGGTGGCCAAGAGGCCGGCGAGGATAGCCATGGAAAGTGCGCTGATGCGGGGGTTCACATCGTTCTCCTGAGGAATGCCTGGTGTTTGCGCGAGACGCACGACACCGCGCGGGCTATTGCCCGCGTTGATCGTCATGCGTATCGCCGGATTTCTTTCTGCCCTGCGCCCTGTCGCCGATGCGCCGCCTTCCGGCCCTGCGCTGATCGCGCTCATATCGCGATTGCAACGGTATTACCGAGCGGATTTTTAGGGGCCGCTGACAACGTTGTCAACCGCTTTTTTAACTCGATCTAAAGTCATACAAATGAGCACAAGTCGTTGTCTTGAAAGCATTTAGCCGAATGATGAAAATACTGCACTGCGGTATATCTCAAGAGTCATTTGGATCGATCCATGCGCTTTTCAGCCCGGGTCGCGCTCACGAGAAACGGCGCTGTGACGCGGTTTTTATCGAACGGGACGTTCGGCGCCGCGCGCGGTCGGCGCAATGGCGTCGCTTTGCTGCACTGCAACCAGAAATGCGACGGATTTCACACGTCGGCGGGATCGCTGGACCGCGAATTTGGACGATTCAAGCGTGCGACTTTGCGGAAAACACCGGTCAAAACCGCAGTTTCTCGCGAAGACCGACGGGCGCATGAACGGGTTTCTCGCAACCGCGCATCGAACCGGCAACAGACAGCGACCAGTCACCCTTCCGGAACGAATCTGCTGGCGACACGTCGGCCCCCCGATTTTCTGCAAGGACCTCCCATGAAGCGCGTGAGTCTGCACCTCGTCCGCACCACCCTGCTTTCCGCCTCGCTGGTCGCCGCGCTCGGCGCCTGCAACCGCACGCCGCCCGACGAGGCGCCCGCCGCTGCCAGCGCGCCGGCAGCGCCAGCCAGCGCCGCACAGGCTACGGCCGATCCCGGCTATGCGCGTCCTACGGCCGACCAGCTTTACGCGCTGGTGTCGCCCATCGCCCTGTTCCCTGACAAGTTGGTCGCACTCACACTCGCCGGCTCGACGCATCCCGATCAGGTCGATGCCGCACGCGGTTTCCTGGACAGCAATCGCAACCTCAACGGCGGAGCGCTCATCGACGCCGCCGACGCTCAACCGTGGGATCCAAGCGTGAAGTCCCTCGTAGCCTTCCCCGCCGTGCTCGATCAACTGGCGAACAACCGCGACTGGACCGCCGCGCTCGGCGACGCTTACGCCAACGAGCCGACCGACGTACTGAATGCGATCCAGGTGATGCGCGACCGCGCACGGTCGCATGGTTCTCTGAAGAGTTCGTCGCAGCAGGTTGTCCAGGTCGACGAGGCGCCACCCGTGGACGAAGCTGCGAGCGTGGCCTCGATCGTTCCCGCGCCCGCCCGCACGATCGTCATCGAGCAGGCGCAATCCGATGTGGTCTACGTGCCGCAGTACGACCCCGACGTGGTTTACGGCGAACCGGTGTACTCCCGCGTGTACCGCACGCACTGGTACGAAGCGCCCGCCACGCGTGGCGACGTCGTCACCGCCGGACTGGTGTCCTTCGGCGCGGGCATCCTGGTGGGACAGCTGTTCGCCTCGCACGATCATTACGACCGTCCGCACGGCGGCTGGAACGAGTGGAACACCGCGTGGGGACGTGGGCCGCGGGGCGACTATCGCGGTCGTCCCGCCGTGGTCTACGACAACCACCCCTATGTCGTGAATCGCACCACGATCAACCGCACCGTCAACAACACCTACGTCAATCGTCCGGTGAACATCGACAACCGCCACGACAACGACAACGTCGCGATTCACAACGCGCCACCCCAGGCTCAGCAGCGAGCGCCGCAGCGTCCCGACTTCGACCACATGCAGCGCCCGAACTTCACGGCCGCCATGGCGCATCCGACCGCAGCGAACGAACGACCGGCGCTTCCGCCTCAGGCGCGGCCGGGCCCGTCAGCGCCGCAGGCTTTCGCCCGGCCTGAGCAACAGCCGCCCATTCACGCCATGCAGCACGAAGACCCGCGCGTCGCCAACGTGCATGCCGTCGGCGCCCGTCCGCAACCCTTCGACGACCGTCATGCGCAAGCCGCCGAAGCGCCACGACCCGCTGCGTTCCAACACTCCGCGGAAGCGTCGCGACCGGCCCCGACACCTCGTGTCGAGCAGCCGAGGCGTCCGGAACCGGCGTTCCAGCAGGAAGCCCGCCCGCAGGCTCAGCGGGAACCGCAGGTCGAGCGGGAGCCGCGGCCGCAGCGTGAGCCTCTGCCGCAGCAACGCAGCGAACCACCACGTGAGCGTCCCGCGCCTCAGCAGCACCAGCAGCAAGCCGCGCAGCATCCGCAATCCCGGCACGAAGATCACGCGCCGCCTGCGCACCACGATCACGACAAACACGACTGAGCAAAAAAAGCCCCGGATTGACCGGGGCTCGTGATGACGTCGGTTTACTGCTTACGTGGTCGCTTCGCAGCCGCCGCCCTGGTGGGCGACGCCTTACGCGCGGCGACCACCCGCTTTGCGGGCGCTTTTTTCGCCGTCGCCTTTTTGACCGCGACCTTGCGCGCGGAGACGGTCTTCTTCGCCGGCGCCTTTGCCACCGCCTCCGACTTGCGCGCAGGCGCCGTCTTCTTCACCGACGTCGCACGCAACGACTTCTTCGCCGCCGCGCGCTTCTTCGTGGCGCGACCTTCCGCCGACTTCGTCGACGAAGGCAACACGTCCGACTTCGGCTTGGCCGTACGACGCGCGTTGAGCTCAGCCGCCGAGTTCAGCGGACGCCACGAGCGACCGCCCATGGCCAGGAGCGTGTCCGACGAGGCCGGACCCGCGCTGCCCGACGCATAGTTCGGGAAGTCCGCCGGCGTGCGCTGCGCCCAGTCGTCGAGAATCGGCTGCACCGCGCGCCAGCAGGCTTCGACCATGTCGGCGCGCTGGAACAGCGTGGCGTCACCGGTCATGCAGTCATACAGCAGCGTTTCGTAGCCCACGTTCGGCTCGGCGCGGAACCAGTCCGCGTACTTGAAGTCCATCCGCACCGGCGCGAGTTCCACGCGCGGGCCGGGACGCTTGACGTCGAACTGCAGCGAGATGCCTTCATCCGGCTGGATCTGCAGTACGAGCCAGTCGGGACCGAACGCATCCATGCCCGTGCCACGGAACGGGGCGAAGGGCGCGGACTTGAAGCGGATGGCGATTTCCGTCGTGCGACGACCCATGTGCTTGCCGGTGCGCAGATAGAACGGCACGCCCGACCAGCGCCAGGTGTCGATCGACAGCTTCATGGCGACGAAGGTCTCGGTGACCGAGTCCGGCGCGACGTTGGGCTCGTCGCGGTACGACGTGGCCAGTTCGTTGTTCACCGCGCCCGGACCGTACTGGCCGCGGACGGCGTCTTCCGGCTGGATCGGACGGATGGCTTCGATGGTTTCCGCCTTGCGCGTACGTACGGCTTCCGCGTCAAAGGAGGTCGGCGGCTCCATCGCGACCATCGCCAGCAGCTGGAACAGATGATTGGGCACCATGTCGCGCAGCGCACCGGTCTGCTCGTAGAACGAGCCACGACGCTCGACACCGACGGTCTCGGCCACGGTGATCTGCACGTGGTCGATGCGGTCGCGGTTCCATATCGGCTCGAACAGGCCGTTGGCGAAACGGAACGCCATGATGTTCTGCACCGTCTCCTTGCCGAGGAAGTGGTCGATGCGATAGATCTGGTCTTCGCGCAGCACCTTGAGGATGCGCTCGTTCAGCGCGTGCGCCGAGGCGAGATCGTGGCCGAATGGCTTTTCGATGATGACGCGGCGCCAGAACTCGCCGTCGGCACCGCCGTCGTCCACGAGGCCGGCGTTCCGCAGCTGTTCGATCACGTCGCCGAAGAAGCGCTCGGGCGTGGCGAGGTAGAACAGCACGTTGCCCCGGGTGCCGCGACGCTTCTCGGCATCGCGCAGCTTGACCGCCAGGCTCTGGAACGCCGACAGATCATCGAAGTCGCCCGCGTGGTAGGTCATCTGAGAGCTCAGCCAGCCCCAGGCCTCTTCGTCGAGCTTGCCGCCGCCATTGCTGACGTACTTCTCGAGCGACGTGTGCAGGCTCTTGCGCCAGGCATTGTCGGTCATCTTGCCGTGGTTGAAGCCGATGATCGAGAAGTTATCGGACAGCAGTCCGGTGCGGCGCATGTTGTAGAGCGCGGGAACGACGAGGCGGCTGGTGAGATCACCGGCGGCGCCGAAAATCACGACGGTACACGGGTCGGCCGGGTGAGCGCGCGAGGTAACGCGCTTCGTGGGGGCGGGGCTCATGCACGGACTCCTTGGGGATGTTGGGCTTCGGGGGTGGCGTGGATGTCGGCGGTCGCGCTGTAACCATGCGCCAGGCTAAAGGCGGCATTAATCAACGCGACGTGCGAAAAGGCTTGTGGGAAATTGCCCAACAGCCGTTTCGACCGTGGATCGTACTCCTCCGCGAGCAGTCCGAGGTCGTTCGTGAGGCCGATCAGACGCACGAAAAGCTCGCGCGCCTCGTCCAGGCGCCCCAACAGGACATAGTTTTCCACCAGCCAGAAACTGCACGGCAGGAACTCGCCCTCGCCCGGCGGCAGCCCGTCGACGCCGCTGCGTGTGTCGTAGCGGCGCACGAACCCTTCGACCAGCAGATCCTCTTCGATGGCCCGCACCGTCGCGACGATCCGGGGGTCGTCAGGCGGCAGGAAATCGGTGAGGGTGACGATCAGCAGGCTGGCATCGAGTTCTTTCGAGCCATACGACTGCACGAAGCAGCCGCGCTCGGGATCCACGCCCTTGGCGAGGATGTCGGCCTTGACCTCGTCGGCGATGGTGCGCCACCGCTGTGAAAAAGTCGGATCACGGCCTTCGCGGTTTTGTTCGGAAGCCCGCTGGAAGGCCAGCCACGCCATCACTTTCGAATGGACGAAGTGGCGCGGCTCGCCACGGATCTCCCAGATGCCTTCGTCGGGATGGCGCCAGATGCTGGCGAGATGCTCGAGGAAGACATTCTGTACCTCGTCGGCCTCGGGCTGCATCGCGACCCCATGCTTCACCGCGTGCGAGAACGCACCCACCAGCTCGCCGAAGATGTCGAGCTGGAACTGGTTCGAAGCCGCGTTGCCCACGCGTACCGGCTTTGCGCCCTCGTAACCGTCCAGCCAGTCGAGTTCGTATTCCTCGAGGCGGCGCTCACCGGCGATCCCGTAGAGCACCTGGAGCTGGTCCGGCGACCCGGCCACCGCGCGACGCACCCAGTCGCGCCAGGCGCTGGCTTCATCGTGGTAGCCCGCGTTGACCAGCGCGGAGAGGACGAAGGTGGCGTCGCGGGCCCAGCAGAACCGGTAATCCCAGTTACGCTCGCCGCCGAATTGTTCCGGCAGCGACGTGGTGGGCGCGGCCACGATGCCGCCGGTGGGAAGATAGCTCAGGCCTTTGAGGACGACCAGCGAGCGGCGGACGATCTCACTCCACTCGCCGGCGCCATTGCAGCGCCCCGACCAGTCTTCCCAGAAGGCCAGCGACTTCTCCAGCGCGTCGTAAGGATCGATTGCTTCGGGAGGGGACAGATGCGACGGGCCCCAGGCCATCACGAAGGGAATGGAATCACCCCTGGACACGGCGAAGCGGGCCACGCTGTGCATCCCTTCCCCTTCGACCGAGACGGGACTGCGGACGACCAGCATGTCCGGCCCGGCGACCGCCGTCACCGTCCGCTCGTCGACCCGCGTCACCCAGGGCATGGCGTTGCCGTAGTCGAAGCGGATGGTCAGCACGGCCTCGAAATCGACCCGGCCTTCGACGCCCTCGACGATGCGTGTCACCCCGACCTGGTCACCGGCGAACGGCATGAAGTCGATCACGCGGGCGACACCGGTGGCCGTGCGCCATTCCGTTTCGAGGATCAGGGAGCCGTCGACGTAGCCGCGCCGGACCGTGGCATCCGGGTCGGCGGGGGCGATGCGCCAGCGCCCGTTGTTCTCGTTACCCAGCAAGGCGGCGAAGCAGGCGGCGGAGTCGAAACGCGGCAGGCACAGCCAGTCGATCGATCCGTCCTTCGCCACCAGCGCCGCGCTGCGGCAGTTGCCGAGCATCGCGTAGTCTTCGATCCGGGATGCCATCGTGTCCTCGTCGCCAGCCGGTAGTCCCTTTTACGGTAGCCAGCGACGCGTTAGAACGACGTATCCGAGGCCGGCTTCAGTGCCCCGATGGCGCCCGCTGCGGGAGCGACGCGTTGAACATGCTGTGGGCCACTTCCTGCTCGCCGTAGATGACCTGCGTGGCACCCATGCCATCCATGTGGGCCACACATTCTTGCGAATGGGCACGCGCGACGATCGGCAGGTCGGGTCGCAACGCACGCGCCGCACGTACCACCTGCCCCCCTTCGAAGGGATCCGATACCGCCACGATCAGGGATCGCGCGCCGGCAAGGTTGGCCTCGGCCAGCACGAGCGCGGCGGCCGCATTGCCGATGACAATCTCGGCACCGTGCTGCTCGCGCAGTTCGCGCACGGCGTCCTCGTCGGTCTCGATCACGAGCGTACGCGTACCCGTGGCCTGCAACTCGGCGAACACGCGGCGACCTACCCGGCCGAACCCGACCAGCACGGTGTGACCCGCCAGCGATGGATCGGTGTGCTCGTCCGGCGCATCGCGGTCATGTCGCGCGATCCACCTGTCGAGCGCCCCGAACAGCAGCGGATTGACCAGAATCGAGACGATGGCCGCGGCGAGCAGAATGTCGCGCGCCTCCTCGCTGAGCAGATGCAGGGATACGCCGAGCCCCGCCAGGATGAAAGAGAACTCGCCGATCTGGGCGAGACTGGTCGCGATGGTCAGCGCGGTCTTCTTCGGGCGACCGAATGCACGAACGATGGCGAACGCGGCGACCGACTTGCCGATGATGATGATCAGGCAGGCGGCGAGGACGATCCACGGCTGCTCGACGAGGATATGCGGGTTGAACAGCATGCCGATGGAAACGAAGAACAGCACCGCGAAAGCGTCGCGCAGCGGCAGCGTTTCTTCCGCGGCCTGCTGCGAGAGCTTGGACTCGCCCATCATCATGCCGGCGAAGAACGCGCCGAGTTCGAAGGAGACGTCGAACAGGTGCGCCGCGCCGAAGGCGATACCGAGGGCGATGGCGAGAACGGCCAGACGGAAGAGTTCACGCGAGCCGGTGCCGGAGACCGCCTGCAACGTCCATGGGATCACGCGTTTACCGACGATCAGCATCAGCGCCACGAAAACGATGACCTTGCCGATGGTCCAGGCCACGGTCTCGGCCAGCGCCATCATGCTCGGCGGGTGATCGCCCTGCTCCGCCCCGAGAAAGCCGCCGATGGCGGGCAGCAGGACCAGCGCCAGCACCATGGCCAGGTCTTCGACGATCAGCCAGCCGACGGCGATACGTCCGCGGTCGCTGTCGAGCAGGCGACGTTCTTCCATCGCACGGAGCAGCACCACCGTACTGGCGACGGAAAGCGCGAGACCGAAGACGAAGCCCTGCGCCACCGGCCAGCCAAGACCCCAGCCAAGCAGCATGCCAAGGCCGGTCGCCACGCCCATCTGCACCGCGGCGCCGGGGATGGAAATCGCCTTCACCGCGAGCAGGTCCTTGAGCGAGAAGTGCAGACCCACGCCGAACATCAGCAGGATCACGCCGAGGTCGGCGAGCTCCTGAGCGATGCCCGCGTCTGCCACATAGCCCGGGGTGAACGGCCCGGCGACCACACCGGCGACGAGGTAACCGGCCAGCACCGGAAGTCGCAATCGGTGAGCGATGGCGCCAAAGATAAAGGCGAGTACGAGGCCACCGACGATGGTGGCGATGAGTGGCGTGGCGTCGTGCATGGGCATCTCCTGGGCATGCACCCTCGTCTCGTCACGTCGATCAGACGAACGTATCGATGTCGGGCAATCCCCATAGAGTTGGGGATCGCGCGGCGTGCACGCAAGCGTTTCCAGCCATTTTTTTCAATCGCGGCGAGGACTTGAGGATAATCTCAATCGCACCCGCGCAGGTAGGAGCGCGCCTTGCGCGCGATGGGTGGTGCCGCGTCATCGCGTTGTTGGCTTTTCGCGCGCGGGGCGCGCTCCAACGGGTCAGCCGGGGCCATTCAACACCGCCAGAAAATCCTTCCCGTAACGCTTCAGCTTGTTCTCGCCGACACCACTGATCGACCCCAGTTCGTCCTCGTTTTCCGGCAGCGCCCGCAACATCGCCAGCAAAGTCGCATCATGGAAAATGACGTATGCAGGCACCCCATGCGCCTTTGCCAGTTCCGCGCGGACGCGACGCAGTTCGTTCCACAACGGCATCTCGATCTCTTCGATGCCCAGGGAGCCGCCGGCGACGGCAGGCGACGGACGCGAGTTGCGCTTGCCTTTCGACGGCCGCGCGTCCTCGCGCAGCCACACCTTGCGCTCGCTTTTCAGGACGGGTCCGCTTTCCTTCGACAAACGCAGCGTACCGAAGCCTTCGGGATCCGCTTCGACCAGGCCCGCAGCCAGCAGCTGGCGGAACACCGAGCGCCACTGCGTTGCATCCATGTCCGCGCCGATACCGAACACGCTCAGCTTGTCGTGACCGAGATCGCGTACCCGCTCACCCGCCTCGCCGCGCAGGATCTCGATCAGATGGCCGGCGCCATAACGCTGACCGCTGCGATAGATGCATGACATCGCCTTCTGCGCCGCGGTCGTGGCATCCCAGGTCCTGGGCGGCACCAGGCAGTTGTCGCAGTTGCCACAGGGCTCGGGATACACCTCGGCGAACGCCTCCAGCAGAAGCTGGCGACGGCAGCGTGTGGCCTCGGCATAACCGAGCAGCGAGTCGAGCTTGAGGCGCTCCACACGCTTGCGGTCGTCGCCCGAGTCCGACTGGGAAATCATCTGACTCATGGTCACGACATCGCCCAGGCCGTAAATCATCCAGGCTTCCGCCGGCAGGCCGTCACGACCGGCGCGGCCGGTCTCCTGGTAGTAGCCTTCCATGCTGCGCGGCAGATCGAGGTGGGCGACGAAGCGGACGTCCGGCTTGTCGATGCCCATGCCGAACGCGACGGTGGCGACCATGACGATGCCGTCTTCGCGCAGGAAGCGCTGCTGGTGGCGCTGGCGTACTTCGCCATCCAGACCGGCGTGATACGGAAGCGCGTCCACGCCCGCTTCGGCCAGCCAGGCGGCGGTCTCATCGACCTTGCGGCGGCTGAGGCAATAGATGACACCGGCTTCGCCCCGATGGGCGTCGAGAAAATCGAGCAACTGGCGCCGTGCGTTCTGCCGTGGTGCCACGCGATAACGGATGTTCGGCCGGTCGAAGCTGGAAACGAAACGGCGCGCCTGGTGCAGGCCGAGGCGCTCGACGATTTCTTCGCGGGTGCGCTCGTCGGCCGTCGCGGTGAGCGCGATGCGCGGTACTTCCGGAAAGCGCTCGTGCAGGATCGCGAGTTCGCGGTATTCGGGACGAAAATCGTGTCCCCACTGCGAGACGCAATGGGCCTCGTCGATAGCGAACAAGGCAATGGGAATGCGATCCAGCAGGCCGAGGAAGCGGCCCGTGAGCAGCCGCTCGGGCGCGACGTACAGCATGTCGAGTTCGCCGGCGAGCAGGAGCTCCTCGATCTCGCGCTGAGTGGCGGCGTCGAGACTGGAATTCAGGTAGCGCGCCTTGACGCCGGCTTCGGTCAGCGCATCGACCTGGTCCTGCATCAGCGCGATCAGTGGTGAAACCACGATGCCTGTGCCATACCGCATCAGCGCCGGAATCTGGAAGCACAGCGACTTGCCGCCGCCGGTGGGCATCAGGACGAGGGCGTCGGCGCCGCCGGCGACCTCCTCGACGATGGCCTGCTGCTGGCCGCGGAACTCGGGGTAACCGAAAACGGAGTGAAGGAGATCTAAGGCCTGGGACTGCATCCGCACATGCTAACAAACGGACGTGCCGGATCGGCCTTTACCTGCGCCTCAAGCCTCGGTAGGCCCACGCCGTTAAAGGAAGAAGGTGATGTCCCCGGGTAGCGGACGGGCACCTAATGAAGCCACATCGCCCGAGGGGGAGCACCACATGAACACTGCCATAGCCCTTTCCGCCGCCGTCGCAGTCAGCCTGTTCGCCAGCGCCCTCCCGGCCTGGGCGCAGCAAGGCGGTATCCGCTTCGAAGGCCGCGTTGTCGAACGGACATGCGGGATGCGCGCGGAACGCCCCGACTGTCCACCGGACCGCGCCGCCACCGCAACCGTCCGTGTTTTGCGTGAGATGTCCGCACTGACGTCCGTGCACGCCGACCTTCTGGACTACGCGATGCAACGCCGACCCGGGGAAACCTGGGAACTGGTCGAGGTCAGCTACCGCTGATCGCGCTCAGCCGCCCCAGATCGCACGGTCGAGGTCGTGGTCCAGACCGAACGCGCTCATGGGGACGCGGCCGTCCTTCACGGTGACGCCCTCGGCCTTGAGCAGCCGACACTGCTCGCGATAACCCCGCGTTCCCACGGGTATCCCGATGCGGCCGTCCGCGCGAAGCACGCGGTGCCAGGGTAGCTTCATCCGGTCGGGCGCATCGCCGAGCACCCGGCCGATCAGTCTGGCGCGTCCGGGATACCCGGCGCGAGCCGCGATCGCGCCATAACTGGCGACCCTCCCACGCGGAATGGCGGCGACCGTTTCGATGATCCGCGTCGCCCGGAGGGCGCGGGCCTCGTCGTCGTCGAGTTCATCGGCCATGGTCGTTTCGTGCATGTTCGGAAGAGGCGTTGAGCGTACCATCGGTGGTCCCCGGACAGATTCACAAGGCGACCATGCGGCACTTCGAAGCGATTCGCTCCCATGTCGGCGGCATCCACAAGCTCCGCCACAATGAGCCATACCTGATCAGCTTCGACCTGGAGCTGCCCGATGGCGGGCATCAGGGCATCTATCTGGCCGAACTGGAAGACGCCGAGGGCCAGCGCTTTCTGCGGCTTTCCACGCCGATCGGACCGCTCTCGGGCGTCGATGCGCGACGCTGCCTTCGCTTCAACTGGGAGCAGCGCACGGGCTACCTGGCGGAGGCGGATCTCGACGGATCGCCCTACCTGCATCTCTGCGAGAACCGTCCCTACGACTACCTGGACGAGCGCGAGCTGGCACGGATCGTCGAGGAACTGGGCGCCACCGGCGACCAGCTCGAGCAGGTGGTGAACGGCGAGGCGGACGCCCTGTAAGAGGGCGCCCTGCGGGCGATCAGTCCGGCACGCGCATCAGAAAAACAAGCGGCCGAGCTTCACCAGGGCGTACCCCAGCGCCGCCGTGATCGGCAACGTCAGGATCCAGGCCCATACCATCCGCTCGACCACCGACCAGCGGATCGCATTGAACCGCTTGGCCGCGCCCACGCCCATGATCGAGGCGGACACGTTGTGCGTCGTGGAGACCGGCACGCCCAGCATCGACGCCGTGAGAATGACCGCCGCCGAACTGCCTTCGGCGGCGAAACCATTGATCGGGTGCAGCTTGACCATCTTGTGGCCCAGCGTCTTGATGATGCGCCAGCCACCGCCGGCGGTGCCGCCGGCCATCGTCAGCGCGCAGACCACCTTCACCCAGACCGGGATCGGAAAGCCGCCGGGCGCCGCCGGATCGTGCGGAATACGCAGGAAGTGCAACAGCGCCGGCAGATGATCGAACTGCCCCGCCGCCGTGGCACCGGCCAGGGCCAGGGCAATGATGCCCATGCTCTTCTGGGCGTCGTTCATGCCATGAGACAGACCCATGGCGCTGGCCGAGAGAATCTGCGCCTTACCGAAGAAGCTGTTCACGAACGGGGTGCGACCAAAACGATGCAGCGGTCCCTTCTGTCGTGAAAAGAATCCTAGCAACGCGTAGAGGGCGCCCATCAGCAGGAAACCAATGATGAAGCCCAGGAAAGGCGACACGATCATCGGCACGATGACCTTCGGCACCACGCCCTTGCCCAGCCACCAGTGCTCGCCACCCTGCCACCAGATGATCGAATGAAGGTTGCCGTCGGACGCGGCCAGCGCGGCGCCGCACAGTCCGCCGACCAGTGCGTGACTCGAACTGGACGGCAGGCCGAGCCACCAGGTGATGAGGTTCCAGATGGTCGCTCCGAGCAGCGCGCTGATCAGCAGGTGCGAACCGACGTCGACCACGCCGGTGTCCACCAGGCCCGAGGCGATCGTCGCCGCCACGGCGGTGCCCCACAGGGCGCCTGCGAGGTTGGTGACGGCCGCCAGCAGCACGGCCTGGCCGGGCGTCAGCACCTTGGTCGCCACCACGGTGGCGATGGAGTTCGCCGTGTCGTGGAAGCCGTTGATATAGGTGAACGCGAGGGCGATCAGGACGACCGCGATAACCATGCTCATGGGGCGGCCGCCGTCAGGAGTTCTTGAGCACGATGGAGTAGACGACGTTGCCGACGTCGCGGCACTTGTCCACCGCTTTCTCCACCAGCTCGAACAGGTCCTTGGCGAGAATCGCCTTGAGCGGATCCGAGCCTTCGGCGTACAGCGTGCGGTAGGGATCCAACAGCAGGCGGTCGGCCTCGGATTCCAGCGCCTGGAGCTGGTCGCGAAGCTTCTTCACCGGGTCGATCTTCAGGCCATGACGCAGTTGCCCGATCATCTGGACGACCACCTCGGCCGAGCGCTCGAGCAGGGCGGCGCGCTGAGCGAAGTCGATGCCATGGAGGCGTTCGGCGACGATGACATAGCGTTCGGCGAACTTCTCGATGGTCTTGGGAATCTTGTACAGCGCTGAATTGAGCGCCTCGATGTCTTCCCGGTCCAGCGCGGTGACGAAGGTGTTGACCAGTTCCTCGCCGATCTGCCCGTGGAGGGCCTTCTCGCGGGCGCGCGCCGTGCTGAAAGCGGCCATGACCGGCGTGCGGTCGGTCTTGGTGACCAGTTCGTGCATGGCGCGGGCGCTTTCGCGCGCCGCCTCCGCACTGGCTTCGAGCAGACCGTAGAACTTGTCGCCCTTACCGAAGATCGTCTGGAGAGAAAACATGGCGTCGCCTGGGGGAACTGGGGGTTTGTGACGCTAATGTTACCGGAGGGCGGGATCGTGTGCTCCTCCTCCCCGGCTACACCGCTCAGACGGCTTCTACCGGTGCCCTGCACAGGCTGGTCTGCTATATAAGCCCCGATGCCCACCGAACTTCTGCTCGTCCTCGTCCTCTCCCTGGCCAACGCGTTCTTCGCCTTGTCGGAGATGTCGGTTGTCGCTTCGCGTAAAAGCCGGCTCAAGGCCATGGCCCGGGAAAGCCGCCGCGCCCGGGTGGCGCTGCAACTGGCTGAATCGCCGGAGCGCTTCCTGTCGACGGTGCAGGTCGGCATGACCCTGATCATCCTCGTCACAGGCGCGATCGCGGGCGATCAGCTGGGCGAGCACTTCACCGCCCTCCTGCACGGCGGTGGCCCGGCCTGGCTGGAGCCTTACGCTCGCGCGGCCGGCTGGCTGCTCGGCTTCATCTATATGTCGCTGGTCCAGATCGTCATCGGCGAACTGGTGCCCAAGCGCGCGGCGCTGACAGCCCCCGAGCGCATTGCCTGCCAGATCGCGGTCCCCATGCTGGTGATCTCGCGGATCACATTGCCGATGGTCTGGCTGCTCAACCACCTGTCGAGCGGCATCCTGCACGTGCTGCGACTGAACCGGGCCGGCGGCCATTCGGCGGCGACAGAAGAGGAAATCCGCCTGCTGGTCGCCGAAAGCGCCGAGCAAGGGATCCTCGACAGCGACGAACGCAACATGGTCAACCGCGTTCTGCGCCTGGGCGACCGCACGGTGGGCTCGGTCATGACCCCGCGCATGAAGATCGCCTGGCTCGACATCGCGGCGCCCCGGGAGGAGAACCTCGAGGTCCTGCGCGAGTCGCAGTTCTCGCGCTACCCGGTCTACCGGAACGACGAAACCGAAGTCGTCGGCACGGTCGAAGTGAAGACGCTGATCGGCTCGTTCGAGCGCGGCGACTTCGACCTGTTCGCCCATATCGCCCGGCCGCTCTTCGTCCCGGGCACCGCCCGCGCACTGGACCTGCTCGAAGCCTTCCGCGATGCGGACACGGAGCTGGCGCTGGCCGTGGACGAGTACGGCGACATCGAAGGCATGGTGACCCTCAACGATCTGCTGACGGCCGTGGTTGGTGCCACCGCGCCCGCCGCGGACGACACCGAGCACGAGGGCCCGATCGTTCGCCGTGACGACGGCAGCTGGCTGATCGACGGCGGTCTGCCCGCCGACGACCTGCGCGACCTGCTGCAGATCGACCGGCTGCCCAACGAGGAAGAGCACGATTTCCGCACCGTGGCGGGCATGATCACCACCCAGTTCGGGCGCATCCCGCACGCCGGCGAGTCATTCACCTGGCAGGGCAACCGCTTCGAAGTCGTCGACATGGACGGGGCGAGGATCGACAAGGTGCTGGTCAGCACGGCAAGCAGCGAAGAGTCCGTCGTCGACGCGCCATGACCGCTGACGAGCCCCGCGAGGAAAAGACCGCCGCCCTGCTTCGCACGGCGCTGCTGTCGACGCCGGGGGAACGGGTCACGGTAGACCAGGTGCTGGAGCCACTGAAACGGCGCGCGTTCGGTTTTCTGCTCCTGTTGCTCGCCATTCCCAACTTCATCCCGGTACCGCTGGGGATCGGGGGTGTGATGGGCGTACTGGTGCTGGCGCTCGGCCTGGAGATGCTCATCGGCCTGGAGCAGCCGTGGGTCCCGGGTTTTCTGCGTCGCCGGACAATGTCACGGGATGGACTCCTCCGGTTCCTCGACCGTATCGAGCCGGTGACACGCCGCCTGGAAAAGCTCTGCAAGCCACGGGCGCAGCGCCTCACACGACGCCCCTTCACGTTCGTCTCGGGCGCGATCATGCTGCTGATCGGCCTGTTGCTCGCGCTGCCGATCCCGTTCACCAACTACGTGTTCGGCGCCATGCTGATCGCCTTCGCGTTCGCGCTTGTCGAAAGGGACGGCGTCCTGCTGGTCGCCGTCTGGGCAACCACAGCGATCATCGTCATCGCTTCGGCCACGTTCAGCCGGGCGCTGCTCGGTTTCTTCCGCGACCTGTTTTAGCCGTCGCGCTTGTGCGCGATACCGGCCATGCGCTGCGCATCGGCCAGAATCCCGTGAAGAATGCGCAGTTCCCGCAATTCAGGACGGGCGCGCAGGAACAGCTTGCGCAGTTTCAGCATGATCGTGGTCGGGGAACGCCCCTTGTGGAACTCGATATCGTCGAGCATCTCGCCCAGGTGCGTGAAGAACCGCTCGAGCTGCTCGGCGTCGGCGGGGATCTCGTCCGGATCAGGTTCGGCCTGCGCCACGACCGGCTGTTCGTCGGCCAGCAGGGCCGTACGCAGTTCATAAGCGACCACCTGCACCGCCTGCGACAGATTCAGCGAACTGAAGTCGTCGACACTGGGAATGCGGACCATCGCGTGGCAGCGGGCGAGCTCGTCATTCTCCAGTCCCGTGCGCTCGTTGCCGAAAACCAGGGCCACCTGCTCGCCGCGGCGGGCGGCGGCGATCGCCTGGGCGGCGCCTTCGCGAGGATCCAGTTCCGGAAGATTGACCCCGCGGCGCCGAGCCGACAGGCCCAGCGAAAAGGTGGCGCCGGCCAGGCCGGCCACCAGATCGTCATGGATCGCGGCCTGGCCGAGCACGTCGTCGGCACCCGCGGCCAGGGCCGTGGCTTCCGGATCGGGGAACCGGTGGGGGGCGACCAGGGTCAGGCGGTCGAAACCCATGGTGCGCATGGCGCGCGCGGCCGAGCCGATATTGCCCGAGTGCGAGGTGCGGACAAGGACGAAACGGAGGCGGTCGTGGAGCTCGGAGAGGGCCATGGGCGACGGGCGTGCTGGATGGAGGACCGGAAAGTCTACAACGGCAACGACTTGGGCATAGGGCGAGCCGGTGTTAAACTCACCGACCGACGCGGCCCGACCGCGATCTCCCGTTCTTTTGACAAGTCGATCCCCATGCCAAGACCCGCCGTCAACGTCGCGGCGCGCGCCGCGCGCTCCGCAGGAAACATCATCCTGCGCTACATGAATCGCATCGAGGGCCTCGCGGTCGTCGAAAAGCAACGGATGGACTTCGCGTCCGAGGTCGACCGCCTCGCCGAAGCCGAGATCGTGAAGGAACTTCGCCGCGCCTACCCCACCCACGCCATTCTCGGCGAGGAGTCGGGGCAGATCGGCAAGGGACCGCTTGTCTGGGTCATCGATCCGCTCGACGGCACCCACAATTACCTGCGTGGCATCCCCCACTTCTGCGTGTCCATCGCGCTGGTGGAAAAGGGCGAGCCGGTCTATGGCGTGGTCTTCGATCCGCTGCGCGACGAGCTGTTCACCGCGAGCAAGGGCGACGGCGCCTACCTCAACGACCGCCGCATCCGCGTCGGCAAGCGTGAAGGCCTCGCCGGCTCGCTGCTCGCCACGGGTTATCCCTACCGCGCGCGCAACCACCTCGACGCCCAGCTGGCCATGACCGGCGAGCTCCTCAAGGAAGCCGAAGACATCCGCCGGATGGGTTCGGCCGCACTGGATCTGGCCTACGTCGCCGCGGGCCGCCTGGACGGTTTCTTCGAGCCGTCGCTCAACGTGTGGGACATCGCCGCGGGTGCTCTGCTGGTGCGCGAGGCCGGTGGCGTCTATGGCGACTTCGGCGGCAAGGAAGGCCTGCCGGAGAGCGGCAACATCATCGCTGGCAACCACAAGGTGGCTGCCGCCATGACCGACGTAATTAAGGCCAACGCCACGGCGCGCCTGCTCGGGGTTTAAAGCCCCGCGCAGCGGAATCCTACAAGCGGCGAGGCCTTTCCCTCGCCGCTGCTTCACCAAGCCTGACAGACGCTCAGGCTCCACCGTCTTACCTTGTCGTCGCGAACGGGACGTTCGCAGCCGCCCACGACGCACAAGGAAACGTACCGTGCAAACCATACTCCCTGGCCGCATCGCGGCTGCGCTCGCCATAGCCACGGTCTCGGCGATTTTCGCCTCCAGCGCGACCGCCGCCGTACATACGATGATCGTCACTTCCGACCCGCAGTATCCCTGGACGGACGCGACCGACGCCGGCAGACCCCAGCCCGACGATGTGCGCAATGCACGATCCCGCGCATTGATCGAAGAGCAATACCGCAGCATCGCCGCTTATCGCGCCGCTCGTCCGGGGGAGGACATCCCCGTCTTCATCAATGGCGATCTCACCGCCTACGGGCATGGCTGGCAGCGCGACGTCATGGAGGAGCTCTACCGCATCCTCGGCGACAACGTTCATCTCGGCCTGGGCAACCACGATTACCAGAACAACATCCGCCAGCCGAACGGCAGCGGCTGCGCCAACAACGGCTGCGCGCGTGACAGCATCTGGGGACTGGTCAGCCATGTGGCCGCGAAGCCCGGCAAAGTCTCGTTCGACTTTTCGATCGACGCCAGAGGCCTTGGTAACCGCTACAAGGGCAGCCTCGCCTACGCCGCACAAACGCCAGGCATGGACCGCGTACTGCAGGTCCAGCTCAATAATTACCCTCGCTATGCGGTGTCATTCGACACGACCGAGGGCATCCTGCCCGCCCGCTTCGACATCGATCCGTCCGTGCCGTGGTTGCGCACCTTGCTCGACCGCCATCTAGCCATCCCCACCTACGGCACACCTGCCGACCGTGCCTACGATTTCGCTCTGGTGCATATGCACGATGCCAGCGACTACGACGACGAGTTCGAGCAGACGATCGCCTCGGGGCATGTTGCCGCCGTGTTCGCCGGCCATTACCACGGCACGCTGGGACGCTTCAGGACGATGGCCGGTGTACCGGTATTCCTGAGCGGCTCAGCCAGCCAGCGAAGCTATCTGATCGTGGAGCACGACACCGAGTCGCGGCATCTGCGCGTATACGCCGTACGAGACAACGACCCCTCACGGAAAACACTTGTCGACACCGTACCGGCCGGTACCGCCGGTCGCTGACCTCACTTTAAGGAAGAAACACTCATGCGCAACCTTCTCACGCGTGTGCCATTACAGGCAGCCGCGCTATGCCTGGCCTTCGCCAGCAGTGGCGCTTACGCGGAAACACCACGGATCATGGTGATCACCTCGGATCCACAGTACCCCTGGACACCGGCCACCGATGACGGCGAACACTCCGACCTCGCCGACAAGACACTCGCCGAGGCGCTCATACGCGAACAGTACGAAAGCATCGCGGCTTTCCGGCGCAACTATCCAGGGCAGCACATTCCGGTGATCGTCAACGGTGACCTGACGTCCCAGGCCGCCCCAAGTGAGCAGGAGAAGATCCATGACCTGCTCGGTCTGCTGGGCGACGAAGTCTACTATGGGCTCGGCAACCACGATTACCAGAACAACCTCACCAACTTCGTGTGCTCGGCCCTGACACACTGTGCGATCGACGCCCTCGACAATCTCGCGCAGCACGTTCGTCGCCACCGGCAGAACGGACGCGTGACCGACTTCGATTACGCGGCGTTCGCGGGCGGCCTGTTCACTGGCCTACGCAAGGAAGGGAGCTGGTCGTACGCGTTCACGCCGGACGGCTGGGAGCAGGTGCTCAACCTGCAACTCAACAATTCGCCGGGCTATGCCGCAACGATCAACTGGGGTGCTGGCCCGGCAGGCTATCGCTACGAGGTGACACCGAGCACGCCATGGCTTACTCGACACCTCCCCAGATGGAGCACGCCGGGTGCTTACGACTTTCTGCTGGTGCACGTGCACAAGCCCGACGAGTTGTCGACCGGGTCTCGCGCGCCCACGTCCTTACAGGCGATGCTGGCGACCCATCGTGTCGCAGCGGTGTTTGCGGGTCATTACCACGGGCGCATGGGCTATTACAGCGGTGGCTTTGGCGCGCCACCCGTGTTTCTCAGCGGATCGGCATCGCAGCGTACCTATCTCATCGTAGAGCACTGGCCGGAGTCGAAGAAGCTGAAGGTGTACGGCGTTCGCGAAAACGATCCGGCGAGACGCGAGTTGATCCGCGAGATCGACGTCTAGTCGTTCTTCAGCAGGTTACGCAGGAACGGCACGGTCACGCGTCGCTGTGCGGCGAGTGACGCGCGATCCAGGGTATCGAGCAGATCGAGCAAGGTACCCAGGTCGCGCGCGTGGTGCGCGAACAACCAGTCCAGGACGACGTCGTCCAGCTCGATGCCGCGAGCCCCCGCCTGCTCGCGCAGCACAACCCGGCGCTCCATGTCGCCCAGTGGCTTCAGCAGAGCCTGGGTCAGCGAGCCCAGTCGCGAACGAAGATCCGGCAGCGCGATGTCGAGCGACACGGGCGCACCCGATGCCGAAAACAACAGCGTCGCGCCCTCCGCGCGGTAACGGTTGAACGTATCGAACAGCGCGTGCTCCGCGTCCGCCTCGCCAGCGACCGAATCGATGTCGTCGATGGCCAGCACGTCGCTGCCGGCCATGCCACGAATGGCATCCGCACGCGATCCGCGCAGGCCCGCCAGCGGCAGGTACTGCGCCGTACGCCCGACATCGATCGCCGCCTGACAGGCGGCGATCAGCAGATGCGTGCGGCCACTGCCCAGCGGACCGGCCATGAAAACCCACGGCGCCGCCGCATCCACGGCCGCGGCGCGCACGGCGTCGACCGCCGCAGCGTTCTCGCCGGCATGGAAGTGCTCGAAACGCTGGCGCCTGGGCCAGCGCAGCGCGAGGGGAAGCTGAGTACTCATGGACCGGGATCGCGAGGCAGGATCGGGTTATCCGGGCGCGGCTTGACCTTCACGTCGACCGCCACATCGACATCGAGCTTCTGTGCCATCGGGGTCTGCGCGGCCGGCTCCTTGTAGAGGTCGCTCTCGCGGTAACGGGCGAAGACGTAGCGGAGCAACACGACGACGACGGACGCGGCCGGCAGCGCCAGCAGCACACCGAGGAAACCGAACAGGTGACCGCCCGCCAGCACGGCGAAGATCACCGCGACCGGATGCAGACCGATCTTGCCACCGACCAGACGCGGCACCAGGACATAGCCCTCGAGCAACTGTCCGATGGTGAAGACGACGCCGACCAGGATCACGTGCGTCCAGTCCCCGTACTGGACCAGAGCCGCGATCAGGGCCGCGACGAAACCGATCATGAAACCCAGGTACGGCACGAAGCTGAGCAGGCCGGCGACCATGCCGATCAGGGGACCGATCGAGATGCCGACCAGGGTCAGGCCCAGGCCGTAGAAAACGCCAAGCGCCAGCATGACCAGCAACTGGCCGCGGACGAACGCGCCGAGCACCTGATCCGACTCGCGCGCCAGGCGAACGACCGTCGGCTCGATGGAGCGCGGCAGCAGGCGCTGAATGTGCGCGATCATCGTGTCCCAGTCGCGCAGCAGGTAGAACGCCACGACCGGAATCAGCACGACATTGGTCAGCCAGGTGACGATGCCCATGCCCGACTGCGTGATCTTGGTCATCGCCTTGGCGGCGATGCTGCCGACCGACCCGATGTGCTCGCGTACCGTCGCCAGGAGGCGATCGGTGTCGAAGACGTTGGCGTCCAGGTGCAGGCGCACCTGGATCCACGGCAGCGCGGTGGTGCGCACCCAGTCCACGTAGCGCGGCAGGTTCTCGGACAGATTCTCGAACTGGTGCTCGATCAGCGGCACCAGCAGGAGCAGGACGCCGACGAACACCAGCGAGATGACGGTGAAGACGATGCTGACCGCCCACGAACGCCCCATGCCGAGGCGCTGGAGGCGATCGGCGAGCGGATCGCCCAGATAAGCCAGCATCGCGGCGATGGCGAACGGCATGAGCACCGGCGCGAGCAGCCAGATCACGAAGATGATGACCGCCGAGATCGCCAGCATCTGCCAGCGGCGGGAAGTGTCGTGGGTCATCGGGTCAGGGGACCCAGCGCACGGCGAGGTCGGCACCGGCGTGTGCGTCGGCGACCAGCACATGGCCGGCGGACGCGTAGCCCGCGACGAGGCGGGCCAGTGGCGCACCGGCGCTGATGTTGAACAGCACGCCGTCGGCCGTCGCGGAAATCGGCGCCACGCTCTTGATCGACGGATCGTTCTGGAAGGTCGCCAACAGGCCCGCGTAATCGGAAGCCGAATGCAGACCCGATACCCAGACCTTGCCGGACGAGCTGCCGCCCTGCGTCGATGCGAACTGGCGGTCCAGCTTGTCGGCCATCGCGTTGGCGCCGTTGCTCAACAGTGCGGCGCGTGCCTCACCGCTGTCCTTCCAACTGGTCGTCTTGCCGGCCGAGACCAGGGTCCAGTCGGTCTGGTCGTCGCCGATGCTGCCGACGAGCACGACGCCGGTGTTGTACTGGCGCGCCGTCGTCGCGACCGCGGCGGGGTCGCCACTGGCCAGCGCCTTGGCGTCGGGCATGGCGTCGGCGCGGGGGACAACGATCTGATAGCCACGCGTGTCGGCCATCTGCGCCAGCGGGACCAGGTCCTGCTGACCGAGCAGCTTGCCGCTGGCGTCGCGGGCAACGACCAGGACCGGCGCCTTGGGCGCCGCCACCGCCGAGTCGCCGACCGCGAGGATGCGGCGGATGGCGCCCGGGTCGAAGACGATGTCCAGACTCAGTGGCGCACCATTGGCGCCGCCGGTGCGAGCGTACTTGTACTGCTGAACCATGCCGCCCGGCTGCTTCATCGCGTCCGCGTAGCCAGGCTTGCCCCGGGGGTCCGCTCCGTTGGAAGCCCGCGACAGCACCTGGGTCAGGCCGTTGGCGAAGGCCTGATCGCGCACGGCGGCACTGGTGTCGGCGACCGGTACGGTGACCGTATAAATGGAGGTCTGCGCCACGGCGGAGCCGAGGCAGGTCGCCACGAGGAGCGTCAGGAAGACGATGAGACGGGCTGGGCGCATGGTATGGCGTCGCTTTGTGAAGACGGGAAGTCTGCCCAAACCTTGGCATGCCGTCCATCCAAAGCGCGTGCAGGGCAAGGCCGGGCGCCCGCTTGCTGCTATCATTCCGGATTTCCAATTCGCGCCGGAACCGCTTATGTCCTCCGACCAGGGCTCCCTCACCTACCGCGACGCAGGCGTCGACATCGATGCCGGCAACGCGCTCGTCGAGCGCATCAAGCCGATGGTCAAGCGGACTTTCCGCCCCGAAGTCATGGGCGGACTGGGCGGCTTCGGCGGCCTGTTCGACCTTTCCGGGCGTTACAAGGAGCCGGTCCTGGTCTCGGGTACCGATGGCGTGGGCACCAAGCTCAAGCTCGCTCACCTGCTGGATCGCCACGATACGATCGGCATCGATCTGGTCGGCATGTGCGTCAACGACGTGCTGGTGCAGGGCGCGGAACCGTTGTTCTTTCTGGATTATTTCGCCACCGGCAAGCTCGACGTCGACACCGCGGCGTCCGTCGTCGGCGGTATCGCCCGCGGCTGCGAACTCGCCGGCTGCGCGCTGATCGGCGGTGAAACCGCCGAAATGCCGGACATGTACCCGCCGGGCGAGTACGACCTGGCCGGCTTCACGGTCGGCGCGGTCGAAAAGGCCGAGATGAACGACGGCTCGTCCATCGTCGCCGGCGACGTCATTCTCGGTGTCGCCTCGTCCGGACCGCATTCCAATGGTTACTCGCTGATCCGCCGCATCCTCGAGCGCGCCGGTTCGCCGCTGGACAGCGACATCGGTGGCGTCACACTGGTCGACGCGCTGATGGCGCCGACCACCATCTACGTCAAGCCAATCCTCGAGCTGATCGCCAAGGTGGCCGTGCATGGCATGGCACACATCACCGGCGGCGGCCTGAAGGAAAACATCATCCGCGTCGTACCCGACGGCCTCGGCTTGTCGATCGACGCGTCGTCGTGGGAACTGCCGCCCGTGTTCCAGTGGCTGCAGCGCGAGGGCAATGTCACCCGCGACGAAATGTGGCGCACGTTCAACTGCGGCGTCGGCTTCACGGTGCTCCTGGCTCAGGATCAGGTCGACGCGGCGAAAGCCGTGCTGGCCGGCCACGGCCTGGACACGTGGACCATCGGCTCGGTCGTCGCCGCCAGCGGCGACGAGCGCGTCCACATCGCCTGAGATCATTCGTGGATCGGCCCCTGCGCGTCGCCGCGCTCGCGTCCGGGCGCGGCAGTAATCTCGCCGCGCTGATCGCGGCGCGGCTGCCTGTCGAATTCGTGCTGGTCGGCAGCGACAAGGCCAGGGCCGGAGCGCTCACTGTCGCCGCCCAGGCGGGCATTCCCACCGTCTCGCTTCATCCCCGCGATTTCGCGACGCGTGCCGACTTCGACCGCGCACTGTTCGGCCATGTCGCCGCCAGCGGCGCCGATCTGCTGGTGCTGGCCGGCTATATGCGCATCGTCGACGCCGACGTGGTCGCCGCCTGGGAAGGTCGGGCGATCAACGTCCACCCTTCCCTGCTCCCGAAATACCGTGGACTGCATACGCACCGGCAGTGCCTCGAGGCGGGCGACGCGGAGCATGGGGCAAGCGTGCATTTCGTCACCGCGGAGCTGGATGGCGGACCCGTCGTGGCGCAGGCGCGCATCCCTGTGTTGCCGGGCGATACGGAGATATCGCTGGCGGAGCGCCTGCTCGTCGAAGAACACAAGCTGCTGCCGGCCGTGGTCGCGGCGATCGCGTCCGGGCGACTGCGCTGGGAGGGCGGCGCGATTTTCGATGGTCTGCCGCTCACGAGCCCCCTACGCCTCACCGACCTATAGAAGCGCGCCCCGCGCGAGCTCTCCAGACACGCGGGCTATCCCCGGCTCGCCACCCCGTCGCCCCGCATTCAGCCACCGCGGCTAGAATCGGGTGTCATGAAGACCTCAATCCTCCGCGCCGGCTTCGCGCTGGCCCTCGCCCTGCCCGCCGCCGCGTTCGCCGCGGCCGTGCCGCAGTCGTTCACGGCTACCTACAATGTCCTTCAGGGCGGCAGCCCGCTGGGTGAAGCCACCATCGTGCTGAAGTCGGCCGGCAACGGCCAGTTCGAGTACACCAACGCCAGCAAGGGCACCGCCGGCCTCGCCGCGGCACTCGGCGCCAACGCCACCGAGACCTCGCGCTTTGCCTGGGCGGGCCAAGTGCCGCAGGCGGTCAGCTACCACTACCAGATGGACGCGTCGTTCAAGCAGAAGACGCGCGACATCAAGGTTCAGGGAGCGACCGTGCAGGTCCAGGACAACAGCAAGAGCTTCAGCTACGCCGCCGTGCCGGGCATGATCGACCGCAACACCCTGCCTCTCGCGCTCGGCGTCGCGCTGCGCGACGGCAAGCAGGAAGCGGCCTTTCCCGTGGCGGTGAAGCAGGCCGTCGAGAACCAGCAGTTCAAGGTGTCGGGCAAAGAAAAAATCACGGTCCCGGCCGGCTCGTTCGATACCGTGCGGGTGGATCGCACCGATGCGGACCGCGGCTTCAACGCGTGGTACGCGCCGGCGAAGTATCCGGTGCCGGTAAAGCTGGCGCAGAAAGATGGCGGGGATCTGACCCTCGAGCTGGTGAAGTTCGAGGGTAAATAAACCTCAACTGTAGGAGCGCGCCCTGCGCGCGACGCTCTTCGCGAGAACGTGTCGCGCGCAGGGCGCGCTCCTACAACCAGGTGTACCAGCCTGGCAGGCGTAGGACAGGTGGATCAGCCTGGCAGACGGCGGATGTGCGCGCCGAGGACGCCGAGCTTCTCTTCGATATTCTCGTAACCACGATCGATGTGGTACACGCGGTCGACCGTCGTATCGCCTTCGGCGACCAGGCCGGCCAGCACGAGGCAGGCCGAGGCACGCAGGTCGGTGGCCATGATCGGTGCGCCGGTCATCTTCGGCACGCCGGTGATGATCGCCGTGTTGCCTTCGAGACGGATATCGGCACCCAGACGCTGCAGTTCCAGCGCATGCATGAAGCGGTTTTCGAAAACCGTTTCGGTGATGACACCTACGCCCTCGGCGACGCAGTTGAGGGCGGTGAACTGCGCCTGCATGTCGGTCGGGAACGCCGGATACGGCGCGGTCACCAGATTGACGGCCTTCGGACGACGTCCCTGCATGTCCAGCTCGATCCAGTCCGGACCGGTGCTAATGTGCGCGCCGGATTCCTCGAGCTTCTGCAGCACGGCATCCATGGTGTCGGCGCGCGCGCCACGGGCGCGGACCTTGCCACCCGTCATCGCCGCGCCGACCAGGAAGGTGCCGGTCTCGATACGGTCGGGCAGTACTTCGTAGTGCGCGCCGTGCAGGCGCTCGACGCCTTCGACGATCAGCGTCGATGTACCGACGCCGTCGATCTTCGCGCCCATCGCCATCAGGCAGTGGGCCAGGTCGACCACTTCGGGCTCCTGCGCGGCGTTCTCGATGACCGTCGTGCCCGACGCCAGGGTGGCGGCCATCAGGATGTTCTCGGTACCGGTGACGGTGACCATATCCATGACGATGCGCGCGCCCTTGAGGCGACCGGCCTTTGCCTTGATGAAGCCGTTTTCGACCGTGATCTCGGCGCCCAGCGCCTGCAGGCCACGGATGTGCTGGTCGACCGGACGCGAACCGATGGCGCAGCCGCCGGGCAGCGAAACCTCGGCCTTGCCATGGCGCGCCACCAGCGGACCGAGCACGAGGATCGACGCACGCATGGTGCGGACCAGATCGTACGGGGCCACGCAGGAATTTTCGGGACGCGGGTCGATGTGCATCTTCATGCGGTCGTCGAGGACGACGCGCACGCCCATGCGGCCGAGCAATTCGATGAACGTGGTGACGTCATGCAGGTGCGGCACATTGCCGATGCTGACCGGTTCGTCGGCAAGCAGGCAGGAGGCGAGGATGGGGAGCACGGCGTTTTTCGCGCCGGAGATGCTCACCTCACCGTTGAGCGGCTGGCCGCCGCTGATCAGGATCTTGGCCATGGAAAGGGAGTGCCTTGAGAAAGGGAACGAACCGGGAATGCCGGGCGGCGCGCTGGATCAGCGGCGGCCGGCGGCTTCTTCGGGGGTAAGGGTCTTGAGGCCCAGAGCGTGAATCGCACCGCCCATGAGGTCGCCCAGCGTCGCGTAGACGAGACGATGACGGGCGAGCGGCAACTTGCCGGCGAACTGTTCCGAGATGACGTCGGCTTCGAAATGAACGCCGTCGTCGCCGCGAACGTCCACCAGGGCGCCGGGCAGGCCGGCTTCGATCAATGCCTGGATGCGCGCAGCGTCCATGGAGTCTCCGATGAGGGGGTCGCCGCGGCCGTGAGGGTTCCGAAACGGACCCTGAACCACCGGTCGATGGCAGCGACGATAAAATGAGAATATGTAATGGTAATGGAAATCCGGTGTCGCAGAAATGGACATCCCGGGTCAGAAGCCACCACCCGGACCTCCGAGGCCGCATGAACGCCCGCACCGCCCCGCCTGCCGATCATCCCGTCGTGAATGCCGATACCATCGTCCGTAGCGCGCGCACCGTGATCGTCACCGAGGCCGCGGCTATCCGTGCCCTGGAGTCGAAGATCGACGCCACCTTCGTCCGGGCCTGTCAGATGATTCTGACCTGCAAGGGGCGCGTGGTCGTCTCCGGCATGGGCAAGTCGGGCCATGTCGCCCGCAAGATCGCCGCGACACTGGCCTCCACGGGTACGCCGTCCTTCTTCGTGCATCCGGGCGAGGCCAGCCACGGCGACCTCGGCATGATCCAGCCGGACGACATCCTGCTGGGCATCTCCTACTCCGGCGAGACGGACGAACTCCTCTTCATTCTGCCGGCGGTGAAACGCCAGGGCATCCCGCTGATCGCGATCACCGGCAACCCGAAGTCCTCGCTGGCACGTCAGGCGGAGGTCAACATCGACGCCAACGTGCCGTCGGAAGCCTGTCCGCACGGACTGGCGCCGACCTCCAGCACGACCGCGGCGCTGGTCATGGGGGACGCGCTCGCCGTCGCCCTCCTCGAGGCCCGTGGTTTCACCTCGGACGACTTCGCCCGCTCGCATCCGGCCGGCAGCCTTGGGCGCCGCCTGCTGCTGCATATCGCCGATGTCATGCACACGGGTGACGACGTGCCGCGCATCGGCGTGGAAGCGTCCGTCAGCGAAGCCCTCGTCGAGATGACCCGCAAGCACCTGGGCATGACCGCCGTGGTGGACGGCGAAGGACGTCTGCTGGGTGTCTTCACGGACGGCGATCTTCGTCGCGCCCTCGACGACGACGATGTCGATCTGCGCAACGCCACCGTCGGCCAGCTGATGACCCGCGGCCCCAAGACCATCGGCTCGGACAAGCTGGCCGTCGAAGCCGCCCAGCTGATGGAAAAACACCATATCAACGCGCTGCTGGTCACCGACCCCTCCGGCCAGGTGGTCGGCGCGCTCAACATCCACGACCTGCTCCGCGCCCGCGTCGTCTGACGACCCGGTCCCGGCGCGCCTCGAGCGCGCCCTTTTCGTCCCCATATCGATGCCCATGGCCTACACCCACTACACCGACATCCCCGCCGATATCGCCGAACGCGCCGCCCGCGTGCGCGTCGTCGTCTTCGACGTGGATGGCACCCTGACGGACGGCCGCCTCTGGTACGCCGAGGACGGCCGCGAGACCAAGGTGTTCCATGTGCATGACGGTCTGGGCCTGAAACGCCTTCAGGAAAACGGCATCAAGGTCGCGATCATCACGGCGCGGATCAGTCATCCGGTGTCGCTGCGCGCCGAAGAACTGGGTATTCCTCACGTCTATCAGGGCCAGAAGGACAAACGGGCCTGCCTGACCGCCCTGCTCGACGCCCTCCGCCTTACGCCGGACCAGGCCGCTTTTGTCGGCGACGATCTGCCGGACCTGCCGGCCATGGGTATCGCCGGTCTGGCCGTCGCCGTGGCCAATGCCCACCCCTGGGTGGCCGAGCGCGCCCATTGGCGCACCCGGCTGTCCGGCGGCTACGGCGCCGCCCGCGAGGTCGCCGACATGATTCTCGCCGCCCAGGGCAAGGCCGAAGCCGAACGGGACCGCTGGCTGTGAGCGCCTTCAATCTGCTCAAGGACCGCAGTACCGGCGGTATCGCCGGCATGCTCCTGGTCGCGCTGGGCGCCAGCGTACTGCTCTACTACTGGGTCGCGCCGGAGAAGAAGCTGCAGGACTTCGTCGGTCCGCCGCGCTCGGGCTACGTTCTGACCAACTTCGACCTCGACTCCTACAACGAACAGGGCAAGCTGGCCTTCACGCTCATCGCGCCACATCTGGAGCGCCGCGAGGGTGACGATTCGCTGTACATCAATGCGCCCGATTTCGTGCTGCCATCGACCAAGGAAGTCGACGTGCCGCCGTGGAAGGGGCATTCGCAGTACGGCTGGGTCAACAAGGACGGCAGCATGCTGAAGCTGCAGGGCAAGGTGCACATGGACCGCGTTGCCTTCGCGCAGACGCCGCCGGCCAGCATCGACACCTCCGAGGTCACCGCGTGGCCCAAGCGGAACTACCTGGAGACCGCCGAAGCGGCCCGTATCGTCCAGGGAACCTCTACAATGAACGGCGTTGGCATGCGCGCCAATCTCGATACCAAGCACCTGGAGCTTCTCGATGCAGTCCACACCACGTATCTGCCGCCCAAGCGCTAACGCGCTGCTTGCGCTGCTTGGCCTGGCGCTCGTGGCCAGCCTGCCGGCCGCCGCCAAGCAGTCCGATCGCAACCAGCCGGCCGACGTCGTCTCCAAGTCGTTCGATGGTTCCCAGCAGCCCAACGGCAAGGTGATCTGGACGGGTAGCGTCGTCCTGACCCAGGGCACCCTGAAGATCACCGGCAGCAAGGCGACGGGTTATTTCGACGCCGACAGCCAGCTCAACCGGGTGGTCGTCGACGGCAGCCCCGCCACCATCCATCAGCTGGACGACTGCGATCAGCCCATGGACGGCAAGGCTTCCAACATCGACTACAAGATCGACAAGGACTTTGCCGTGCTGACCGGCGGTGCCCATGTCAACCAGCCGGCGAAGGGCAGTGCCGATGGCGACAAGCTCACCTATAACACCCAGAACAGCACGATGACGGGCGAAAGCAACGGTCCCGCACCCGTACACATGACCTTCCAGCCGAAGAGCACCACGCCGGGCGCACCCGCCAAGGCGGCCGGCGCCTGCCCCACTCCGGCGGCTGCGGCCGCACCTGCCAGGAAGCCCTGACCCGATGCTTTCAGCCCAAGGCCTGCAGAAGCGCTTCCGCGCACGCAAGGTAGTCCGTGACTTCGCCTTCTCCATCCGCGAAGGTGAGGTCGTCGGCCTTCTCGGCCCCAACGGCGCCGGCAAGACGACCTGCTTCTACATGGTGGTCGGGCTGATCCAGGCCGACGCGGGCGTAATCAAGCTCGATCAGCAGGACATCACCGGCCTGCCCATGCACGCGCGCGCCAAGCTCGGCATCGGATATCTGCCGCAGGAAGCCTCGGTCTTCCGCCGCCTCAGCGTGTCGGACAACATCATGGCGGTGCTCGAACTGCGCGACGGCATGACGCAGAAGCAGCGCGACGACGAACTCGACAGCCTGCTCGACGAACTGAAGATCGCGCACATCGCCGATCAGAAGGGCATCAGCCTGTCCGGCGGCGAGCGTCGCCGCGTCGAGATCGCCCGGGCGCTGGCGGCACGCCCGCGCTACATGCTGCTCGATGAGCCGTTCGCCGGCGTCGACCCCATCTCGGTGGGCGAGATCCAGCGCATCGTTCGACACCTCAAGGAACGCGGCATCGGGGTGCTGATCACCGATCACAACGTCCGGGAAACGCTCGGTATCTGCGACCGCGCATACATCCTCAACGACGGCGAAGTGCTTTCTCGCGGCACTCCTCAGCACATCCTCGCCGATGAGAAGGTGCGCGAGGTGTATCTGGGTCGTGAATTCCGCATCTAGAGCGCGTCACCGGCCGTCCGGACCGACGCGCGAATCCGGCCGGAAGAGCTAGCCGACCCGACCGCTGGTTTGTGGAGGCCGCAAGGGGTTACGATGGATTCGACACCTCAAGCATCGAAGGCATGAAACCCGGACTTCAGTTTCGTCTGCATCAGCAGCTCACGCTGACGCCGCAGCTACAGCAGGCCATTCGGCTGCTCCAGCTGTCGCAGCTGGAGCTCGAAGCGGAACTCCGCCAGATCGCGGAGAGCAACCCGCTGCTTGAGTTTGCCGAAGATGCGGAGTCCGACGCGGATGCCGAAGGCGACGCCGCCGACGAGAACGGTTTCGACGCCGAGTTCCCCTCCCGCCAGGAGCTCCCGGCCAAGTCCTCGAAGGAGGACGAGTCCACCGCCACCCCGTCCGAAGAACTCGCCCCCGAGTGGGACGACGATCGCTTCCACGGCGAGGCGGGTGACTACGCCGGCGCCCCATCGCGTGCCAACGGTGGTGACGAAGACGGTTTCGAGCCGCAGAACGCCGCGCCGGAAAGCCTCCAGCAGCACCTGGAGTGGCAGCTCAATCTTTCCCAGTTCTCCCCACGCGACCACGCGATCGCCACCGCGATCATCCACGCGCTGGACGAGGACGGTTACCTGCGCGACGGAGTCGAGGCGGTGGAAGTCGCGCTGCCCGCCGAACTGCGGGCCAGTGCCGAGGAGATCGAAGCGGTACGCCAGCGCGTGCAGCGGTTCGATCCCACCGGCATCGCCAGCCTCGATCTGCGCGACTGTCTGCTCTGCCAGCTCTCGCAGTTTTCGACCGAAACACCGTTCCGCGAACTGGCGATCCGTATCGTCCTTGAAGAGCTGGAGCTCCTCGCGCGAAACGACAGCGTCAAGATCGCCCGTCGGCTCAAGGCCGCCGAGAACGAGGTGGCCAGCGCCGCGGCGCTGATCCGCAGCCTCGATCCGCGCCCGGGCGCCGCGCTGGATGCCACGCCCGTCGAATACGTCGCGCCCGACGTGTACGCACGGCGGGAAGCGGGTCGCTGGACGGTCAGTCTCAACGCCGACGCGCAGCCCCGGCTCGGCCTGAACCAGCATTACTGCAACCTCATCGCCCGCGCACGCGGCGACGACGCCACCTGGATGAAAGGCCAGCTGCAGGAAGCCCGCTGGTTGCTGAAAAGTCTGCAGTCGCGCGCCGAAACCCTGACCAAGGTCGCGGAAGTCATTGTCCGCCGCCAGAGCGCCTTCCTCGATTACGGCCCCGAGGCCATGCATCCGCTGGTGTTGCGTGAGGTCGCCGAAGAAGTCGGCATGCACGAATCGACGATTTCACGGGTCACCACCCGGAAATACATGCACACGCCGCGCGGCACCTTCGAACTCAAGCATTTCTTTTCCAGTGGCGTGGCGACCGAAGACGGCGGCAGCGCATCCGCCACCGCCATCCAGGCCATGTTGCGCAAGCTGATCACGGGCGAGGACGCACGCCGCCCCTTGTCCGACCAGGCGCTTGCCGAGGAGCTCCATCGACGCGGAATTCAGGTCGCACGCCGTACGGTGGCCAAGTACCGTGAAGCGATGCGAATTCCCAGCTCCAGCGAACGCGTTCGCGCAGGTTGAGAAACATCGGGGGGAACCCCGGCGGAGGTCCACGGTCTCATCAATTCAGGCTTGAGGAGCGGCAACCCCGCCGTTCCGATCTCGTCGCCATAAGGCGACACCCTCAGCAAGAAGGAGGCGTCATGCAAATCCAGATCAGCGGCCAGCACGTCCATATCACCCCCGCTCTGCGCGAGCGCGTGGAACAGCAAATCGGCCGCTTCGAACGCCTTTTCGACAATATCAAAGCCCTCGACGTGGTCCTTTCCGTCGATAAGAACGAGCACAAGGCCGGAGGCACCCTGCACTGTGCCGGCACCCGGCTCCATGGCGAAGGCGTGGCCCGCCTGGAAGACGACAACAAGGGCGACACGCTTTATTCCGCCATCGACGCCATGATCGGCAAACTCGCCGACCAGCTTCGCAAGCACAAAGAGAAGCTGAAGGATCACCATAACGCCGAAGGCCGCGACGCGCGCGTCGCCAGCACCGATTGACGAGAGCGCCCGGCGCCCGCTCGCGCGCGCCGCCGGGCCTCCTCCCGCGTGTTGATGGCACAATAGCCCAGCCGGCGCCCTCGCGCCGGCTTCGCTATCTAAAGGGATCACCCGCGTGGATCGGCTCACCGCCAGACAACTCTTCGACGGCGTCTACGAACGTATGGCGCTTCGCTGGGCCGCCGGCATGCGCGGCGAGGCCCGCGTGCTCGAGCCCAATGCCAAGCAGAGCCGCCGTCCTTCGCTGGTCGGTTACCTCAACGTGATCTACCCGAACAAGGTGCAGATCATCGGAACGGAGGAGCTCAACTACCTCGACGGCCTCGAATCGCGCCAGCGCTGGGAGGTCATCCACAAGATCGCCGCCTACCAGCCGGCCGCGCTGATCGTCACGAAAGACCAGTCGATCCCGTCCGATCTGCGCGAAGTCGCGGAAGAAACCGACACGCCGTTGTGGCAGAGCACCAAGCGCGGGCACGAGCTGCTCACGTATCTGCAGTACCACCTGGCGCGCACGCTCGCACCCCGGGTCACGCTTCATGGCGTATTCCTCGAGGTGTTCTCCATCGGCGTGCTGATCACCGGCGACCCGGGCTCCGGCAAAAGCGAGCTGGCGCTGGAACTCATCAGTCGCGGCCACCGCCTGGTCGCCGACGACGCGACCGAATTCACCCTCATTGCGCCAGACGTCATCGACGGCGCCTGCCCCGAGCTGCTGCAGGACCTCCTCGAGGTGCGCGGCCTGGGCGTGCTCAACATCCGCGAGATGTTCGGCCACACGGCGGTCAAGCCATCGAAATACCTGCGTCTGGTCGTGCACCTCAAGCCGTTGACCTCGGGTGAAGACATCGACGCGATGACCCGCCTTACCGGCGACGTCAGCCGGCGTAACGTGCTGGATGTGGACGTCCCCAAGATCACCATTCCCGTCGCACCCGGCCGCAACCTCGCGGTGCTGGTCGAGGCGGCCGTGCGCAATCACGTGCTCAAAAGCAAGGGCATCGATCCCGCACAGACCTTCATCGACCGTCAGGCGCACCAGATGCGTCGCCTGCCGCCATGGTGACCGACGTGACCGAGGAAACCATGAGCCCCATCGTCGAACCCGGCGCCATCCATCTGGTCGTCCTCACCGGCATGTCCGGCGGCGGCAAGACGGTCGCCCTGCGCGCGCTGGAAGACCTCGAGTTTTACTGCGTCGACAACATGCCCGCCGAGCTGATTCCCCAGCTCGTCGCCGCCGTCAGCCAGGGCGAGCATGGACCGCGCCGTCGCATCGCCGTGGGCGTCGACGTGCGCAACCGGCGCATCGATCTCTCGCGCATGCCCCACGTGTTGTCCGAGCTTTCCACAGCGGGCGTCCACGTCCATCTGATCTTCCTGGACAGTCGCGACGACGTCCTGATCAAGCGCTACTCCGAGACCCGCCGCCGTCACCCGCTGGCGGCGGAAAAACTGTCGCTGGCCGATTCCATCGCCGAAGAACGTCGCCTGCTGCGGCCCCTGGTCTCGATCGCGGAAAAGGTCATCGACTCCAGCGACCTCAACGTCCATCAGCTGCGCCGGCTGTTCGCCACGGGGTACGCCGCCGCCTCGGATGGCACGACACTACTCTTCGAGTCGTTCGCCTACCGCCGCGGCCTGCCCTCCGACGCCGATTTCGTCTTCGACGCCCGCTGCCTGCCCAACCCCCACTGGGACCCCCGGCTGCGCCCGTTCTCGGGCCGCGACCTCCCCGTACGCGAGTTCCTCGACGCGAATCCACTCGTGGGCGAGTACTATGCGGACGTCGCCCGCTGGCTCGATACCTGGTTGCCGCGCTTCGAGGGCGAGGATCGTAGCTATGTCACCGTCTCGATCGGCTGCACGGGCGGGCGTCACCGCTCGGTCTATCTGGTCGAGAAGCTGGCCCAGCATTTCCGCTCGGAACGCGGCAACGTACTTACCTTTCATCGCGAGCTAGAGTGAGCCATGACCCAGCCCATGCCAGTGCGAGAAACCGGGCGATGAGCGTCGGCGTCCTCCTCATGACCCACGAAGCCGTCGGCAAGGCGCTGATTTCGGCGGCCCGTCACGTCATGCCCAAGCTGCCACTCGAAGTCGATGCCGTCGAGGTTCCACCCAGTTCGGACCCCGACGTCATGCGCACGCTGACCGCGAAGCATGCGCGCGACCTCGACCATGGCGACGGCGTCCTGGTGCTCGCCGACCTTTACGGCGCCACCCCGTGCAATATCGGCCTCTCGCTGGCCGAGCTGGGCGTCCACCTGCGTTGCGTATCCGGCCTCAACCTGCCGATGCTGCTTCGTGTCCTCAACTATTCGGAAAAATCGCTGACCGAACTGGCCGACATCGCGGCCGCTGGCGGTCGCGGAGGGATCTTCATCGACCATGCTTGAACGGGACATCGTGGTATCCAACCGGCTGGGCCTGCACGCTCGCGCTTCGGCCAAGCTCGTACAGCTGGTGGCGGGGTTCAGGTCGACGGTATGGCTGATCAGCAAGGGCCGTGAAGTCAACGCGCAGAGCATCATGGGCGTCATGATGCTGGCCGCTGGCATGGGCACCTCGCTCGTCGTGCGCGCCGAGGGTGAAGACGAAGAAGCCGCGCTCAACGCCGTGGTCGATCTGTTCGACCGCAAATTCGACGAGGGTGCCTGACCCATGATGCCGCCGCACAGGACGAGCCCCCCATGAGATACGTGCTGACCGGCACGCAAGCCGCCCGGGGCATGGCCCTCGGTCGCGCGCGTCTGGTCCAGCCGAGCATCTACGCCGTCGACACGCGGATGCTCGAGGACAACGAAATCGCTCCCGAGATCGAGCGCCTGCACAAGGCGATCGATACCGCCCGCACGGAGTTGCGTGAGCTGCGCGGCAAGCTGCACGGCGCGCTGGCCCGCGAAGTCGGCGATTTCATCGATGCGCATAGTCTGCTGCTCGATGACGAGGAGCTACTGCGCGGTCTTGACGAGCTCGTCGCCGTCGGCCACTACACTGCGAGTGCCGCGCTCAAGATGCAGCGCGATCGTCTCGCGGCGGTGTTCGACGCCATGAACGACCCCTACCTGAAAAGCCGCGGCGAAGACATCGACCAGGTCATCGGCCGGGTAATGTCCGCTCTGCTCCAGCAGTCCAGCCGTGAAGAACGCAAGCTGGCCGCCCGCGTGGGCGAGATCATCGTCAGCGATACCGTCGCGCCAGCGGACATGGCCAGCATGGCGGGACAGGGCATGCTCGGCGTCATTGCCAGCGCCGGCAGCATCTACTCGCACAGCGCGATTCTCGCGCGCAGCTTCAACCTGCCCATGCTGGTCGGCACGAAAGACGCGCTGGCGACGATCAACGACGACGACCTCGTGCTGATCGACGCCGAACACGGCGAAGTCATCGTCCATCCCACCGCGCAGGATCTCGCCCGCTACCGCCAATGGCAGCGTCAGGCTGCCGCCGAGGGCCGTCGTCTCGCCGCGCTGGCAACCGCGCCGACGCTGACCCGCGACGGTGCCCATGTTCGCCTTTACGCTAACGCGGAGCTTGCCGGCGACATCACCCTCGCCCGCTCGCGCGGCGCCGACGGCGTCGGCCTCTACCGTTCGGAATTCCTCTTCCTGCGCCAGCGCGGCCTGCCTTCGGAAGAAGAACAGTTCGTCGCCTATCGCGACGTCGTCCTCGGCATGGGCGGCCTCCCGGTCACCATCCGGACGCTCGACCTCGGCGCCGACAAGGCCGACTCCGCCGGACTCGCGATCCGCGGCGAAGACAACCCGGCACTCGGCGTACGCGGCGTTCGTCTGTCCCTGCGCTATCCCGACATCTTCAGCGTGCAGCTGCGCGCCATTCTGCGTGCCGCCTGTTACGGCCCTGTGCGCATCCTGGTACCGATGATCACCCACCTCGGTGAAATGACCGAGGTGCGACGGCTGATCAAGAAAGCACGCGAAGACCTCGCCCGTTCCGGCCAGGAATTGCCTGAGCGCATCGATATCGGTGCCATGATCGAAGTGCCGGCCGCCGCCATCGGCGTCACGTCGATCCTCGAAAAAGCCGACTTCCTCGCCATCGGCACCAACGATCTGGCCCAGTACGTGCTCGCCGCCGATCGCAACAACGATGCGCTCGACGGCATCTACGATCCGCTGCAGCCAGCGTTCCTGCGCCTCATCGCGCATGTCATCGCCAGCGCCCGCCGGGCGAAGAAGCCGGTGAGCCTGTGCGGCGAAATCGCGGGCGACACGCAGTTCACCGCGTTGTTGCTGGCGATGGGGCTGGAGGAATTCAGCATGCACCCGGGACAATTGCTGCAGGTCCGCGACCGGCTGACGCAGCTGGACTGCCGTGCGCTGCGGCGTGCGGCGCCGCGCCTGTTCCGTGCGCACACCCGCGACGATGTCGAAGCGCGCTTGCAGGAAGTCGAAGCGCTGCAGGACGGCTGCGCCGAAAGCTAGGCGTTGCCACAGTCCTGTGTAGGAGCGAGCCTGCTCGCGACCCGACATCGCATCATTCGGGGACTCTAAGGGCTCGGCTGCGCCATCGCTTTCGTACTTGCGCGCTGACGCAAGGGAGCCGGCGACTCCCCTGCCGCAAGGCGAGGCTTTGAGGCAAATGCGAGGGCAAAGCCGAGCCCGCTTCCACCAAAACAAAAAAAGGCCGCGATCCCTCGCGGCCTTTTCCGTGAAGCGATGCGAACGACTTATGCCGCGCGCACCTTCTTCATCGCTTCCGCATTGCGCACCACGTTCGCACGCAGCTGTTCGCTGTCGAAGTCATCGACCGAGATGAACTCGGCGACGCCGTCACGGACACGCTGCAGCAGGTCGCGCTCCGCGGCGTTGATGGCGCCCAGCTTCTCGGCTTCGGCGAGCTGCTCATTGTAGGTGTGAGCCTTCAGCTGACCACCCTTGAGCGCCTTGACGAACTTGCGCTCCACCGGCTCGGCGGCGATGACGTCCGGCAGCAGCGCATTCATGCGACCGACGGTGTTGTTTTGCGTTGGCGTCAGGTAGCTCCACGTGGTCAGACGATCGCGGGCTTCGCTGGGCGCCGTGATCAGCGCGGCGACGCGACGGCCGAGGCGATCCGACGGCGGCACTTCGCGACGACCGAACGGGAACACCAGCGCACGCAGGAGCCAGGCTACCGGGCGGACCGGGAAGTTGCGGATCACGCCGTCCAGCGCCATCTGCATGTTCCACACGCACTGGTGGAACGCCCACGCCAGCAGCGGACGATCCGCTTCCGGACGGCCCGTGTCTTCGTAGCGCTTGAGCATCGCGCTGGCGATGTAGAGGTACGAAAGCACGTCACCCAGACGGGCCGACAGCTTTTCCTTGAACTTCAGCTTTCCGCCCAGCACGCCCATGGCGACGTCGGCGCAAAGCGCCAGCGCGGCGGAGTAACGGTTGAGCTTGCGGTAGTAGCGACGGGTATACGCATCACCCGCGGTGTCGCCGATCTTCGCCGCGGTGATGCCCAGCACGAAGCTGCGGACCGCGTTGGAGAAGCCGAAACCGATGTGACCGAACAGCGCCTTGTCGAAGGTCTTCAGACGCTCGCGATAGTCCGCGATGCCGAGGGCCTGCATTTCCTTCAGGACATAAGGATGGCAGCGGATGGCACCCTGACCGAAGATCATCAGGCTGCGCGTCATGATGTTCGCGCCCTCCACCGTGATGGCGATGGGCACCGACTGCCAGCCGCGACCCATATAGTTCTTCGGACCGAGGATGACGCCCTTGCCGCCGTGCACGTCCATCGCGTCGGATGCGATCTGGCGGCACCATTCCGTGGCGTGATACTTCGCGATCGCCGATGGTACGGCCGGCTTCTCACCGCGGTCGACCGCTGCGGCCGTGGCACGCGACAGCGCCTGCATGGCGTAGGTCAGGCCGCCGATGCGGGCGAGTGCTTCCTCCACACCTTCGAAACGGCCGATGGCGAGGCCGAACTGCTTGCGCATACGGGCATAGGAACCCGTCGCCGAGACCGCCATGCGCGACGCGCCCGTGGCGTTGGACGGCAGCGAGATGGCGCGACCCACCGACAGGCACTCGACGAGCATGCGCCAGCCCTGGCCAGCCATGTGCGGACCGCCGATGAGGACGGACAGAGGGACGAACATGTCCTTGCCGTGCACCGGACCGTTCTGAAACGGGGTGTTGAGCGGGAAATGGCGACGACCGATTTCCAGCCCCGGGGTTTCGCGCGGCAGCAGCGCCAGCGTGATCCCGAGGTCTTCCTTCTCACCCAGCAGCTTGTCCGGGTCGTACATGCGGAAGGCCAGACCGACGATGGTCGCGACCGGCGCAAGCGTGATGTAACGCTTGTCGAAGGTGAGGCGGATGCCGACGGTTTCTTCGCCGTTCCACGTGCCCTTGGTGACGATGCCGAAATCCGGAATCGACGTGGCGTCCGAACCTGCGTACGGGCCGGTCAGCGCGAAGCACGGGATTTCACGGCCGTCGGCCAGACGCGGCAGGTAATGATTTTTCTGCTCGTCGCTGCCGTAGTGCATCAGCAGCTCGCCCGGTCCGAGCGAATTGGGCACGGCCACGGTGGAGGCGACGGTCTGCGACATGCTGGACAGCTTCTGCAGCACGGCCGAGTGAGCCAGCGCTGAGAAGCCGAGGCCGCCGTAGCTCTTGGGAATGATCATGCCGAAGAACTTGTTCTTCTTGATGAACTCCCAGACGTTCGGCGGCAGGTCGGCCAGTTCGTGGGTGATCTGCCAGTCGTCGATCATGCTGCAGAGTTCTTCGACGGGGCCGTCGAGGAAGGCCTGCTCTTCGGTCGAGAGTTCCGGCTTCGGCTGGCGGAGCAGTTCCGACCATTCCGGCTTGCCGGAGAACAGCTGGCCTTCGAAACCGACGGTGCCGGCTTCGAGCGCGGTCTGTTCGGTATCGGACAGCTTCGGCGTCACCTTCGCGAACATCGACAGCAGCGGCGCGCTGATCTTCTTGCGGCGGAAATCCACCATCAGCAGGGGCGCGGCGATGAGCGCCAGAAGGATGAGCAGCACGACGGTGGTCACCGGCGCGCCGGCAAGCAAGCCGACCACGACGATGGTGACACCCGTGGCGATGGCCCACGTCTTCAGGGACGTGCGGTGGTAAGCGCAGGCACCGGAGGCGATGAGCGCCGCCAGCACAACCAGGATCGCAGACATCGGAATCACCTCGTTACAGTCGAACAGTGGAAACAGCGGATAGACAATGCGTGAAACGGTGGATCAAAGCTCGAACATAAAGCGCGCGATCTCGCGGGTGAACGCGTCGTTCGCATCGCCGGCGACCATATGGGTCGCATCATGCAGTGCCACGTGACGCGCATGCGGCACGAGGCGAAGGAATTCTTCCACGGTGTGGCTGGAGACGACGTCACTGCGCGTACCGGAAAGCAGCAGCACGGGGACGTCGACGTTGGCGGCGGCCTCGAAAAGCCGCGGCTGGTAGCGCTCGCTTTCGGCCACAAGACCATCGAGCAGAGCCGGATCCCAGTGCCAGCGCAGGCGTCCGTCGCTACCCGGCCGCAGCAGCGGCTTCAGCTGCGACTCCGTCTTGCGTTCGCGGCGCTGCGGCAGGTACGCCTCGATGGCCGAGGCCGCCTCGTCGTAACTCGCGAAACCGTCAGGGTGCGCACGCATGAAGCCGAGGATACGTTCGACCCCGGCGGTTTCCCAACGGGGCGTGATGTCGACGAGAACCAGCGCCGAAAACGGCGACGTATCGCCGGACTCGCCCGCCGCGATCAGGCCGAGCAGCCCGCCCATCGAGGCACCGACCAGGACGGGAGGCCGGCCGTCCGGCGAGGTCGCCACGCCGGCCACCGCAATCAGGTCGCCGACGAACTGCTCCATGTGGTATTCGCCTCGCGGGACGCGCTCGCTCTCGCCGTGGCCCCGTGCGTCGAAGGTGGTCGCATCGAAGCCCTGCGCCGCCAGCGTACGTGCCGCGCCGGTCCAGGCGTGCCGGGTCTGCCCGAAGCCGTGAGCGAAGAGCAGCCCTGGCGAGCGTTCACCGGGCCAGCGCTCGGTCGCGAGCACGATCCCGTCGATCGAGACGAGACTCGCCTTGGCGGAACTGACGTGGACGGGATCGGCAACCATACGGCGGAGTATGTAGCGGGTCGACGGGTGCGTCAATACGCACGCGTACGGTCATGCAATAACAGCCAAGTCAAGGTCTTATGCAGCATGCACCGAAGGGCACGGATTGCAAACGGCGACGGCTCCGCTACCATGCGCCGATGAACGACGGTGCCAAGAACGAACGAGTCCGCCTCTCCGCCGAAGACTGGGAAGACGGCGCCCTGGCCCTTATCGCCGAGCAAGGCGTCGGCGCCCTCGCCGTCGAGGCGCTCGCGCGCCGGCTCGGCGTGACCAAAGGCAGCTTCTACTGGCACTTCCGCACGCGCGAAGCCCTGCTTCAGGCCGCGCTGGAGCGTTGGGAAGAGTACGGCGAACGCGAGGTGCTGGCCGAGATCGAGCGCATCCCGGACCCGCTGAAGCGCTTTCCGGAGCTCTTTCGCCGCGTGGCCCACGAGATGCAGCCGCATCGCGTCTACGCGGCCCTGCTCAAAGCGCTGGATCATCCGCAGGTGGTGCCGGTGATGTCGCGCGTGTCGCAGCGGCGTATGGAGTTCCTCACGCGGCTGTATCAGGAAGCGGGCCTGGATCCCGTGGTGGCGCTGCACCGTGCACGGCTGACGTATGCCGCCTATGTCGGGTTCCTGCAGCTCAACTTCACGCTGGGTCTGCCGCGCCTGAGTCATGAGGAGTTCGATGCGTATGTCGAGCACATGATTGCGACGTTGACGCCGGCGCATGTGAACGACTGAGGCGAGAGGGTCGCGCACGATGCGCGCTCCTACAGGGGTACGGCTCGATTTGTTGCGCCGTGCCTTGCCAATACCACGAAGCGCAAACTACTGTCTTCAGGGACTTTTACCTGGAGACCACAACGGATGCGTTCGAACGGCAGTTCTCTTGAAGCATTGAACCGATGGGTGGACGAGGTCGCAAGGCTGACCGACCCCGCCTCCGTTCGCTGGTGTGACGGCTCGGAAGGCGAATACGCCGACCTCATCCAGACGATGCTTGCCAGCGGCGATCTCGTGCCGTTGAACGAGGCGACCAACCCGCGCAGCTATCTGCATCGCTCGCATCCGTCCGACGTCGCGCGCGTCGAGCACCTGACCTTCGTCTGCACGCCGGACGAAGACGATGCCGGTCCGAACAATCACTGGATGGCGCCTGCGGACGCGCACGCGAAGATCGACGCCCTGTTCGCCGGCGCCATGCGCGGGCGCGTCATGTATGTAATTCCCTATTGCATGGGACCGATCGACTCGCCGCTGTCCCGCTGCGGCGTGGAGATCACCGACAGCCCGTACGTCGTCGCCAACATGCGGATCATGACGCGCATGGGCGCCCCTGCCCTGGCGCGGATCGAGCGCGAAGGTCGCTTCGTCAAAGGGTTGCATTCGACAGGCGACCTGGACCCGGAGCGCCGCTTCATCATGCATTTTCCCGAGGAGCTTTCGATCAAGTCGATCGGCTCCGGTTACGGCGGCAATGCGCTGCTCGGCAAGAAATGCCACGCCCTGCGCATCGCCAGCTATCAGGCACGTCAGGAAGGCTGGCTCGCCGAGCATATGCTTATCGTCGGCATCGAGAACCCGCAGGGTGAGAAGCACTACATCGCCGCGGCGTTCCCATCCGCCTGCGGCAAGACCAACCTGGCCATGCTGATTCCGGCCGAGGGTTACCGGAAGGCGGGCTGGAAGGTCTGGACCGTCGGCGACGATATCTGCTGGATGACGCCGGGTGCCGATGGGCGCCTCTGGGCGATCAATCCCGAGGCGGGGTATTTCGGTGTCGCACCGGGCACGAGCGCGGGCACAAACCCGACCGCGCTGGAGACCCTGGGACACGATGCGATCTTCACCAATGTCGCGCTGACCGCCGACAACCGGCCGTGGTGGGAAGGCCTCGGCGACGGCGAGCCGGCGACCGACTGGCAAGGGCGTGGGTTCGATCATGCCAATGGCCCTGCCGCGCATCCCAACTCGCGCTTCACCGTCGGCGCCAGGCAGTGCCCGAGCTGGGCGCCGGAGTCGGAGGACGCGGCAGGCGTACCCATCTCGGCCATCGTCTTCGGCGGACGTCGCCCCTCGCTGGTGCCGCTGGTCTTCGAAGCGAAAGACTGGGCGCACGGCGTACTGATCGGAGCGGCGATGGGCTCCGAAACCACGGCAGCGGCGACCGGTGCGGTCGGCGTGCTCCGTCGGGACTCCATGGCGATGAAGCCGTTCTGCGGCTACAACTTCGCCGATTACTTCGCGCACTGGCTTTCGTTCGACAAACCAGGCGCGAAACTCCCGCGGATCTTCCACGTCAACTGGTTCCGCAAGGATGGCGAAGGGCGTTTCATGTGGCCCGGTTATGGGGAGAACCTGCGGGTACTGGACTGGATGATTCAGCGGGTCGCCGGCAAGGCCGAGGGTGTCGAGACGCCGATCGGGGTGGTTCCCGCGAAGGCCGAACTCAATACCAACGGACTCACCGTGGCGCCCGCGACGCTCGACGCGCTGCTCCACGTCGATCTGGAGGGCTGGACGGAAGAACTCAGGGCGATCGACCTTTATCTCGATGGGTTCGGCGAGCGGATGCCGGCGCGGTTGAAGGCTGAGCGGGTCCGCGTCAGCGAGGCTTTGCAGAAAGCCATGGAGACCCGGGAAACCAATGCGGCCTAGCGTTAGCGCCCTGTAGGAGCGCGCCTCGCGCGCGAAATCCGCCCCCCGACGCGGCCTGCCTTCGGCATGCCCTTCGCGCGCAGGGCGCGCTCCAGCGGTGGCGGCGTGGCCGCCCCCGTTAAACCGTTTTCCCCTTGCCCGCATCCAAGCTGGCAAGATGAATGCCCTATGCCTCGCCGCCACCTCCTTCATGCAGCCTGAGCTGCCCGTCGCATCGACCGATGACGACGTCGTACGCGCGGCGATCGGTGGCGACCGCAAGGCTTTCGAGACGCTGTACCGTCGGCACGCCGACCGGGTCTACGGCGCGGTACTGCGCCTGGCCGCCTTCGATCACGCCCGTGCGGAAGACCTGACCCAGGAGGCCTTCGTCCGCGCCTGGCAGAAGCTCGAAAGCTTCCGCTTCGAAAGCGCCTTCGGCACCTGGGTCTACCGTCTGGCCGTGAACGTCGCACTCATGTCCATACGCGCCCGCAACGCCGACCCCGTCACCATCATGGACGACGAACATCTGCCGGACATCACGTCCACCGACAATCCCGTCCGCGCCATCGAGCGCGACGAGCTGGAAAAGGCCATCGCGGCATTGCCACCGCGGGCCCGTGCGGTTCTCGTACTGCACGACGTGGAAGGCTGGAAACACGAAGAGATCTCCATCGAGCTGGGCATGGCGGTGGGGTCTTCAAAAGCACAGTTACACCGTGCGCGCGGGCTCCTCCGCCGCGCACTGGGAGAGACGCCATGAACGAACTCGACTATCTGCGCCAGATGCGCTCGCTCAACCGCCCGGTCACGCCGCATCGCGACCTGTGGGCCGATATCGACGCCCGCCTCGGCGAAGCGCCCGTAATCGCTCATCCGCGTCGGCGTCGCGCACAGCCCTGGCTGATGGCCGCCGCCATCGCCGGTGTCGCGGTCCTGAGCGGCGGCGTCGGCCTTCATCTTGCCAGGCCCACCGGCAGCGATGGCATGGCCAGCACGACGCAACCCTGGAAGCCGGCCGATCCGCGCCTGTCCGGCGCGGCGGTCGAACTCGACGCAGCCCACATGGAGCTCACTCAGGCCATGAAGGACTCCCCCGACTCTCCCGCGCTGCAGCGCCTGCTGCTACGTACCGAACGCCAGCGCGATCGTCTGCGCAATTTTGAAAAGCAAGCCGGCTAACGCGAACAGCCAGGACAAACCGCTATGAAAACGCTCTACCTCACTCCCCTGCTGCTGGCGCTCTCGATCGGTCAGGCATTCGCCTCGACACCGATCAACCTGTCGAAAGACATCCGTCCGACCGCGAAGGTAAGCATCGACAACGTCAAGGGCGAAGTCACGGTGACCGCCTGGGACAAGAACCAGGTGCAGGTCTCCGGCACGCTCGGCGACGGCGCCCGTCCGCTCGAGATCGAAGGCAACGACCAGAACGTCGACATCCATGTCGATGGCGACGAGAAGAAAGGCAACTGGTTCAGCTGGGGCAACGACACCCGCATGCAGCCCACGGTACTCAACGTGCGCGTGCCGCGCGGCGTATCCATCGATATCAATGTCGTGAGCGCCCCCGTCAGTGTCGACGGCCTCGACGGCGGCAAGATCGACATCAACTCCGTGAGCGGTCGCATTCGCGCCAACCTGCGATCGCCGAACGTCAGCATGCAGACGGTGAGCGGCACGATCGACCTCGCCGGCCGTTCGGACAAGGCCGAACTGCAGACCGTCTCCGGCGACATCACGGCACCTCAGGTCACGGAGCGCATCGAGGCCCAGACGGTCTCCGGCCGCATGACGATCGGTGGTGGTCCATGGAAGGAAGCGAGCTTCAGCACGGTCTCCGGCGACACCCAGGTCACCGGTGGCCCGGCACGCGACGGCAAGATCAACGTCGACTCGATGAGTGGCGATGTCCAGCTGCAGCTGCCGACCGACACCTCGGCAAAGCTCGAGGCCTCAACCTTCAGCGGCGAGATCCGCAGCGACTTCGGCAGCCCGTCCAAGGGTGACGATGGTCCGGGTAAGGAACTGAAGACCACCCTGGGCGGTGGCAACGGTTTCATTCACGTCGAGTCGTTCAGCGGCGACGTGCGGTTGAGGGGCCAGGGGCGCTGAGGCGCTTCGATGGGCTGAGGACGGAGTTGGTTTACGGGTCGGCTGTCGCCTTCGCGTTGGGCTTGCTGCGGCGTGTGATGTCGCGTTGAAGAGCCGGCGGGCGCCACCCTCGCGTCCACGCCTTCGGCGACCCCTCAATGAAAGGCGGCTACCGCCGCCGTGTATCAATGGCCTTCGGCCGGGTCGGACTCCGACTGGGGGTTTTCGAGTCGGCTGTCCCTGCCTCCCCGAAAACGGCCGGTCATCCCTGACCGGCCCCCTGCGGGCCTCTTCCAGTCGGAGCCCTCGCCTGCGGCTACCGGACGCGAGGG
>Ga0182005_1000103_pt1 | contig 64268 bp, 42 predicted proteins | sample Sormic07211103_1_FD_123021 | JGI IMG/M metagenome (GOLD analysis project Ga0182005, IMG submission 123021) | Rhizosphere microbial communities from Sorghum bicolor, Mead, Nebraska, USA - 072115-103_1 MetaG | ecosystem: Host-associated > Plants > Roots > Rhizosphere | place: USA: Nebraska... | reverse complement strand
TCAGGGAGAACGCGAAAAAGGCTATAGCAGAGGGTTTTACTGCCATGAAACTCAAGGTTGGATCTGCTGATCCAGACCGGGATGTGAGGCGGGCCAATCTGGTGAGGGAGGTGACCGGTGATGGCGTAAAGATTATGCTGGATGCCAATCAGCAATGGACATTGCCACAGGCATTACATATATGCGGAAGGTTACAACAAATGCGTCCTTACTGGATAGAGGAGCCTACCCATCCTGATGATGTGATGGCACATCAACAGCTGGCTAAAGCAATTGCACCTACGAAAATTGCATTGGGAGAACATGTGCCGAACAGGATCATCTTTAAGAATTATTTGCAGTTAAAATGCGCTGATTTTATTCAGGTAGATGCCGTGAGGGTGGGTGGTGTGAGTGAGTTTATTACGGTAAGCCTGCTGGCCCGGAAATATGGTGTACCGGTAGTACCGCATGTAGGGGATATGGGGCAGTTACATCAGCACCTGGTGCTCTTCAATCATATATCACTGGGGCATGAGGCGTTATTCCTCGAGCATATTCCGCACCTGCAGCAGCATTTTGTACACCCGGTACAGATCAGGGATGGCGTATATCTTACGCCACAGGACCCGGGTAGCAGCTGTGACCTTAAACAGATCATATGATACAGACGACGGATATCATTATAGTGATACTGTACATCACGGCGATTGTAGCTATCGGCTTATGGGCCGGGCTTAAAAAAGCCAAAGGTTCAAGTGATTATTTTCTTGCCGGCAAGTCATTACGCTGGCCGATGATCGGACTGGCATTGTTTGCGACGAATATATCCTGCCTTCATTTGGTAAGTCTGGCGCAAAGCGGGTATGACGATGGATTGCTGAGTGGAAATTTTGAATGGATGGCGGCATTTACATTGATCCTGCTGGCATTGTTTTTTGCACCTTTTTATATTCGTAGTGGCATCAGTACATTACCTGATTTTCTGGAGAAGCGGTATAACCGGGCATGTAGAGATTGGTTGACATTGATTTCGATTGTTTCGGCTATAACGATACACATAGCATTCTCGTTACTGACAGGGGGTATTGTGCTGGAGACATTGTTTGGGATTGATATGTACACCAGTGTAACGGTAATAGCATGTGTTACGGCGGTCTATACGATCATTGGTGGGTTGAGAGCGGTAGTGGTGACCGAGAGTATTCAGACCGTGGTGCTGGTAAGCGGAGCGGTGATTATCACGGCTGCGTGTTTTCATAAAATGGGTGGATGGCATGCGATGACGGACGTATTGCAGGAACATGGGCAGCTGCACAAGTTGTCTATGTTGCGAAGTGAAGGGAACCTGCCGTGGTATGCGGTGTTCCTGGGGTATCCGGTGATTGGCATCTGGTATTGGTGTGCAGATCAGACAATTGTGCAACGCATATTGGGTGCGAAGGATGAGAACAATGCGAGGATAGGACCTTTGTTTTGCGGGTTTATCAAAATACTGCCGGTGTTTATCTTTATACTACCGGGTTTATTTGCCAGTACACTTGCCCAGAAGGGACTGCTGGTAGCGCCGAAAGATAGTAAGGGCATCTATACAGTGATGATCACGCAACTGGTACCTTCGGGGCTGGCGGGGATCATTGTAGCAGCGTTATTATCCGGGTTAATGAGCCAGGTGTCAGGTGCATTGAATTCTATTTCAACATTGGTAAGTTTCGATTTGTATAAACGATTTAAGCCGGCAGCGAGTGATAGGCAGTTGGTGAGAATGGGACGTTTGTCGGCGGGTATAGCCTTGTTGTTATCTATTTTGTTGTTACCGTTGCTCAATAGTTACAATAGTATTTTCAATGGTGTGAATGATATTATTTCACATATCGCGCCGCCGATCACTTGTGTGTTTTTGCTGGGAATCTTCTGGTCGCGTGCATCTGCAAAGGCAGCACAGCTCACATTGTTGATAGGCTCATTGTTAGGCGCATTGGTGTATACCGTCAATAAGTTATACCCTACTACCTCATTCGCACAGATTCCATTTATGATGATGGCATTTTATCTGTTCCTCATCTGTTTAATCATACAGGTATCATTTTCTTTAGTTTATCCTATGCAGCATACGGTTGTGAGTGCCACATTGTACTGGAAATCGCCGATGGAACCATTAAAAGACAAAGGCAGTTATAAGATCTTGTCAGCACTTTTACTACTCGTTATGACCATACTATATTTAATTTTTAAATAAGGAGACATGCAACTTTTGACCGGTAAAATAATTTTACTAACAGGAGGATCTACAGGTATTGGATTCGAATGTGCGCTGAAATATGCGGAAGCGGGAGCGGTGGTCGTGATTGTATCGAATGATCAGGCTACGCTGACGGCTGCTATCAATACATTGGGAGCCCCACATTACAGTATCCTTGCGGATATTTCACAGACGGCGGATGTGCAGCGTATGATTGCGCTGACGCTGGAGAAATTTGGAAGGATAGATGTGATTCATAACAATGCGGCTATTGCGCATCCCTCAAAGCCATTACATGAAACATTGGAAACGGAGTGGGATGATCTGATGAATATCAATCTGAAGAGCCTCTTTTTAACGACGCGTTATGGTATAGCTGCATTGAAGGATAGCAGGGGCTGTATAATTAATACCAGTAGCCTGGTGGGTGAGATCGGACAGGAGAATCATGCGGCGTATACAGCGACAAAGGGTGCTGTGAATGCATTGACCAAGTCGATGGCGCTGGATTATGCGCCTTATCATATCCGGGTGAATGCCGTGGCGCCTGCAGGGGTATGGACACCGATGTTGCGGGAGTGGGGGAAGTATCAGAATGAGGGGAAGGGGATCACCGCTTATATGAATGCGATTCACCCACTGGGGTATTGTCCGGAGGGAGATGTGATTGCAGATGCGTGTGTGTTTCTGATATCAGAAAAAGCAAGGTTTATAACAGGTCATGTAATGCATGTGAGTGGTGGTGCGGAATTAGGTTACAGGGCGCTTAATTATCAGGCATGAAACAGGTAATAATATTATGCAGTGTGTTGATGTGGCAGGTGTGTAGTTATGCGCAGGTAAATATACCATTTGGGAAAAATAACAGGATTATTTACGATCTGCAGAAGGGCACATATATGGTGATGCTGAACGGCCAGATTGCTTTTGAGCATGTGTATGCCGTGGGGCAGGATATTGATTCGCGTACAGTAGTGAAACGTGGGTATGCGATAAAGAAGACGGGTTCGGCTACGGTGTATATAGTGAGCAGTGGTTCGCTGCAGCAGTTGTTTTATACTTACCCTGGCAAAGATTATTGTGCGATAGCTGTGAAGGTAGCGGGAATGGCGTGTAATTATATTGCGCCGGTGAATACGGGGTATATCGCTACTGCGGGCAGGGTATTGAATGTACCTTTTGATAATGATATGTGGTTCAGGTATGATGCGCCGTTATTTGATAAAGCGGATTTTACGGGGAGTGAGGTGACGGCTATTTATAATGATAAAGGTGGGATGGTGATTGGTTCGTTGCAGCAGGATGTGTGGAAGACGGGGATACAGGTGAAGGAGAATACATTGAAAGTATTTTGCGGGTATACTGATTCATTGCGTACGCATGATGGTAAGGGCCATGGGTGGGTGCAGCCAGTAGATGGGTATTGTAGTTCGGCGCCGATCTTTATAGGGTATGACAAGGATTGGCGGAAGGCCATGGAGACGTATGCGGTGGCTAATAAGTCGTTTAACCCTGGGCATGTGTCTACCTGGAAAGGGGGTACGCCTTTGTGCTGGAATAGCTGGGGGGTGATGCAGACAAAAGTGGATTTTACAAAAGCGAAAGGTGTGGTGGATTTCTTTCATGATTCCTGCACGGGGTATCGTACAGCGGATAAGACATTGTACATAGATCTGGATTCTTATTGGGATAATATGAGTCCGGCGCAGTTAAAAGAGTTTGCAGCTTATTGCAAACAGAAGGGGTTTAAGCCGGGTATTTACTGGGCACCTTTTGTGGATTGGGGGAAATATGACCGGGTGGTGGAAGGGAGTAGTTATAGATATAAAGATACCTGGACGACACAGGATGGGAAGTATGCGGATACGGATGGAGGGCGTGCGATGGATCCTACGCATCCTGGTACGCGGGAGAGGATTGTGCACTTTTTCCGGTTGTTTAGGGAGTGGGGGTATGAGATGGTGAAGATAGATTTTTTGTCGCATGGGGCCATAGAGGGAGATCATTTTTATGATCCTGGGGTGACTACGGGGATGCAGGCGTTCCGGAAAGGAATGGCGTTGATAGATAGTGTGGCGGGAGATAAGATGTTGTTATATGCGGCGATTTCGCCTAATCTGGCGACATCCGGATATGTGCATATGCGGCGCATAGCGTGTGATGCGTTTAGTTCAATAGAGAATACGGAGTATACGTTGAATAGTACGGCATATGGTTGGTGGCAGTCATTGATGTATGGGTATATGGATGCAGATCATGTGGTATTTAAGGATGCGTCTTTGCATGCGAATAGGGCGAGGTTGGCGTCGGCGTTGGTAACGGGAAGTGTGGTGACGGGAGATGATTATTCAGTGGACGGGGTATGGCGGCAGGTGGCGATAGCGTTATTGCAGGATAAGGATTTGCTGGCGATAACGAAACGTGGCAAGAGTTTCAGACCGGTGGATGGGAATAGGGTGTTTATGCAGGGGGACCGGTATGTGGCGGTATTTAATTATGGAAGTAAGGAGGAGGTGTATAGGGTGCCTTTACCAGGAGGGGGGAAGGTAATGGAATTATTTAGCAAGGAGGTGAAGGTGGTAAGGGATACGTTGGAGGTGAAGCTGGATGGTGGAACTGCGGCGATATATAGGAGGATGGGTGCCGGAAGGTAGTTGAGAATTCAGGCCAAATAAAGGATTTTATGGGACTTTGAATTAGAATAGTTCCTTCAAACTAATATTGTATTTAAAATAAAGGTGGGTGTTAAGTCATTGCAGTGACTTTGGTTAAACAATTATGTAGGTTGGATGTTATAGTCCATGTGCTTCTGCTGCAAAATAACCAAAAACCTCCTTTCAAATGGAACACCACCATCATTCCTGCACGCATTGCGGATGCGACAATCCTATTCTCAAGCTCTTAAAAGATGAGCTCTTCACCCCGGAAAATTTTGAACAACTCCCTAAGGAAAGACTTGTTTCGAGAAAAGAACAGGAAACTCCTTTTATGGTCTTTGGCGGTACGATCCGACCTATGATCAACCGATCGGTTGCAACAGTACCAGCTATTGGTTTTGCAGAGGGTAAAGTAGCTGTTACAGGCACAGTAGAGGACGTGACTGCATTTATGGAAAAGAATCATCCAGGGTTTGTTGCTAAAGAACTGGAGGAAGGGAACACCTTATTACCCGGTTTGATAGAACCACATATCCATCTTGTACCAACGGCTTTGTTAATGGGTTGGACAGATCTGGGTGCATTTAACGGACAGTTGCTGCGGGAAACTTATGACCTCCTGACGGTGGGTGCCATCATCCGGAAGAAAATTAGTAAACTGGAGCCAAATCAATGGTTCCTGGGTTCCGGGCTTGATCCTGCCCTCATGCCGTTGCAGTTGCTCGTAGAGCCGCACGGGCTGGTTACGATTGACATAGACGCTTTGGATAAAATTAGCACGGAGAGACCTATTCTTATCGTCAGTGCATCTATGCATACGTTATATGTGAATTCACCGGCGTTGTTGTTGATATGGGAAAATCCGGATAACAAAAAAGCTTTATCAGAATACCTGTCCTACGAAGATTACAAAGATCGGACAAAGGGGCAGTTGCAGGAAGCGAAGGGGATGGACCCTGGGTTGAAGACCATTCCTAAAGTACAGAAAGCAGCGATGTTTGTGGATGCATTTGTCAATCTGAAAACAATTTTTGAAACAGCGCATTCCAGAGGTGTCACCTTTATGCATGATGCGGGGATGAATGAGGGGCAGCGGGAAATCCTGGAGGCTTATTTGGCGATAAATGCGGCTAATATGCGTATTGGTGCGGCGCAGGTGTGTAATGAAATAAAGGATGTGGAGAAGTTACCGCCATTCTCGGTGAAAAAAGAATATGAAGATATTTATCTGAGTCATGTAAAAGTGATTTCTGATGGCTCTAACCAGGGGCTGACCGGGTATCAGTCAGATCCGTATTTGTGTGATCCTGCTAATAATTATGGTGTATATAATTTTGGAGGGGAGTTGGATAAACGTCCGAAGAATCCGCCAGTGGATTTTAGAACGCTGATGGGGATGATTATCAGGGACAAGAAGTGGCCTGTGATGATTCATGCAAATGGAGATCGTGCAGTTCAATTTGCGATAGATGCATTTAAGGAGTTTGTCGTGGAGCCTCTCCTGGATTTACGGCATAGGATAGAGCATTGCTCGTTAACAACGCAGCAGAATTTAGCGGATATGAAGGCGCTGCAGGTGTCACCGAGTTTCCTGATTGGGCACGTGGGGTATTGGGGGTATGCATTCAAGGAGGCTATCTTTGGAAGTAAAACAAGTATGCTTGATCTTTGTCAGAGTGCCTTAGATAAGGATATGATCATAACACTGCATAGTGATAATTCAGTGAGTCCGCTGGGGCCATTGAGAATGATGGAGCAATCTATAACACGTAGAATGGAGCGTGATCCTGAATGGAATATTTTGAATCCGGCAGAGTGTCTTACGCACGAGCAGGCATTGGTGGCGGTGACTTATGATGCTGCATGGCAATGTTATGCTGAGCAGTGGACAGGTTCGCTGCAAGCGGGGAATTTTGCAGATTTTGTAGTGTTGCAGCAGGATCCGTTGAAGATGAAAAACCCATACATGCATATGCGGAATATTGAGGTGTTGGAAACGTGGGTGAGGGGAGCGAAGGTGTATACTACGATAGCTGAAAATGTTAGTGTAGCATAGTATAAAAAAGCCCGTGCTGATTGTATAGCACGGGCTTTTTATTTAGATATAACTTAACCATTTATGTTCCTGCTGATGTGCCTGTTTGTATTGGCCGAACCACTTACATACCGGGTACAATACAATGATCACGAAGATCCATATACCGTAAACGACGGGTAGAGAAAACCCATATCCTTTTAGTTGTGCATTGGATGTAACCCACACCGTGAGATTTACCATTACAGTTGCCGGAAATCCTGAAAGCATGGCTGCCAGTATGCCCAGACCATGAATAAAAGGAATATGTATAAGATAAAAGAACATTGGAACGCGGCCGAATACAATGATCTTTGATGTGATACTATTCAGGGGATGTTCCAGGTAAGCAAGTAACAATAAGATCGGGCCAAGTGTCATTAGGGTGTATAGTAATGATGGCGGATACTTGGTGGTATTGAGGAAGGAAAGGAATGTCAGCAATCCGGTGGATTGTGTGCCCCATGGTGAGGGGTCTCCGTAAATGTTAATTCCCCTTAAAATGATAAAAAGCAGAATGGCAGCTAAGCCGTAGTTGCGGAGTAATTTCTTTCTTTGTTCAGGAAGGGTTGCCGGCGAGTAAATGTTTCCGATAGCATAACCGAGTACGATGATGCCAATGTAAGGAATGACAGGGTAGGCAACAAAAAATTGTGCACTGCCGACATGGAAGTCTGAAAAATTTGGCTGGTGTAATAACGACCAGATAAAGGAGGAGTTCCGGATGGGATCCAGCATATTATGTCCGAATACGAGAATTATACCGAGGGCGGTTAAAACTGGTTTGGGCAGGTGTATGAGCATGGCTAAGGTGATCATGCTGGCTCCGAATCCCCAGATGGCTTGCAGGAAGAAAGCGGAATAGGATGGATTGAATGTCCACATAAGACTTACATAGAATAATTCTACAAACAGCAGCCATAGACCGCGTGTGAGTAAGAAGGTAGTCAGTGCGCCTTTGCCTTTTTTAGTTTGGTAGAGGTAAGCGGATATTCCGGAAAGGAACATGAATCCGGGGGCGCAGAAGTGCGTGATCCATCTGGTGAAAAAGATGGGTGCACTTGTGTGGGTAAGGTCTGTAGGATCATGGAGATAAGAGTATTGGTGGAAGTAGTCTCTGGTATGATCTAAGGCCATGAGAATAATGATGATGCCACGTACGAGATCTATTGATTCTATACGTCGCGATGTCCTGGTGATTTCCATTGGTTATAGTTTGCGCGGGAATAAATGTATAGTATTTCGGCAATTAATGGAGGTGGAATGTTGCTTTTTCGTTGCTGGATGATGGAAGGGTGTTTTTCAAAGTTGTCAAGATGTCTTTAAAAGGGAGTGTATTGTATTGAATTAATCAGGCCGGGCGTTTAAAACATTTTTGTATAAGGTAATAAGAAAAAATGTTAGAAGGAGATTCTACAGATGCAGCAAGGCCTTCAGATCCCAATGATCTGAAGGCCTTTTGTGTAGCTGATATAACTTATTCAGCTTATTTAGCGCCAGCCTAATCCGGGGGCTACATGCTCCAGAATGGATGACAGGACGTGTATATTATATTCCACCCCTAGGGTATTAGGGATTGTTAACAATATAGTGTCGGCTTCCTGAATTGCTTCGTCTTTTGCTAATTCTTTGATGAGTTGATCAGGTTCACCTGCGTAACTTCTTCCGAAGATGGCGCGTTTGTTTTTCTCGATGTTACCAATTTTGTCACCTCCATTGGTATCCCGTCCAAAATAATATCTATCCTGGTCATTCATCAGGGCAAAAATAGAACGGCTTACAGAAACTCTGGGTGCGCGTTTATGTCCAGCTTTTTTCCAGGCTTCTTTGTACAGTCTGATTTGCTCTGCCTGCTGAATATGGAACGGTTTGCCGCTTTCATCTTCTTTTAAAGTGGAGCTTTGCAAAAACATACCGTTTTCGGCTGCCCAGATAGCGGTAGCATTGGAGGATGCTCCCCACCAGATGCGGTCCCGCAATCCTTCGGCGTGAGGTTCCAGTCGTAATAACCCTGGTGGGTTAGGAAACATGGGGAAGGGATTGGGTTGAGCGAATCCAACGCCTTTTAACTGGTCGAGGAACTGTAAGGCTTTTTTACGGCCCATGTCTGCATCGGTTTCTCCTTCGGCAGGTTCATAGCCAAAGTAACGCCAGCCATCGATTACCTGTTCTGGTGATCCTCTGCTGATACCCAATTGTAATCGTCCCCCTGAAATAAGGTCGGCTGCTCCGGCGTCTTCCACCATATAGAGTGGATTTTCATAGCGCATATCAATCACACCTGTTCCGATCTCAATTTTGCTCGTTTTGGCACCGATAGCGGAGAGCAAAGGGAAAGGAGAGGCTAATTGCGCAGCGAAATGATGGACCCGAAAATATGCACCATCCAGACCTATTTCCTCAGCAGCTACAGCCAGATCAATGGATTGAAGCAGCGTGTCGGCAGCGGTACGGGTTTGATAGGCAGGATGGTTGGACCAGTGTCCGAACGATAAAAATCCTATTTTCTTCATACGTCTCTTTTCGAATGCAAAGATAGCTATTATGGACTTTGCTTAGAGGACCGAATACGTAAATGACGTGCCTGCTTTCTCAAAGCTGCTGGTAGTAGAAAGGATTTGCTCAACTTGCTGACTGGTAATCAGTCCTCTGAAGGTTTCTTTTCTTCTGTTGGGCATTACTGTTTCATAGTCAGCGATGTTTCTTTTAAGGAGTTGTTGTAACAGATTGGCTGGTTCAGTGGGGAGGTATTTGCTGTGAGCAGCATTGCTTCTCCAGATCCTCTATTTATGCTTATCAGTTATTTGCGCAGGAGTGCCCAGGTGATGATGGCGGCTGCTATGAGCAGGATAATCGTCCAGGTGTAATTCGGTTTGGGCTTCGGCTGTTCCTGCAGTAGTCTGTCTATGCTGGAAGTAGAATTCTTTGTGCTGTATTGTTCCAGGCTTTCCACGTAATTTTTGCTGTCTGCAAGGCTCACACCAGAATGATCTTTGTATATTTTGATCGCTTCTATTTTTTTGCCTTTGGTTAATAGCGTACGTAATTGATCGTCAATATTTTCTTTGAAGGGCATTTTAATTTTAGGTTGATCCAGTTGGTCAACGTAGTCTTTGGCTTCCCGTAATGAACAATTTGTAGCTTGTTTGACCAGTGCTACAGCTTGTATTTTATTGTTTTGGGACAACAGGAGTTGGATCTGTTGTTGGGTTTCCTGAGGTATTATCATAGGATTAAGGTAAGGTGGTTTTTTGAGAAGGAGGGAAATATTCAACAAATTTTTATAATTACTGTAATTTCTATGGACTATGATAGCTGGCTTGCAAGACCTCCATTATTTTTACAATCTTTCAAAAAAATAGGATTATATATGCTGACTGGAGTTTAAATTGAAGAACTTTCAGTTCAAATTAATAAATTATTCCGTGCATCCTGTTCTAAAAAACTACCTGACTGCCAGAGGCGAAATATCTGCTGCCCACCTTGAGCTGATTGACAGCCTGTTCATTCGGAAAATTACGAAACGAAATGAGATCTTACTGCCTGCAGGGTCTATTGCAAACAATTCTTACTTCGTTATCTCCGGGTGTCTCCGTATTTTTTTAACCAGCACAGAAGGTGTTGAATCCACCCGCTTTTTAATCTTTGAAGGGGAGATGGGTACTGCATTCCCCAGTTTCATTCTCCGGGAGCCTTCAGCAGCAGCTATTCAAAGTACTGAACCTTCTGAGATCCTCCAGCTTAGTTATGAAAACAGGGCATTTCTTATGAAGCATGTTCCAGGTTGGGAGACCACAGAGCGTCTTGAAATTGAAAAAGCATATATCAATTCTATACGCCGTATAGAAGGTTTGATTACCACTGATGCCAGAGAACGATACCGCTTATTGATGCAGCAACACCCTGAAATGATCAAACGTTTGCCTTCAAGGGTGATTGCTGACTACCTGGGAATATCCCCGGAAACTTTAAGCCGCCTGAAGACAAAGATCTGAAGAGCAATGGAGCCGATAAGACTTAGCCACCCTATCCAATCTCCAAACTTTGTATAAAAGGTACTGACATGTTTTACCTGTACTTCGCCGACCAGACTGGCATACTGCCCTTTAGTGGTGCTGGAAGCAGCAATGACCCTACCATAACAATCGCTGATGGTTAATAGTCCGGTTCTTGCGGCCCTGACTTCGCAGAACCCATTTTCAACCCCTCTTAAAATGGCCATGCTTGCGTGTAACCAGTCATCTACTACAAAGTCCCATGCCGGAATAAATAAGATAGCAGGCTCCTGTTTTCCGTATTGGCGGATGTATTCATGAAAGTCCAGATCTTTACAGATAGCAATACCCGCCTGTAGATGATGTAACCTAAATATGCCGATATCCTTACCGGGCGTAAAGGCTCGTTCAAATCCGGTTACCAGGTGCCTTTTATTGTAGTCAGTGAGTATATTTCCATTGTCATCGATAACAATAGCGGAATTATAGGGGGCATCGGTTGTAAGGTTGGTATAGCCGGCTATAATGAAAAGTTTATTTCGTTTCGCGGCGTCCTGTAGTTGCCTTTTAACAGCATTCGTTGAAATACTTAAAGCTCGTTCCGGTAATAGCACGATCTGTGCATTTAATGTGTCTATTTGTTGTAAGTAATAACTAGTGGCTAATGAGTCTTTTTCAGCAGATGGTAGAACAGTAGAGTTGTGTCTGCTTTCTTCCATAGCGATTAAACCGACTTTAATCTTCTCTCCGCCGTTTTTAATCCGCCAGTAGCCTGATAGTAATATTACGGGGATAAGCAGAAGTACAGATTTATTTTTTGCAAACACCAGGAGAGAAGGGATAAGGGTGATTATAAAAGTAATAGCCAGTATACCTCCGAATGCAGCCACCTGTATCAGGGGTAAGCATTTCATTTGTGAGTATGCAATACTGGTGGCTGTACCATCAGCAGAAAGCCTGATCAGCAGGAATTCAAATGCGGTAAAGTACAGTGGAAATGCAAAAACAGCGTACCAGTTATTTAGTCTTAATACTGTAGCCCTGGTTAAAATTACAATTCCTGCAAAGACCAATGAAATGGCTAATATTATAATGATTGTAGGCACAATTCCTACTACAGTTGCCAGGTATCCGAACCAGCTTAATTTACCAATCAGATAGGCAATAAATGCGATTATAAAAACGACTTTCCTGTTATGGATGAAAGAAAGGTAGAGAATAGGTACTGGCGCTATCCATACAAGGTACCAATAATCTCCACTTAACCCGTTTCCGAAAAAGTAGCATAGACCTGTTAGCAGAATGCCCAGAGGAATTGCATATCTGGAGGTGAAAATTTTATTTTCCATTTAGTAAAGATAGCATAGATAACGGGGTAGGAGGGTTGACAAATGTCAAGAAATTGGTTGTGGGAAGCGTTTGAATTTTATTATGACAGGGTATACATCCGGGGTACGAATGGGATATGAGTTGTCAATTTATTAGAGGCATAACCAGTAAATTCGGTTCCCTTTTCATGCTTGAAGGGCTACGCTCAAGGATAAAATCAGCAAATAACCTTTGCAAAAAATCTGAGGCAATCCTATTATGAAGTGTGAGCATTCGGATATAAATTAGAGCGCCACTTTTTAGGCTTCTCTCCAAAGTGCCGTTCAAACAATCTTCCAAAGTAGCTTAAATTGGTAAATCCTAACTGATATCCCGCTTCGGATACCGACAAATGTTCTTGCTGCATAAGTCTTGCCGCCTCTTGCATACGGAGAAACTGATAGTATTCATAAATCCCCTTTCCAAAGACCTGCGTAAAGAGCTTTCGGAGTTTGAGCGTATTCATTCCGCTGATTTTTACCAGTTCATTTTGTGTAAATGGTTGGTCAAATGAGGTAGCAATCTTATCCCTTACCCGGTACACAGCCTCTATTTCTTCATTGCGGAGATTTCGGTGGGGAACATCCTGCCTGTTCGACAAATTTTTAAACAGCAAATAAATCAGCTCTAAGGCTTTTAACTTATAATAAGCTTCGGGAAGGATGGGCGCTGATGAGATATTAGCAACCTCATTAACAACAGCGGCCATTTCGGGTGACATAAACTCTTCGATCAAAAGTGTTTTCTCGTCGTTAAAAAGATATTCAAATTTATGTGTCCCCTTACCGATAAAATTTTTCAGGTGGTCGAGATCTATCAAAATGGAGATCTGTCGGATATTTACTCCCTTTGGAAATTTGATCTCATTTGCTAAATGCAAAGGCGTGATCCGTACATGAGGTTGCTCCTGTAACGATCGGGCTCCCGGCGATGACTTATTAGAAGAATGGCTGAATATGTTTTGAAAAGAGATCAGCAGGCCTCTTTTAATTATATCAATTGATTTTCTCCTGTACGAAAAGGTTTTCTCTGCGATGGCAGATCGCACCATTACCAACATGTCGGGGAGCAGATCTATTATCCGGACTTCATTTAGCTGAAGAAATTTCATCTTATCGTCAAGCTCTGAAACCGGTATGCCCATCTTATCCGCCCAATAGAGCATCTGTTGCTTGTTTTCGTGCGCAATCATATCTTCCGGACTATTTTTACTTCTTACTGAACTATTTTATACCTAAATGTAAAAATAGATTTGCAATGTCGAACTTTTAAAATTTTATAGAAATGAAGAAAAATATTCTAATATCAGGTGGAGGTATTGCAGGGTTAACGGCAGCAAAATTACTTTCAGCGCAGGGACATCATATAACAGTGATCGATAGGGCATCATCTTTTACCAGGGCAGGGTTCCTCATTTCCCTGAAAAGTTTTGGTGTTAAAATTATGGATGAGCTGGGGCTGACAGCAAAACTTCTCCAGGAATCATCACCTTCTGAATATGTTACTTTTATGGAAGCGAATGACGAGGTCATTCAACAGATTAGCTATGAAGAGATGAATAGAAATACTGAACGTTCTGTGCTAATTTCCCGGGGCAACCTTCATTATGTTTTATTTGAAAATATTAAAGATGAAGTGACGATTCTACTAAATACAACCATCAGCCGATTGGTTCAAAATGGAGATACCACAAGCGTTACATTGTCTGATGGAAAAGAGATCACGGCAGACCTGGTAATTGTATCGGAGGGTTTGCGTTCTTCTACAAGGGAACAATATTTTAAAGATTGCAAAGTGGAAGATTTCAATACTCTTTACATGGGTGGCAAGTTAAAATTTCCTCATCATTATACTGTCGGTTCCTTTAAAATTTATATTGATGTGAATAAAATGCTTTCTATTTATCCGATTGCCCCAGATGAAATTGCCATTCAATGTTATATTCATTACGAGGGAGAGTTATCGAAGGTCAGGCAGAATGCAACTGAACTGCTGGAAAGTTCTTTCAAGGGATACAGCAAAGAAGTACAGGATCTGTTGAACCGGTTTGTAGCAGATGGAATAATGTTCGTTGACAAGATGGGCATGATAAACGCTCCTGACCTGGTGAATGGCCATCTTGTTTTATTAGGTGATGCAGGTTACTGTCCCACAGCACTCTCCGGTATGGGGGCGTCATTATCGATCTATGGAGCCAAAGCATTGGCACATTTCATCGGTAAAACTCCGGGGGATTTAACATCCGCCTGCAAAAGTTACAATACGCTAATACAGCCCATCATTCAAAAGTTCCAGGGAAATGCAAAAAAGAATGCAGCAGATTTTATTCCTGGAAATGAAGAACGACTGGATCAATTCGTTCATTTTTTTAGATCAGCATCTGATATGGACCTGCAAAGGATAATGACTGACCCGATCTTATTAACCGAGGATCAGTTGAGTTTCAAATAAGCTAACGAGAGGTTGGCCTGCCAGCCTCTCGTGCGATTTACACATGAAAGTTAATTAGCCCGGGAGCCGTTTTTGAAGATTACGACATCAATGAGTGGTTAAGCGGCTGGGGTGTACCACATGAGAGGGAAGGAGAACGGTATAGTGGTGGCTCATTTTGAGGGATTCTGAAAGGAAATTTGGTCTAAAAATCAAAATGCCTTCAGACTTATATAAAACTTTTGTTTTTTTATTTCCGATTGAATAACTTTAGTTAATTCCTAACCCCAAACCCTTATGCTATGGCTAATTCCGCCAACTTTCCCTCATCTGTAACCGGAAATGTTTACCCCAGCATTCCAAATACACAATTTCCTGAACAGGTTTTTCCTGAGTTTGATCCATCTAAAAAACTGGTGGGTGTTGCCCTATCAGGGGGGGGCCCAAGAGCCATGAGTTGTGCAATGGGACAAATGCGTGGATTGCTTGATAGTTTTATTGCGGATGCTATCGGGGCGATTTCCTGCGTATCGGGTGGCTCCTGGTTTGGCACCCCATTTAGTTTTGCATCTGCTACTTTCAGTGATGCGAAATTACTCGGTACTCAAATACCACCCGCACAACTTACTATACAGGATTTACAAAACCTGGATGTCAGCAATATCTGCTTTCCGCTGACTGCCATGGAAAACATTGCCATTGGAACTGTACTGGCTTACCAGCACGAATGGAATGATGTGCCCTGGAACAAGCTCTGGAGCCGTATGTTGAATACTTTTTTCCTTGATCCACTATTGGTGGGCGATGACCAAACCTTTTTTACGCTCAACACGAAAACACTTAATAATTTACTTGTCAAGAACCCATCTTTAACGCATAGCAATTTTTATTTACTCCGCGCCAACCGGCCTTTTTACATTGCAGGCGGCACCCAAAACTATCCCACTGGCATTGACCTGGTCATGCGTCATATGGAATACACCGCTATGTATGCAGGTACACCACAGCAATGTGGTGCCGTTGGTCCTGATGGAGAGCATTACGGATATGGTTACATTGATAATATATTATTTGACACAATGCACCCTAAAATGATCGGCGCAAATTCAGCCACTGGTTATTTAAATCCTAATCCTTACGACCAAAAACAAATGCCCTTTCTTTTATGCGATCAAATGGGGAGTAGTAGCTCGGCTCCCGGCAGCTATCTTGATTATTTCAAACAACAAGACTGGTTCCCCAGGTTTAATTACTGGTCGCCCGCTTATACGGGAAAGGAAAGCACAGAATTTTACAGTTTTACCGACGGGGGTGACCTGGAGAATACCGGCATCATACCTTTATTACGTCGACAGTTTAAATTGATCATTGCCTGTATAAATACTTCCCTCCCCTTAAAACATATCAATTATACCGACGATAATTATGTTAATGGCATTGATGCCCAGATAAGCCGTTTATTTGGAAGACAACCTAATCCGCCCGGTATTATCCCCGACATTCAGGTGTTTAATGATAATGGAAAATTTGATGCATTGGCGAATGCCCTCATTACGAAAAAAAGGAATGGTCAGCCACTACTTTATTCAGATACCTATACTATTTATCCAAACAACTATTTTGGGGTTCCGGCTTATCCGAATGGTGAAGATGTGGTGGTACTCTGGATTTATAATGATATGAACAAAGAATGGTATAATCAGTTGCCCCTGCCAATAAAGTCGTTACTAACCAGTACATCCCCCAATAATTATATGGCCAATTTTCCAAATCTGGATACGGTATTTCAAAACAGCACAAAAATATTAGGTGAATGGGTGCCGGAAGTACTATTGTACACGCCTGAACAAATAAACCTGCTTGCGAATATGCAGTATTATAACATTATGGGCAATACATCGATAAATTTACTTACAGACTTAATGAAATCGATCGACTTAACTGGTACTCCTACTCAATCAACTAACCATTAAAAAAATATGGCCTTATTGCAGAAGCAGTCACATAGACATCTTATTATTAAAATTTGTGAAAGAACTAAAACAATATGTTGGTTCACCATTACAATATGCCGCCTGACAGTGCCTGGCTACAAGAGGCAGGCAGCTCAATTGCCTTTTCCGAAAGGTTTTTAGAATATGGCGGGTGGCATCTTCTTGAGAAAATGGTGAACCATCATAAATAAAAATGAAAGGGTTAAAAACGGAGGCCAACTGCCTGGAAATTATAGGGCAGGCTTTTTCATTGTTCCCCCTTGATTACAAAAATCAGGTTATTTCCTTTACATTTATTATCATCTTTTGGAAGACTACATTACCAAAATGGCTTGCAAATGCTACGTCCGCTGCGTCACGTCCATATGCCATCACAATGCGTCCGCCCTTAGGTTGATCCATAAGTGCGTCAAATGTATACCAGCGATCTCCTACGTATGCTTCAAACCAGGCATGAAGATCCATAGGTTCCAAACCAAGCAGGTAGCCGGCTACCATTCGGGCCGGAATATCCAGATTGCGGCATAGTGCAATGGCAGCATGCGTAAAATCACGGCATACCCCCATCCTGGTTTGCAAAACATCAAGTGCAGAAGTAGTACTGTTAGTAGTACCATATTGACGGGTAAAGTTAGCATGGACCCATTGTCGTATACATTCTACCTGTGCATAACCGGGTTGTATACCCCCGGTGATTGCTGTGGCGATATCAGTTACCTTATCTGATTCGCAATACCTGCTGGGTAGCAGGAACTGCAACACATTATCCGGAAGCAATTCTATGGGTATATACGCTGCATCCATATTCACATCGATAGTTTCAGGACACTCAGCTATTACACTACTTTCCAGTGTAGATTCTCCTGCCGGAATGAGTAAACGCATGGCGATATTTCCATATCCGTCTATATAATCGCTTCCCGTTACCTGTGGTGTGAATGTAAACTTCTCTTCCAGGATAAGCTGGTTGGGGGCACTTCGGGCGCGTACCATAAAGATACCCGGCACAAGACACGTTGTCTGCATTTCAAAGTATGAACTGGCATGGATTAGCATGAAGGTGGGGTTTTTGATTAAACCTGGTTTAAAATATGTTCATTTAAATGTACTGTATTATTTCGAAGTACAGTCTCGCCTTTATCCGAAATACCTTTTCTTAGGATTATAAATTATGCAGCTGCTGATCAGTCTGTTGATAAGCAATCCCTTTTTGCCAATAATATGTCTACAGTAGTGGAAAATTTATACACTAATTTTCCGAAGGTCATTGCCTGGAAATATTTAAGACAACAGTTTTCTTGAACTAATTATAAGAAACGAAGACCTTATACCGAACGCTGTTATTCAAATGCTGATAGTCCCGGCGGTGCAGTTAACGTCCGCGATACGTCAGGAAAAAATCAGATGGTTAAACAAAAATTCATCAAAGTTAAGTAGCCTATATATTGTAACCGCTGAATAAATACAGAAGGAAAATTGGAATCTTACGGCATACAGAAACTAAATAAATGACGCAATTCGGTTAATTATAGCTATATTACATTGCTACTACCTCACTCCGTTGCATTCTTAAAGAGAAGACAATCTAATGATGTAATTTTTACATTCTATTTCACAAGAAACCATCCCAGCGTATTTTAAAGGGTGACTACCTACCTGTATAGATAAAAGTATCAGGAATATAAATTAACATGAAGGTTACTTCCACTACAGTATCAGACATATTATCACATTTACGGTTCAATTTTCTTAATGACAATACTGTGCGCAAATACGAAGAAGAACCTTTTCGATCGGAACTCTATGCCTCTGATCAAATGGATCGTCATGGCAAAGTACTTGCGAAGTCTCATAAACTTCAAAGAGGGAAGTCCGCTGATCAACTGTTGAAACGGTTGGAGAACAATGAAAAAATACTGCTGGAAGTACGTAATCTTCTTGTTGAAAGTATAAGGAATGATAAGGCTATTACACCTGCTTCTGAATGGCTGCTCGATAATTTCTACCTGATAGAAGAGCAGGTGGTAATTGCGAGAAAACATTTACCTAAGGGTTATAGTGAGGCCTTGCCTTATCTCGCCGAAGGTATGTCCGCAGGAATGCCACGGGTATATGATATTGTTTTGGAAATTATTGCTCACAGTGACGGCCGTGTTGACGTTAACAGCTTAACTCGCTTTGTTGCCAATTACCAGTCAGAAACAAATCTTACACTTGGTGAATTATGGGCTATCCCCATTATGTTACGTTTGGCAGTCATTGAAAATTTACGAAGGCTTGCAGGCAAAATAGCCCTGGATGTAATAGATCATAATTTGTCTGATCATTGGGCGGATAAAATGATTGCAACTGCAATGGATAAGCCCCAGGACCTGATTCTCATTATCGCTGACATGGCCCGGTCCAAGCCGGTATTAGACAGCCATTTTATATCCTGTTTTACCCGCAAATTACAGGGCAATGGACCTGCACTTGCATTACCACTTAGCTGGATGGAGCAGCAGTTGTCTGTATTGGGAAACAGCAGCAATGATCTTGTATTGCAGGAAAATCAAAAGCAGGCAATCGATCAGGTATCTGTGCGCAACAGCATTGGCACATTACGCTTCCTTGTTGCCACAGACTGGCGTGAGTTTGTTGAAACACTTAGCAGTGTGGAACAAGTGTTCAGGCAAGACAAAACAGGTACTTATCCCTTAATGGATTTTGCTACAAGGGATCGTTATCGCCACGTCGTGGAAAGGATTTCAAAATCTTGTGACCTGTCTGAAACCGAAGTAGCCCAAAACGCCCTTAAATTATCATATCAAAATAATACCAATGATGCCTATTCCAAAAGAAAAGAACATATCGGCTATTATTTAGTTGATAAGGGTCTGAAAGAAATGGAACATTCCTGTTCCATGCATTACACTCTGCGCTTGAAATTAAGTCAGATTGCAGCTAAAAGGCCTGTGTTGATATACATTTTTTCCATATTTCTCCTGGCTATTGCTTTCACCGGAGGATTATTTTATATCGCATTTGATTATGTTCATTACGATTGGAGAATTTTAACTGTTGTTGGAATTCTTTCTTTCATAGGGTTCCTCCAGTTGTCGGTTTCGCTGGTCAATTGGCTTTCTACTCTTTGGGTACAACCACAACTTCTTCCGAAGATGGATTACTCGCGGGGAATTCCTGCAGAGTGCCGTAGCATGGTGATAATTCCAACAATGCTTTCAAGCGAATCTTATATCGAAGAATTGATTGAGGGACTGGAGATTAGATATCTTTCGAACAGGGAAGCGAATCTGCATTTCGGTTTGTTGACAGACTTTATGGACGCAGACGCAGAAACGATGCCCGATGATGAAAGACTGGTAGAATTAGTAAAGAAAAGAATTGAAGAATTAAATGAAAAATATATAACACCTGTGCCTGCCCCCTTCTATTTATTCCATCGACCGAGAAAATGGAATTCAATGGAAAAAAAATGGATGGGCTATGAACGGAAGAGGGGAAAACTATCTGCACTGAATGCTTTTTTAAGAGGACGAAACCGAAATGAATTTTCATTGGTAGTTGGTAATCAGGGTATATTAACCAATATAAAATATGTGATCACGCTAGACTCTGACACACTGCTACCAAGAGAATCTGTCTGGAAGTTTGTTGCAACAATGGCACACCCCTTAAATCAGCCTATCTACGATTCCAATAAAAAAAGAGTGGTTACCGGGTATGGCATTTTGCAACCCCGTGTGGAACCAGGCATACCCAAGACATCCGTCTCCCTGTATTTAAAAATGCAGGGCAATTTAACAGGCATTGATCCGTACACAAAAGTTTCTTCAGATGTGTACCAGGATCTTTTTGGTCAGGGTTCTTTCATTGGAAAAGGGATTTATGATGTAGATGTATTTGAACAGGCATTGGATGACAGATTTCCGGAGAATCGTATATTAAGCCATGATTTGTTGGAAGGGTGTTATGTTCGTTCAGGTTTATTAGGTGATGTACACCTGTATGAAGAAAGCCCTTCGCAATATGAAACAGACGTAAAGCGGCATCATCGATGGATAAGAGGTGATTGGCAAATTGGTGCATGGATGCTTCCTTTCATTTCTGATGGCAAAGGACGCCTGATTAAAAACAGGCTATCTGCATTATCCAGATGGAAAATATTTGATAACCTCAGGCGGAGTCTAACACCACCAGCCTTAATCTTACTTTTATTAGTGGGCTGGTTTGAAGATCCCCTTCCCTGGTTATGGACTTTCGTCGTTACTATTATTGTTTTACTTCCATTAATAACAGCGGCGGGATGGCAGTTGATTAACAAACCAGAAGATGTTACAGTCACCTCGCATTATGTTGAAGTGGGAATTTCAGTACGGAATTTTTTAATCCGTTTCGTCTTCGATTTGGCAGTTCTGCCTTATGAAGCCTTTAAAAATATGGATGCAATTGTGCGTACAAATTGGAGGATGATCTTCTCGCACAAAAAATTATTGCAATGGACGCCTTATGCTGCATTCGGAATTCGTACTAACAATCTGCGATCTTCTTACGAGGCGCTTTGGGTTACACCACTGTTATCCATTATCGCCACAATACTTTTAGCTTACCTAAATGCCACAGCCTTATATATTGCTGCACCTATACTCGTATTGTGGCTTGGTGCGCCGGCAATAGCATGGCGTTTGAGTAAAAAGGAAACAGAAAAAAAACCGAATCTATCTGAAGCCCAATATCTATTTCTTCATAAATCGGCACAAAGAACATGGTTCTTCTTTGAACAATTCGTCAATGCCGAATCAAATTGGTTACCGCCCGATAATTTTCAGGAACAACCCATCGCTGTAATAGCGCATCGTACCTCTCCCACCAACATGGGCCTCTCATTGCTGGCAAATCTTGCTGCATATGACTTTGGATATATAAGTGGAATCGAAATGTGGAAAAGGTGTAACAACACGATTTCAACAATGCTGAAGTTGGAGCGATACAGCGGACATTTTTATAATTGGTATGATACCATTTCGTTATTGCCGCTTCATCCGAAATATGTATCTACGGTGGACAGTGGCAACCTCGTCGGACACCTTCTCACATTAAAACAAGGGTTATTATCACAAATATATGAACCTGTTTTTTCCAATAGAAATTTTGAAGGTTTAGTAGCTACCGTGAAAATTGCAGAGGAAATTTCTCATGGACATGATGGAAAGCACACAGAAAAGGTACTCGCTGTTTTGAACAGTATAATAGATGAAAAAAGTAATTCACTGAGCGTTGCAAGACATCATTTGAATGAACTGCTTTCTTTAACCAACGAATTATCGCTGCTGTCGTCTACCATGGAGTCCGAATTGAAAAAATGGACGCAGAAGTTATCGCAACAAGTGAAGGGTTTGCAATTCGACCTATTTCACATCATACCATGGATCGACTTATTACCTGTTCCTCAATACCTTTCAGAACTTCACGTTTTGGATGAAATACCTACGCTGAATGATTTGCACGACCGTCCAGCATCGCTTTTAAGATCAATTGATTTGTATTTGCAGACCGAAAAGGATGCACAAACTATCGATTGGTTAAGTAAAATGCGTGAATGCATTTCAAACTCAATTACTATAGTTGATGAAAGAATTCGTTCATTAGTTCAATTAGCGGATCAATGCGAAGAACTAAGCGAAGTAGAATACGATTTCCTTTATGAAAAGTCAACCAATCTTTTAAGGATCGGTTATAATGTTGAAGAACAGAGAAAAGATAATAGTTATTATGATTTGCTGGCTTCTGAAGCGAGACTCGGAATTTTTGTTGCCATAGCACAGGGGAAATTGCCACAGGAAAGTTGGTTTGCATTAGGAAGGTTGCTAACCAATTCAGGAGGCGATCCAATTTTGCTTTCATGGAGCGGTTCTATGTTCGAATATCTTATGCCACAGTTAGTAATGCCTTCTTACGAAAACACCTTATTATATCAAACCAATATGGCCACTGTAAAGCGGCAAATAGAATATGGTGCACAACGGGACGTTCCATGGGGTATTTCGGAATCCGGCTATAATTCGGTTGATGCTAATCTGAATTACCAGTATCGTGCATTTGGTGTACCGGGTCTTGGATTAAAGCGAGGACTTGAGGAGGACCTGGTGATCGCTCCTTATGCCTCAATGCTGGCACTGATGGTTTCGCCGCAAAAAGCATGTAGTAATTTGCAAACACTATTCAAACAAGGTTTCACTGGGGAATATGGTTTTTATGAAGCGATTGATTATACCCCAAGTCGTGTACCAAGAGGAAATACAAACAGTATTGTGCGTTCCTACATGGTACACCACCAGGGCATGAGTTTTCTTTCATTGGCATATTTATTACTCGATAAACCGATGCAGAAAAGGTTTGAATCAGAACTTCGATTCAATGCAACCCTTTTGCTTTTGCAGGAACGTATACCAAGAACAACGGTTTTCTATGCGCATACTTCCGACATTATTGAAACAGGTATGACAGCAGCCGATGTACAGATAAGAAGTATTGGTTCGCCGAATACAAAATTGCCCGAGATACAACTTTTAAGCAATGGTCCTTACCAGGTAATGATAAGCAATTCAGGGGGAGGCTACAGCCGATGGAAAAATATGGCCGTTACACGTTGGCGCGAAGATGGAACAAAAGATGATCTTGGTATTTTCTGTTACATCAAAGATGTGAATAGTGGAAAATTCTGGTCCAATACACACCAACCAACTTTACAATCCGCAGAAAATTATGAAGCCATTTTTTCACAAGGTCACGTTGAATTTAGAAGACGCGATTTTGGTATTCATACAAAGACGGAGATTGTTGTTTCTCCGGAAGATGACACTGAATTAAGAAGGATAAGAATTACGAACGAAACACAATCGTTAAAAATATTAGAAGTAACAAGTTATGCAGAAGTGGTGATGGCTACACAGGCATCGGATGAAGCGCATCCTGCATTCAGCAACTTGTTTGTTCAAACCCAGATAATTCGTGAACACAATAGCATTTATTGCACGCGACGGCCACGTTCCGAGGAAGAAACTCCCCCCTGGATGTTTCACCTGATGCATGTAAATGGAAGCGATGTGGAAGATGTATCGTATGAAACAGACCGTATGCAATTTATCGGAAGAGGAAGAACATTGCAACATCCACAGGCAATAGATGCAATTCTTTCAGGTAAGGAAGGTTCAGTACTTGACCCGGTTATGTCCATTCGGTACCGCATTCTCATTAAACCCAGTCAAACGGCAACAATTGACCTTGTTTATGGTATTGCGGATGATAAAGAAGCATGTGAAAATTTGATGTTCAAATACAAGGACCGCTTTTTAAAAAATCGTGCATTTGAACTTTCATGGACACACAACCAGGTCCTGCTGCGTCAGATTAATGCAACAGTATCAGATGCCCAATTATACAACCGGTTGGCATCTTCTGTCATTTATTCTAATTCAAATTTGCGTGCCGATGCTACGGTGATCCAAAATAATTATCGTGGACAGTCAGGACTGTGGAGTCACTCTGTTTCCGGTGACCTGCCCATTGTATTACTTCATGTCTATGAACAGGAAAGTGTGGAGTTGGTAAAACAAATGATACAGGCGCATGCTTATTGGAAATTAAAAGGGCTCTTTGTAGATCTTGTGATCTGGAATGAAGATTATGGCTCCTACCGGCAATTTTTACAGGAACAAATTCTTGGTTTGATCACAGCAGAGGCTAGTACACCGGGGCAGCAAAGGGCGGGGAATATTTATGTGAAATCTGCAGATCAATTATCATCAGAAGACAGGTTGCTTTTTGAAAGCGTTGCTCGTATCATTATCTCTGATAACAAAGGCAGCTTATTGGAGCAGGTTACAAATCAAATCTCTGAGAAGCTGCTGCCTTCCTTGCTGGAAACAAAAATAATTCCTTTACCGGTACAACAACGCACAATTTCATTACCCGATGATCTTTTATTCTTTAATGGAACTGGTGGGTTTACTAAAAATGGGAAAGAATATAAAATCATCATTAATAACAATAACACCACTCCTGCGCCCTGGGTTAATGTGATTGCGAATCCGCAGTTTGGGTCAGTAGTGTCTGAAAATGGATCTGCATACACATGGGCCATTAATGCTCATGAGTACCGCATCACACCATTTAGCAATGATCCTGTTAGTGATGCAGGAGGTGAAGCATTTTATTTACGTGATGAAGAAACGGGAGCTTTCTGGTGTCCTTCACCATTTCCTAAAAAAGGAGATTCGCCTTACATAATAACACATGGTTTTGGGTATACTATTTTTGAACATATTGAGAGTGGTATTCATTCGGAGATGGTTGTGTTTGTAGACAAGGACCTTCCCGTAAAATTTGTTGTGTTGAAGTTAAAAAACGAATCGGGTCGGGAACGAAAACTTTCCGCAATGGGATTTCTTGAAATTATCCTTGGCGATGTACGATCTAAAACCAATGTACATGTATTTTCCGAGCAGGATAAAAACACCGGTGCACTTTTGTTTCGTAACAGGTATAACTCAGCATTTTCAGAACGTATCAGTTATTTTAAAGTGGAGGGCGGTTACAACTTCAGCTACACTGCAGACCGTTCAGAATTTATTGGAAGGAACCGGAGACTCGATGATCCACAGGCTTTGTACAGGAAAAAACTTTCTGGGAGAACCGGAGCTGCTCTTGACCCCTGTGGGGCACTGTATGTAAAATTTGATTTATTGAACGGCGCTGAAAAGGAAATTATATTCCAGATCGGGAATGAAAAGAACATCCAGGAAACAAACGCACTACTGCAAAAGTTTGTCACCAGGGATGCGGTCAGTCAATCTTTACAAAATGTAAAAGCGTATTGGCAGCAAATTGTCGGTGCTGTACAAATAAAAACTCAGGACGCTTCTTTGAATGTATTAGCCAATGGATGGCTTATTTATCAAACTGTAGCATGCAGAATATTTGCCCGCAGCGGATTTTATCAATCAGGAGGAGCCTTTGGGTTCAGAGACCAGTTGCAGGATGTGCTGGCTTTGCTACACACGCAGCCTGCCATGGCGAGAGAACAAATATTATTAAGTGCGTCAAGGCAATTTGTCGAAGGTGACGTGCAGCATTGGTGGCATCCCCCGGAAGGGCGGGGCGTTCGTACACGTTGTTCCGATGACTTGCTATGGCTTCCATTTGTTGTGTCACGGTATCTTACTGTTACCGGTGATGTAGGTATTTTACAAACGCAGGTTGGTTTTCTTGACAGCCGTCCATTGAATGAAGGAGAAGATTCACTTTACGATTTGCCCGTGACTTTGAATACAACGGGTACTTTGTATGAACACTGTGTTCGTGCGATAAAATACAGCCGTCGTTTTGGCGCACATGGTTTGCCATTGATTGGCGCAGGAGACTGGAACGATGGTATGGATCGTGTAGGGAATAAAGGCAAAGGAGAAAGTGTGTGGCTTGCATTTTTCTTCTACGACGTTCTTACAAAATTTATTTCCATTGCAACAACGAATGGAGATGATTTGTTTGCAGAGGAATGCAGGAAGGAGGCAACAACTCTTCAATCTAACATAGAGAAATCAGGGTGGGATGGTGAGTGGTATCGCCGTGCATATTTTGATGATGGTACTCCGTTAGGTTCAAAAGAAAATGTGGAGTGTCGCATCGATGCTATTGCACAAAGCTGGTCTGTTTTATCGGGTGCAGGAAATGATGAAAGAAAAAAGAAGGCAATGAGTGCACTCGACAGGTATCTGGTTAATAGAGATTTGAAAATAATTCAATTGCTCGAACCTTCGTTTGACGCCCATGGTCCTAACCCAGGCTATATACGGGGTTATGTACCTGGGGTAAGAGAGAATGGAGGCCAATACTCGCATGCCGCTATCTGGGCTCTTATGGCTTTCGCAGCACAAAAGAACCGTGAAAAAGTATGGGAATTGTTCAGTATGATACAACCCATACAACATGCTTTAGATCAAAATGCAGTACAAGTGTACAAGGTAGAACCCTATGTGATGGTTGCAGATATTTATGCAAATGAATCCCATAAGGGAAGAGGCGGATGGACATGGTACACCGGTTCTGCCGGGTGGATGTATCAGTTTATTATCTCTTCTTTGGTTGGAATTGAATTGAAAAATGATCAGTTGATATTCAATCCATGTTTCCCTTACGAATGGCCTTCCATAGAAATACAATACCGGTATGGTCAGTCAATGTACCATTTCACTGTTTTTCAATTACAGGTAAATGAAGAATCATGGTGGGAAGGAGAGTCCAGTAAAGGGAAAGGAAATACAATACAACTAAGAGATGACGGACTGGAACATCGGTTTGAAGTACACATTTGATTTTGAACGGGTATTACTATGAGTCGGGACCCTGTTTAGGCATGAAAGATCAATCAGACCTGGTGTATAAAACTGAAAAATTATTTAAGACATGACCGGTAACTTCGGTCTATAAAGCAAAAAGCCTTCAGACAAATGATCTGAAGGCTTTAGTTTTTTAGAAACGGGTCAGGTTTCTTTGGCGGAGAAAAGGTTACAACTTTCGTCACTTTTTGTATCCGATTTGGGTAAAATTGTACAGTTTATTACCAGATATTGCCAGAATAGACCTGAATTTAAGTTCAGGTAAATGTCAACCTTGATAGCAGTTCTTGTAACTGTTTTGCAGGAATCTAGTCAGGAATTCTTCAATAATTTCAATATAATTTTTCATTCAATTGGTATATTAAGCCTGTTGAACATGATAGTCTTCCGCGTGATAGACTAATAGCTGTGCCAGTAATCGCGCTGCTTTTTTGCGATATTGACCTGCCGGCCAGGAAATAGTAGCCAATCGGGTCATACCTTCGCCTGTAATTTTCAGTGCTTTTAAATCAGGATAGTTAAAGATCGACGAACCCATTAATAGGGTTGCCCACCGGCCACTATCTACCAATTGCAAAATCGTATTGATATCATTTATCTCCATTCTGATATCAGGTATTAAATGATGATCTTCCAGTAAAAGATCGAGGTAATTGCGGATGCTATATCCTCTAGTAGGCAATAGCAAAGGCAGACCATCTAGTTGCTTGATGTTGATCTGCTTTCTACCGGCCATCGGATGGCTTTTGTGAACTACAAGTGTCAGGCAGGAAGAGAACAAACGTTCAATTTCAAATCCTTCGCCTTTCTCACCTTGCGAAAAAGATAACATCATATCAATATGACCCTGCTCAAGCTTGTCCAGTAAATCCTGAGTGGTGCCAAAGCTGATTTTTATGCTGATTTTTGGATACTCTTTTGAAAAGTCCAGTATAGCTTTCGTTAACAAAGCCATTAATCCGTAGGTTACGCCGATCGACAGCGTTCCTGTATTCAGATTCATCAAATCCTTCAACATGTCCTTGCCGTCTTCGGCATCTTTCGCTGTCTTGAGTGCATAAGGCAAAAACGTTCTACCTGCCTCTGTGAGGCGCACCCGCTTTGCGATCCTGTCAAACAACGGTATTCCCAGCTCATCTTCCAATTGTTTGATCTGTTGAGATAGTGTGCTTTGCGTAATAAATAATTCACCCGAGGCCTCAGTAAAATTTTGTAATTCGGCAGCTTTGATAAAGTATTTCAATTGACGAAGTTCCATCTTTAAAAATATTTAAAATAATCGGTTTTACCGATCAAGTATATCGAAAATAAGAGTTTATGCGATTAATAAATTTCGGTGACCTTTGAATCACTAAACAAAAAAATATCATGGAAATCAAACAAACTGCCGAAAACGCGCTTTCTCACTCAACAGTAAAAGCGATCATTAACGCGCCAATTGAAAAAGTAAACATCGCAGACTGGTTATTCAATCTCCCCGATGAAGAATATCAAAAGTGCTCTACAGCTCATATCGCAGCCGGCTTTACACGCACTTTAGCTGGCGAGCCCATGTCAATCAATGTAGAAACCATCGGTAACGCGCTTATCATTCAGCATTATGTGGCTACCGAGTACAGGGCAGATTATTGCCGTATGTTATCGGTTTCTGATGCGATCACTACTAACGGGCGCAGCAAAGTTCAGGTGCTATGGGAACTTAGAGCTACAAAATTGGATGATCAAACCTGTGAATATACCAACGAAATTCATGCAACAGCGACGCCTGAGTTTTTTGAGTTTATGAAAGTGCACAACATTTCTTTGACCCAGGCTGCTCACGACCGCCAGATTGCATCGGATGCTCATAATCATGAAGAAACACCGCTGTTTGCAAAAAGTATCGAAAAGAAAGCCCTTACCGGCAGTTATGGCATTTGATTAAATGGTTTAAAAAATGAAATCGAAATTAATCAGATTGGTGAATATGCCAGCAGGTATGTCGCAAAACGATGACTTCCTGCTCGAAGAGGAGGAACTTCAATCAATTACCGATGGGCAGCTATCATTAAAGCCATTATTTATTACCGTTGACCCATACTTAAGAGCGGTACAGGTTTGGGGCAACAATTCCGGCAAGCAAGCCAGTAAGGGTTATTCATGATGATATAAATTTTAGAAACGGGTCAGGTTTGTTTGGCGGGCTGTAGGGGACAACTTTAGAACCTCTATATAGAAGATTTATCTGTCTTAAACATATTTTGGAACTGCTACATTACATCAACACCTTACTAAAACACAGGTAGCAGCTCATGCTGATTGGTGGGGAAATTAAACCAGGTAATAATTCTATTTGCATATCAATATAAAACACTGTGAGATTTTCAATTTTTACACGTCGGTACAGCTAAAAAAAGCTGCCTCATAAATAAATGAGGCAGCTTTCAACATTTGAATTTTGATTAGTATTTCACAACTTTCATCGTCTTGTTTTGAGTGCCTTGCCTGATATTTATATAATAAATACCTGGTTTCAGATCCTGGCCAAGTTCGTAATTGACGCCGGCATTTATCCTTGTAGAATAAACCGGACTACCATTGTTATTAAAAATAGTAAGAATCGCTGGTGCTTTTGATGAAGATGTCAGTTTTATCTTAAACACGCTGTTGGAAGGATTGGGATATACTTCTGTTGCAAAATCCAGTTTAACAGGAGTGTCTAATTTGCTGCTGACTATTGCAATCGTGTTTTGATTTGCAGTCACACTTTGCACCGTATCTCCTGGTTGTAAGGTCCGCACCTCAATGGCCGCTATTGAGCCGCTGTAAGGATCATACAACCCTTTTTTAGGATAAAAAGTTACCAGTATCAAACCGGCGTTGTCAGCTGTTGCCCTTATAGTCTTGATAACAGCGGTATTCAACCTGTTACCTGCTGCCTGGTAGATGTTAAAGTCAGTAAGGCTATCAAGGCCATTGGTGGCTTTTACGGTGAAAATTCTTTTATTCTTTTCCGTATCATGTGGTTCAACGAAGTGTAACCGGATGGCATACGTGGTGTTAGGAGTGAGGCCACGCAGGTAATAACGCATTTGGGTGCCATTGTCTTTGAAGATGCGTATATATTCATATACCTGCGGAGGAGCGGGATCGGTTACATATGAAAGATCTACCTGTGCAGTCACTCTTTGTACCCAGGTATAACCTGCATGCCATAGATTATTAGGACCGGTAGGGCCTTCAGGAACATATTGCGCAAAGGTGGTATTGGCATAAGGACCGGCAGGTGTTACTGTGGTGCCCGCATTGATACCATAAACTGCCGATTTATTTGTCCTTAAAACTTCTATGCAATAATCATCTGCCCATACAGTACCGAATCCTACCTTGGATATCCAATAAGTAAGCCCTGTTGCACTGTCAGGTACATTGATTGTATCTCTTATCTGGGCCCAGTTTTCCCGGTATGCAATCACATTGTCAATCTGTTTTGAATATACGGTACCAGTAGCACTGTCCCGGTTATTTACAAATCCAATACCATATCCAGCCCACCATGGGTAACCGGTGGCGTCTTTTTCTACTCTCACCCATTGGGTAAATACGATGACGCTGCCACCTCTTACCGGGATGGAACCCTTTATGTTCAAAGCGGTGCTTGCTGTTGTAGAACCGAGTGTCACGGCTTTATCACCGGAATGGCCTTTTCCGCTAACGGCGTATGCAGCGCCCACGGTAGCAACGGATTCTTTATAGGAAATCCAGTTAATAAGACCGCTTTCAAAACCATAATTCGGAATTCCTCCACATGAATCAAACGGTACCACCGTTACCGGTAAGGTGGCTGAAATGCCAGAGTTATCCAGTGTACTGACAGTAATCGTCAGGGTGCCTGGTTTGATGGCAGTGACAAGACCTGTACTGTCAACTGTAGCTAACGATGCATTTGAACTACTCCAGGTTACCCTTTTAATCGTGGTATTGGCCGGTAGGAAGGTAACTTTTACCCGCAACGTATCCATTGCTCCTATAATGGCGTTGGATGGTTGTAATGTAAGATTAGTGGCCAGTACATTGGCTACATGGATATTGGCTTGGGCAACAATAGCCGGATTGTCTGCTGCGGTGGCTGTTATGATAACATCTCCCTGTTTGATACCACTGATAGTGCCGCTATTGCTCACTTTGGCTATGGTTGTATCTGAGGATGTCCATAACACTCCTTTATTGCTGGCTTTCGCCGGGTTGAAGATGGCATTCAGCTGGAAGGTTGATCCTACAAATACATTCACGGAAGTGCTATCCAGTGTTAGTGACGTAACAGGGATGTAAATAACCGTATAGGTTTTGGTAGCCGCAAAATTACTTTCAACAGAGGTAGCAGTGATAGTAACTGTGCCGGCAGCTTTTCCTGTTACCACCCCATTCAGGTCTACAGTCGCGATGGCATCATTGGAAGACTTATATACCAGGTTCCGGTTGGTGGCATTGGCTGGTGTGGTGGTCAGCTTCAGCGTGTCCTTATAGCCTACATAGAGATGGCTGCTGTCTGAATAGACACTGATTCCCTGTAATGGAATGATAGAGGCTTCAAGCGCAGCTATAGAAGCGCTATAAGGATCATTGGTGCCAGCTTTGGGAATGAATTGTACTGTGATTACACCGGCGTTGTCAGCTTTTGCCTGAAGGGTACGTGTAATCACGGTATTCAGCTTATTGCCTGCGGCCTGATAGATGTTGAAATTCATAAGGCTGTCGCCGCTGGTCCTCACGTTAAAGATCCGGGTGGCTTTGTCTGCGTCGCTGGGCTCAACAAAGTGCAGGCGCACCGCATAGTTGGCATTAGGAATCAGGTTACGGAAATAATAACGCAGCTGGGTAGAATTAATTTTGCCAATGCGCATATATTCATATACCTGTCTGGGAGCAGGCGACGTTACCTGGCTAAGGTCCATCGTGGCCGCATTACGGACGATCCAGGTATACCCTGCGTGCCAGAGTTTATCGGTGCCGGTAGGCCCTTCGGGTATATATTGGCCAATCGTTGTATTCTGATAGGGCGTTGGCTGACTTCCCGTGGGGGAGGTGGTACCTGCGTTGATGGCAGTCACAATGTTGTTCACAATCAGTTGCGAGGTGCTGGACGAGCCTCCGTCTGCTGTGGAGACGGTGAGGGTAGTCGTGCCCAGTTTAAAGCCGGTAACCACACCGTTGGCATCCACTTTTGCAATAGTACTATCCGCCACCGACCAGTTCAGGGTTTTATTAGTAGTGTTGGCGGGCACAATAGTGGCCACAATCTGCCTGGGCGTATTCATAGTACCATATAGTATACTGTCCATCGTAATACCGGTGGATATAATCGGAGGAATGACGACGATCTGTCGGGTGCTTATTTTCCCCCCATCAACCGATGTGACGGTAATAGTGGCAGTACCTGTGTTTACACCGCTTACGTTACCATAAGCATCCACTTTAGCTACTAAGGTATCAGACGAACTCCAGGTGACGGACGGGTTGGTGGGATAGGCGGGAGTGATCTTTACGTTCAGCTTTACATTGAATCCCCTGGTAAGGGTATCTGATCCGGAATTGACTATTTCTACAGACTGCACAGGACCAGCCACCGGGGAGCCAAAATAGATACCATTTCCACTGATGGCAACAAACATTCTTCCTTTGTTGTCTGCCGTAATATTCTGCACGATACCTGGCAACCGGTCTGAGATAGTCGTCCAGGTACGACCAGTATCGTCAGAGCGGAAGGCACCGTGTGTAATGCCGTTAATGGGAAGGAGCTGGCTTGTAGCATATAAAGCTACGTGCGCACCCGTAGTTGTATCAGACATGGTGGCAGCTATCCATTTGGGTTTAAATGATTCTCCACCTACCTTACTGAATGTTTTACCAGTGTCTGATGTATGATAAAGGGCGCTGTATTCAGGATGTGAATCATCGTAAAATGCTATCCAGACATCACCTGTTTTCCCCGGCGTTACATCAATATTGGAGGTAGTGGCATAAGAAGAGCCATTTGGATTACTGCCGGCGTTTGCAGTAAGGCCGGTAGCAGTTGTTTTTTGAAATGATTTTCCACCATTGGTGCTGACATAAAACGAACCGCGGTCCCAGATATAGAAATAATCGCCGTTCACCTTATCAGCTACGAGATGGTTTTCCCCTGGATAGAGGGTCCACTGCGCCCCCGAGGGTAAGATGCCCGAAGAAACACCGGTGGATTTTGTCCACGTCGTGCCAAGATCTTCTGACCAGTAAACATTACCGGGACCATCAGTGTCTATCTGGGTAAGCCAGACGATATTCCTGCGATTGGCTGATACCGCTAAACGCCCGCGCAGACCAGGTGATTTTGGAAATATAGTATAGGTATCGCCACCATCGGTGGAGTAACCTGCGTGTGATAAATTGACGTCATAAGTATCTGCACCGTCGCAGCCTACACGAACAACGAAATTAGGGTCCGTATATTGGAAAGTTACTGCCTGCATATTAAACGCGTTATTGATACCATTGTGTAAGGCGGTATTGGAAAGGGCACCCTGATTCAATGGCTCAGTGAGAGAACGGTGGTGAGCGCCTCCAACATCAGCGGTAGCAGTGAGCAAGAGGTTCTTACCACTCGGCGGCGCTACCATAGGGCCTGTTACCACGATCTCTTCAAGGCCTACTACGCGGATCTTCCAGTTGGAAACAGGGGCAAAAATATTATCTGTACTCAGTACGTCCAGCATATCGTTGATCCATACCCTGTCTGGGTAAAAAGGATCCCAGGTAAATGCAGCTGCGTTATGACCAGGTGAATTGTAGTATAACCCGTCATTCGCTGAGTGTGGCGCTTCAGAATTATCGCGGGTGATCTTTCCTTGTGAATAAGAGCCTGGGGCTCCGCCATGCCTTGAAATATAATAAGGATTTTTTTGCCAGAGTCCCCGGGTACTTACAACAATATCATCTGAATTAGCGGGATTCACCGCTACTTTTGAGAAGTATTGGCTGGCATTATCTAAAATTACAGGAGACACGTCCTGCCAGCTGCCTGACTTGTATTTGAACACCCCCTTTTGAACAGTGCTGGAGCCGGCAGATACAAACAGTGTCCCATCCGCATGAATTGTCGCCTGGCCGGGAGCCTGCGGGCTGTTACTCATTAGTGTAAAAGAGGCTCCTCCATCTTCTGATTTCCATACGCCGGTATACCGGCCAATGTAAATCCGTTTCGTAACATTCTGACCATTCACTACAACAGTACCGGCGCTTGGGTCGAAAAGGAGAAACGCACAGGCGCCCGACGTAGTGATGGCGTTTACCTGCACCCAGCTTGTGCCGGCATTTTCCGTTTTCCAGGCGCCATTCTGATCTGTAACAACCCATACAATGTTACTATTGGAAGGATCGACCTGTATACGGTTTGCGTATTGTTGCGTACTGTTCGGATGAACTACAATCGGAACATGGAGGTCCGTCCAGGAGTCGCCCCTGTCAGTACTCTTCAGGATAGTTCCTACAGAACTTGAACCCTTGCCAGGAGCCGGGCCGGCGCTGTTCTCCACAGTAGCATACAGAATATTACCTGTAGCATCGTTTGGATCTACTGCAAGACTGCCGCAACGCTGGTTGACTTCCCAATTCCAGTAGTTGTCCGGTATTTTTTTAAATAACATTAAATGCTCCCATTTCTGCAGGTTCTTATTCCATCGGTAAGGAGTGCCTACATCAGTGGTAATAAAATAAAGATCGGGTACCTTAGGATGCGCTACAAAAGAAGGTAACGCTCCGGAACCGCCTATCCTCACCTGGTTCCAGGTGTACAATTGCGCGTGTACACCATGCAACGCGGCCAGGAAAAAAATTGTTAACAGCAATGTGTAGTAGACTTTTTTCGTCTTCATAAGAGTGGAATTATTAAGGATTGATTTAGATGGTCTTCATATATTTCATCTGTTACATCATTTCATAGCAACGTATACGAATGTTTGTAGTGAACAAACATAAGTTACCAATGGATCATGTCTGGTCTTAAGCGCACAACATGATCATCATTATCTTTTTATACTATGTTTCCTTGCGTTGGTTAACCTTTAAAGGGTATCAGTTCCAGCCATTTTTAATGTCTTTGGCCACATTAGGATTGTAATTTTTCTCTACATCGGGAATAGGGAACAGCAGGTGTTTATCAAGGAAAGGTTGGGTGCCGCTTCCGGGTTCAACAGCTTTTTCCACGTTGATAGTTTGCTTGATAATTCCCCATCTCAGCAGGTCGAAATACCGGCATTGCTCTCCACACAATTCAAGCTGTCGTTCGCGCATCAATATTTTCATGGCATTGGCCTGGTCGCCCAGATTTGCATACAAAACGGCATGAGAACGGGAGCGCACACTGTCGATCAGCGCAAGTGGGGCATCGCCTGAATTACCCTGCTGTATATAAGCTTCGGCCAGCATTAGCATCACGTCAGCCAGGCGGATCACCTGCCCGTTGATAGGACTTTTAGGATCACCATATTTTTCCACGAGATTGTAATATTCGTATTTCTTCCAGCGATAATCACCCTGTGGATCATTAGCGTCAAAAGGAAAATTTTTTGCACCGGTAACACATTGCTGGCAGTACATGGTATCTCCTCCTGAAGCAGCAGTGCCATAGAAGGTGGATCTGGCACGTGGATCAGTATATGGATTGCCTGTTATCGGATCAGGATAGGTGAATGCTTTCACAGCGGAATTGCTGATGTATACGTTCTTCCAGTCATTCCAGCCATATTCCATAGCACGACCACTATGTGTTTGTTTACCTACTTGTTCCGCACCATTTCCAAACATATAGTAGGGAGATCCAATGGCCCAGTCGGTCCACTGCTGATTCATGATCTGAAAGATATTTTCCGGTGTGTTCTGATTCACCGTGCTGAATACATTATCAAATGAGGGATCGAGTTTGTAGGTGTACGGTGCATTCATCAGCTTTTCGAAGGAAGATTTTGCAAGCCCCCATTTCTTTTGGTAAAGATACGCCTTGCCGAGCAGCGCTATCACTGCGCCCTTGGTCGCCCTGCCTAGTTCTCCGGCAGGATATACAATGGGTAATTCTGTAGTTGCCTCCGCTTCTGTCAGATCTTTTTCTATCTGCTTCCATACGTCAGCAGCTGGACTCCGGGATAAATAGTTATTTTGAATCGTCGTTTGATAGTCGATATACAATGGTACGTCTCCCCACAAGGTTACTAAATGGAAATACGCATATGCCCTGAGGAACTTCACCTCTGCCAGGTATTGATTCAGTTTGGTCCGATCTGAGGTGGCTGTAGGATTCCAGGCCGCTGCCCGGTCTATCACCAGGTTAGTGCGGAATATCATCCGGTAGAGTGAACTCCATAATGCACTCATATCTGCGTTGTTGGTACCAAAACTATAATCGCCAAGTTCCTGCTCTGCACCCTGCAAAAAGCTGGCACGCTTTGCTTCATTCCCCATCAGGTCAAAAATGTAGTAATACTCTCTGGCCCACAATCCAGGATGTAGCAGGGTGGCGTAACTGGCAATGGTAGCCTGGTTCAGCGCGCCGATGTTGGTGAAATAGGTTTCATATGCGTAAGCACTCTGGTCTACCAGGTCGAGACGCGATTTTTTACATCCGGGAAAAGTCGTTATCAGCCCGGCTATCAGCAATAATTGATGTATATATTTCTTCATAAAATCACTTTTAGAAATTAAAACCCTAATTGAATACCTGCCAGGAAAGTTCTTGGTTGTGGCACCTGCCCCTGGTCAATACCGCGTGCAAAGAGGTAGTCACCTGCTATTTCCGGATCGTATCCGGTGTACCTGGTGATGGTAAACAGGTTTTGTGCTGCTATGTAAATGCGGAGCGATTTAACTGAGCCTTTGGTGAGATTGTTTAACATCGGTAAAGGAGCATTGTATCCGATAGTAATGTTCCGTAAACGCAGGTAGCTGCCATCTTCCAGCCACCAGTCGGATGGACGGAGATTACCGTTGCCTGTTACATTCTGACCTATCCTTGGCAACGCAGCTACATCGCCGGGCTTACGCCACCTGTCCAGGATGTCAGTGCCGGCGTTATGCCCAGTAGACATGAAGCTGGTATTAAGTTTTAAGCCATTGAGAAGTTTTAGTCCGGTAATACCTGACAATACCAGGTTCAGGTCAAAGTTTCTAAAAGTGATACCGGCATTGATCCCGTAAATATATTTGGGCATAGCATTGCCTAATATTTCCTGGTCTTTTGCAGTAACCACGCCATCGCCGTCAATATCTTTATAAATAAAATCACCCGGCAATAAACCATCCTGATACTTTGCTTCTGGTTTGCCTGTTTTTTTAGCGGCCGCATTGTTGAGCGCAGCTATTTCGTCAGCATCCCTGGCCACATGATCATGCCGGTAACCATAGAAGGAGCCGATAGCATTACCTGCTGCTGTATAAGTGGTGGCGGGTACTGGAGTAAAGGCGCCAGCCTGGATAGGGGCTGAAAATTGATCACCTAACGATAACACTTCGTTGTGGTTAATAGCTCCGTTTACACTCACATTGAAACTGAGGTTGTCATTGATCTTATCTCTATACCCGACGGTCAACTCAAAACCTTTATTTCGGGCGTCTGCTGCATTGACTGTTTTACGGGGCTGGGTACCGGTGAGACTTATACCTATACTGGCTGGCAGGAAAGTTGTTACAAGCAATCCGGTACTTTTGCGGTCGTACCAGTCCGCTTCAACGGTGAGGCGGTTTTGTAAGAAGGCCAGGTCGATTCCTATATCAGTTTGATTAGTTTGTTCCCATTTTAAATCCGGGTTGCTTACTGTTGTCAGGGTAGTACCGGATACGAATGTTTCCGTACTGCCCAGGGAGTATACCAGTGCGCCGCCGGGTGTGCCCTGGTAGGTTTTTGCGGTATTCAGGAAATTGGGAACATTGTTGTTACCGGTTTGTCCCCAACTTGTGCGCAGCTTTCCATCCGACAATACCGGGAACACATTTTTAATAAATGGTTCTTCTGAAAAGCGCCAGGATAAACCGACAGCAGCAAAATTGCCGTAACGGTTGTTAGGTCCAAAGTTAGATGCACCATCCCTTCTATAACTGGTGTTCAGTATATACTTATCATTATAAGTATAGTTCAACCTGCCGTAGTAAGAGATCAGAGAAGGGCGTGAGTAGTTTGAATAACTATTGGTAACGGATTGGGAAGAAGCCACGCCCACATTGGTGATATTATCATTCGGTTGCCCTGTACCTCTGATGGAAGAGCCGTTCGTGATTCCCGGATCAATATAGCTTTGCCCCGCGATCAGAGATAACTGGTGCCTGCCGGATTGTCTGTCGTACGACAGGTAGTTTTCAATCATGTAGTAGGAGTTTTCCGTAAAAGTCAGCATTGATTGGCGGGCCTGGTTCAGGAAATTTGAGGCCTGGTACTGTTTCTGATAGCTGTTACTCCGGCTGGAGTTCACTTCTGCTGCAAACTGTGAACGGAATTTTAATCCATTGATGATACGTATTTCTGCTGATAGTTGTGGAAAGAAGGCCAGTGATTTGCTGTTCTGGCTTTTCATGGCAATCTCCTGTATTGGGTTAGTGGCATTGCTGAAATCATCAATATTAGATAGAATAGAATATCCACCTTGGACAGATGGGTCCAGGATAGGTTTATAAGGAGCATATTGTATGGCATTAACGATATTGGCATAGTTGCCCTGTCCCGTATATTGCCGGACAATAATATTCTGTGTAAACCGGAACCTGCCAAGCGTTTCTTCGAGTGCCACACGTGCCTGGAATCTCTTATTGGTAGCATTCGTTAATATTGCCTGCTGATTGATATAGGTGGCAGATACGCTATAGTTTACCTTTTCGCCACCGCCGCGGATGTTCAGGTCATTTTCTGATACCAGGGCATTACGGAAAATGGCGTCCTGCCAGTCGGTACTGTCCTGTAAAACAGTTCCTGTGTTAAACTTCGCTGGCAACACAGTATTCTTGGTAGCAGCGAGATCTTTCAGCGCGTCTACATATTGGGCTGTATTGAGCAGGTCCATTTGTTTCCAGGCTCTGGCAATACCCCATTGCGAGGTAAAGCTGATGCGTGGAGGGCCGGTCTTTCCTTTTTTAGTGGTGATAATCACTACACCATTGGCGGCTGCGGAGCCATAAATAGCCGTGGAGGATGCATCTTTGAGGATGGTGATACTTTCTATATCCTGGGCATTGAGTGTATTAAAAAGGTTTTTGGTGCCCTGGATACCATCCACTACATAAAGAGGATTGATATCGGTGAAGCTACCGGTCCCCCTGATAATAATCTGGGCATCTGCGCCGGCACCACCGTTGCTTTGCAGTACCTGTACGCCGGCGGCTTTACCGATGATTAATTGCGATGGATTGGTGGCATTTACTGCACCGGCTTCTTTCACAGTTACTACGTTGATGGCGCCCACCACATCTTTCTTTTTGGCATTACCATAACCGATAACGACAATGTCATTTAGCGCCGATACGGTTTTGACTAAGCGTATTGAAAAAGTAAGAGTGGCGCCTGGTTTCAGGAGAACGTTATTCAGCCGATGGGTTTCAAAACCCATATAAGAAACAGTGAAAGAGTATTTCCCTTCAAGAGGCAATCCGGAAAAATGAAATACGCCATTGCTGTCGGTTACCACACCCGCGGTATACTTTGTTGTTTCATTGAGCGTTACTACGGAGGCATTGGGAAGAAGGTCTCCCTGATCTGTACGCACAGTGCCTGTCACCTGCACGCGATTTTGTGCGCGGATGTTCATAGAAACGCCTGCTATCAACATTATTGATAGCAGCGACAAACGCCATTTTGGTCGATAGAAAATCTTCATAACTGGAACGTGTTTTTTAAGTGTATGGCATAATAAGCCAGGGGCGCTAAAAGCGTCCAATTGTGGAATAGTACTATGTTGGTGAATTATTTTCTCTTAATTATAAATCCGCTATCATTCCTGATCAGTTTCAGATTATTGGGAAGCGTCAAATCAGTAAGGATCGTCCCGAGCGAGTCTGTTCGTTCAAATTTACCATCGAAGTAAATATCCATTACATCTGAAGGATAATAGTAAATAGCTATTCCATAGTAATTGCTCAGTTGATCCAGAACCTGCGACATTGGTTGATTATTAAATTTATACCAGTCTGGTTTCGTATAAGTTGTGCTATCGCTGCCAGCTCTTACTAATATATCCTCGTTCCTGGTTTTGAAGTCAAACACAAAAGCTTTTCCTGTTTTGTGGTAGTAATTGAGCTCTTTTCCAGGAGTAAGTACTATATCGTTGATTACTTTTTTATTGTTGATAGCTCCTTGCACCAGTACTTTCCCGCTGTTGAGTCTTATGACGATCATATCTTCCCCCGGGATAGCTTTTACATGAAAAAAGGTGCCCAGCGCAGTCGTATATAGTTCATCGCTGTACACTACGAAGGGATGTGATTTATCAGGTGCTACAGTAAAATCGGCTTCTCCTGTCAGGTAAATGTTCCTGTTTTCCTTGAATTCCTTATTATATATTATGGTTGCTGCTGGCAACAGCCCTACTACAGAACCGTCCGGTAATGGGATGGACATAGTTTTACGGCTGATGTTGGTGATCAGTTGCCGTTGTCCGGATGGTATTTTTACTGTCATTCCGGTAATAATGGTAGCCGCTTTTTGATGGTCACGGCGGAGCATTAACACGGTGCCACCCACTAATACGCCAACTGTTAATGCAGCAATGGACAATCGTTTAGCCCATTTCTTCCAGTGATGAGCAGGTACAGTCTGTTGATGAATATTTTTCAGCCACTGCCGGGAAACGATTTCCGGGAAGTGCCGGTCCTCCTGTAATTGCAGGAATTCCTCTTCCGGCAGGTATGTCTCCTGCATATCAGGATGTTCCTGCAAGTAATGCGCCACCATGCGGGCTTCTTCCGGTGTGCATTGATTGCTGAAGAACCGTTTTAATAATTCATCATTTATCATATTATATACGGCTGATAGATAGTAATACGTTTGTGAAACGCCAACTACGTAGTGTGATTCAAAAATTTTTAAAAACTGCTTAGCCAGGCCAGGAGGGAGAGTATGAATCCGAGATAATGTCTTATCTGTTTGATGGCCTGGAAAATATGTGTTTCTACCGTTCTGGATGACAAGGAAAGTTCCTGGGCGATTTGCTGGTAACTCATACCCTTAAAACGACTCATTTCGAATACCTTGCGACGCATCGGTGGCATTTTTTTCAAGGCATTCGCCAACTTCTCCTGTAATTCTTTTTCCTCTATTTTCCCCCAAAGGTCATCTACAGGCAGCGTATACTTATCTATTACATGGATGACCTTTTCCTTGTAAACTGTTTCCTTACGGAGAAGATCGATCAGGGTAGTGCGGGCAATGCGGAACAATTGTAACTCTATGTTGAGATCATCTGCGAGATTTTCCCGGTAGTTCCAGCATTTAATAAATGTAAGCTGCGTTACCTCCTCTGCAATGAAAGAAGACCTGGTCTTTTGGAGTACAAAGTAGTAGATCCTTTTGTGCCATGAATAATATACTTCATTAAACACCAAAAGATTACCTTGTTTCAAAGCAGCTATAGTATTCAAAACGTGGAGATTTACTAAAGCAATTAAATAAATAATTGTGGAAATTCCTAGAGATACAGTCTAGTCTACAGTTCAACAGCCGGTTTGACAATAATAACTTATGCTGTGCCCGGTATCAACTAGCAATGATTTATAATTGTCCCAATTTTTTACGTATAAAAGAATTACCGATAGCAGTGGGCTTATATTTTAAGACGATTGGTGGGGGATGCTGGTTGCAATCACCTTTAAATACGACTGCCAACGACAGGCCTAACGTGATATGCATACACAAGAAGCCTATTATCCACTTTTGTACGCCTACAAATATGACAGGGATCACGATATAAAAAATAACGTCCAGCACTTTACTTAGCCCCAAAATAAAGTGCTCTTAAAAATTCATATACTTTAACTCTGTGGTGTATATTTTCTGCGTGTCGTATTTCATGAAGCCTGTAACAAAAATCCATAAATAGAACTGAGCGCATAGACAAACCAGATATATATGCTGCAACCGATGAACTGGTTTCCAGACCTGCGTGCTGCTTTGCCTTATGACTGGGCTTTTGGCGATGTCATCATCCAAACAATCTACGTTAGGGTAAGTGTGATGAATGATATTATGATTTTGCTTCCATATAAACGCATTGCTCCCTAACGTATTTAGTGTAAGCCCCATCAAACTATTTACCTGTTTTTTAGTCGGGTAACAGCCGTGATTCGATTTTCATGTTCATCTATTGCTGTTTATTATATTTTACGCTCATTTGGTTCGAACAACCTTTATAAAATGAAGCATGTACAAATAAAAAGGTTTCAAACATTGTCGTCTGACATGTTTTATTTTGTTAACCGCGTAAAATTTGTTACCTTTACCACTCATGGCATAAGTCTTGCCTCTCTGATTTGTATCGTTTCATTCTTTCTTCTCAGTCTTCGCTTTTCCGGTTGCCAGTTATTCCTTCAAATAATTACGGATAATTTTTTCCTACAATGGGGTTGTGCTGATTGCATCCTCAACAGGACATGATCATTGCCATTCTTTAAGTTGGCCCGGACACAAAGTGCATAATGCGCAGTTATGGTGCCGTAATTATATTGCTCACCATACTCATATACCAAACAAGTATCTGCGATACAGTTGCCTGGTAATAATGTGCTGTTTTAGCACATATTCAATCACACCACCGCTAATTATGTAAAGATGGCTCTATAAGTAATAATGACATTTAACAAGTAAAATACCTGACCACCTGAAGTAATAAAGTTTACTCATTTCTAAAGAATATCAAAATACATGGCCGAAACATTTTTAAAAAAGGAACTGGAAAAGAAAAAAGCAAAAGAACGAAAGGAGAAAGTCGAGAAGATGCAGCAGCGCAAGCTCAACAACAAGAAAGGCAAAAGCCTGGATGAAATGATGGCTTACCTGGACGAAAACGGGAACCTGACTTCCCGGCCGCCGGATATGCGTAACCGCATAGAAATAGACCCTGCGGATATTATACTTGGGGCTGCACCACAAAGCAGGGACCATGACTTACGACACACCGGTTTCGTACTGTCATTTGATGAAGCTAAAGGATATGGATTTATAAGCGACAGCCATAGTAAAGAGAGCATTTTTGTACATAGCAACAATATTTCGCAATTGCTGAAAAAAGGGAACAAGGTCAGTTACGAATTGCAAAAAGGACCGAAGGGTTTTAGTGCTGTAAATGTGCAGGTACTAAGAAAATAGATAAACACAGACGGTACAAAGCTTTGAGCTTTTGTATCGTCTTTACACTTTCCTGTCTTGCCGGATTGTCAATACTCACGTTTTTTCTACAGAAGTATATTTATTAATTAAATGAAGGATTATACAATATAATTACCTACCTTCATGCAGATATTGGTTTTCTGCCATTGCCCACTCTGAACTGCAATCTTCTTAGCTTCCTCTTCAGTTTTGCGTCTCAGTTGCCATTTTTTATTTTTTCAAACGGCAATTATGAACATTGTCATAGGAAACCTGCGTCACATGACATCAAAGAATCAATTACATGATCTCTTCGCAGAATACGAGGCAGTCAAATCCGTAAAAGTCATCAGCGAGTATTTCACAAAACAAAGGTTTGCTTTGTTGAAATGGCAGCATGTGTAACTGGTAAAAAGGCAATAGAAAAGATAAATTATAGCATTGTGTAAATGCAATATATAGTCTTGAACGAAGCACGTCTCAAAACGGTAACTCCATATCAGTACGGGCGCAGGAGATACGAATTATTCATCAGCAAGCTATAAAACATTCGTCATGAAAATCTATATCGGGAATTTACACCTAAAGGCATCAGAAACAGAACTGACCAAGCTTTTTGAAGCATTCGGCAATGTTTGTTCAGCAGGTATAATAATGGATAAAAAAAACGGCGGATCAAGGGGGTTTGGATTTGTGCTGATGGAATCGCAGGAGGGAGGAATAAAAGCGATACATGCGCTTAACCAACTAAATTATAAGAATCAGTACCTGGAGGTAAGTGAAGCTATGTAAACCAGGTATGCAAAAGTTAAAGTGACCATGAAAATATTTATAGGCAATTTAGGAAACGACATTGCATCGCCAGATCTTTTCGAACTGTTTTCAAAGTTTGGTAAAGTAAAGCGGGCAGAAATTGCCAGAGACAGAAATAATAATCCGCGTGGCTTTGGGTATGTTTATATGCATACAGTGACAGCAGGAGACAGTGCCATTGCTGCACTGAACAAAAAAAAGTTTATGCAGCAGTACCTTTCGGTAAGCGAGGCACTAAGTAACGAAAAGACTATAGGGAAAACAATTTTTTATCAATAAATCAATAACAATGCAAGAAGGTACAGTAAAATTCTTCAACGCTTCTAAAGGTTTTGGCTTTATTACGCCTGCTGATGGAAGCAAAGACATCTTTGTTCATGTAACGGGACTGAATGATGAGATCGGTGAGAATGACAGGGTGTCTTATGAAGTACAAAACGGCCAAAAAGGATTAAATGCGGTAAACGTTCGCGTTCTTTAAACCAATATAATTTATTTTTCAGCTCTGCGCATGCGCAGAGCTTTTTTATTTGACAGAATCTTTGCCCTCCATTATTTATTGCTCCCCTATCTATGCATTTATTTTTTGCAACCTATTTTTTACAAACTTCCACCAACAAACAGTTATTATTACTTGGTTTTTGATCACAATTGCGACTAAATGCCTGATCGAGTTAGATGTGAATGACTGCCACAATGATTTAGTATAGCAGGATAACACTATAAAATCTCATTTAAAAAATCTTACGTATAGTATTATTCAAACAGGTTCTTTCCTCTCAAGCACTAGCCGTATAAAATCGGCATTATATGGCTACCGGGTTCGAGCTCTGCGTAACTCTTTACTGTAGCAAATTACAGGATTAACAGTCAAAATAAGCATAACCGGATTCGAACGAAATACCCGCGCTCAGCAACTGATCGATTCCTTATACTACCAATGCCACTGAATTGTTCCAGTTTCATTTTACCAAATATGGTACGCTACAAAGCTAACTGTCAACATATTCTTTATTGAGAACAAAATAGCATAGTCGTTGGATGAAATGACCCAAGAAAAAGTTTCAGGAAATGTTTGGCGGGGTATGGCAAGGACAGTGGCGGAATAGTGGAATTTGGAAAAATGTAGCTTCACCATTTCAAACCTTTAAGAAAAGATGGATTATGTGGCCAATTTTTTCCTCACAACTGGCTATCGTATGGCAGTCCAGAGAATAACAGCATGAAGGAAAAAATAAAAAAAAGGTGTTCCCCGACGGAGTTGTCCAGGACTGCGGAAAAGGGCAATATCGAACCCAAAAAGTGAATTTTGTTTTTGACCGGATTGCGCGACTGCAATGGAATTGGACAGGAAATGTCCCCTTTAGCGGAGAAAGAGGGATTCGAACCCCCGAATCTGTTACAGTCAAATCATTTGAGACATGACCGGCAAATTCGGTCTATAAAGCAAAAAGCCTTCAGACAATTTATCTGAAGGCTTTAATTTTTTTAGAAACGGGTCAGGTTTCTTTGGCGGAGAAAGCGGGATTGGAACCCCCGGACCTGTTACAGTCAAATCATTTGAGACATGACCGGCAAATTCGGTCTAAAAAGCAAAAAGCCTTCAGATCAATTGTCTGAAGGCTTTAAAATTTTAGTAACGGGTCAGGTTTATTTAGCGGAGAAAGAGGTATTCGAAGGCCCGGACCTGTTACAGTCAAATCATTTGAGACATGACCGGCAAATTCGGTCTATAACGCAAAAAACCTTCAGACAATTGATCTGAAGGCTTTAAAATTTTAGAAACGGGTCAGGTTTCTTTGGCGGAGAAAGAGGGATTCGAACCCCCGGACCTGTTACAGTCAACGGTTTTCAAGACCGCCGCATTCGACCGCTCTGCCATTTCTCCGCTGCAAAAGTGAAAAACTGGAAGTGATTCACCAAATATTTTTTTAAAATGTGTAAAACATTTTTCAAAATCGCACTCCGGCAGGTGATCGTTCACCCCTACAAATCACTCCTCAAAACCGCGCCACTACTAGCATTTGTCACCAAAGCCCTATACTGTCCCAGCCATTTAGACTTCAATGTTTTTTTTACCGGCACGAACTCCGCTTTCCGCCTTTTTATCTCTTCCTCACCTAAATTCACAGCTAAAATGTACTTATCCACATCTATATAAATCTCATCTCCGTCCTTCAACAACCCTATCATTCCCCCTTCGGCTGCTTCCGGCGATACATGTCCAATTGACGCACCTCTCGTAGCCCCACTAAACCGACCATCTGTAATCAGCGCCACAGCACTTCCCAATCCCATCCCCATAATCAAACTCGTCGGCGTCAGCATCTCCTGCATGCCAGGCCCTCCTTTCGGTCCCTCATACCTGATCACCACCACATCACCCGCTTTCACTTTCCCCATCAGAATACCTTCAATCGCCTCCGGTTGTCCATCAAAACACACTGCCTTGCCCGTAAACACCCTGGACCCGGTTATCCCTGCCGTTTTAATCACCGCACCTTGTTCTGCCAGGTTACCGTACAAAATCGCCAATCCTCCCACCTGGCTGTAAGGATTATCAATCCTGTGAATGATCTTTTCATCATTAATCTCCGCATCCCGGATCTTTTCAAAAAGCGTTTCTCCACTAATCGTCAGATTATCAATCAGTACGCCGTTCCCTCTTTTATTCATCTCCTTCATCACCGCATTCACGCCCCCCGCCTTGTTAATATCCTCCATGTGCACTGTTGTAAGGCTGGGAGAAATCTTAGCAATATGTGACACGTTTTTTGAGATCTCATTGATATCTTTCAGCTGAAAATTCACATCCGCCTCATTGGCAATTGCCAGCATATGGAGTACGGTATTGGTACTTCCCCCCATCGCCATATCTACAGCAAAGGCATTCCGTACCGCGTTTTCGTTGAGGATGTTCTTTAGTTTGAATCGTTCCCTTGCCACCTCATCTTTCACAATCTCACAGATCCTTTTGGCGGCACTTCTGTATAGTGCTTCCCTTTCAGGTGTCTGTGCGAGGATGGTGCCATTCCCTGGCAGGGCAATACCCATTGCTTCCATCAGGGTATTCATAGAATTTGCCGTGAACATACCGGAACAACTGCCCCCGCTCGGACAGGCATTGCACTCAATATCTCTGAGTTCTTCGTGACTCATCATGCCGGCTTCATGTTTACCGACGGCCTCAAAAGCGGTAGCCAGATCGATAGGTGTGCCATCTTTCTTATAACCTTTGGCCATAGGGCCTCCGCTCACGAAAATGGTAGGTACATCGACCCTGAGTGCTCCCATGATCATGCCAGGTACGATCTTATCGCAGTTCGGAATGGCGATCATGGCATCCAGCTTATGGGCATTCATCACACTCTCTACAGAGCTCGCAATCAGTTCTCTGCTTGGTAATGAAAAGAGCATGCCATCATGACCCATGGCAATTCCGTCATCTACACCGATGGTATTGAATTCAAACGGTACGCAGCCATTGGCGCGGATTTCGTCCTTAATAATTTCTGCTACTTTGTTCAGGAAAAAGTGGCCTGGAATGATTTCAATAAATGAATTTGCAACGCCGATGAATGGTTTGTTGAAATCTTCATCTTTTAATCCCGTTGCTCTGAATAAAGATCTGTGTGGTGTTCTTTGATACCCTTTTTTTACTTCATCACTTCTCATGATGGCATAGTTGTTTTAAAATTACATATGTGATTTCAGCCTGCTAAGCGTTTCCGGCGATATATTCAGATAGGCGGCAAGATTAGCATTAGATAATCGTTGAATGAGTTCTGGATTGTTTATGAGCAGGCTGCGGTAGCGTTCTGCGGCGTTTTGCGTAAGGAGGCTACTGAGTTTTGAGTTGATGACGGTCAGACCATATTCAAGGATGTAGATATAGATTTTGTCCCATCCGGGGATGATCTCCCTGAGTCGGAAGAAGTCGTGGTGGGTGATCACCAGTAATTCCGAGGTCTCTACAGCCTGGATGTATTCAGGTGCCGGCTTTCTGGAAATAAAGCTGACGATGGAAGTGAGGAAGGTGCCTTCGAAGGCCATGAACCGGGTGGATTCGTTACCGTAGGAGAGGCGGAGGCAGCCTTTGGCGATGAAGAACAGCTTGTCGGCAATGGAGCCTTCTTCGAGGAGGAGTTCGTTCTTTTTTGCGGTGGTTTGTTTGAAATAGGAGAGGGCCTCGGTGAGTTGTGTTTCACTGAGTGACGTGTTTTTCCGGATGAGGTCTGAAAGGGCGGCCGTCATTAGTCTGCAATTGAAAAATCAAAGATGGGGGAATTTATGGGGAAAAAGATTGACCTTGGTCAAAATCGGGAATGAGGGGAATAAAAAAGCCCGTAGGGCGTACGGGCTATAAATTTATGGAATCAGGTTATTAAAGTTTGCCAGCTTTTAGGCGTTGAATTTCTCCGATCATAAGATCCAGTTTAATATCCTCCAGATCGTAAAGATACTCAATCGCTGCGGAGTGCCTTTTTACTAATTCCTTATACTCAGCAGTACTCAGCTCATTTATGTTAAAAGGCCGACTGACTGCTGTATGTGAAGTTCTACGGGGAAACCCTTTGTTTTTGGGACGATTAGAGATCGTATTTTTTACCTTCCCTCTATGATTGCCTACTCTTGACATAATACTAATTTAAGTTTATTTTCTCGAATTTGAACATGGCTGCTGGATTATCTCCTTCCAGGTTGACCGTTATATAGGGATGGCCTAATGTAACATCTGTGGAGATCGCCCCAAAACTTTTAAATAAATCAGATCTTTCACATTTAAGTAAATAGTAGGTTAGACTCGGATCATTGCCAAGATCGTCGAAGATCATACCAATAGGTACGTAACGGCCCGACTTATTATACCTCCTGATAGCTCTGATAGTGGCTTCCCTTCTTGGTAAAGCGACCAGCGTAAGGTGTACTTCATAGCCTAAAGTTTTTAACTCTTCAGCTGTCCTGATAAGTTTTTCGGATTTATTGCCAATAGTGGGTATAACGATATTATATCCATTAGCCATGGACAGGGTTTGTAATGGTAAAATTTTCTTAGGATTCTGTCCAAATCCAAATGTGATTTGCATAGATTCAGGATGCACAAGAGTTGCCCCCCATGGCAATTTGTGAAACTCTGGCAATTTCCTTTTAGCATAATCCGAATCAATAATTACTGCATGATATCTATCCGCTATCATACTACTAATCCCCGATTTCCCCGAAGCCGGTAGCCCAATCACTATAAAAGCCTTCTTTTCCGCCCTTACACCTGTAGTCGGCAAAGCACCCCCTTTCCCTAAACAGATTTGATCATCATCATCCAATCGTGTAGTCGTGATCAATTCATTAACGATCTGTTCCCTTAGCGCCCACCTGTCAGCTTCCGTTTTATAATTACGGTCACGATAATTATCGTACATCAATGTCTGTACTCCTGGATTATCATAGTCAATCAATGCTTTCTCACTGTTTACAATTTTAAAAGCAATATCCTTTTCATCTTCTTCCGGTTCAAATTCAAGAACAGTAGTGAGAAAGTGATCGACCTGATTTATATCTAAAAGTAACCTTGCGTATCTACCCATGATATTTCAAGTTATTTACTACCTGGATTACCTTCTCCTGAATGCCGTAACATAAAGAAAATGAAATTGAGCACTTATACTGCAAATAAACATTCATGAAAGCGGGAATTCTCCAACGGGAACGAAAATTCATTTTCAAAAAAAAGCCCGCGCTTTGCGCAGGCCCCACAATTATTTTAAACCACTTTACACCTCCTCACCAATCACTCCAAAATCTGTCACCAACCTACAGATCTTCCCATTCTCACTGAACCCAATATAACTCGCATAAAACCCATCTCCCCATCCCGAACTAAACATCGCAATCGCATGCCCATCTAATTCTTTCAACAACCATGACCATGTATTTTTATAACTCTTTTCCATCTCTTCCGTCACTTCATCAATATCCTCATTATCACAATACTCTTCAAACACTTTCCCTGCCGCTGCATCCATAAATGCGCCGGTACCTGCATCCACAGGATAACCGAAGATCTGCCCTTTTTTCAATGTGGAAAGATCCTGCCCCGGTATTACCGCCATCTGCCAGTTGACAGGCATTGCTGCTTCATCAAAATTGATCCTTGCCAGCGCTACACGCTCATCGGTTTTAATTTTTGCAATGGCCAGTTGCACAGGAAATGGACCAGTAGGGAAGGTGGTCTCAAAAGGAATCTCATTGTTATACATATACGGATCGCAGGCAATGATTTTTCCATCGGTTATTTTTAGATTACCCATGCTAAGCATGTAAAATCCAATAGGTAGCTTTTCCCAACTTAAGTGTGTAAAACCTTCGTTGAAAGCTGATTCAAGAAATTCGGGGATATAATAAGTTGTCATAAAGAGTTTGTGGTGAATGAAATAATTTAAAAGAAATGTTGATCTGTTTTTATGCCTTAACAGTTGTCAGAGCGTGAGTCAGGGATAAGGAACCTTCCATGCGATAGTAATGGATATAGGTTTGAAATAAAAATAAACAAAAATGAAGATGGATAAATATCCTTTAATAATTTATCCATCTTTGCAGCTGGAAGCCAGCTAAATTCGGGGATCACTCCATGGCCATTAAAAGCAAATAGTTATTTGAAAAAATTGAAAACAATCTTACAACAGTCAGATATCAAAGGCAGTGAAAGTAAGAACAGTTTATTACTATCCCCTGTACTCACGCATGGGATCTATCTCGAATTTAAACAATAAAAATGGGAGGGCTTTTTTAATAAATGCGCTGTTATTTTCGATCTCAATGTCTTTACCTCAATCACCCCTAAAAACAAAAAAGCCTCCAAATCTTTCGACTTGAAGGCTTAAAGCTTGCGGACCAGACGGGACTCGAACCCGCGACCTCCGCCGTGACAGGGCGGCATTCTAACCAACTGAACTACTGATCCTTACAACCCGTTTCTTTGTGTCGGGGGTGCAAATATATGCACTTTTATTTCAATTGTGCAAATTATTTATATAAAAATCTTTCCGTTCCCGTAATCTCTATCTTTTCTTTAGCTTTACATCCTCCGGGGGCAGGAGCCTAAACGCTCTGATTTTTAATTATGGATCGTATGCCATCAGATGAAGAAGTGCTGATCAAAATGAAGGAGGGAGATGAATCCGCGTTCTCAACGATCTACCGTCAGTACCACACTTCTCTTTACATATACCTGTTACGGTTTTGCAAAATTCCTTCACTGGCAGAAGACCTCGTGCACGATGTATTTCTGAAAATCTGGGAAATCAGAGACCGTATCAATCCTCAATTGTCTTTTTCAGGATACCTGTACCGTATTGCCCGTAATCATGTAATCAAAACTATTGATAAACTGGCAACTGACCAGGCCATGCGTGAACAACTGTTCTCACAACTCCATGAACCAGTCTCCTCCACACCAGAACAAATGGTTCGCGCCAAAGAATATGACAGGCTTTTTCAGGAAGCATTGGCACAAATGCCCCCTCAACGTTTAAAAGTGTTTCAGCTTTGCCGGCAGGAAGGGAAGAGTTATGATGAAACAGCTGCATTACTGGGCATTTCCAGGAATGCGGTGAAAAAGCATATGGTGCTGGGGATGCGGTTTATTTATGAATACGTGCATCGCTATGGTGATATCATGGTCGCTATTTATGTGGCGCAGAAGATGCTGCCCTGAAATGAACCAAATGTTTAGTAGCAGAAGACATTCCCCTGAAAAGAATCAAATGTTTAGCAGCAAAAGACATTCCCCTGAAAAGAACCAAATGTTTAGTAGCAAAAGATGGTTCCCCTAAAAAGAACCAAATGTTTAGTAGCAAAAGATAGTTCCCCTGAAAAGAACCAAACCTTTAGTAACAAAATACCCCCCTGTTATTAACAAAAAACATTCCCCTCCAATTATCCCAACATCTAATAACAAAAGGCTCCCCACTTAAATACTCCAGATGCTCACCCAACAATCGCCTAAACTGGACCCATTTAATATCTAAGAAATCCTCACCCCAAAAAAATCTCAAAAATATTTTCCGCCCGAGGTACCCTCCATGATTATTTTCGGATAATATATACAGACACCTATAACAACTGTATGTCATCAACCACGGAACATTACGAAAAACTGCTCACCAAATACCTTGACGGTCAATGTAATGCAGCTGAAACTGCTGAGCTGTACACCTGGCTACAAGCCTCCAGCTCCCACCGTGCGCTGTTAAAAACCATGCAGGAAGAATTTCAAAAAGCCCTCGACTCCCAGCAGGAAATCCCCGCTGAAGTTTCCGATCGCATTGAAACCCGACTTCTCCATTCCATCTCAAAAACAAAGACCAAACTCAGAACTATCTGGTACTACGCCGCCGCTGCTTCCATAGCCGCTGCCGTACTCCTCTTAATCATATTTAAACAACCTGCTCCCAAGCTAACCACACAACCATCTATCGCAGCATCCATTGCCCCTGGCACCAACAAAGCCATCCTCACCCTCTCCAACGGCTCCACCGTCATCCTTGACAGCGCCGGCAATCAAATCATCTCCCAGGGTGCCACCACCGTATTACAAAAGAATGGCCAGTTGCAATACGCTTCCAAAGCAAACAACGACGCCACCGTTTATAATACCCTCACTGTACCCAGAGGCGGTCAGTTCAATATTATTCTGCCCGACGGTAGCCACGTATGGCTCAATGCCGCCAGCAGCCTCCGCTATCCCACCTCCTTCAATGGTAATGAAAGAAGAGTGGACATCACCGGTCAGGGGTACTTTGAAGTCAGCCCCAATGCCCAACAACCTTTCATCGTCCAGGTCAATGACATGGAAGTTAAAGTACTCGGTACCAGCTTCGATATCATGGCCTACTCAGACGAGAAAAGCGTAAATACGACACTTATACAAGGCGCCGTAAAAGTGAATGACAAACGTCTATTCCCCGGCCAGCAAGCCCTTATGGATCCTGCTACCGGCAATATCACCATCCGTGAAGCAGACGTAGAACAGGTCATCGCCTGGAAAACCGGCTTCTTTGAATTCGATAACGCCCGCCTGTCAGACATCTTAAGACAACTCTCCAGGTGGTATGATATAGATATTAATTATAATCAGACTGCGAACGAACGACTCCTCGGCGGCCGTATCAGCCGAAGCCTTCCCCTGTCTGATATCCTCCATATGCTGGAAGCAAATGGACCTGTATTCGAACTTGTTGGAAGAAAACTAACTGTGAAATAAGGCTGGTATTCCACGTAAAAAACACCAGTCATTTTAAAACCTAAAACAACGTTATGGAAGTAGCTGAGACAATCTAAACTAAAGTGTGCCTATTCATAAAAAAACCGGAAGCGCTTGCAACACTCCCGGTAAATAATGTCTGGGCCCAAAAAGAAAACAACATCCCGTTACGAATTATTGATTTCAAATTCCCAAACACTACAAAAGTATGGATTTAAACTTATGTGGTAGGGCTTCCTTTGCCCGGAAGCACTCATCAACCAAAAAATATTTCGGAATCCACGTTTTCCGAAGTCAAATATTACTAGTTATGAAACTGACTACCTTTTTGTTGCTCGTAGCTTGCCTGCAGATCAGCGCAAAAGGATTATCCCAGCAAATAACACTGTCTGAAACCAAAGCACCCCTCAAAAAGGTGTTGAAATCGGTAGCTCGTCAGGCAGGTATCTCCATCGTTTATGATGAAGATTTGCTGGCTACGGCACATCCTGTCACTATAGAGGTTAAAAATGTACCAGTACGTCAGGTGCTGGATATGGCCCTCGAAAATCAACCTTTCTCTTATGTGGTAGACGGCTCCCGGATTATCGTAAGAAGCCTGCCACCATCCAAACCCGCTGCTGACACTTCTATCACCGTCACCGGCCGGGTCACAGACGAAAAGGGAGAACCAGTACCCGGTGCCAGTATCCGCATCAAAGACAGTAAAAGTGGTACCGTTACCGATATTACTGGTGCCTATTCACTCAAGGTGTCTCCAGGTTCCTCCATTATCGTGAGCGCTGTGGGCTTCGATCCCATCCCCTGGGTGGTGACTAAGTCCGCTATGAGCTTTACACTGAAAATATCTCAGACAGCCCTTACCGAAACTGTTGTGGTAGGTTATGGCATTCAAAAGAAAAGCGTCGTTACCGGCGCTATCTCCAGCGTAAAAGCTGCTGACCTGGAAAGCCAGCCTGTTACACGCCTTGAAGGTGCCCTGCAAGGTCGTACCTCCGGCGTTACCATCGCTTCCGGATCCGGTCAGCCAGGTTCCAGCGCTACCGTACGTGTGAGAGGTCTCACCACTTTCAATAATAACGATCCGCTGTATGTAGTGGATGGTGTGGTGGTGGACAACGGCGGTATCGGTTACCTGAACCAATACGATATCGAATCTATCGAAGTACTGAAAGATGCCGCTTCCCAGGCTATCTACGGTGCCCGTGCTGCTGCAGGGGTAATCCTCGTGACTACTAAAAAAGGTAAAGCAGGCACCCTGCAGGTGAACTACAATGGTTACTATGGTACGTCTGAACCTGCCCGCAAACTGAAGCTCCTGAACGCTACCCAATACGCTACCCTGCGCAACGAAGCATCTGTTGCCGCCGGCAATGGTATTGTGTACGCTGATCCGGCATCCTTAGGCAAAGGCACCGACTGGCAGTCCCTCATCTTCAACAACAGCGCTGCCGGCCAGAACCATGAAGTGAGTGTAAGTGGTGGTAATGATAAGTCTACTTTCTATTCCTCTTTCGGCTATCTGAAACAGAATGGTATCGTAGCTACCGACATCTCTAAATACGAACGCATCAACCTGCGCCTGAACTCTACACACAAGATTTCAAAATATGTGACCTTCGGCGAAAACGTAGGCTATGCTTACGACAAAGCCCTGGGGGTAGGTAATACCAACAGCGAATTTGGTGGTCCTCTCAGCTCTGCTATCAACCTGGATCCAACCACACCTGCTGTGATCACTGATCCTGCTGTAGCAGCAGCTGCGCCTTATACCAATGCAGGTATCCGTCGTGATAAGAACGGTAATCCTTACGGTATCTCCAGCGCGGTAGGACAGGAGATCACTAACCCGCTCGCCTATATTTCCACTCGCCTGGGTAACTATAGCTGGTCTCACAACATCGTAGGTAATACCTACCTGGAAGTGGTGCCTATCAAAGGGCTGAAACTCCGCTCCACCCTCGGTTCTAAAATCGCTTTCTGGGGATCTGAGAATTTCACCCCCATCTCTTATCTGAACTCATCTACCATCTCTTCCCGTACTTCTTTTTCCCGTAGCCAGAACTCAGGATTTGCATGGAACATTGAGAACACCGCTTCTTATACCAAAGACATCAACAGGAACTCTTTCACCATCCTCCTGGGTCAGGGTGCTTACATGGACAACCGTACAAGAGCTACCACCGTTACTTTCTACGACGTGCCTGCCAGCACTTTTGAAGAGGCAAGCATGAACTTTAAAGTCGCTTCTGACAACCGTACTTCTGATGGTAGTGAAGGTGCTGACCACAGAATATCTTCACTCTTTGCCCGTGTGAATTACGCTTACGACGAAAAGTACCTGATTGAAGGTATCGTACGTCGCGATGGATCTTCCCGCTTTGGTGCCAATAATAAGTATGGTATCTTCCCATCCTTCTCCCTGGGTTGGAATATCTCTAAAGAAGGCTTCTGGCCTCAGCAGGACTTCGTAAACTTCCTCAAACTGAGAGGTGGTTACGGTGTGGTAGGTAATGATAACATCGGTGACTTCGCTTACCTGTCTACCATTGGTAGCGGCAGAAACTATGCCTTCGGTAATTCAGGTAGTTACCTGATCGGTTACAGTCCTAATGCACCTTCTAACCCTGATCTGAAATGGGAATCTACCAGCCAGACCAACGTCGGTTTTGAAGCGACAGTATATAGAGACTTCAACGTTGCTTTCGACTGGTATAAAAAGGTGACGAAAGACATTCTGCAGAACCCGCGCATTCCATCATACGTAGGTGCAATCTCTAACCCTGCTGCGAACGTAGCGGATATGGAGAACACCGGTGTGGAACTGGAAGTAGGGTACCATAAAAAACTGGGTGAAGTAAACCTGGCTGTGAATGCGAACGTTTCTTATACTACTAACAAAGTAACCAACCTCGGTAAAGGTATTAATTACCTCTCCGGTGGTCAGACCTTCCAGTCCTCCAGCTATCCTATCACCCGTACTGCGCTGGGCCAGCCGCTGAACAGCTTCTATGGCTTCAAAACCAATGGCATCTTCCAGAACCAGACAGAAGTTGATAACTATGTAAGTAAAGCTGGTGGCAAGATTCAACCAGATGCAAAACCCGGTGATTTTCGTTGGGTAGATACCAATGGTGATGGTGCGATTACGGAAACAGACCGTCAGTTCCTCGGCAATCCTACGCCAACCTGGACATACGGTGGTACCATCAACGCCACTTACAAAGGCATTGATGTCGTAGTATTCGTACAGGGTTCTGCCGGTAACAAGATCTTCCAGGGGCTTCGCCGTCTGGATATCCTCAATGCCAACTGGCAGACCAAAACCCTGGGCCGCTGGACTGGCGAAGGTTCTACCAATGACTATCCAAGGCTGATATCTACAGATCCTAACAGGAACTTTACCAATCCTTCTGATTTCTATCTGGAAAATGGTAGCTATTGCAGAATCAAATCTTTGCAACTGGGTTACTCCATTCCTAACACGATCACCAAGAGAGTGGGCATCGAGAAATTCAGAGTATATGTAATGAGCGAAAACCTGCTCACATTCACTAAGTACACCGGTTACGATCCTGAAATCGGCGGTGGCGTATTCAGCATCGACAGAGGTATCTATCCTCAGGCAAGATCATTCATGCTGGGTGTTAACGCTACTTTCTGATAAACTGATAAAAGCAATTACAATGAAGAAGAAATACATTCCACATATATTGACATTCGCTATCGGCCTGCAATTAGTGAGCGGCTGTAGCAGTAGTTTCCTTGAAGTAAAACCAAAAGGTACCAACCTCGAAGCAAACTATTATAAAGATCAGACAGAAGCCTTCAATGGACTGGTCGCTATCTATGATGTAGTCGGCTGGCAGGGAGGTAACTATGTCACCAAAGTTGGTGCCATGAACGCAGGTTCCGATGACCATAATGCTGGTGGTGGTGGTGCCAATGACGTAACTGCCTTCCAGGTCTTCTCCAATTACACACTCACCCCGGATCAGGGACCACAGGATGAACTCTGGAAGAAAGGGTTCTCCGGTATTTTCCGTGCAAACACATTGCTGGAAAAGCTGCCAGGGGTACCTATGGACCAGGCTACGAAAGCCCGTTATACTGCTGAAGCAAAGTATCTCCGTGCATTCTTCTACTTCGACCTGGTACGTTTGTTTAAAAATGTACCCCTCTTCACAAAACCTGTTTCTACCAGTGAGATGTACAATGTGACACAGGCCACTCCGGAAGAAGTATACAAACAAATTGAAACAGACCTGCAGGATGCGATTGCAGAAACCAACCTGCCTGACCAGGTTCCTGTTGCTACTGAAGGTGGCCGCGCTACCAAAGGGGCTGCTCACGCGCTGTTAGGAAAAGTATATCTCTATGAGAAAAACTATACCGCTGCTGCAACAGAACTGGCAGAAGTAAATGGTACAAACCCTGGTGGTCCCAATGCCAAATATGGCTACAAACTGCTGCCTAATTTTGCGGATCTCTGGAAGTCAGACAACGGCAGTAAGTTCAACAGCGAGTCTATCTTCGAAGTGGCATTTACCGCTTCTTCCGCAGGTTCATGGGATTGCGTAGCCTGTACTGAAGGTAATGTACTGAACATCATGGTGGGCCCAAGAGGTTACAAAGCCCTGAAGGCAGGTGCACCTGACTATGTATCTGGCTGGAGTTTCCTCGTAGTGACAAAAGAATTGTTTGATGCCATTCACTTTGATCCCCGTTATAACTCCACTGTTGCTAACCTGGATAGCTTGCAGGCAAATGGTATTGCGAGCTATGAGCCTGGTTACAAGAACACCGGTTATTTCCTGCAAAAACTCATCGGCTTCAACTACAATAAAACTACCGGCGGTGGTAATATTGAGTTGAACTTCCCACAGGACCTGTATGAAATTCGCCTGGCTGATACTTACCTTATGGAAGCAGAAGCACTCGTAAAAAGCGGACAAGGTAGTGGCGCCGGTAGCCGTGCTTACCAGCTGCTGAATGCAGTACGTGCACGTGTAGGGCTTGCTGCTATTGAGGCAACTGACGACAACATCTTCAATGAAAGAAGACTTGAACTGGCTGGTGAAGGCCATCGCTGGTTCGACCTGGTACGTACAGGCAGAGCAGCTACAGTACTTGGCCCCCGTGGCTTTATTGCCGGTAAGAACGAGATCCTGCCAATCCCACTGTTGGAATTGGAAAATACCAGGATGGAGCAAAGTAAAGAATGGGGAGGAACTAAATAATACATCAAACTGCATTACATGAAACGCTATATAGGTACTTTGGCAGTGGCAGCTATGTTGTCCTGCGCTATACCGGCCTGTACGCCGGAGTCATCTACAAAGGAGCTGGGACCTTTGCCTACTGCTTCTTTCACCGCTACACCATTATCGACTAATCCGAATAGGGTGGTGGTGACTTCTACTACCAAAGGTGGTTTTATCTGGAAGTGGAATATCAGCGACGGGACTACTGCCACAGGGGAATTTGACACACTGCATTTCTCCAAAGCAGGAGAATATACTGTACAGTTGACCGTATTCACCAATGGTGGGTATGCCACGACTGCACAGAAAATCGTTATTGCAAATAACGCTCCTACAAAAGATCTGTTGAATGCAACAGACTGGACCATCCTGAATACAGGTGGTACACAAACAACGATTACCAATACGAATGGTACCATCAATTTCTCTAATACCGGTAATACCAACGGGGCTATCTTTCAAAAGGTAACTGTCAAAGCACATACACCTTACACCCTTGCGGCAAACGTCAAAGGGGCTGGTGCGACCAACAGCTGGCTGGAAATATATTGTGACACAGTGCCTCCTGTACAGGGTAAGGATTATGGTGGAACTAAGTTCATAGCAATGAATACCTGGTCTGGTTGCGGCACGATTCCCTTTGATGGTAATATTGCAGAAATAGGCTGTGATGGCGGTGGAAAAGGCAAAAATGGATACATGGAGTTTTCAAAGGCCGGCAATGTGTATATACTGATAAAAGGGGGTAGCTCTGGTGGTACATTGGGTACTGGCGGAATGACGCTTTCAAATATTCAATTCCTGGAAGAACAATAAATCACGATATGAGACAGCAGCGAATAGCTGCTGTCTCTATAATAACCACGCTTATGTTCGCAAGATATCTCCCTCTTCTGCTCCTTATCTTCACCTCCTGCTCCGGCAAAGGCAGTTCTGATACTACCACTACCGGTCCTGTTACACCCACTTCTCCTGTCGATAGTGGCTGGACATTCGAATCTACTCCTGTGTGGGCAGATGAATTTGATTACACAGGCGCTCCCGATGTGGCTAAATGGGGATACGACCTGGGTGGCAGTGGCTGGGGTAATAATGAACTGGAATATTACACCAACAGCACTGACAATGCCAGCGTAGCAAACGGTGTACTTACTATCACTGCCAGAAAAGAAACCAAAGAAAACAGAAACTATACTTCTGCCAGAATGGTCACCACCAACAAAGGTGACTGGCGCTATGGCCGCTTTGAGATCAAAGCAAAACTTCCTGCTGGCAAAGGCACCTGGCCTGCCATCTGGATGCTACCCACTGACTGGGCATATGGCGACTGGCCTAAATCAGGTGAGATCGACATCATGGAACATGTAGGGTACGACCCCGGCAATGTTCACATCAGTGCACACACAGAAGCTTATTATTTCAAAATAAATACCCAGAAAACAAGTACTAAAAAAGTCGACAACGTTTTCTCCGATTTTCACACTTATAGACTGGACTGGACACCTTATGCACTCAGAGGTTATATAGATGATATGCTGGTCTTCCAGTTTGTAAACGAAGGAAAGGGATACGCTGTATGGCCTTTTGACAAACGCTTCCACATCCTCCTGAACCTCGCTATAGGTGGTGACTGGGGTGGAGCACAGGGGGTAGATGACAGCATCTTCCCTACCGCTATGGAAGTCGATTACGTAAGGGTTTATAAAATGAAAAGTAAATGAAACTAAATCATCTCTTCTTCTCCCTGCTCTTCTGCTTTGTCAGCTGCAAGGGAGGAGGCAACGATACAACCACCATCGTCGTACCTCCACCAGCCGGAGACCTGCCGACGGATGTCACCTTCTGGCTGACAAAATCCGATAAGAGTGTAATGCTGACAAAACAAAAGGTCAGCCTGCTCTTCAAAGATACTGTCAATGTATACCCAACTATCAAAGTAGATGACGGTACTACCTACCAAACCATTGATGGCTTTGGGTACTGCCTGACAGATGGGAGTGCCACTTTGATCAATAAATTATCGTCTACCACGCAGGATGCTTTGCTGAAAGAGCTGTTTGGTATGGACAGCACATCCATTAGCGTTAGCTACCTTCGCGTAAGCATTGGTGCCTCCGATCTGAGTGCTACGCCCTACACGTATGATGATATGCCTGCGGGTCAAACCGATGCCAACCTGGATCATTTCAGTATCGGACCACAACAATCCGACCTGTTACAGGTATTAAAAAAGATCATTGCTATTGCACCAAATATTAAAATACTTGGCTCTCCATGGTCTGCGCCTGTGTGGATGAAAGACAATGGCAGCTTTGTAGGCGGTAGCCTGAAGCCGGAGTATTATGCGACCTATGCACAGTACTTTGTAAAATACATTCAGGCCATGAAAGCGGAAGGTATCACCATCGATGCCATCACCCCGCAAAATGAACCTTTGCATGGTGGTAACAATCCAAGCATGGTGATGCAGGCTGCTGATCAGGCTACATTTATTAAGACAGCTTTAGGACCTGCATTTAAATCAGCTGGACTTACGACGAAGATCATCTGTTACGATCATAACGCTGACAGACCTGATTATCCTTCTACAGTACTACAGGATGCAGATGCCAGACAGTATGTAGATGGTGCTGCATTTCACTTGTATGGTGGTGATATCAGTGCACTGACACAGGTTCATAACGCATTTCCCGATAAAAATGTCTACTTTACGGAGCAATGGGTAGGTGCCCCTGGTGATTTTGCGTCCAACCTGCAATGGCATATGACAAATCTCATTATCGGCGCAACCCGCAACTGGAGCCGGAATGTGCTGGAATGGAATCTGGCTTCCGATCCTAACTATAATCCACATACTACTGGCGGTTGTAGTACCTGTATGGGTGCGCTCACCATCAGTGCCGACGTTACGAGGAATGTATCTTATTATATTATAGCACATGCCGCAAAGTTCGTAAAAGCCGGTTCCACAAGGATTGCTACTAATGTCACCAGCCAGCTGGACAATGTGGCGTTCAAAACGCCTGATGGGAAAAGAGTTTTAATTGTGATCAACAATGCCAACGCTCCTCAATCATTCAATATCCAGTTCAATGGCAAGGTCGTCACCTCTACGTTGACGAATGGTGCTGTAGGTACCTATATCTGGTAAGATGAACACGTTTTAACTGGTAATAATTAAATCAATGAAAAGAGCAATTTTGGCAGGGCTGTTGCTGGCAACTTACGCCGGCTATGCAAAAGGTTCTCAACCGGGAGACTCCCTTTCCCGTAAGACAGTGACCGTTTACACTACAGCCGCGAAGACAGAATTAAGAATGTCAGCAACGGACAAGTTATCATTTTCTCCCGCAAAGCAACCGCTCGAAACAGAAGTCTGCATCTTTGTAGACCCTGCAAAATCTTTCCAGACCATGACCGGTATTGGTGGCGCACTGACAGATGCTGCTGCAGAAGTATTTGCAAAGCTCCCGAAGGAGAAACAGACGGAATTACTAAAAGCTTATTTTGACCCCGTAAATGGTATCGGCTATACTTTGGCACGTACCAATATTCATAGTTGCGATTTTTCAAGCGATAGCTATACTTACATTGAAGAAGGAGATAGTGCGTTAAAGACGTTCAACGTGAAGCATGATATGACTTACCGCATACCATTTATCAAAGCTGCTATTGCAGCGGCAGGTGGTAAGCTCACGCTCTTTGCAAGCCCATGGAGCCCTCCGGCATTCATGAAGGATAATGGGAGCATGCTGCATGGTGGTAAACTCCTGCCCCGCTACTACCAGGCGTGGGCGAATTACTTCGTAAAGTTCATCAGGACCTATGAGTCACTGGGTATTCCGGTATGGGGTTTAACTGTACAGAATGAGCCAATGGCAAAGCAGATCTGGGAGTCCTGCAACTTTACTGCTGAAGAAGAACGGGATTTCATCAGGTATTATTTAGGCCCTACCTTACAGCGTGCTGGTCTGAGTTCAAAGAAACTCATTGGCTGGGATCATAACCGTGACCAGATTTATCAACGTGCCAGCACTATACTCGAAGATCCTGCCGCTGCCAAGTATGTATGGGGTATTGGTTACCACTGGTATGAAACATGGACAGGTAGTACCATGGAGTTTGATAATGTGCGTAAGGTGAAGGAAGCATTTCCTGATAAGAACCTCATCTTTACAGAGGGCTGTGTAGAGGCGTTCAAACTGGATAAGGTAAATGACTGGGCATTGGGAGAGCGTTATGGTACTTCTTTGTTGAACGATTTTAACAGTGGTACGGTAGCATGGACTGACTGGAATATCCTGCTGGATGATAAAGGTGGTCCTAATCACGTGGGTAACTTCTGTTTTGCACCGGTGCATGCAGATAGCAAGACGGGAAATCTGATTTATACCAATGCTTATTACTACCTGGGGCATTTTTCAAAATTCATTCGTCCGGGTGCAAAGCGGATCATTGCTTCTTCTAATAGAACTGACTTGCAGACTACTGCATTTGTAAATAAAGATGGTAAGATGGTGGTAGTGGTGTTGAATACGAGCGATAAGGAGTTGACTTATAAGTTGTGGATAAAAGGGAATGGAGCAGATGTAAAGAGTTTGCCGCACTCAATTGAAACGTTAGTTGTTAATTAATAAACACGAAGCGAACGAAACTGCCGGGATGTTAAAATTGAAAAGCCCCGCCTCAACCGAGACGGGGCTTTTTCTATTAAGTCCATCACATGACCTTAGTTCTTATCCCACCACAAGCGCGTTGCTGCATTGTCAGCACCACCCAGCAGTGAAATACCTTTATTCAGTTCAGTCGCATTTGTATTATACTCCTGCTGTGGATATGGCAAACGTCTCACACCTTCTGCATCAGACACTACACCTGAGCTCTGGTTATGCTTTACCGGGAACAGTTTTGGATACCCTGTTCTTCTATGCTCCGTCCATGCTTCCTGACCTTCAGGGAACATCGCAATCCATTTCTGTGTCATCACCCGTTCCATTTTCACTGCTGGCAGCGCCGCATCATCCCATGCAATAGTAATAGCAGACTGTGCCACTTCATTATTATCGCTGTTCTTTGGATCTACATAGTCTGCTGGTGTACTGGTTGCATCACTCAGGTAACCACCTATTGCCACATTCCACTGATTCATCGAAGTAGTGATACCCTGATTATACATTTCCTGTGCTGTACCACCTGCATTCGCCCAGCCACGCAACGCAACTTCTGCCTGCAGGAAATATACCTCAGCAGCAGTCATGATCTGTACAGGTGTAGCCAGTGAAAATCCGGAACCTAATGCAGAATATCCGATGTAATCATCCTTGATATTAGAACTGGTTACCGCACCTAAGCGAATACCGATGTATTGGGAAGAAATATTTTTGTCTGTAGACTTACCTAAGTAAGCGCTGATGCGTGGGTCATTGTAACCATTCAGGTAACAGG
>Ga0182005_1000102_pt1 | contig 64850 bp, 60 predicted proteins | sample Sormic07211103_1_FD_123021 | JGI IMG/M metagenome (GOLD analysis project Ga0182005, IMG submission 123021) | Rhizosphere microbial communities from Sorghum bicolor, Mead, Nebraska, USA - 072115-103_1 MetaG | ecosystem: Host-associated > Plants > Roots > Rhizosphere | place: USA: Nebraska... | reverse complement strand
TGGGGGGGATCGGCCTGGTCCGCCACCGGCGTGCCGTGGCGCAGCCATCGAGGGTGCGTGTCGCCGCCGGGCAGGCGGGGGCGACGGCCGTGCCGGCCGCCGCTCTGTCGCCGGGCACCGATCCGGTCGCGGTGCTGCAGGCCGGGCTGCACACGCTCGCGCTGGTGCCCCGCAGTGGCGATGCCGCCGATGCCGCGACCCCGCACACGGTGGAGCTGCGCGATGCCGTCACGGCGTCGCTGCTGGCCCGTGACTGGTCGGCCAAGCACCTGCCACGCCGGCCGCAGCTGCTGCCGCAGCTGATCCAGACCGTCAACGACAGCGATGCATCGGCACGTGCGATGGCCGCGATCATCAGCCAGGATCCGGTGCTGACCGGCAACCTGCTGCGCATCGCCAACAGCCCGGTCTACCGGGTGCAGGCGCGCCCGGTGGAGACGCTGCAGCGCGCGGTCACCATGGTGGGGACCGATGGCATCCGCCAGATCATCAGTGCGGTGCTGGTACAGCCGGTGATGCAGCTGCAGTGCGATGCGTTTCCGCAGTTCAGTGCGGTGATCTGGGAACACGCGCTGCTGGCCTCGCGCGCGGCCGCCGACCATGCCCGCACGGTGACCCACGAAGATGGCTTCGCCGCGCAGTGGCTGGGCCTGACCCAGGGCCTGGGCGCGGCGCTGGTGATGCGCCACCTGCTCGATGCCTGTGCGCAGCAGTCGGTGGCCGCGCCGCCGCGTGCGCTGGCGGCGGACCTGCTCGACAGCTGGACCCTGCCGGTGGCCAGCCGCATCGCGGCGGCATGGGAGCTGCCCAAGGCCGTGCACGACGCCTTGATCCGCCAGAGCGGCAGTGGACTGGCGGCAAGCCTGCGTTTCGCCCGCGCGGCGGCGGCGGCCAGCCTGCTGTGCCGGCACGGCCAGATCGGCCAGGTCCAGGCGCTGGCCCTGCTGGAACAGCTGGACGGTACGCCGCCACATGCGCTGCAGTGGATCTGGCGGCGCGTGCACGGGCGCGCGGTGGAGACCCTGGACGGTGAAGAAGCCGAGTTCGAGGTCGCCGGGGCCGGCTGAGCTAGAGCTGCGATTCCAGCGGCAGCCAGCTGATCGCGCGCGCGCTGGCCCGCAGCCAGAACCCGGTATCCGGTTCGGTATACAGCCACTGCGGTGGCTGGGCATCGCGTTCCAGCCAGCGGACGTCACCGTCCGGCCCCAGGGCCACCCAGTAGCTCTGGCTCGGGCTGGCCAGGCGGAGGTACTCCTGGCGCAGCTGCCCGGCCAGCACGGGGTCGTCGAACAGCACGCCCATCTCGGTGTTGAGATAGGCCGAACGCGGGTCGAGGTTGAACGAGCCCACGAAGCCCCGCCGGTCATCGACCATGAAGGCCTTGGTGTGCAGGCTGGCGCCGCTGCTGCCGAACAGGCCGCCGCCGTCGACGTTGCCGCGCGATTTGAGCTCATACAGCTGCACGCCACTGCGCAGCAGCGGCGCCCGGTAGTGCATGTAGCCACTGTGCACGGCGGCCACGTCATTGGCGGCCAGTGAGTTGGTGATCACCCCGACCTGGGCACCACGCGCGACCATCGCGCCCAGCCCTTCGGTGCCTTCCTCGCCGGGCACGAAGTAGGGCGAGATCAACAGCGCCTTGTGCTGTGCGCTTTCCAGTTCCTGGACCAGGCGCGTCACCAGCCAGCCGGCCTGGTCGTCGCGGCGATGCTTCATCGGCGGATCCGAGGCGATCTCCACGTTGGGCGTCCAGTGCAGGTCGAGCGCATCGCGGTAATACGAGCGCGCCGCCTGCGAACGCGCCACGCGCGCCAGGTACGGCTGCGCACTGTCCAGCCGCGCTTCGTGTTCGCTTTCGCGGATCAGCAGGCGCAGCTGCGGTTCGGTGTAGAACGCCAGGGCGCGGATCGGCACCGCGGTGTCGCTGTTCCAGTAGTCGTCGAAGATCGTGTTGGCCTGCTGCACCGCTGCACCGGCCACCAGCAGGTCCAGGTCGCGGAAGTTCACGTCGGGGCGTGCGCTGAAATACTCCTCGCCGATGTTGCGGCCGCCGACGATCGCCACGCGTCCGTCGGCGATCCAGGACTTGTTGTGCATGCGGTGATTGACGCTGAAAACGCGCTGCACCATCTCGACCAGGCGCCAGAGCCCGCTGCGGTTGCGGAACGGGTTGTACAGGCGGATCTCGATGTTGGGATGCGCATCGAGCGCCATCATCAGCGCGTCCTTGTCCTGCGCGTTCATGTCGTCCAGCAGGATCCGCACGCGCACGCCGCGCTCGGCCGCGCGGTACAGCTCGTTGGCCATGAGGTGGCCGATCAGGTCGTCGTGCCAGATGTAGTACTGCAGGTCCAGGCTGCGGCCGGCGTGCTGGGTGATCACCGCGCGCGCGGCGTACGCGTCCAGCCCGTCGGACAGGAAGGCGACGCCGCTCTGGCCGGGGTGTTCGGCCTGCAGGCGGACCAGCTCCCGGTCGATCGCGGTCTGGTCGGCCTGCGTGGGCAGCACCGTGGAACGCTCGCCCACGGCCTGCGGGGTCAGGTGATCGGCCAGCAGCAGGCCGCTGAGCACCAGCAGGATCAGCAGGGCGACAACGATCCCCAGCCAGCGCAGCAGCCGGCGCCAGAACGGTTTTTTCTCGGTCATGCCCCGATCGTAAGCGGCAGGGGCGTGCAGGGCGAGTGCTGGCGCGGTTTAGAAGCGCTCGTCGGGCGCCAGGTAACGCCACTGGCCCGGGACCAGCTTGCCCATCGCCACGCGGCCGATGCGCAGGCGGCGGATGCTGATGACCTCCAGCCCGACCTGGGCGCACATGTCGCGCAGCTGGCCCGGATGCACCGGCTTGATCGCAAAGCGCAGGCGGGTTTCGTTCTGCCAGCTCACCTTGCACGGCGGCAGCGGCCAGCTGCGGAAGCTGAGGCCGTGCGCGAGGCGCTTCATGCCGTAGGGCGCCAGCTCGCCACTCACTTCGACCAGGTATTCCTGCTCCAGCGTCGCACCGCGATCCTTCAGGTGCGAGATCACGCGTCCGTCCTGGCTGACCACCACCAGGCCGCTCTCGTCGTCGGACAGCGGCATCACCAGCTGCAGGGCGTGGAAATGCCGCTGCAGCAGGGTCACGCCGGTGGCATCGAGCTCGCTGCGGCTCTCCGGGGTCACCAGCGCGCACAGTTCGTCCGCGCGCATGCCGGCCGGCTTGTGCAGCAGCATGCTCACGGTTTCGGTACGGGTGGCTTCGGCGTTCTCGCGCAGCACGATCGCCTCGTCGGTGACCATCGTCTGTGGTTGTTCGACGACCTGGCCGTTGACGGTCACCCAGCCGCCCTCGATATAGCGCTGGGCGTCGCCACGTGAGCAGCCGATCAGGCTGGTCAGGCGTTTGTCGAGTCGGATCGGGTCGGTCATCGGGCAGGCAACATAAAACGGGAAGCGGGCGGGGAGTGTACTGGCTGGGGCCCGGCGCTGCGCGATGATGGCCGCCGCGGCTCAGCCCGGCGCGCGTTCCAGGTGGGTCAGGTACAGGCGCAGGTCGAACTCCAGCTGGTGGTAGTCCGCTTCCATGTGGGTGCACAACTGGTAGAACGCCTTGTTGTGGTCCGATTCCTTCAGGTGGGCCAGTTCATGCACCACGATCATCTTCAGGAACGGGGCCGGGGCCTCGCGGAAGACCGTGGCGATGCGGATCTCGCGGCTGGCCTTGAGCCGGCTGCCCTGCACCCGCGAGACCGTGGTGTGGGTGCCCAGTGCGTGTTTGAGGACCTGCAGCCTGCTGTCGTAGATCACCTTGGACAGGGGTGCGGACTGGCGCAGGTAGCGCTCTTTCAGGCCCTGGGTGTAGTCGTACAGCTGGCGGTCGTTGCGCACCGTGTGCAGCTCGGCGTAGCGGCGTTCCAGCCATGGCCCCAGCCGGTCTCCCGCGATCAGCTCGCGCACCTGCTGCTGCAGGGCGTCGGGATAGCCGGCGAGGTACTTCAGGGCGGTCATGCAGGCGGTTGGGGCGGGGCGGGCAGACCAGTATGATGGGCTCCGGAATCCCGCAACAACAGATGCTAGGCGTATGGCGAAGGCAAATCCCCTGCAGGAGCAGCTGCTCAAGGCTGGGCTGGTCAAGAAATCCCAGGTCTCCCAGGCCGCCCGTGAACAGGTGAAAGCCCGCCACGGCAAGGCCCCGGTCGCGCCCAGCGAGAGCCAGCGCGAGGCCGAGCGCCTGCGCGCGGAGAAGGCCGGGCGCGATCGCGCGCTGGAAGCCGAGCGCAAGGCCAAGGCCCATGCCCAGGAACTGCAGGCCCAGGTCCGCCAGATCATCGAGGCGCACAAGGTCAAGCGGGAAGGCGAGAGCGAGTACCGCTTCAACGATGGCACGCTGATCCGCACCCTGCTCGTCAACAACGTGCTGCGCCGCCAGCTGGCCTCGGGCAGCCTGGTGATCGCGCGCCATGGCGAGGGCTTCGAACTGCTGCCGCGTGCGGCGGCCGAGAAGGTCCGCGAGCGCGATGCCAGCGTGATCGTGCTCGACAACAGCCAGCCCGGCAGCGAGCCAAGCACCGGCAACGCCGAGGACGATGCGTACTACGCCCAGTTCCAGGTGCCGGACGACCTGGTCTGGTAAGCCGCGCCTGAAGCGTTCACCCGGCGCCGCGCACGTTCAGCCCCACGTCGGCTGGGCAGCGGGGCCCGGGTCTATGCTGGTGACCTGGCACCGGCATGGGAGACACATCATGGCGACAGGTTGGGCAGGCGACGGCGCCGTCCAGGATCAGATCGACGCCACCGTCGATGAGGCCATCCAGCGGGCGCGTGCCCAGCTGCGCGACGGCCCCGGGCTGACGCACTGCGAACAGTGCGAGGCACCCATTCCCGAGGCGCGGCGCAAGGCCGTCCCCGGCGTTCGGCTGTGCGTGCGCTGCCAGGAAGAAGAAGACGCCGCCCAGCACGAAGGCAGCGGCTACAACCGGCGCGGCAGCAAGGACAGTCAGCTTCGGTAGGTGCCGACCGTTGGTCGGCACGCAATAACGCATCCCGACCAACGGTCGGTCTCTACAACCGGCGCGGCACGCGCTCTCAACCGTCCCCCTGGATCCCACCGGGTGCCTGCGACGGGTCCCGCCAGCGGCGTACCGTGCGCTGGAAGAACATGTTGTTCGGCATCTGCAGCACCGTGCCTTCATGGCCGCTGCCGGTTTCCTGCAGCGTGGTGTAGATCAGGTTGATGTCGATGACCCGGCCCTTGAGCCCGGGTTTCTCGCCGTTCTCCAGCAGCTCGATGTAGTCGTGCAGGCGGAACGGACGGGTGGTGAAGATCAGCAGCGTGCAGAAGATGTTGGACAGCACGCTCCACGCGGCGAAGAACGCCACCGCGCCGACGGCGGCGAAACCGGTGAAGGCAGTCCACAGCACCGAGGCCGATGCGCCGACGATGCTGAGCACGATCAGCACCGCACCGAAGTTGATCACGAAGCTGCTGATGCGGCGCGCGCCCATCACCATTTCCGGCGGCAGGGTGTAGTGCTCGCCGAGGCGGCGGATCAGTCGGCGCGCGATCAGGCGCAGCAGCCAGGCCACCAGCACGGTCACCAGGATCTGCAGGGCAGGGACGCCGTAGTGCAGCCAGTCGTGGGTCCAGGCGGGCAGATGGTCTTTCATGGGGGCGGAATTCCTTTGCAGCGATAGTGCCGATCCCACCATGGTAATGCCGATGCGCCTCACCGCATCGTGGTGTCCGCTTACTGCAGGGGCCTGCCGTACACGTCGAACGCAGCGATCATGGTGGAGGCGCACAGCGGCGCGTTCTGTGCGTACTGCACACAGACATCCGGCGCCTCGGGCGCCAGCGTGACCCGGATCTGCAAGGGGCTCCACGGCAGCGTGCAGCCGGTGGCCAGTGAGAGCAGCAGGGCCAGGCAACTGGAAGGCATGGGGATACTCCTTGGCGGGGCCGGTAGTGACACGGGATTGGATGCCGCTGCCACCGGAAAGGTTTAAAGACCGCGCGGAAAAAGAAATCCATCGGCGGCTTAAACCTTTTCCATGCCCCCCGCATCCAACGGATATGCTCGACACGACCATGCCCACTTCCAGCGCCCCGACCGAGGCCGATGCCGCCGATGACCACGCCCTGGTGCGTGCCGCAGCAGCCGGTGACGTTACGGCGTACGAGCGGATCTACCGGCGCCATTCGCCACGGGTGTACGCCGTGCTGTGGCGCCTGTGTGGCGGCCATGCGGCCCGCGCCGAGGACGCCCTGCAGGAGGCCTTCCTGCAGGCATGGCGCGCGTTGCCGGGCTTCCGTTTCGAAAGCAGCCTGGGCACCTGGCTGCACCGCCTGGGCGTCAACGCCGCGCTGATGGAGCTGCGTGCCAACGCCACCGGCGATGCACGCGACGCCGGCGAGGAGGGCTGGGAGTCACTGGCGATGCAGCCGGCCCAGGACCGCTGCGCCGGCACCTCGATGGACCTGGAGCGCGCGCTGGAAACGTTGCCGCCGCGGGCCCGGGCGGTGCTGGTCCTGCATGACATCGAAGGGTGGAAACACCAGGACATCGCCGACCAGCTGCAGATGGCCGTCGGCAGTTCCAAAGCACAGTTGCACCGTGCGCGCGGCCTGCTGCGTGCGCGCCTAGGAGAAACCGCATGAACCCCCCTGATTCCGATCACGACGCGCTGACTGCACGCCTACATGCCCTGCCGGCCGAGCGCGTCCCGCCGGCGCGGGTGTGGCAGGCCATCGCCGCCCAGCTGCCGGCCCAGAGTGCAGCCCCGTCCCCGGCGGCGACCGTGTCCACGTTGTCGACGCGTCGCCGGCGTGGCCGCTGGCCGCTGCGCGTCGGGCTCGGCCTGGCGGCCGCGCTGGCGCTGCTGATGGTGGTGCCGACCCCGGTCCCGAATACGCCGGCACCGTCGCTGCTGCAGCGCCAGGCCGATGCGATGGCCGGCGAATACCAGCAGGCCATCGCCGCGCTGCCCAATGCCGAGGTCACCGAGGAATGGCGCCCGGCCCTGCACGAACTCGATGCCAGTGCGGACACCATCCGCGCGGCCATCGCTGAAAATCCGCGCTCGCGCTATCTGCTCGGGCAACTGCAGCGTACCTATGCGCTGCGGCTGGAACTGACCCAGCAGGCGGTGTTGTCCACCGGCCTGCCCACCTGAAGGAGCCCCCCATGCGTATTCCTCTGTCCCTGATCGCCGCGCTCGCCCTGTGCCTGCCGCTGGTCGCACAAGCCGCCACCAGCATCAACGAGCGCCATCCCCTGGGCGCCGGCGGGCGCGTGGAAATCAGCAACATCGCCGGCAAGGTCACCGTCCGTGGCTGGGATCGCAGCGACGTGGCGCTGACCGGCTCATTGGCCGACGGGCTCACTCTCAAGCAGGACAAGAGCAGCAACCGTGTGCGCTGGGAAGTGGAGTACCCGCGCGGCCGCAGCAATGGCGGGGCGACCCTGGAACTGCGCGTGCCGCGTTCGGTGGAAGTGCAGCTGGGCACCATCAGCGCGGACATCGACGTGGCCGACATCGACGTACGCCGCCTGCAGGCCAACAGTGTCAGCGGCAGCATCACCGCGGCCGGGCGCAGTGGCGAGACCACGTTGAACACGGTCAGCGGCGGCATCCGTTCGCAGCTGCAGACCGCACGGCTGGAGGCGCGCACGGTCAGCGGCCAGCTGCTGGCCGGCGGTGGGGCATCGGGGGAAGTGGCGGCCGAATCGGTCTCCGGCCGGGTCAATGTCAATGCCGGGCGGATCCAGCGGCTGGCGGTGGAAACCGTCTCGGGCAGCCTGGACGTGAGCGCGACCGGCATGGCGCCGGGCGGCAAGGTGACGATGCAGACGGTCAGCGGTTCGGTCGCGCTGAAGCTGCCGGTGAACGTATCGGCGCAGTTGAACGTCAAGACGTTCAGTGGCGGAATCCAGTCCGATGCCGGGCAGGTGGAAAAGCCGCGCTATGGTCCGGGCAGCAGCCTGGATGCGCGTCTTGGTGCGGGCGATGGGGATATTTCGATCAACTCCCATTCCGGGAGCGTACGGGTCAGCCTGGGCCGCTGAGTGCGGCCACCGCACCGGCCGATGCCGGTGCGGTCGGCAGCAATGTCAGCCGGCTTTTTTCAGCGCCAGGGTATTGCCCAGCACTTCGATCTTGCCGCCACCCTTGCGGAAGGCAGCCAGATCCGCAGCGATGCTCTGGCTGCTGACGGCGGAATTGGACCCTTGCTTGCGGTCGACGCGAACGGTGTTGCTTGCCTTGGGGGAGGTCTTTGGCGTACGAGCCATGGATGCTCCTGCTATGGATGAAGCGTGGAAGAAAACGTCGACAGATCCTGCTGTTGTCGACGGTAGTCCTGCCGCACGAGGCGGCAATCATCGCCGCCCATGTCGAACTGGCGGCAGATCGCGGGTCGCTGCGAGTAGATCGTGCAGCGCAGGTGATAGGGGTCGATCGCGGCGCACCAGCCTTCTTCGTTGCGTGCCATCACCGTGCCGCCACGCGCATCGGTGTCCAGCAGATAGCCGGGCACGTTGTCGTCGGGCATCACGGTGACGGTGAGCCGACAACACACCGCGTCGCAACGACGGCAGTCGATGGGGTCGGGCTCGGACGATGTAAGGAGTGCAGCCAGGCGTTCGCCCAATCTGAGTGTCTCTTTGGCGGCTCGGGGTGAAGCATGCTGTGAACGAGCCGGGTCACAGCGATGAGCGATCCCGGCACCGCGGACAGGCCGACGGTGGCAGTATCGAAGAGGACGGTGGCCAGTCAGGCCCGGAAGACGATGCTGGGTGCGTCAAGCGCATTGCGCTTTGAAGCCGAAAGATGATAGCGCTTTCGGCGTAACGTTTTGTTAATAAGGCCGTTCACGCCTCTTCAGGCCTTGTGGGACAAGGCCTGGCGTAACAAGGATGTCAGTGGGCGGCGGCCAGTGCCAGCCCGTGGACCACACCGAAGGACGGGTTGCCGCGGACCAGGGTCGAGCCCGGGAAGGCGTTGGCCACCGCCTGCTGCAGATAGCCGGCGCGCGACATGCCGCCGGTCAGGAACACGGCCGCCGGGTCGTGGCCGATATCGCTGCGCACCTGCTCCAGCAGGGCGGTCAGCTCGCCGAGGTAGCCGCCGGCGGCGGTTTCCAGCCGCGCGTCGTCGATCTGCACCTGCAGGCCACGCTCGATGAAGTCCAGCGCACTGTCATGGCGGTTCACGCTGCTCAGGGCGATCTTGCAGCGCTCGACTTCGCGGTACAGGCGCGCGGTGTTGCCCGTGTCCTGCAGAGCGGTCAGGCGCGGGCCGAACGGCGCGTCCACGTCGCGGTAGCTGTGCTGGCGGAAATCGCGCTGGCGGGTCATGTCCTGGACCAACGCCGCTTCCACGTAATGGTGCGCCGGCACCCGGGTGATGCCGCGGCCGAACAGCGGCATGTAGCCGCCCAGGCTGAGGGCCAGGTCGATATCGGTACCGCCGCGGGCGATGCCCCAGGCGCGGTGGATGGTCGGGGCCTGGCCGCCGCCGACGCGGGCATGCGCGACGTCGGTGGTACCACCTCCGATATCCACCACCACCGCGTCGTGCTCCTGCGGGCTCTCGGCGTGGTAATGCATCGCGGCGGCCGCCGGCTCTTCGAGGAAATCGATGCTGTCGAAGCCGGCCGCGATCGCCGCGCCATGCAGGATGTCCAGCGCCTGCGCGTTGCCGGCCTCGCCGATCGAACTGCGGAACTGGACCGGGCGGCCCAGCGTGGCGGTGCGGATGGGGGTGTCCAGCTGGCGCGAGGCGGTCAGGCGGATGTGCTCGAGGATGTGCGTGGCGATGCCGGCAATCGTCTGGCGCGCGCGCGGGTGCAGGTTGTAGCCAAGCATCGACTTGGGGCTCTGCACCAGGTTGCCTTCGTTCTCCTCGAAGTAGGCTTCCAGCGCGTCATCGCCGTAGACCGCGTTCTGCAGCAGGGTGGTGGAGCTGAGCGGCGCGCGCATCTGCTCTTCCATCCACTGCCGGCGCACCACGCGCAGGGCCTCGCGGCGCAGTGCATCGGGCGTGCGCTCCTGGCCGGCGGCGCGGGCATCGCGCGCGGCCGCATCGACCAGCCGGGCCAGGTCGTGCTCCAGCGCCGGGGTCAGTTCGAAGTCGTTCGGGTCGCGCATCACCTCGGGGAAATACACGGTGGTGCGGAACTGTTCGGCCTGGCCGAACTGGATCGGCACGACCTTGCCGTCGATCACCACGGCGGCGGCGGAGTTGCTGGTGCCAAAGTCGATGCCGAGTTTCATGCGCGGGCCGGGCCGGTGGTCAGGGGGCGCGCACTTTGCGGCAACGGGACCGCCGACGCAAGGGCAGGGGGTCACGGGCGGTTACAATGGCGGCCGTTTCGTTACCGAAGAGCTGTCGATGTCCGCCATTCCCGCCTGCCCGCAGTGCACCCTGGAAAACACCTATGCCGATGGCGCGCTGTTCATCTGCGCGGACTGCGGCCACGAGTGGGCGGCTGGTGATGGCGGCGGCGAGGCCCTGGTGGTACGTGACAGCAACGGCAACGTGCTGGCCGCCGGCGACACCGTCACCGTGATCAAGGACCTGAAGGTCAAGGGCTCCTCGATCCCGCTCAAGCAGGGCACCGTGATCCGCAACATCCGCCTGGTCGAGGACGATGCCGAGCACATCGAAGGCAACTCGGAAAAGATCAAGGGCCTGGTCCTGAAGACCTGCTTCCTCAAGAAGGCCTGATCGGCGTCAGTCGGCGTGGGTGCCGCGCTGGCGCCAGCGCTGCAGGCTGTCCAGCTTGGCCTGGTAGCGGGACTGCAGGGCATCGCCGTTTTCCGCGGCCAGGTCGCGCGCGCGCTGCATCTCCTGCGAGGCGCGGTCCGGGTTGCCGGCCAGGAAGTAGGCGCGGGCCAGGGCGAAGTGGAACGGGTGGGCCGTGTCATACAGGCGCACCGCGCGGCGGTAGAAGCGGACGGCCCCTGCATAATCGCGTCGCTGTTCCGCCCGCGCCCCGAGGATGTACTGCGCGAAGGGGTCGCTGTGCTGCACCCGGGCCAGGCGGTCGTCCAGCCGCTCGGCCTCGCGGGTGTCGCCCAGCCGACGGTAGAGCGCGCTGGCGTTGCTCAGGCTGGCACCGTGCCGTGGCTGCAGCCGCAGGGCGGTTTCATAGTCCCGGCGGGCCTGGGCCATGTCGCCTTCGCGCGCATCGAGCACGCCGAGGTTGTTCCAGCTCCCGACGAAGCCCGGCGCCATGCGCAGGGCGGCCTGGAAGTAGGCGCGCGCGCCGGCGGCATCCCCGGCGACCATCCGGTCGGCCCCCCGGTTGTTGTAGAAGTGGGCCAGCGCCCGTTGCCGGGTGATCTTCTGCGGCCCGTACCGGTCATACAGCACGCTGTGGTCCAGATCGACGGTGCCGCTGCGCCCGTCCAGCGCGATGCCGGCATTGACGTGGCCGACGCTGTAGATCACCCCGGAGGCCTGGTACCAGCTCACCGCCTGGGCCACCTCCTGGACATGCGCGTCGATGCCGGCCAGGTTGGCCAGGGTGACGAACAGCAGGGTGAACGACAGGCAGTTGGCGCGCCGGGTCTGCCAGGTCTCGCCGATCGTGTGGGTTGCATCGGCGTCGTAGGCCAGGTGCAGTCCCTGCGCGTCGAAGATCATCTCGACCAGTCGCTGCAGGCGGCGCTCGCGCGAGTAACCAGGATCGATGACCCGCTCGTGCAGCAGGGCCAGCAGGGGCGCCGGCACGTCCAGAATCTGCGCCGGCGTGGGCAGGGCGGTGGTGCCCGGTCCGGCGACGATGGACGGCGGCGGGGTGTCGGCCGCCCAGACCGGCGCGGCGGCCAGGGCCATCCACAGGATCAGTACTCTGCATGCGGTCATCGCCGTCACCTCGCGGGGCGCTGGGGTCCGTCCGGCCCAGTCTAGGCGGGTTGTAGGATGGCGGCGTGCCGTTCATCGGCTGTCCGCGCCATCCACAGAGGATGTGGACCAGCGGTCGACAAACATGTGGATAAGCGTGCGCAGCCACTGCGCGGCAACGGGTCTGTGAAGGTGGTCAAAAAAACACCGCCGACTTGCCAGCGTCGCCGCGGCGGCCAATCATGGCGGCATGCACGTTGAACCGATCCCCCTCCCTGCCGGGCAGCTCGCCGCGCTGGAAACCGCCTACGCCGTGCCGCCGCGGGCGTACCACAATTGGTCGCACGTGCAGGCCGTCCTGCAGCACTGCCGCACGGTCGCCGACGTCGGCCCCGGCTGGCGCCGGCCGCGCGAGGTGCAGCTGGCCGCGCTCTACCACGACGCCATCTACGACGCGGGCCGGGGCGACAACGAAGCGCGCTCGGCGGCCATGGCGCGCGAGGCCATCGCGCGCTGGTTGCCGGATGCCGGGATCGATGCGGCGCGCGTGGTCGAACTGATCGAACTGACCGCACGCCACAGCAAGCTCGCGCCCGGCGATGTGGACCCCGAGGCCGCGCTGTTCCTGGACTGCGACATGGCCATTCTGGGTGCGCCGGCGGCGGTGTTCGATGCCTACGACCGGGGCATCGCGGAGGAATACGCCGGGCATGTGCCGGGCTTCCTGTTCCGGCTGAATCGACGACGCTTCCTGAAGCAGGTGCTGGGCCAGCCGCGCATCTTCCTGAGCGACTTCTTCCACCAGCGCCTGGATGCGGCGGCGCGCGCCAATCTGCGTCGCCGGGTTGAGCGCTGAACCACGCCCGCTACACTGTGCGCGCTGTTTTCCCTCCGTGTGTGGCCATGTCCGAGTCCGTTCCAGATCCCGATCCGCGTCCGCAGCCGCCGGAAGAACCCGGCCCCAACGAGTGCTGTGGCAGCGGCTGCCCGCTGTGCGTGCTGGATCTGTACAGCGATGAGCTGCAGCGTTACCGCGCCGCATTGGCGGCGTGGCAACAGCGCCACCCCGAGGCCACCGACTGAGCAAAGGCGCTGCGATGTCGCTTCCCCTTTCACGCCCCTCCCGCTGGCCGCCGACGCATCACGGACGGGTCGCCCTGGCCACGCTGCTGGCCCTGGGGCTGTTCATCGCCACCGCGCTGTGGACGCAATGGGCGCGCGATGACCTGGACTGGGTGCAGGCCACGCTGAGCCTGTACCTGCACGGGCCGTGGGGGCTGGCGTTGCGCAGTGCCTACTGTGTCCTGGCGCTGGCGATCATGCTGCTGGCCGTGTCCCTGCATGCCAACAGCCGTTCACCGCGCCGCAGTGCCGCCGCACCGCTGCTGTTCTGGGTCGCCGCGCTGGGGCTGATGGGGGTGGCGATCGGCGACAGCTGGTTGCCCGAACGCGCGCCCCTGCTGGCACCGCTGGTGCACGGGGTGTCGGCCAATACCACCTTCCTGTGCGTGAGCGTGGCGATGCTGCTGCAGAGCTGGTACCTGCGCGCCGACCCCCGCTGGCGCGACTGGGCCGGTCCCGCATGGTGGTGGGCCTGGCTGTGCTTCGTGCTGCTGTGGCTGCACGTGCTCTGGCGCGGGCCGCCGCGCGGCGCCGGCCAGAAACTGGTGATCGCGGCGGTGCTGGTATGGCTGGTGTCGGTGGCCTGGCAGCTGTGGCGGCAGGCACGCCGCGACGCGCGCTGAGCGTCCGGCCACGCTGTGTACATGCCCTTGGCAGGGCAGGGGCGTATCGTTGGCGCACTAGTCATGGGATGCGCGACGATGCGGCGAGCCGGTTGGGGGATGATGCTGGGTGTGGTGCTGGCGGGGATGTCCGGACAGGCGCTGGCCGCGCCGCCACAGCAGCTCAGTCACGGGCGTTTCGAGAATGTGCCGGTGTACCTGCCGGACGGTCGTCCACAACGGGTGGTGGTGTGGTTCGACGGCACCGCCGGCCATGCCGACAGCCAGCAGCGCATCGATGCACTGCGCGCCGAGGGCGCCCTGGTCGCGCAGGTCGATGTCGCGCATCTGCGCCAAGTGCTGGCCCGCGAGAAGAGCGGCGACTGCGCGTTCGGTGCCGGTGACGTGGAGAATTTCTCGCGCTGGTTCCAGGCCTACCTGCACGTGCCGGGCTACCACCTGCCGCTGATCGGCGGCGATGGCGAGGGCGCCGCGCTGGCCTATGCCGTGGCTGCCGAGGCCGACACCCAGGTGTTTGCCGGGCTGCTCACCACCGGCTTCTGCCCATCGGGGGTACGCGAGCGCAAGGTCTGCGGCGCCGGCAGCAGCCATGGCCGCCTGCAGCCGGCCGAATTGAATTTTCCGTGGTTGAACGCGGCCGGCGATGTGCATTGCCCGGCCGGCGAGTCGGCCGCGTTCGTGCGCAGGGTCGGCATGGGGCGCCAGTTCGAGCGCACCGCACGGGGCGACGCGTTGCCCGGCCTGTTGGCCGCGGCAAAGGTGATCGGGGCGCAGAAGGGCGTCAGCCTGGCGCCGCCGCCGGATGATCTCAAGGGCCTGCCCGTGGTCGACGTGCCCTCGAGCAAGGCCGGCGACAGCTTCGCCATCTTCGTCTCCGGCGACGGCGGCTGGGCAGGCCTGGACAAGGAGGTGGCCGCCTCGTTGAGCGAGGCCGGGGTGCCGGTGGTCGGCGTGGATTCGCTGCGTTATTTCTGGACCGCACGCACGCCCGAAGGCTTCGCGCGCGACCTGGAGCGCATCGCTACCCACTACAGTCGCCAGTGGCAGCGCCGCAACGTGGTGCTGGTCGGTTTCTCGCAGGGCGCCGATGTGCTGCCGGCGGCGATCAATCAGCTGTCACCGGCCACGCGGGAGTCGGTGTCGATGATCGCGCTGTTGTCGGTCGGCAAGACCGCCGACTACGAATTCCATGTCAGCAACTGGCTCGGCGGCGGTGGCGATGGGCTGCCGATCGCGCCGGAGGTGGCCCGGCTGCCGGCCGGCAGGACGCTGTGCGTGTACGGCCAGGACGATGGCGACGCGCTCTGCCCGTCGCTCCCGCCCGGCGGCAACGCGCAGATCATCGCACTGCCCGGCGACCACCATTTCAAGGGCGATTACGATCGTCTCGCCGACACCATCGTGCAGCACCTGCCCGCGCGTTAAGCGCTACCGACAGCGGACAGCCCCCACGCTGCGTGCCGGCACGCGATCAATCGTGCCGGCGCGGGTCCAGCGAGATCAGCCGGGTTGCATCGAGCAGGGCGGCAGGCAGGTGCACGCCGCCCGGCGCGGCCAAGTAGCGGGCCCGCCAGACCGGCGCGAACTTCGACTTGAAGCGACGCAGCCCGCTGAAGCCATAGAAGCGCTCGCCGTGCCGCGCCACCACATTGGCGAAGCGGTTCCAGCGCCCGGCCAGGCGATGCTGGGCGAGCCCGGACAGCGGTGCCATGCCCAGCGAGAACCGGTGGAAGCCCTGTTGGCGCCCCCACAGGAACAGCTCGATGAACAGGAAATCCATGGTCCCCTTGGGCGCGTCATCGACGTGCCGCATCAGGTCGACCGACAGTTCGTTTCCGGCCGGCGCCTGCCACAGATTGGCGAAGGCCACGATACGGCCCTCGGCCTCGACCAGCGCCACCGGGAAGCGTGACAGGTAGGCCGCATCGAAGCTGCCCAGCGAGAAACCCTTTTCATCGCCGGCCTTGTCGTCCAGCCACTGCTGGGAGACCACCGACAATGCAGGCAGCAATGCCGGTACTTCCTCGGGCGTCGCAACCCGGAAGCTCAAGCCACCGCGCTTGCCGCGGTTCCAGGCCTGGCGCAGATCGGCGCGATCGCGGCCTTCCAGCGTGAAGTCCTGCAGCGGCACCATCGCCTCTTCACCGAGCTTGACCAGGGTCAGGCCGAGGTCGAGGTAGGTCTGCCAGTGCGCTTCACCGACCTGGTAGAACACCGGGCGCAGGCCCAGCCGGTCGGCCTCCTCGCGGAAGCGCCAGATCAGCGCGCGCACCACCTCCGGTGGGCCGACCGGATCGCCCATCGCGATCAGCGAACCGCCGTAGCGCTGCATCATCACGAAGCCGCGCTGCGAATCATCACGCAGCACCGCCTTGTCCGCGGTGAGCACCAGGCAGGCCTGGGTGTCCTCGGCGGCGGCCAGGATCGGGGCGAGCGCGTCCAGCGTGGACGCATCGGCGGCCGGCAGCGGACTGCGCGTGCTGTGCAGCAACCGCGCCAGGCCGAAGATGGTCAGCGCGATCGCCACCAGCAGCAACGCACGCAACGCACGTGGCGCGTTGCCCTGCAGCGCGAACTGCCACCACAGCTCGTTCTGGTATTCCACGTGGCTGTAGACGAAGAACAGCAGCCAGATCACGGCGACCAGGACCAGCCCGAGGTTGCGGATCCACGGCCATGACCAGGCTTCATCCAGCAGCGCACCCTGGCGGTAGAACTCGCGGCGAGAGGCCCACAGCGCCGCGGCCACCAGCAGCGCCGACAGCGCGATCAGTACCTGCCCACCGCGCAGCCAGATCGGCAAGGGCGAGAGCACGCAGATGCCGAGTGCGAGCATCCACGCGGCATGGCTGCGCCGCTGCAGGCCCTGGCCGATCAGCAGCAGCGCGACACCGGCCAGACTGCCCAGCAGGTGCGAGGTCTCCAGGATCGGCAGCGAGGCGGTGACCAGGTGCCGGCGCGACGTCGGCAGGGTGCCGTCGATCACCAGCGCGGCGCCGACGCTGAACACCGCCAGCGCGATGATCTGGGGCAGCCACGGGCGCAGCGCGGTCCAGCCGACCCGGGTCGCCCCGGCACCGGCGCGCAGCGGGCGGCGCAGTGCAGGCGCGACCGCCAGCACCGTGGCCAGCAGCAGCGGCAGCACGTAATAGGTGACACGGTAGATCAGCGCGGCGGCCAGCACGGCGGCCGGGGCCACCTGCGGCAGCAGCTTGAGCAGGCTCCACTCGAACACGCCCAGGCCGGCCGGCACGCTGGAGATCAGGCCGGCCAGCACCGCGACCAGATACAGCCCGACGAAACCGGGCAGACCGGTCGGCGTATCCATCGGCAGCAGCACATAGAAGGCCGCGCTGGCCAGCACCAGCTCGACCACGCTCAGCGCGGTGACGCCCAGCATGGTGCGCCGGTCGGGCAGCCACAGCGCGTGCCCGCGGATCTGGAAACTGCGGCCCTCGCGGCCGACCAGCAGCACCGTGCCCGCATACGCGAGCAGGCCCGCAATGCCGATCGCGCGCACCGCCTGCATCGGGATCGGCAGGGCCAGCGCCGCCGCGCCCGGTTCAAGCACGAAGGCCAGCGCCAGCAGCAGCCACGCGCCGAACACGAAGCCCAGGGTGCTCATCAATACGACCTGGCCGATCTCGCCCAGGCTCAGGCCGGCACGGCCATAGCCGCGCAGGCGCACCGCACCCCCGGTGAGCGCGGCAAAGCCCAGCGTCTGCCCCAGCGTATGCGCGAGGAACGCCGTGATGCCGACCCGCGCCGGATGCAGGCGCTTGCCGCTGCGGCGCAGGCCGATCGCATCGAAGCCGATCAGGCACGCATAGCTGGCCAGCCCGAGCAGCACGGTCAGCGCGATCTGGCCGGCGCCGAGATGGTGGAAGGCCTCGCGGATCGCGCGGTAGCCGTGCGCGTCGAATTCGTTGGCCAGGCCGCGCAGGGCCAGGGCCAGGATCACCAGCGGGATGACGACGGTGGCGGCGCGGCGCCAGGGGGCGCGGGCCGGGGGCGGAGCAGGGGCGGTGTCGGTCATCGGTACAGCGTGCTCCGGGGTGGGCGATGAAGGAGTCAAGGCAGGCGTGGCGGCCTGGCCGGCAAATCGTGCGCCTGATGCCGACGCTTGCCAAGCGGGCGCGCTGTGCATGCTGTGGCCGCTTTGCAGGCAGGGCCCGGCACGCGCGCGCCGCATCGGTGACAATGCCGTTTCATCCAGAGGAGCAATCGCCATGTTGGAACGTTTCGATGTCGGCCCGCGCATGTCCGAAATGACCGTGCACAACAAGGTCGCCTATCTTTCCGGGCAGATCCCCGAAGACACCAGCCAGGACATCACCGGCCAGACCCGCCAGGTGCTGGAAGAAATCGACAAGCTGCTGGCACTGGTGGCCAGCGACAAGCAGCACATCCTGCGTGCGGAGATTTTCCTCGCCGACATCGGCGATTTCGCCGGCATGAATGCCGCGTGGGATGAGTGGGTGGTGGCAGGCATGACCCCGGCACGCGCCACCGTGGAAGCCAAGCTGGCCGATCCGAGCTGGAAAGTGGAGATCGTGGTGACGGCGGCCCTGCCGTAACCGCACCCTCCCGCGGCCGTCGCGAGGCGTCCAGCGCCCCGCGTTACGGCCGGGGCGCGCTGACCAGGTCGATGCAGTCCACCGGACACGGTGGGATGCACAGCTCGCAGCCGGTGCACAGATCGGCGATGACGGTGTGCATGTACTTGGCGCCGCCGACGATCGCATCGACCGGGCACGCCTGGATGCATTTGGTGCAGCCGATGCAGTCCGCTTCAATCACCACCGCGACCTGTGGTGCCTTGTGTTCGCCGCGCGCGCGGTCGAAGGGCACCGCGGGCACACCCAGTGCATTCGCCAGCGCGCGCGCGCCCGCATCGCCGCCGGGCGGGCAGTGATCGACGCCCGCCACGCCACGCGCCATGGCCTCGGCATACGGGCGGCAGCCGTCGTAGCCGCATTGCCCGCACTGGGTCTGCGGCAACAGTCGATCGAGGCGTTCGGTCAGGGTGTCGATGGTGGGGCTCATGGCGTGGCGGTGGCTGCGCGGTGGGGCATCAGGCCCGGCTGTGCCGGGCAGGGGGCGTGCCCGCCGGTCCAGCCCGACGGGGCTTGATGGGCTTTCCGCGATACCAGGGCTCGTGGGCGAGCGCGAGCATCGGACGGTCTTCGCGGCTGTCGCCGTAGGCGTGGATGCGCAGGTAGCGCGCGAGCTCGTAATGGCGGCGGATGTGCGCCACCTTGTGCGGGCCGCAGTCGCCCTCGGCATAGCGCCCGGTGAGGCGTCCGTCGCGGCTTTCCAGCCGGTTGCAGATCAGGTCCAGCCCCATCGCCTCGCACCACGGTCGCAGATACAGGTCCAGCGAGCCGGACACGATCACCACGGTGTGCTGCTGCGTGAGGTGCCAGTGGATCTGGTCGAGCATCTCCGGCCGCATCACCTCGGGCAGCACGTCGCGCGCATAGCCCGCGGCCTGCGCGGTGATGTCCTCGACATGGCGGTCGGTGAAGGTCAGGCGGGTGACGCGCGCGCGCAGGCGCTGGGCCGAGATCAGCTTGAGGCGGTAGGCCAGCAGCCACGGACCGACCTTCCACCAGGCCTGCGCAAGCTGTTCGGGGGTCGCCACACGGCGCAGGAAACGGCCGTAGGTATCGCAGCGGGTGACCGTGTGGTCGAAATCGAACAGCGCCAGTTCCAACCCACACCTCCAGGCAGAAGAGCGTGGCAGGGCGACCGGGTGGCCGCCCTGCCGCCGCGGTCAGCGGACCGGCATGCCCGGCAGTGCGGCGCTGTCGGCGTCCAGCAGGGCGAGCGCGCCACCGTCGAAACCGGCCGACAGGATCATGCCTTCGCTCAGGCCGAAGCGCATCTTGCGCGGGGCCAGGTTGGCGATGAACACCACGCTGCGGCCGACCAGCTGTTCCGGCTCGCCGTAGCTGGCGCGGATGCCGGAGAAGATCTGGCGCTTGCCCAGGTCACCGGCATCGAGTTCGAAGCGCAGCAGCTTGTCCGAGCCGTCCACGAACTCGCAGACCAGCACCTTGCCGATCCGCAGGTCCAGCTTGGCGAAGTCGTCGATGCCGATGTAGGCCGGTGCGGCCTCGCCGTCGGCTGCCGCCACCGGTGCCGGTGCGGCAGCGGGCTTGGCCGGTTTGGCCGGTTTGGCCGGGGCGGCGGGGGCCGGGGTGGCGGCCTGCAGGGTGTCCTTGGAAGCGTCGGTCATGGCGTCGATTTTTTTCGGGTCGATACGGGTGAACAGGGGCTCGTACACCGCGATGGTGTGCGCGGTCAGCGGGGCGGCGATGTCGGTCCAGGCCTGCACCGGCGCGGCCAGGAAGGCCTCGGCCTGCGCGGCGGTGGCCGGCAGCACCGGCTTGAGCGCGGTGACCAGCACGCGGAACAGGTTCAGGCCCTGGGTGCAGACCGACTGCAGTTGCGCGTCCGCGCCCTCCTGCTTGGCGATCACCCACGGCTTTTCATCGTCGATGTAGCGGTTGGCCTCGTCGGCCAGGGCCATGGTCTGGCGCAGCGCGCTGGCCGGATCGTTGCGCTCGTACGCCTCGCGGATCGGCGCCAGTGCGGCGACGAAGCGGTCGTACTGGGCCGCATCGGGCAGCGCAGCGGCCAGGCGGCCTTCGAAGCGCTTGCTGATGAAGCCGGCGCAGCGGCTGGCCAGGTTGACGAACTTGCCGACCAGGTCGGCGTTGACGCGCGCGATGAAGTCGCCCAGGTTGAGGTCGAGATCGTCCACGCCGCCGGAGGACTTGGCCGCGAAGTAATAGCGCAGCGCTTCCGGTTCGAGCCCTTCATCCAGGTAGGTGCGGGCCATCACGAAGGTGCCGCGCGACTTGGACATCTTGGCGCCGTCCACGGTCAGGTAGCCGTTGACGTGCAGGCGGGTCGGCGCGCGGTGGCCGGTGCCATGCAGCACCGCCGGCCAGAACAGACCGTGGAAGTTCACGATGTCCTTGCCGATGAAGTGGTGCAGCTCGGTGCTGGTGCCGGCGCGCAGGTGCGCGTCGAAGTCTTCGCCGGTCTTCGCGCACAGGGCCTGGAAGCTGGACAGGTAACCGATCGGCGCGTCGAGCCAGACGTAGAAGTACTTGCCGGGGTGGCCCGGAATCTGGAAGCCGAAGTACGGCGCATCGCGCGAAATGTCCCACGCGCGCAGGCCGCCTTCGGCATTGAGCCACTCACCCAGCTTGGCCTTGACGCCGGGCAGGGCGACGTCGCCGGCCAGCCACTCGCGCAGGAAGCCTTCGAAGCGGCCGACCTCGAAGAAGAAATGCTCCGAATCGCGGATTTCCGGCGTGGCGCCGGAGATCACCGATTTCGGGTCCTTCAGGTCGGTCGGGCTGTAGGTGGCGCCACACACTTCGCAGTTGTCGCCGTACTGGTCCGGGGTGCCACAGTTCGGGCAGATGCCCTTGATGTAGCGGTCCGGCAGGAACATGCCCTTGGCCGGGTCGTAGAACTGGGCCACGGAGCGGCGCGCGATATGGCCTTCGGCCTCGAGCTTGAGGTAGAAAGCTTCGGTCAGCGCCTTGTTGGCCGCCGAGTTGGTCGAGTCGTAGTGGTCGAACGCGACGCCGAACGCGGCGAAATCGCGCTCATGGCTGGCCTGGATGTTGGCGATGAAGGCCTCCGGGGTCACGCCGGCCTTTTCGGCCGCGAGCATGATCGGGGTGCCATGGGTGTCATCGGCGCAGACGAACCAGGTCTTGCCGCCGCTCATTCGACGCGCGCGCACCCAGATGTCAGCCTGGATGTAGCCGACCAGGTGGCCCAGGTGCAGCGGGCCGTTGGCGTAGGGCAGGGCGGTGGTGACGAGAGCGGTGCGGGTCATGATGGGCGCTGTTGCCAGGGGAACAGGGGATTATCGCACGCCAAAACGCAGTAACCCGGCCGGAGCCGGGTTACCGGGGCTGGAACCCGCGCGGGGCTTACTCGCGGACCCAGGTCTGGGCGCGGCAGATGAAGGCCACGCAGCCGGACACGTCCAGCTTGGCGCCGCCGGTCTGCAGCTTCATCTTGGACTTGTAGGTCTTGCCGTTGCCCGGGTCCAGGATGGTGCCGCCGGACCAGGCGTTGGCGCCATCGGCCTTCAGGTTCCACAGGATGGTCATGCCCTTGACCGGCTTGTTCTTGTTGGCGCCCTCGCAGCCGTCGCAGACCGGATTGGGGCCCTTGTCCGAGTGCAGGATGTCCACGACCTTGCCGGTCAGGGTGCCGTTGGTGGCCTGGCTGATCTCCACGATCGACTTCACCTTGCCGGTCTTGTCGTCGATGGTCTTCCAGCGGCCGACGGCGCCGTCGGCGGCGCTGGCCGACATCGCGGCCATCATCAGCGGCAGCGCCAGCAACAGGGTCTTGAAAGTCTTGCGCATGTTCCCCTCCCAGGGATGTCCGTGAACGCCGGCGCAGGCGGCCGGTACAGGGCCGACTGTATACCCATTCGCTCCGGTACGGAACGTGCCCGGCGCACGGTTCAGCCGGCGTCGGCCGGGATCTCGTACAGCTCCAGCGGCAGGTCGTCCGGGTCGGCGAAGAAGGTGAACCGGCGGCCGGTGTACTCGTCCACCCGGATCGGCTCGCAGGCCACGCCGGCCGCGCTCAGCCGCGCGATCATCGGTTCCAGCGCGTGCACGCGGAAGGCCAGGTGGCGCAGGCCCTGCGCCTCCGGGCGGCTGGGGCGGGGCGGTGCGCCCGGGAAGGAGAACAGCTCCAGCTGGCTGCCGTCGGGCAGGGCCAGGTCGAGCTTCCAGGAGTCGCGCGCCTGCCGGTAGTGTTCGGCGATCACCCGCAGCCCGAGCACGCGCGTGTAGAACGCCTTCGAGCGCGCGTAGTCCGCGGCGATCAACGCCACGTGGTGCACGCCGATCAAGGGAGAAGCATGCGTATCGTTCATTGCAGGGTGTCCAGCCAGCGCCGGGCGATCTGCAGCGCCAGCGGATAGGGTTCGGGGGCGTTGCGGTTGCTGAGCACGATCACAGTGAGGCGCTGCGCCGGATAGCGCAGGATCACGTTGCGGAAGCCGATGCTCTCGCCGCTGTGCCACTGCGCGCCACCGTTGAGCCGCCAGCCGAAACCGTAGAACGGCACGTCCGGCTCGGCGGTGCGCGTGGCAGGCGAGAACATCTGCTGCAACGATGTCGCCTTCAGCAGGCGCTGGTCATACAGCGCCGCGTCCCAGCGGGCCAGGTCATCCAGCGACGAATACACGCCGCCATCGCCGAGCACCGCACTGGTCGGGCTCTGGTCGGTGCGCTGCCAGTGCCCGTCGCGCTCGGTGTAACCGTAGGCGCGGCGCGCGATATCGTCCACGCCGTCCTGGTGGGCGACGCTGTCGCGCATGCCGAGCGGCAGGAAGATGCGCTGGCGCAGGAAGCGGGCGAAATCGGTGCCGGAGGCCTTGCCGACCACCAGCGCCAGCAGCGCGTAACCGCCGTTGCTGTAGCGGTAGGCCGCGCCCGGTGCGAAGTACGTTCGATCCTGGCCTTCCAGTAGATGCAGGACATCCTGGTCATGCACCTGCGCGGTCGCGTCGGCGGCCATCAGGTCTTCGTAGTCGAGCAGGCCGCCGGTGTGGCTGAGCAGCTGGCGCAGGGTGATCGCATCCGCCGCGGCCGGCAGCGAGGGCAGCCAGCGTTTCACCGGATCGTCAAGGGTCAGCGCGCCCTCTTCGGCCAGCAGCAGGATCGCCGCGGCGGTGAACTGCTTGCTGACCGAGGCCAGGCGGAAACTGGTCTGCGCGGTCACCGCGGTGCCATCCTCCAGCACCGCCAACCCGTAGCCGCGACGGAACACCGGTTTGCCGTCATGCAGGACCAGCACCGCCGCGCCTGGAACCTGGCCGTCGTAGCGCTGCATCAGCGCATCGATGCCCGGGTCCGGTGGCGCCAGCACCGGCGCTGCCACGGCAGCACTGCTGCCGGCGATGCACATCGCACTGACCCACACACGCAGATGCCGGACGATGTGCATGCTCGCTCCTTAGGGGGTCAGGGCGCAGGGGTTGCCGCACCCGTCTGGCTGGCGATCCAGCGGGCGATCTTGGCATCCAGGATGTCCAGCGGCATCGAGCCGTCGCGCAGCACTTCCTCGTGGAAGCGACGTGCATCGAAACGCGGCCCCAGCGCCGCCTTGGCTTTGTCGCGCAGTTCCATCATCTTGAGCTCGCCCAGTCCATTGGCCAGGGTCTGGCCGGGCAGGGCCATGAAGCGCTCGACTTCGGCGGTCGCATCGGTGGCGCTCATGTCCGTGGTCTTGACCAGGTAATCGACCGCCTGGCGCTTGCTCCAGCCCTGCGCGTGCACGCCGGTGTCGGCGGACATGCGCGCGGCACGGGTCAGCGCGGCCTGCAGGTAGCCGATGCGCTCGTACGGATCCCGGTAGACGCCCAGTTCCTCGCCCAGCGATTCGGCGTACAGGCCCCAGCCCTCGACGAAGGCGATATCGCCGCCCAGGCGACGGAAGCGCGGCAGCTTGTCCAGCTCCTGCTGCAGGCCCAGCTGCACGTGATGGCCCGGGATGCCCTCATGCAGGAACTGCATCGGCGCGGACCAGCGGCGGCGGCTCGGCAGATCGCCGGTGTTGATGTACAGCACGCCCGGGCGCATCCCGTCCGGCAGCGGCTGCTGGTAGCTCACCGCGCCGGCGGTGGCCGCGCGCTCGGGCTCCACCGCGCGGATCTCCATCGGCGCCTTCGGCAGCGTGCCGAGCAGGGACGGCAGGCGCGCGTTGACCTGGCTCTGCAGCTGCTTGTACCGGTTGATCAGTGCATCGGCATTGGCGTACTGGAAATCGCGGTCGGTGCGCATGGTGCGCAGCAGCTTCTGCTGCGAGCCGCGCAGCCTGTTCTCTTTCATGATCGTGGCGATCTGCGCCTGCAGCGAGGCCACGCGCTGTTCGGCCAGTGCATGGATCTGCTCGGGCGTCAGCGTGGAGGCGGTGCTCTGCACGATGGTCTGCGCATACCAGGCCTTGCCGCCGGGCAGGCCGGCCAGGCCATCGGTGCTGCGCGCGGCGGGCAGGTACTCGGTGGCGATGAAACCGCGCAGGGCGCGGTAGGACGGCATGATGCGGAACTCGATCATGCGCTTGTACTCGGCGGTGATCCGCGCCTTGTCGGCCGCCGGGAAATCCTCGGGAAGATTGCGCACCGGCGCCCAGAAGATGCTCTCTTCGGCGGTCGGCTTGATCACCGCATCCAGCTGCGGCAGCACTTTTTCCATCAGATCGCGCGGCTGCACCACGCCGGCGGCCATGCCCTGGCGCATGTTCGCGATGGCCTGGTCGAACAGGGCGGGAATGCCCAGCGAGCGGCGCGACCAGCCGTCGTAATCCTGCACCGTGTTGAACGGTTGCGCGCCCGAGCCGGAGCCAAGGATGGCCATGATGCTGCCCAGGTTGTAGTACTGGCTCACCGGCAGCATCCAGCCGGGGAACTGCTCGGCGGCCAGCGACATGCGCGCGTCGCGCACGAAGATCTCGTAGCTGAGCAGGTCCTGCCCGGTCAGGCCGTCCGGGCCGATCTTCTCGACCTTGCCCAGCCATTCCACCGTGAAGTCATGCGACTGCTGCCGATAGGCGGCCGAGAGGATGTTGGGGAGCTGGTCGTTGTGGCGGCTGTCGCCCTGGAAGGTGGCCTGCAGCGGGTTGAGCCGCATCGAGGCATCCCAGTATTCATCGTAGATGCGGTCCAGCTGGGCGGCCTTGCTCTGCTGGCGCACCAGCGGCTGGCGGGCCGGGGCGGCGGCCGGGCGTGCACGCGGCTTGGCCTTGGGCTTGGCGGCGGGCCGGGACTGCGTCGCGGCGGGCCGGGTGGCCTTTTTCTTGGCAGCTTCGGCCGGGGCGGCGGCGCTGAAGGCCATCACTGCGGCGATGGCAAGCGCCAGGGCGCGGGCGGGGTGGGGCATCGGCTGTTTCCGTAAACGCACAGACCCGGGAGCTTGCCCGATTCGCCTGCGTACGGCCAGCATCGCTCCCCGGTCAGCTTTGTCATGTACGGCGCCCAGTCAGCTGCGGCAGCGGGATGCTGCCGCGCTGCTCAGCGATCGCCGGCGCGGGTGAACGGCATGGTTTCCGGGGCGACCGCGCCGCCGGAGATGATGAAGCTCATCGCCTGGTCCACGGTCCAGTCGGTGGGCGTCAACAGCTCGACCGGCACGATTTCCAGATAGCCCGAGGTCGGATTGGGGGTGGTGGGTACGTAGACGGCGGCCAGCTCGCGGCCGCTGCCTTCTTCCTTCATCACCCGCGTCACCAGGCCGACCGACTTCATGTCGCGATGCGGGAAGTCGATCAGCACCACGCGCTGGGTGCTGCCCGGCTCGGTCTGCAGCATGTCCAGCAGCTTCTTGGCGCTGTCGTAGATGATGCTCGCCAGCGGGATGCGCTTGATCACCGCGCCGAACCAGCGCAGCAGGCGCTGGCCGATCACGCGGCGGCTGAGCACGCCGACCGACAGGATCACCAGCAGGGTGGCGGCCAGGGCGATGATGTCCTGCATCCATTCGACCTTGATCCAGCCGAGGTAATGCGGGAACGAGGCGGCGATCTGCTCGGACAGCGGTACCACCAGCGGACTGGAAATGCCCGAGAGCAGCACGAAAACGAATTTGACCACCACCCAGGTCAGCCAGATCGGCAGCAGGGTCAGCAGACCGGTCAGGAACAGCCGCTGCAGGGAGGGACGCGGAACGAGTTGGGGGGCTTCGGGCGACATCCGCGCATTGTAGCGGGGGCGATGCCCGGTTTACGCTGCCGGTCCCCGCAGGACGCGGGATCCGGGGAGAACACTGTGGTGAGGAATGGACTGAAATGGGTGGTGGTCTCGATCCTGAGCCTGCTGCTGGCCGTGGTCGGACTCTGGGCGGCCTCGCGGTTCTGGCCACTGCCGGGCGAGCAGCGCGAGGCGATGCGGCTGCTGCAGGCACCGCTGCCCACGCCCGGTGCGAATGGCTTCAGCGCGTTGTGGACGCTGCGCCATGACGGCCTGGATGCCGCCGGCCGCGAGGCCGTGACGGCGCAGGATGCCGCGCGTTGGCGCCAGGGGACGCCGGGCGAGCGGCCCCGGGACTCCAGCGCGGACGGGCGCTACCCCACGACCCCGATTCCGGGCTCGGCGAACTGCGGCCGCCGGGCCGTCGGCTGTCTCGCGGCGGTGCGCGCCGACCCCGACCGGTTCGAGGCCGCGCACGCCGGCCATGAGGCGCTGCACCAGCGCGTGGCCGCGATCGCCAGCTACGGTCACTTCGTCTCCCCGTTCGCACCGTACGACACCGACCCGATGGCGCCGCTGCCGGCCTTCCAGCCGGTGTTCGATCCGGTGTCGGCGCATGCGCTTGCCCATGTGCGGGGCGACAGTGGCGCTGCACTGGCCGGTGCCTGTGGGGACATCCTCAGCGGGCGCCGGATGGCGGGGCAGGGCGACACCCTGGTCACCAGCATGATCGGCGCGGCGATGGTGGAGAGCAACGCGCGGCTGCTGGCCGACATCCTGGTCGAACTGCCCGCCGATGCGGCCGTGCCAGCGGTCTGCGATGCTGCACTGGCGCCGATGACGCCCGGCGAACAGAGCCTGTGCACCGCGATGCGCGGTGAGTTCGCGCTGGCCGGGGCGGGCCTGCGTCTGTCGAGTGGGGATGTGGAGGGAAACCGCCTGCTGTTGGATGTGCCACGCACCCTGGCGCGCATCGCGCCACGCTATGCGTGGGCATGCGCTGCCAGCGCCGGGCTGGTCGCCGCGCGGGATGCGCCCATGCCGATTCCCGGACCGGCACAGGATCGCTTTGCCTGCATCGCCAATCCGCTGGGCTGCACCCTGGCCAACATCAGCGGTCCGGACATGCGGCAGTACGCCGGGCGCCCGCAGGACGCCGCCGCGATGCTGCGCCTGGTGGCGGCGCAGCGCTGGCTGCGGCAACAGCCGGTGGCGGCGTCCGTGGCGCTGCAGACCCTGCCCGAGGCGCTGCGTTCGCCCACGCGCACGCCGGTGCTCAGTGAAGAGGGGCAGTGGTTGCAGGTCGATCGGCGCGTGGTCGTGGACGAGCTCGGGCCGACACTGCGGGTGCCGATGCGCGCGCCGGCACGATGAGCGGTACGCGGCGAACGACGACCTAGCGGTCGTCCGCCGCCTCGAGCGGCTGGAATGCACTGCCATCGCCCACCGTCTCCAGCGTCCAGCGGCGTGGCGAGGTGAGCGTCTCCCAGCGCACGCTGTCTTTGTCCGAGTCGATGCTGCCCTCGGTATGGCGCACGCGGCGGGTGGCGTAGTTGATGCTCAGGCTTTCGGTGTGCCCCGAGTTGCGCATCAACGAACTGCTGTCGTAGCCGATCAACGCGAAGGCGCCGTCCTGCCAGCGGAAGGTGAAGCTGGCCGAACCGGTCGACCAGCTGCCGGCATTGGAGAAGAAGAACAGCGTGGTACGCAGCGTGCCGCGCACGATCGAGACGCCGGGACCGTCCTCGAAGACATCGGACAGGTTCGGCGCCTCGTGGCGGGTGATCAGCGTGTGGTTCTGCGCGGCGAGCGTGTAACCGCCCGCCGGACCGGCGAACGCGATGGCGAGGATGCGCGGGTTGCTGTCCAGCGGGCTGATGCCGAAGCCATCGTGTTCGACGATGTTGCGCGGATCCTGCTGGCGCAGCACCAGCACGAGATCATCGCGCTGGTCGCCGTTGAGATCGCCGCTGAGCTGTTCCTCGATGCGCCACCCGGACGGCAGGAAACCGTCGGCCGTGGTGGCGCGCGCCGGCAGCACCGGATAGTCGACCGGCGGTATCCGCAGTTCCTGCGCAGATGCGGTCAAGGCGGTGAGCAGCAGCGGGGTCAACAGGAGCAGGCGCATGGTCTTCCGTGGCGTGGATCAGGCGCGCGAGCATAGCAAGCGCGCCATCACTCACCCCGCGCGCTGGCGCGCTTCGGGCTTGAGCCGCAGGTAGACCTGCTTGCGCACGCGGGCGATCACCTCCCCGTTCGCATCGACGATGTCATTGCTGAACCAGTGCAGGTATTTCCCGCCGCTGGCGGTGGCGGCACGCAGCTGGTCGAGCAGTGCCTCGTCCAGCCGGAACTCGGCCACCACCGTGCCGCGGCCCGGCTTGAGGAACTCGATCTCGCCGGCGCGATCCCAGACGTAGTAATCGCGTCCCAGGTTCTGCATCACGGTGAGCATCCAGAACGGATCGGTCATCGCGAACAGGCTGCCGCCGAAATGCGTGCCCACGTAGTTGCGGTTCCACGGGCGCATGCGCAGCTCGACACGCACATGGCGGTAGTCCGGGCTGACATCGGTCACGTGGATGCCGGTGAACAGGAACGGCGGCCATAGATTGATGCCGTGGCGGAAGACGGAGGCCTTCATTCGGATCACGTCACGCTGGGGAGGTGATCGGAGTCTACCATTCGCTTGCGTATGGTGGGCAGCGGAGGCTCAGTCGGGGCCGCCGTCGTCGACCGCATAGCCGTTCCGCCCCGCGGCCTTGGCCTGGTAAAGCGCCGCGTCGGCCCCTTCGAAATAGTGCCGGGGTTCCGTGCCGGGGCTCGGCACCCGGGTGAACACGCCCGCGCTCAGGGTGATATGCGTGGTCGCGCCGCGGCCGGCCGGAATCTCCAGTCCCTGCGCCCGCGCCACCAGATCCTGCACCACCTGCACCGCGCCTTCCGGCGTGGTGTCGGGCAGGATCAACGCGAACTCGTCGCCGCCGAAGCGGGCGGCCATGTCGCGCGGACGACGCGCGTGCGCACGGATTTCCTGGGCGATCCGGCGCAGCACGGTGTCGCCGGCCTGATGGCCGAACGCATCGTTGTGGCGCTTGAAGTGGTCCACGTCGATCAGCACCAGACTCAGCGGCCGCCCGCTGCGGCGACCGGCGTCGTGCTCGGCCTGCAGGGTCTGCTCGAAGCGCAGCCGGTTGCCCAACCCGGTGAGCGCATCGCTGTTGGCCTGGCGCCGCCAGGCGCTGACCCGCCACAGCGTCCATGCCAGCAGCACGGTCAACATGCTGGTCAAGGCCGCGGCCGGTGCGAACCAGAGATTGCCCGCACGCAGCAGGACGAAGCTGAGCAGCAGCGTCAGCGGCAGGGCGAGCACCCCGCTCAGCCACGCCCGCGGCAGCGTCAACAGCAGGCAGCACAGCGCCACCAGCAGCCCGGTGAGGGCACTCTGCCACGCCGGCGGCAGCGGGTTGATCACCTTGTCGGCAAGCAGCATCGAGGCGACATTGGCCTGGTACTCGCTGCCACTCATCCAGCGCTCGCGGGTGGTCGGGGTGAGCAGGCGCAGCGCGATGCCGCTGGCGGTCATGCCGACCACCACCAGGCGGCCGCGCAGCAGCGCCGGGTCGACCTCGCCATTGAGTACATCGGCGTAGGAGACCTGCGGGAAGCGTTCGGGGGGGCCGGCGTAGCGTACGCGCACATAATGGTCGCGACGCCACTGGTAGGGCGAGGCGACCGTCGGCTGGTCGTCGCGCAGGCCGGGCAGCGGACCCTGCGTGTCGGCCAGCGCCAGTCCAAGCGCCGGCCAGTGCGGTGCACCGATCCCGGCGGTGAGGTACAGCCCACGCGCGACGCCATCGCCGTCGACTTCGATATCACTGTGGCCCAGGCTGGCCGCGTTGGCGGCGATCAGTGGGATCGGCAGCAGTTCTTCGGCCATGCGCGGGCCACTGGCGGGCGCGGCCAGCACCGGCAGCACCACGTGGCCGTTGCGGCGGATCGCCGCCGCCAGGTCGGCATCCTGGGTGCTGTCCTGGCGGTCCGCTTCGGACAGCATCAGGTCGAGCACCACGCGCTCGGCGCCGGCGTCGGTCAGCCGGTCCAGCAGGCGTGCGTGGGTGCCGCGCGGCCACGGCCACTGGCCAAGCTGCTGCAGGCTGTTGTCATCGATCGCCACGATCAGCAGGCGCGCATCCGGCGTGTACTCCCAGCCGCCGACGTACGCGTCGTAGACCGCCTCATCCTGTTTCCAGAACCACTGCCCGTGACTGGCCACGACCGCCAGCGCGCCGACCAGGGCGGCCAGCACGATGCGTTGCGGCCAGGGCAGGTGCAGGGGAGTCACAACAGCAGCCACAACAGCAGTGCACCACCCCCGGCGGCGTAACAGGTGCGGCACGGCAGGGCGATCTGCTGCGCCGGCGAAAACGGACCGGCGTACCCGTCCTCGTCGATGTACTGGACGCGCACGTGCAGCGTGCCGCGCCAGGGCCGCTTGATCGACACCTCCGGCTGGTCGAGCTCGCGGTCGAGCAGCGGCGCGCTGAAATCGCCGCGGCGGTCGAGCTGCACGCGGTAGCGCTGGCCGGGTTCGCCGGCCTGCCAGCGCAGCGTCAGCTGTCCTTTGGCGGCTTCGGGCGGCTGCAGGGCCGGGTCGACCGGCAGATCGGTGAGGGTCAGCGGCAGGGGCTGGCCGAACCGGCCGCGATGGCCGTTATGGTCCACCGACGCCACCCGCCAGACGTAGTCACCGGGCGGCAGGTCCCGGCCCGGGCGCAGCTGCGTGCCGCGGCCGTCCTGCTCCAGCACCGGGGCGAGGAACTGCGGATCGCGGGCGATCTGCAGCACGGTGCGCTCGGCATCGGCGACCCGGGCCCACTCGAAGCGCGGTCGCGCGCTGTTGACGGTCTGGCCATGCAGCGGTCGCACGGTCAGCGGTGCGGCCGGCTGGTCACGCACCTGGAAATCCTGCCCGGCATCCAGGCCTTCCACCTGCGCCGCGCTGACCGCCCGCACCAGCACGCGCAGGTCGCCCGGCGGCAGGTCGGGCAGGGTGAGCGCGGTGGCCTCGGTGTCGCGCGCGAACAGCAGCACATCGGGTTGATCGGCACGGACGACTTCGACGCGATAGCCGACGGCGTCCGTCACCGGCTGCCAGGCCAGGGCTGCGGGCAGGGTGGCCAGCCGCTGCGGATCGGTGGAGAGCACGGGCGCGGGCAACAGGGCTTCCAGGCCGGCGGGGCGGGCATCGAGCGACGGACTGCGCGTGGCCTGGCCACGGGTGACCAGGCGCTGGCCGCGGCGGTTGCCGACCTGCACGCGCCCTTCCAGCACTTCGGTCGCCGCGCCACGGCCCTCAAGGCCGGCGCTGACCCGGAACACGGTGCCACGCACGCTGCTGGTCGCGGTCGGCGCATCGATGATGTAGCGCGACGCCGGGCCCTTGGCCGGCGTCACCCGGTTGCTGGCGCGGCCCTGCTGCAGGCGCAGGCGGGTGTCGACCATGCCGGTGTGGCCGTAGCGGGAGAGCTGATCGAAGCGCAGGCGCGAACGTTCGCGCAGCTGCAGGCGCGAGTCATCGGCGAACACCACGGTGACGCTGGCATCCTCGCCGGTGACGAGTTCCTGGCCGATCCGCAGCAGATCGCCTTCCAGCACATCGCGGCGGGGCTGACCGTCGGCCTGGCTCTGCACCGGGCCGCGGACGGCGAGCACCCGCGCCGGGGCGGGCTGCACCTGCAGCCAGGCCACCGGGAAGCGCAGCTGGCTGCCGGGCGGCAGGCGGTAGGGATCGGCGATGCGGTTGTGCGACTGCAGCTGTTCCCAGGCGATGGTCGGTTTCAGGTAGCGGGCGGTGAGGTCCCAGATCGTATCGCCGGGCCGGACCCGGTAGGTCCAGTCCTGGGCCAGGAGCGGCGCAGCGGACAGCACCAGGGCGACCAGCACCAGCAGGCGGGCAGCCAAGGAGAAACGGGGCAATCGGGTCAATCTCACGGTCATTCACGGCCCTGCAAGGCGGGGCGCAGCCAAGTAGGCCGCCATGGCCCAGACCTCATCCTCCCCGATGGATCGCGGCTTCCAATGGGCCGCGGCGGCATTATTGCCCGGGAGCCGTGCAGGGTTTCTGAACGTGATACACGTCACACACCGAAGACGAGCGTTCGGCTAGGCGTCTTCGCGGGCCAGCGCCGGGGAGGCGCTGGCCCTGATCGGTCAGAACAGCAGCGACGCCATCCGGCGGCGGTACTGGCCGACCAGATCTTCATCCTCGATCACCTTGAAGGCGTCGATCAGCAGCTTGCGCGGGCGACCGTCGTCATACGTGCGGTCCCGGCGCAGCATGTCCAGGAACTGCTCCAGCGCGGCGGCGTCCTGTCCGGACAGCAGCAGCTGCACGCCACGCAGATGGCGGGCCTGCAGGTCATCGCCATTGGCCGCGATGCGGGCGTCCAGCACCTCGGCGACCGGGGCATCCAGCAGCGCGCTGGCGAACTCCAGGCGGGCCCGGGCGCGCACGGCGCGATCATCGGTGGACAGATTGGCCGGCAGCGCATCGATCAGTGCCGTGGCTTCGGCGGTGGCGCCGGTCTGCAGCAGGGCCAGCGCGAGGTCGAGCTTGAGCTCCTCCTTGTCCGGCTCGGCGGCGATGGCCGCGCGCAGCACGTCGACCTGGGCCTGCGGATCGAGTGGGGCGGCTTCGGCCACCTCCTCGGCCTCGGGAGCGGCCTCCAGCGGCACCACGCCATGCTGGCTCAGGAACTCGCGCAGCTGACCTTCCGGTACCGCGCCGGGGAAACCATCGACGATCTGCCCGCCCTTGACCAGGAACACGGTCGGCACCGAGCGGATCTGGAAGGCGGCCGCGATCTGCTGTTCCTTGTCGACATCGACCTTGGCCAGCGCGAAGGCACCGTGGTATTCGCCGGCCAGCTTTTCCAGCATCGGGCCCAGCGTCTTGCAGGGGCCGCACCAGGTGGCCCAGAAATCGACCAGCACGGGGGTCTGCAGGGATTTCTGCAGGACCTCGGTCTCGAAGGTCTCGGTGGTGGCGTCAAATACGTGCGGCAGATCGCTCATGGTTTCAGATCAACGGGAAACTGGAGAGGAAGTGTATGGTGCCGCCCGCCGCCGGACGCAACCCCACCGCGCGGAATCGGCCGGGAACGGCGACAATGCGGGCCTTGTGAACAGGCCGGGTGCAGCATGTCGGGACTTCATCGTTGGGAACGTGCGCTCGGCATTGCCGCCGCCGTGTTGTTCGTGGGCGCGGTGCTGGGCTTCGGCGCGGCGCTGCCGCTGTTCGATCCGATCGGCCACCCGGTCGCGCTGCTCGGCGCGATGGGCGTGCCGCATGCGCTGGCCTTCAACATCGTCGGCTTCGCGCTGCCGGGCCTGCTCGCCAGCCTCGTCGCCCTGTGCCTGCTGCTGCGGGTGCCACGGACGGCGCCGTGGTCGATGCGGGTCGGCGCGCAGCTGCTGATGCTGGCCGGGGTCGGCTTCACCGCGATGGGGGTGTTGCCGCTGGATACCCGCGATCTGGACAGTCCAGCCAGCCAGTACCACGCCAGTGCCTGGATGGTCTGGGTGCTGGCCTTCGTGCCCGGAGCGGTGATGTCCGGGATCGGCGCGCTGCGGCTGCCGGCGTGGCGGGCCGTGGGCGCGCTGCACCTGGCCTGCGGGCTGGGCGTGCTGCTGTCGGCCTTCGCGCTGCAGGTGCTGCTGCCGGCGCCGCTGGCCCAGCGGGCGGCCTTCGGCGTGTGGCTGGTCTGGCTGGTCGCGGTGCTGCCGCTGGCCCCGGGCGCGCGCCGCGCCTGAGCGCGGTTCGCCCGCCGCTGCGCCCCGGCACCGCGCCGGGGCCGGGGCAGGGTGATGACGTTTTCGGCCAATCCCCAGTCAATTCAATGAGATGACGGGTTTGGCCGATGCGGTGGGCACCCTCGATTGGAGCCCTTTGCCGCACTGCGGTACCCTGTGCCGCTTTGCCGCCGCACTAGCGTTTTTATGACCAGCGTCGAACCCAACGTTTACGATCCGCAGCAGGTTGAATCCGCCGCCCAGCAGTATTGGGATGCCACCCGTGCCTTCGAGGTCACCGAGACTTCGGACAAGCCGAAGTTCTACTGCCTTTCGATGCTGCCGTATCCGTCCGGTGCGCTGCACATGGGCCACGTGCGCAACTACACGATCGGCGACGTGATCAGCCGCTACAAGCGGATGACCGGTCACAACGTGCTGCAGCCGATGGGCTGGGATGCGTTCGGCCTGCCGGCCGAGAACGCGGCGATCAAGAACAAGACCGCGCCGGCCAAGTGGACCTACGCCAACATCGAGCACATGCGGGGCCAGTTCAAGGCCATGGGCTATGCGATCGACTGGTCGCGCGAGTTCGCCACCTGCACGCCCGAGTACTACGTGCACGAGCAGCGCATGTTCACCCGGCTGATGCGCAAGGGCCTGGCCTACCGCCGCAACGCGGTGGTGAACTGGGACCCGATCGACCAGACCGTGCTGGCCAACGAGCAGGTCATCGACGGCCGCGGCTGGCGTTCCGGCGCACTGGTGGAGAAGCGCGAGATCCCGCAGTGGTTCCTGCGCATCACCGATTACGCCCAGGAGCTGCTGGACGGCCTGGACGAACTGCCGGGCTGGCCCGATTCGGTCAAGACCATGCAGCGCAACTGGATCGGCCGCTCGGAAGGGCTGGAGATCCAGTTCGACGTGCGCGATGCCGACGGCAGCACGCTGGACCCGCTGCGCGTGTTCACCACCCGTCCGGACACCGTGATGGGCGTGACCTTCGTGTCGATCGCCGGCGAGCATCCGCTGGCGCAGCATGCGGCCAAGTCCAACCCGGCGCTGGCCGCGCTGCTGGCCGAGATGAAGCAGGGCGGCGTGTCCGAGGCGGAACTGGAAACCCAGGAAAAGCGCGGCATGGACACCGGCCTGCGTGCCATCCATCCGGTCACCGGCGCCCAGGTGCCGGTGTGGGTCGCCAACTTCGTGCTGATGGGCTACGGCACCGGCGCGGTGATGGCCGTCCCCGGCCACGACCAGCGCGACAATGAATTCGCCAACAAGTACGGCCTGCCGATCCGCCAGGTCATCGCGTTGAAGTCGCCGCGCAAGGAAGAAAGCGCGTACGACCCCACCCGCTGGCAGGACTGGTACGGCGACAAGACCCGCGAGACCGAGCTGGTCAACTCCGAAGAGTTCGACGGGCTGGATTTCCAGGGCGCCTTCGAGGCACTGGCCGAGCGTTTCGAGCGCAAGGCCCAGGGCCAGCGCCGCGTCAACTACCGCCTGCGCGACTGGGGCGTGAGCCGCCAGCGCTACTGGGGCTGCCCGATCCCGGTGATCTACTGCCCGAAGTGCGGCGCCCTGCCGGTGCCGGAAGAGCAGCTGCCGGTGATCCTGCCGGAGAACGTCAACTTCGTCGGTACCGGTTCGCCGATCAAGGCCGATCCGGAATGGCGCAAGACCACCTGCCCGGACTGCGGCGGCGCGGCCGAGCGCGAGACCGACACCTTCGATACCTTCATGGAGTCGAGCTGGTACTACGCGCGGTACACCTCGCCGGGTGCCCGTGATGCGGTCGACAAGCGCGGCAACTACTGGCTGCCGGTCGATCAGTACATCGGCGGCATCGAGCACGCGATCCTGCACCTGATGTATTTCCGTTTCTTCCACAAGCTGCTGCGTGATGCGCGCATGGTGGACAGCAACGAGCCGGCGCAGAACCTGCTGTGCCAGGGCATGGTGATCGCCGAAACCTACTACCGCCCGAACCCGGACGGCTCCAAGGACTGGATCAACCCGGCCGACGTGGATGTGCAGCGCGACGAGCGTGGCCGCATCGTCGGGGCGACCCTGATCGCCGACGGCCAGCCGGTGGTGATCGGTGGCACCGAGAAGATGTCCAAGTCCAAGAACAACGGCGTGGACCCGCAGGTGATGGTGAGCAAGTACGGCGCCGATACCGTGCGCCTGTTCTCGATGTTCGCCGCGCCGCCGGAACAGTCGCTGGAGTGGAACGAAGCCGGCGTGGACGGCATGGCCCGCTTCCTGCGCCGCCTGTGGGCGCAGGTGCAGAAGCACGCCGCCGACGGTGCCGCACCGGCGCTGGACGTGGCCGCACTGAACGCCGAGCAGAAGGCGCTGCGTCGCAAGACGCATGAAACCATCGGCAAGGTCGGCGACGACTACGGCCGCCGCCACAGCTTCAACACCGCGATCGCCGCGGTGATGGAACTGATGAACGCGCTGGCCAAGTTCGATGACGTCAGCGAGCAGGGCCGTGCGGTCCGTCAGGAAGCGCTGCGTGCCACCGTGCTGCTGCTCAATCCGATCACCCCGCATGCCAGCCATGCGTTGTGGCAGGTGCTGGGCCACGCCGAGGAACTGCTGGAAGACCAGGCGTTCCCGCAGGCCGATCCGGCCGCGCTGGTGCGCGATGCGGTGACGCTGGCGGTGCAGGTCAACGGCAAGCTGCGCGGCACCATCGACGTCGCCGCCGATGCCCCGCGCGACCAGATCGAAGCACTGGGCCTGGCCGAGCCGAACGCGGCCAAGTTCCTGGACGGTCTGACCGTGCGCAAGATCATCATCGTGCCCGGCAAGATCGTGAACATCGTGGCGGCCCCGCAGGGCTGATCCTGTCGTGCCACCGGGTGCCTGCGCGCCCGGTGGCACGGATCTCCAGGGACCGATACGGGACGCGCCGCGCGGGCGGTCCGGTATCAAGTCCTGTTCACGCGGCATCCGGCACGATCACTGCTTGTTGCCGCGACCGCCCGGCTCCTACAGACTGTGTCCATGACCCGATTCCTGCTTGCCCTTGTCCTGACCGCAACCCTCGCCGGGTGCGGCTTCCATCTGCGCAACAAGTTGATGCTGCCGGCCGATACCGCGGCGGTGCAGGTGGTCTCCACCGCGCCTTACAGCGAACTGGTCAAGTTGCTGCGCCGTGGCCTGCAGGCCTCCGGGGCGCAGATCGCCGACAGCGACAGCAGCGAGCCGGCGGCCCAGCTGCAGGTGCTGTCCGAGCGTTGGGGCGATCTGCCGATCGCGATCGATGCCCAGGGCCGTGCCCAGGAATACAGCCTGCGCTACGCGGTGATCTTCATCTTCCGCCGCGAAGATGGCAGTGAACTGGTGCCGCAGCAGGTGATCGAACTCTCGCGCGATTACGTGTCGCCGCCGACCGACGCCACCGGTACCACCACCGAGCGCGAAATCCTCGCCGACGAACTGCGTCGCGAGATGTCCGCCTCGATCATGCGCCGCATCGACAGCGTGGTCCGCGCCGAGCTGGAGCACGGTCGTGCCCCGGCCAAGCCGGGGACCGCGCCGGTCGAGCTGCCGGCGGCCACCCCGACGTCGACGACCCCGACGCCGGCGGTCCCCGCCGACGTTCCGCAGGGGCGCTGAGTCCGGTCCGCCTGCGGATCGGCCTGCCCGCATGGAACTGCGCCCCGAACAGCTCGCCAGCCAACCGGCCAGCCAGCCGTTGGCACCGGTCTACCTGATCGCCGGGCCCGAGACGCTGCGCGTGCTTGAAGCGGCCGATGCCGTGCGGGCACGGGCCCGCGCCGATGGCGTCAACGAGCGCGAAGTGTTCGATGCCGATGGCCGCGACTTCGACTGGAACCAGCTCGACGCCAGCTTCAACGCGCCCAGCCTGTTCAGTGCGCGTCGCCTGATGGAACTGCGCCTGCCCAGCGGCAAGCCGGGCAAGGAAGGCGCGGAGGTGATCAGCCAGTTCTGCGCCAATCCGGCCCCGGACGTGATCCTGCTGATCACCTGCAACGAATGGAGCAAGGCGCACCAGACCAAGTGGGCCGATGCCGTCGGCCGCGCCGGGGTGATCTCGGTGGCCTGGGCGATCAAGCCGCACGAACTGACCGAGTGGATCGAACGCCGCCTGCGCGGCAAGGGCCTGCGCGCCGATCCCCAGGCCGTGCAGCGCCTGGCCGAGCGGGTGGAGGGCAATCTGCTGGCCGCCGCCCAGGAAATCGACAAGCTGGCCCTGCTGGCCGATGGCCAGACCCTGGACGTGGAGACCATGGAGTCGCTGGTGGCCGATGCCGCCCGTTACGACGTGTTCCGCCTGGTCGAAGCGACCTTCTCCGGCCAGCCCGCCGCCGTGCTGCGCATGATCGCCGGCCTGCGTGCCGAAGGCGAAGCCGTGGCCGCGCTGACCCCGATCGTGATCCGCGAACTGCTCTCCACCGCCGGCCTGGCGCGGGTGCAGGCGCGCGGTGGCAACCTGGCCGCGGAAATGAAGAGCCGTGGCATCTGGGAATCGCGGCAGGCGCCCTTCAAGCGCGCGCTGCAGCGTCACCCCGAGGTCAAGCGCTGGGAGCGCTTCGTGGCCGAGGCCGGGCTGGTCGACCGCATCGCCAAGGGGCGCGCCGACGGCGATGCCTGGCTGGCGCTGGAGCGGTTGCTGGTCGCCGTCTCCGAAGCCCGTGCCGTGCGCCTGCTCGCCCGGGCCTAAGCCCATGGGGCTGCGCATCTATTACGGCGGGACCTTCGATCCCGTCCATCGGGGCCATCTGGCCATTGCCCGCGCCGCGCGCGACCAGCTGCAGGTCGCCGTGCGCCTGCTGCCGGCCGCCGATCCGCCGCACCGTGCCGCCCCCGGCGCCGATGCCGCGCAGCGCCTGGCGATGCTCGCCCTGGCGATCGGTGACGAGCCCGGCCTGCTGCTGGACCGGCGCGAGCTGGACCGGGCCGAGCGCACCCCGGGCGTGCCGTCCTACACCGTCGATACCCTGCGCGAGCTGCGTGCCGAGCTGGGCCCGCGCCAGCCGATCGCCTGGCTGATCGGCGCCGACAGCCTGCTGGCCCTGCCCAGCTGGCACGCGTGGACCGCGCTGTTCGATCTGGCGCATTTCATCGTCGCCGACCGCCCGGGCAGCCCCTTGGCCGACACCCTCGACCCGGTGCTGGCGCAAGCCCTGGAAGGGCGCTGGGCCAGTCATGAGCGCGCGCTGTTCAACGCGCCGGCCGGCCGCCTGCTGCGCCTGCAGGCCCCGCTGCGCGAGGAATCGGCCACCGCCGTGCGCTCCTGGATCCAGGCCGGTGGCCCCTGGCAGCAGCTGCTGCCCGAGCCGGTGGCCGGCTATATCCTCGACCACCGCCTGTACGGCGCGACACCGTCGTGAATACGCGCGGGCGCGCCGCCCCGTATAATCGTCCCCACATTTATCGAGTTGACCCGCTTTGAGCAACCAAGCCCAGCCCCAGACCATCAAGGTCCAACTGCCCAATCCGGCGCCCTCCGTTCTGCAGCTGCTCGAGTGCGTGCGCGGGGCCACCGAAGAACTGAAGGCGAAGGATCTCGTTGAGATCGACGTCATCGGCCGCTCCAGCGTCGCCGATTACATGGTGATCGCGTCAGGTACCTCCAGCCGTCACGTCAAGTCGATCGCCGACGAAGTGGTGAAGTTCGCCAAGAAGCTGGGTGTGATGCCGCTGGGTGTGGAAGGCGAGCGCGAAGCCGAATGGGTGCTGGTCGACCTGGGCGACGTGATCGTCCACGTGATGCTGCCGCGCGTACGTGAGTTCTATGCGCTCGAGCGCCTGTGGACCGTGGGCGACCAGCCGCCGATCGAACTGCTCGACGATGCGGACGACGACTACGACGCGCGCTGATCGCAGCGTGCAGGGTCACGACGACGGCGCCGATGGCGCCGTTGTCTTTTGCGGCGCCGCGTGCGGTGCCTGCCGAGGACAGAGATGAAAGCCAAGTTGATCGCCACCGGCGAACGTGCCCCGTCCTGGGTCGCGCAGGGCTTTGCCGAGTACCAGAAGCGGCTCTCGCACTGGTTGCCGTTCGAGCTGGTCGAGATCGAGCCCGGCCTGCGTGGCAAAGGCCGCGACGCGCGCCGCGCCACCGATGACGAAGGCAAGCGCGTGATCGCGGCGTTGCCGAAGAATGCCTACGTGGTCGCACTCGATGTGCCGGGACGCCCGCTCAGTTCCGAACAGCTGGCCCAGCGCCTGGAGCATTGGCGCGGGCAGGGCAGGGATCTGGCCTTCCTGATCGGCGGGCCGGAAGGCCATTCCGCGGAGGTGTCGGCGATGGCCGACGAGAAATGGTCGATCGGGCCGCTGACCCTGCCGCACATGCTGGTGCGCCTGGTGGTCGCCGAGCAGCTGTACCGCGCCGCGGCGATGCTGGCCAACCATCCGTATCACCGCGCGTGAAATAGTTGTCGCCAGACAGGTTACATCCCGCGAAAAACGGGCTACAATGCGCACCCCGCCCGAATAGCTCAGCCGGTTAGAGCACTTGACTGTTAATCAGGGGGTCGTTGGTTCGAGTCCAACTTCGGGCGCCAAGATTTGAAAAAAGCCTCGCAGACGATGCGGGGCTTTTTTTTGTCCGCGATCCGCGCAGCTCGCATGACCGCCAAACAAAAAGCCCGGGCACTGCCCGGGCTCCTTGTTCCCCAAGTGCGGCTACCTCATTCGAAGGTGTACTTGGCACCGACGGTGAAGTAACGACCGATCGCGCCGCTGAAGTGCAGCGGGTTGTAGTTCACGCCACCGTAGGTGGTCGGATCCAGCGGAGCGATGCGGTCGAACAGGTTCTGCACCGACGCGTTCAACTCGAAGGCCTCGGTGATGTTCCAGCGACCGGACAGGTCGAAGGTGGTGAACGAGGAAATCTTGGTGACGTCCGTGCCGTCGGCGTAGGAGAACTGGTACGAGCCGTCCGGGCCGCGGAAGTCGGTGTTCTCCATCTTCGAGATGTAGTTGGCCACGCCGCTGACGCTCCACGGGCCCTGCTTCCAGGTGGTGCCGAAGTTGATGCGGTCCTTCGGCGTGCCGATGCAGTTGGTGACGTCGCAGTTGCCGTGGGTACCGGCGTAGTCGACGGTCACGTCCGAATCGGTGCGCTCGAACTTGAGCACGTGGCTCCACTGCAGGTCCATTTCCAGCTGGCCCGGGCCGATGTCGAAGGTCTGGCGGATGTCGGTATCGATACCGCGCACGCGGGTCGAGGCGGCGTTGATGTAGTCCGTGTTGACCGCCAGGATGGTGCCGGTGCCCGGAATGCCGTTGATCAGGTCGCTGTCACGCAGCACGTTGCCCGCCGCGATCGCGTCGGCGGTGGAGCCCTGCGCGATTTCATTGGTACGTTTGATCTGCCACGCGTCGACGGTCATCGAGGTGCTGGAGGTGGGCTGCAGCACCACGCCGAACGAGTAGCTCTTGGACTCTTCCGGCTTCAGGTCGGGGTTGGGGCGGGTGATGATCGCCACCGGTCGCGAACTGCAGTTGGTGCCGTTCGGCTGCAGGTCGCAGCGAAGAGCGTCGCGGGCATTGGAGAAGGCGGCCAGGCCGCCGTCGCCGTTCTCGGCCGGGTTCGGCGCACGGAAGCCTTCGGCGTAGCTGCCGCGGACCGCGATCCAGTCGGCCGGGGTCCACTTGATACCGACCTTCGGCGTCGCCTTGCCTTCGCCACTTTCATATTTGTCGTAGCGGACCGCGCCGGACAGCTCCAACTGCTCCAGCACCGGCGCGGACAGTTCGACGTAGCCGGCATACACGTTCTGGGTGCCGTCATAGGCCGAGTAGCCCAGGCCGATGATGTCGCCCTGGTCGGTGTAGGTCTGCGGGGTCAGGCTGTTGCTGGTCTTGCGCCATTCGGTACCCAGCGCCAGGCCCAGCGGGCCACCCTTGAGGTCGGCCAGGCTGCGCGACACGGTGAAGTCGAACATGTCCAGGCTGGACTTGGCGCGGGCGCTGATGTCCGGCGAGATGTAGTCATACAGCGCCTGCGAGTTCAGCCCTGCGTTGTCGCCGATGCGCCACACCCCACCCGGGCAGGCCGGGTTGCCGAGTGCGCACTGCACGGCGCTGTAGCGCAGGAAGCCGGTGCGCTTGTTGACCAGGTCGGTGCCCGAATGCAGGTAGGCGGTGTCGTAGCTCCACTCGCCCCAGTTGCCCTTGACCCCGACCAGGAAGCGGTTGAACTCGTTGGTGTTCTCGGTCACGCGCGGGCCCACGTCCCAGGCCGAGTAGCGCAGGCGCGAGGCCTGGCCCGGGATCGGATTGTCCGGATGGGTCGGGCTCAGGACGACAGCACCGGCACCGCTGCTTGCGTTGACCGGACCGCCGGGATAACCCCAGCCACCGGACACGCCGGACGGCGTGTTGCTGAAGGTGGTTTCCTTCTTCGAGTAGCCGATCTCGGTGTAGATCTCACCGCCCTCGCCGAAGGCGAAGCTGGCGCGGCCGAACACATTGACGTACTTCTCTTCCGGGGTCAGGTCACGGTACAGCTGGGCAGGATCCCAGAGGCAGCCCTGCTGCTGCGCGGTGACATCGTTCTGGCCGGGGATGGTGGTCAGGCCCGCACACCCCGGCAGCGCAACGAGGAAGGCGGGATTGTCATCGGTCACGGCGCGGTCGTCGAACACCGAGCCGTTGGGCCCTACGCCACCGCTGGTGCCGCCATTGAGGAAGGCACCGCCCAGGAACTGCGCATTGTTGCCGTAGCCATAGCGACGGATGTCACCGGTGCCGATCCACTTGCGATCCTTGCGGTCGCTGATCTTGATCGCGTCGGTCTTGCCCACGTCCAGGCTGAAGAACGCATTCCAGCCATCGGTGGCCAGATCACCGGTACCGGCGGTCAGGGTGGCCTTCTTCGCATCGCCGTCGCTGTCGCCGGACAGACCGTAGGAGGCGCGCAGGATGGCGCCGTTGAAGTCGCTGCGCAGGATGATGTTGACCACGCCGGCGATGGCGTCCGAACCGTAGATCGCAGAAGCGCCGTCCTTGAGGACTTCAATGCGCTCGACCGCATCCAGCGGAATGGTGCTCAGGTCGGTGAAGACCTTCTGGCCGTCATCGGCCAGGCCGTAGGTCGCCATGCGGCGGCCGTTCAACAGGACCAGCGTGGAGCCGGCGCCCAGGCCGCGCAGCGAGATGCCCGCGCCGCCGCCGGCAAAGCCGTTGCCGAAGGTCTTGGGAATGGAGCCCGAGCCGTCCGCGGTCAGGGTCTGCAGGTACTCGGCGACCGTGGTCTTGCCGGTGCGGTCGATTTCCTGGCGGGTGACCACCTGGACGGGGGAGGGGGTTTCGGTATTGGTGCGGGGGATGTTCGACCCGGTGACGGTGATCCGGTCGAGGTTGGTCGCCTGCTCCTGCGCGAACGCGGAGGACGACGCCATGGCGCCCACCAGCAGCAGCGCGCCGCCGGTCAGGATCGTCGAAATGGAAGTGGCCAGGCTGGTGCGGCGGCTGTCGTCGCGGCGTTGGATCGGGTGTTTCACAGCTTCTCTCCTGACTGGGAAAACCTAGATGTCAATAAGTCGACACCAGAACGGTGGCAACGGCGCCAATCTAGGTTTCCGGCAGGTGACGCAGGTGTGAAAAATTGCTTAATTCGGGAAAGGGCGTGTGATGGCCCTGTATGAATGGGGAGAGCCCGTTGCAGGCCCTCCCCGGCACATTCAACGCGGCAACGTGAATTCCACCGGGACCAGGCCATCGGCCTCGACCACCTGGCCATTGACGGTGGCGGGCACGAAACGCCAGCGGCGCAGGACCTGCTGGCGCGCGGCCTGGTCGAGCACGCGCGAGCCGCTGCTCTTCTCGATGTCGACCGCCAGCGGGCTGCCATCAGTACCGACCCGGATGCGCAGCACCACCGTGCCCTGTTGGCCGAGGCGGATCGCGGTGATCGGATACGGCGGCGGCGGGGCGCTGCGGTACTGGAGCTGGGCCCCCTGCGCCGGTGCGGCTGCGGCAGGTGCCGGCGCAAGCAACGGCGGTGACGCCTCGCTGGCCGGTAGCGGGGACACCGCCAGCGCGTCATCGACGGCGGCGGTGGGCGTCGGCAGGGGCGCCGGCGGCCGCTGCGTGTTCACGGGTGCCGTCGGCACCTTCGGCGGTGCCGGATCGGCATGGATCGGTATCGGCGGCTGCGGAGGCGGCGGCAGCACCCAGCTCACCCGCATGCGCTCGCGCGGGGCCGTGATCAGCGGCTGGGCGGCAGGAATCAACAACAACATCAGCGCCAGCGCATGGACCGCGATGGCAGTGCTCCACCCGAGCACGCGGGACGCTTCGATGTGCAGCGGGACAACCGGGGACGGGGTACGGACCATGCTCCACTCTCCTTGCCAGATGTGCGGAAACATCAACGTGCCTGCGCGGCGGATGGGGTCGGGCGGGGCCGCGCACTGACAGCAATACCCGAGCCCGGCACGGGCCGGAAGTCAGGGGCAGGCTGGGGAGTTGGCTGGCAGTCAGAATCGGACCGCGCACAGCATGACGGCGCCCCGCGGGCGCCGTCATGGAAAACGGGTGGCCGTGTGGATCAGCGGCCCAGATCGAACACCACGTCCAGGTTGACCGACACGGTGGATTCGCCCGGCGAAACCGGCGTCGACACATCGGCCGCCATCGGCGCGGCCTGGGCACGCATCATCACCGGACGGAAGTTGCCGCCACCGCTCTCGGAGATGCTCACGATCCGGCGCACGCGCAGGCCCAACGATTTGGCGTACGTCTCGGCGCGGGCCTGGGCCTTCTTCAGCGCGGCGAGGCGGGCCTCGTCATAGACCGGTTCGGGCTGGTCGATCTCGAACTGCGGGCCGTTGATCTGGTTGGCGCCCTGGGCGGCCAGCGCGTCGAGCACCTTGCCCAGCTTGGCGATGTCGCGCACCTTCAGGCTGACCGTGTTGCTGGCCTGGTAGCCGGTGATCTTCGGCGCTTCGTTGTCGGCGTAACGGTACTGCGGGCTCAGGTTGACACCGCTGGTCTGCACATCACGTTCGGCGATGCCGGCCGCCTTGATCGCGGCCAGTACCTTGGTCATCTGCTCGGCGTTCTGGCGCATGGCGGTGTTGCCATCCACGGCCTGGGTCACCACACCGGCCGAGAGCGTGGCCACGTCCGGCACGCGCCTGGCCTCGGCGTTGGCCGAGATGTTGAGCAGGGTGCCGTCGGCCGGCACGGCGATGGTGGGCTGGGACTGGGCGTGGGCGGTCATCGAAGCTCCCAGGGCAAGGGACAGGGCGAGCAGCAACGGGGACAGGGACGGGCGGCGCATGTACATCTCCTTGTGAAGACGTTGAGGTTGGTGTCGGGGCGATGAACGCGTCGTGAGGTTTGATGGGGTCGATCACGATTCGAGCGTGTTGCTCGCGATTCAGACAGTAGGCTCAGGTTATGCTTCCTCGATGCTTTATCTCGCCTCTCGATCCCCCCGACGAAACGAACTGCTTGCGCGCCTGGACCGACCGTTCCAGGCGCTCGACCTTCACGTGCCCGAAGTCCGTGCCGCCGACGAGTCGGCCGCCGACTACGTGCAGCGCGTCGCCGCCGACAAGGCGCGCGCCGGGCTGGCCCTGGTCGCGCACGATCCGGACGCGGTGGTGCTGGGCTCGGACACCGAGGTCGTGCTGGACGGGCGCGTGTTCGGCAAGCCGGCCGATGCCGCCGACGCCTGCGCGATGCTGCGCACCCTGGCCGGGCGCACCCACCAGGTGATGACCGCGGTGGCGCTGGTCGCCGCGGGCCGGGAGCAGGGCGTGCTGGTGGTCTCGGAGGTGACGTTCGCGGCAATCGATGAGGAGCGGATCGCGGCCTACGTGGCCAGCGGCGAGCCGATGGACAAGGCCGGCGCGTATGCGATCCAGGGCGGCGCCGAACGATACATCCGCCATCTGGCGGGAAGCTATTCGGGTGTGATGGGTTTGCCCCTGCAACAGACCGAGCAGTTGCTGCAGACGTTTGAACTGAAGGGAGTCGCCCATGTCTGAAGAAATCCTGGTCAATGTCACCCCGCGGGAAACCCGCGTCGCCGTCATCGAAAACGGCATGCTGCAGGAACTGCATATCGAACGCGGCTGGCGCCGTGGCGTGGTCGGCAACATCTACAAGGGCAAGGTGCAGCGGGTGATGCCGGGCATGCAGGCCGCCTTCGTCGAAGTCGGGCTGGAGCGCGCGGCGTTCCTGCACGCCAACGATGTGATCCGGCCGGCCCCGGTGGCCAGCCCAGATACCGAAGGCACGACCCTGCCGCCGCCGTCCTCGGTGCCGATCGTGGAGCTGCTGCGCGACGGCCAGGACATCGTGGTGCAGGTGGTCAAGGACCCGATCGGGACCAAGGGCGCCCGCCTGACCACCCAGATCAGCATTCCCTCGCGCTACATGGTGCTGCTGCCGCAGTCCAAGGTGGTCGGCGTGTCGGCCCGGATCGAGGACGAGACCGAACGCGCGCGCCTGAAGACGCTGGTGACCGAGCTGTCGGCCCAGCACGGCGGCTATGGCTACATCGTGCGCACCAATGCCGAGGGCCAGCCGGCCGAGGCGATCGCCGAGGACGTGGCCTATCTGTCGCGCGTCTGGAACGTGGTGGAGCGCCGTGGCCGCGATGCCGCCCCGCTCAGCGTGATCTATGAAGACCTGAGCCTGCCGCTGCGTTCGGTGCGCGACCTGATCCGCAAGGACGTGGACAAGGTCAAGGTCGACTCCAAGGAGACCTTCAACCAGCTGCAGGCGTTCGTGGCCAAGTACATGCCGGTGCTGGCCGAGAAGATCGAGCTGTACAGCGGCGATCGCCCGATCTTCGACATGTTCGGGGTCGAGGACGAGATCGGCCGCGCGCTGGACAAGCAGGTGCCGCTGAAGTCCGGTGGCTATCTGGTCATCGACCAGACCGAGGCGATGACCACGATCGATGTGAACACGGGTTCCTTCCTGGGCCAGCGCAACCTCGAAGAGACGGTGTTCCGCACCAATCTGGAGGCCGCGCAGGCGGTCGCGCGCCAGCTGCGGCTGCGCAACCTGGGCGGCATCATCATCATCGACTTCATCGACATGGACGATGCCGAGCATCGCCGCCAGGTGCTGCGCACGCTGGAGAAGGCGCTGGCCCGCGACCATGCCAAGACCACCGTGTACGACTTCTCGCCGCTCGGCCTGGTCGAGATGACCCGCAAGCGCACCGTGGAAAGCCTGGAGCGCCAGCTGTCCGAGCCGTGCCCGGAGTGCAGCGGGCGTGGCTCGATCAAGACCGCCGAAACGGTGACCTACGAAATCTTCCGCGAGATCACCCGGGCGGTGCGCCAGTTCGATGCGGCGCGCCTGCTGGTGATCGCCTCCTCCAAGGTCGTGGCGCGCATCACCGACGAGGAATCCTCGGCGGTGGCCGAACTGGAGGAGTTCCTGGGCAAGAGCATCCGCTTCCAGGCGGACGAGCAGTACCTGCAGGAGCAGTTCGATGTCGTGCTGCTCTGATCGCGGCCGGTCCGGCATTCCCACGTTCCGATGAGCACACCGCTCCGCCTGCGCCTGCGCCGGATCCGCCGCCATGCGGTGTATGCGGTGGCGATCCTGCTCGTGGGTGTGGCCCTGCTGGTCGGCACCGCCAGCCAGCTGCTGCCCCTGGCCGAGCGTCACCCGGACAGGGTGGCCGCGTGGTTGAGCGCGCGCGCGGGGCAGCCGGTGCGGTTCGACGCGCTGGATACCGCCTGGACCCGGCGCGGTCCGCTGCTGCAGCTCAAGGGGCTGCGCATCGGTGAAGGCCAGGGCCTGCGCATCGGCGAGGCGGAAGTACTGGTGTCCATGTATGCCGGGCTGCTGCCGGGGCACTCGCTGACCGAGCTGCGCCTGCGCGGCCTTGCACTGGTACTGCAGCGTGCCGACGACGGCCGCTGGTCGGTACAGGGCCTGCCGCAGTCCACCGCGGGCGACCCGCTGGACACCCTGCGCCGGCTGGGCGAGCTGCAGGTGATCGGGGGCCGGCTGCGGGTGGATGCGCCCTCGCTGGGCGTCAACGCGACGCTGCCGCGGATCGACCTGCGCCTGCGCGTCAACGGCCAGCGCCTGCGCGTCGGCGCGCGTGCCTGGGCCGACCCGGCCGCGCAGCCGCTGACGGCGGTGCTGGACTTCGACCGCAAGCGCGGAGACGGGCAGGCGTGGCTCTCGGCCGACCCGGCCGATTTCCGTGCGTGGTCCTCGCTGCTGCAGTTCGGTGGCATCGGACTGCAACAGGGCACCGGCGAGTTCAATGCGTGGGTGGACCTGCGCGATCACCGGGTGGTGATGGTCACCACCGACGCGGACCTGCAGAACGTACAGGTGCGTGGCGTGAAGCTGGCGGACGGCACGCATCCGCAGCTCGCGCTGCAGACGCTGGAGCTGCGCGCACGCTGGCGCTGGGTGAAGGGCGGCTGGCGCGCGGATGCACCGCGCCTGCGGATCGGCCTGGAGGGCAGCACCCAGCAGTTGGATGGCCTGCTGCTGGCCGGCGGCCAGCACTTCGCGCTGTCCGGCGACAACATCGATGCCACCGCGTTGCTGCGCGGGCTGGCACTGACCGACCGGATCGACCCGGGCCTGCGCGAGTGGCTGCATGAGGCCGCACCGCGGGTGCGCATGACCCGCGTGCGGATGGCGGGCGAGCAGGGCGGCGCGCTGTCGATCGAGGGCGACCTGGAGGACATCCGCTTCGCCGCGGTCGGCCATTCGCCCGGACTCAGCGGCGTGGGCGGACGCTTCAACGGCGATGCCGACGGCTTCACGCTGGATCTGCAGCCGCAGCGGGTGATGCACTTCGATTGGCCGAGCGGGTTCGGCGAGCGCCACGACGTGCGCCTGGGCGGCCAGCTGGTCGGCTGGCGTGACGAGGCCGGCGGCTGGCGGATCGGCACGGCGGCGCTGCGCGTGCAGGGCACCGACTACGCCGCCGACGTGCGCGGCGGCATCTGGTTCCAGAACAACGGCACCCGCCCGTGGCTGGAACTGGCGGCCAAGATCGACGATGTGCCGATGACCGCCGCCAAGCGCTTCTGGATCCATTCCAAGATGAGCAAGGCCGCCACCGACTGGCTGGATGCCGCGCTGGTCTCCGGCCAGGTCCGCGGCGGCGTGGGCCTGGTGACCGGCGATCTGGAAGACTGGCCGTTCGACAAGAACAATGGCCGCTTTGAAGCGACCGGGCACATCGACGCCGGCAGCATCCGTTTCCAGCACGACTGGCCGACGATGGACAAGGTGGACGCGGACATCGCCTTCATCGGTCCGGGCTTCGAGCTGCATGGCAAAGGCGACCTCGCCGGCGTGGCGGTGGACCATTTCGACGCCGGCATTCCGGATTTCGGCGTGACCGCGCTGTACGTCAAGGCGACCAGCCGCAGCGATGCCGGTGCACTGCTGGCCATGCTCAGGAAAAGCCCGCTGCAGGCGACCTACGGCGAGACGCTGGACAACCTCACCGCCAAGGGGCCGGCAGCGGTCACCTTCGACCTGCTGCAGCCGCTGCACCACGACGAAGGCGGCGGCCACCTGCAGGGCACGGTCGATCTGGATGGCGCGACCCTCGCCGAGAAACGCTTCGATCTTCTGTTCGAGAACATGCGCGGCACGGCCCGCTACGGCCATGGTGGCTTCGATGCGGAGCACCTGGCCGTGCGCCACCAGGGCCAGGACGGGCTGCTCAGCCTGCGCGCCGGCGAATTCGTGCGCGACCCGCAGCAGGCCTTTGAATCCGAACTCACCGCTTCGCTGGAGGCCGGTGCGCTGCTCGACCGCGCGCCGGAACTGAACTGGCTCAAGCCCTACATCCAGGGCACCTCGCGCTGGACCATCGGGGTGACCCTGCCCAAGGTCGCCGCCGGCAGCAAGGTCGAGCCGCCGACCGTGCTCAAGCTGCATTCGGATCTGGTCGGCACCACGCTGGAACTGCCTGCGCCGCTGGACAAGCCCGCTGCCACGCCGCTGGCGACGGACGTCACCGCGCAGCTGCCGATGGGCAGCGGCCGGGTCGATGTGGCGTTCGGCCAGCGCCTGGCCCTGGCTGCGCGTACGCGTGACAACCAGACCGGCGTGCAGGTCACCCTGGGCAGCGACCACGTGGATCGCGATCCGCCGGCCAGCGGGCTGGTGGTGAACGGTCGCAGCGGCTCGCTGGATGCGCTGGAGTGGATCGGCCTGGCGCGCTCGCCGGACGGCGACGATGACAAGGACCCGATGCCGCTGCGGCATGTGGATGTGCAGGTGGGCCAGCTGCTGCTCGCCGGCGGTGTCTTCCCGCAGACCCGGCTGCAGCTGCGCCCGACCGGCAACAGCGTGGACGTGCGCATGGATGGCCCGTCGCTGGCCGGCACCCTGAGCGTCCCCAATGCCGAGGGCGGCACCATCGTCGGCAAGCTCAGCCGCGTGCACTGGCAGTCGCTGCCCACGCCGGCGAAGGCGCCGAGCGACGGCGCGCCGATCCTGCTGCCGCCGGACGTGACCCTGCCGGCGCGGGTCCAGGCCAGTGCCAACGACACCAACCCGGCCAAGGTGCCGCCGCTGTCGCTGGATATCGACGACCTGCAGTTCGGCAAGGCCAGGCTGGGCCAGGCGGTGCTGCGCACCCGGCCGATGGCCAATGGCCTGAGCGTGGACCAGCTGCAGTTCCGCGCGCCCAAGCAGGAGATCGACGTCAGCGGCCGCTGGATGGGCATGGGCGAGACCGCGCGCAGCCAGTTCAACGTGCAGGTCAACAGCGAGGACCTGGGCGGGCTGATGCAGAATCTGGATTACGGCGGCCAGCTGCGTGGCGGCCAGGGCCAGCTGACCATGACCGCCGGCTGGCAGGGCGGCCCGTCCGACTTCCAGCTCGGCGCGCTGCAGGGCCAGCTCGACGTGCAGGCCCGCAACGGCCAGCTGCTGGAACTGGAACCCGGTGCCGGGCGCGTGCTCGGCCTGCTCAGCGTGACCCAGCTGCCGCGCCGGTTGATGTTCGATTTCCGCGATTTCTTCTCCAAGGGCTTCGCCTTCAACCAGGTCGAGGGCCGCGTCGCGTTCCGCGACGGCATGGCCACCACCGACAAGGTGCTGATCGAAGGCCCGGCGGCCAACATCACCATCCGTGGCCAGACCGACCTGCGCCAGCAGCGTTTCGACCAGACCATCGACGTCAACCCGCGCGCGGGCAACCTGCTCACCGTGGTCGGTGCGGTCGCCGGCGGCCCGGTCGGCGCGGCGGTCGGCGCGGCGGCCAATGCGGTACTGTCCAAGCCGCTGGGCGAGATCGGCGCCAAAACCTACCGCGTGACCGGCCCTTGGGCCGAACCCAAGGTCGACGTGATCGACCGCGACGCAGCGCCCAAACCGGCCCCGGCCGCGCCCCCGGCGCGCTGACCCCTTTCCCGCGCCCGGGTTGCGATCGCGCCCGGCGCCCACAGATCAAAGAGCATGAACAACAACGCACTTTCGCTGGCCACCGACCGTCTGCTGCTGCCCGCCGGGCTGGATGCGAACGGTCTTGAACGCACGTTCGGCACCCTGCTGGGGCCGGGCATCGACTTCGGGGACCTGTATTTCCAGCACGCACGCCGCGAGAGCTGGAGCGTGGAGGACGGCATCGTGAAGGACGGTGCGCATTCGATCGAGCAGGGCGTGGGCGTACGCGCCATCGCCGGTGAGAAGACCGGCTTCGCCTACTCCGACGACATCCACAGTGACGCGCTGCTGGCCGCGGCGAACTCGGCCCGCGCCATCTCCCGCGAGGGCGGGGCGCAGTCGGCCCGCTCGCTGGTGCGTGGCAATGGCCGCGCGCTGTACCCGGCGCTGGACCCCATCGACGGTATGGGCAACGAGGCCAAGGTCGAGATGCTCAAGCGCCTGGACCGCTACCTGCGCGCCGCCGACCCGCGCGTGCAGCAGGTGATGGTCAGCCTCTCCGGTGGCGTGGACACGGTGCTGATCGCGCGCAGCGATGGCGTGCTCGCGGCTGACGTCCGCCCGCTGGTGCGGTTGAACGTACAGGTCATCGTCGAGCAGCACGGCCGTCGCGAGTCCGGCTACTCCGGTGGCGGTGGTCGTTACAGCTATGAAGAACTGTTCGCCGACGGGCGCCCGGAGGGCTTCGCGCGCGAGGCCCTGCGCCAGGCGCTGGTGAACCTGGAGGCGATCCCGGCCCCGGCCGGGGTGATGACCGTGGTGCTCGGCCCGGGCTGGCCCGGCGTGCTGCTGCACGAAGCGGTCGGCCACGGCCTGGAAGGCGACTTCAACCGCAAGGGCACCAGCGTCTACGCCGGCCGGATCGGCGAGCGCGTGGCCGCACCGGGCGTGACCATCGTCGACGACGGCACCCTGGACGGTCGTCGCGGCTCCTTGAACATCGACGACGAGGGCCACCCGACCCAGTGCACCACGCTGATCGAGGACGGCATCCTGGTCGGCTACATGCAGGATTCGCTCAATGCGCGCCTGATGGGCGTGGCCCCGACCGGCAACGGCCGTCGCGAGTCGTTCGCGCACATGACCATGCCGCGCATGACCAACACCTACATGCGCGCCGGCCAGCACGATCCCGAAGAAATGATCCGCTCGGTCAAGCGTGGCCTGTACGCGGTCAACTTCGGTGGTGGCCAGGTCGACATCACCAGCGGCAAGTACGTGTTCTCGGCCACCGAGGCCTACCTGATCGAGGATGGCAGGATCACTGCGCCGGTGAAGGGCGCCACCCTGATCGGCAACGGCCCGGAGACCATGCAGAAGGTCCGCATGATCGGCAACGACCTGGCCCTGGACGAGGGCGTGGGCATCTGCGGCAAGGATGGCCAGAGCGTACCGGTCGGCGTTGGCCAGCCGTCCCTGCTGATCGATGGCATCACCGTGGGCGGCACCCAGGCCTGAGCCGGATGCGTACGCCCGTGCTGCCCGATCACGCGGCCGCCAGCAGGGTGCTGGCGCCACCGCGTGAGCGCCGGGACTCAGTCCTCGGCGTTCTCGTCGCTGTCGCTGTCCGTGTCGGCCACGTCGTCCAGCGCATCCCCGGACGCAGTGTTCACGCCCTCCAGGCCGAGCGCGGCGGGCAGCAGCAGCGTACGCAGCACCTGGAAGATCTCGCGGTACGCGCGCGGCGGCTTGTTCTTGGCCTTTTCGGCCTGGGCGTTGCGCACCAGCGTGCGCAGCTCCTGGCGGTCCGCATGCGGGTACTCGTCCAGCAGGGCGCTCAGCGCCTTGTCGCCGTCCTTGAGCAGGCGCTCGCGCCAGTCTTCGACGCGGTGCATGGTCGCCACTTCGCGGCGCGAGGTCTCGCTGTTGGCGTCCAGCGCGGCGCGGATCGCATCCAGCACGGCGTCGTCTTCGCGGCGCATGTGCTTGGCCAGGAACGCCAGCTGGCGCTTGTGGGCGATATGCGCGGTGATGCGCTTGGCCTCGGCGATGTGCGGCAGCAGATCTTCGGGCACCGGCAGGCGCGCCAGCTGGGCCGGGGTCAGCGAGACCAGCTTCTCGCCCAGGGCCAGCACGTCCAGCGCAGCCCGGCGGTTCTGGCTGCGGCTGATATCAAGGAATTCACCGGTTTCTTCGTCGCGTCCGCGCATCGTCTTATTTCCACATCCGTAAACTGTGCCGGCGTCGCGCCGGGCACTCACCTGTACAGGATAAAGCATTGAACGTGATCTCCCCTGAAGTCTCCCCGGCCGACGACAGCCTGCAGCGTCTGGAGCAGCTGGCCGACATTTCCCAGCGCCTGCTGGAGCGGGCCAAGGCCCTGGGCGCTACCCAGGCCGAGGTCAGCTGCAGCGACGAGCGCGGGCTGGATGTGAACGTGCGCCTGGGCGAGGTCGAAACGGTCGAATCCACCCGCGACCGCGGCATCGCCGTGACCGTCTACTTCGGCCAGCGCAAGGGCAGTGCCAGCACCGCCGACCTGCGCGACAGCAGCTTGGAGTCGACCGTGGCCCAGGCCTGCGCCATTGCCCGCCACACCGAGGACGACGACGCGGCCGGCCTGGCCGAGGCGGCGCTGATGGCCCGCGACTTCCCCGACCTGGACGGCTGGCATCCCTGGGAGCTCAGCGCCGATGCAGCGCTGGACCTGGCGCTGGCCTGCGAAGCCGCGGGTCGTGAGGCCGATGCCCGGATCAGCAATTCCGACGGCGCCTCGGCGGCGACCGCGCAGAGCCTGTCGGTGTATGCGAACTCACACGGTTTCATCGGCCGCGAGCGCAGCAGCCATCACTCGATCGGCTGCGCGCTGATAGCCGGCCAGGGCGATGGCATGCAGCGTGATGGCTGGTACAGCAGCGCACTGGCCCGCGAGGATCTGGACGATGCCGCCTCGATCGGCCGCCGGGCCGCCGAGCGCACCGTCGCCCGGCTTGACCCGCGCTCGATGACCACCGCGCAGATGCCGGTGCTGTATTCGCCGGAGGTGGCCCGTTCGCTGATCGGCCATCTGCTCGGCGCGGTCTCCGGTGGCGCGCTGTACCGCCGCGCCAGCTTCCTGCTCGACAGCGTCGGCACCCGCCTGTTCCCGGACTGGTTCGGCATCGAGGAGCTGCCGCTGCTGCGCCGTGGGCTGCGCTCGGCCGCCTTCGATGGCGATGGCGTGGCCACGCGCAATTCGGCGCTGATCCGCGACGGCATCCTGGAGCGCTACATCCTGGGCAGCTATTCGGCGCGCAAGCTCGGCCTGCCGACCACGGCCAACGCCGGCGGCGTGCACAACCTCAAGGTCCGCGCCAACGCCGGTGACCTGGTCTCGATCGCCCGCCAGATGGGCAACGGCCTGCTGGTCACCGAGCTGATGGGGCAGGGCGTCAACAGCGTGACCGGTGACTACTCCCGAGGGGCCGGCGGCTTCCGCGTGGAGAACGGCGAGATCACTTACCCGGTGGACGGCATCACCATCGCCGGCAACCTCAAGGACATGTTCGCCAGCATCGAGGCGGTGGGCACGGACATCGACACGCGCTCGCACGTGCATACCGGCTCCATCCTTGTAGGACGAATGACCGTTGCCGGTAACGATTGACGTATTCTATGGAGGCTGCCCTGGCAGGCGGGGAGCCTGCCGCGTGCACTACCCATTACCTCGAACAAGGAGTTTCACGTGAGCGAATTCGATACCGTCACCCCGCCGCCCGTGGGCGCACCGGCCCCGGCCGACCAGCGCACCATGGCCCTGGTGGCGCACCTGCTGGGCATCTTCACCTGGTTCATCGGCCCGCTGATCATCTGGATGATCAACAAGGACGACAGCAGCAAGGGCTTCGTCATCGACCAGGCCAAGGAAGCGCTGAACTTCCAGATCACCATCACCATCGCGATGCTGATCTGCATCGTGCTGATGATCGTCATCATCGGCGGCCTGCTGGCCCCGCTGGTCGGCCTGCTGAACCTGGTGTTCTGCATCATCGCCGCGGTGAAGGCCAACAACGGTGAGTACTACCGCTATCCGTTCACCCTGCGCCTGATCAAGTAATCGATCCGCAGCGCTGGAACGAAAAACGCCCGGGGTTCCCGGGCGTTTTTTTGTGTCCTGGCGTCGTAGAGCCACGCCACGCGGGGCTGCCCTCACGATCGGTCAATGATCCCGCTCGACCGCCAGTTTCGCCAGCGCACGCAGTGCATCGGCCGCCTCACCATACCCGGCCAGGCCATCGAACATCTGCTCGCTCAGCGTGCGCAGATGCGCCTTGGCACCGTCCATGCCCAGCAGCGCCGGGAAGGTCGACTTGGCCTGCGCCTCGTCCTTGCCGGCGGTCTTGCCGAGCTGTTCGGAACTGGCCTCGACATCGAGGATGTCGTCACGCACCTGGAAGGCCAGGCCCAGCGACGCGGCCACGGTATCCAGCGTCGCCAGATCGGCCTCCGCTGCCTCGCCACACAGCGCACCCATGCGTACCGCCGCGCGGATCAGCGCACCGGTCTTGAGCGCATGCATGCGTTCCAGATCCTGCAGCGGCTGCTGATGGCCGGTGGCATCGATATCCAGCGCCTGGCCGCCGCACATGCCGGCCGCGCCGGAGGCGTGCGCCAGGGTCTGCAGGCAGGCCACGCGCAGCGCGGCCGGCTGCGCCGCATCGGCGATCAGGCCGAACGCACGGGTCTGCAATGCATCGCCGGCGAGGATGGCGGTGGCTTCATCGAAGGCGATGTGCGTGGTCGGTCGGCCGCGACGCAATGCGTCGTCGTCCATCGCCGGCAGATCGTCGTGCACCAGCGAATACGCGTGGATCAGTTCCACCGCCATCGCGGGGGCATCCAGCCTGCTTTCATCCGCACCGAAGATCCGGCCGCTCGCATACACCAGCAGCGGCCGCATGCGCTTGCCGCCACCAAGCACCGCATAGCGCATCGCCTGGTGCAGGCCACGCGGGGCATCGGTCGGGGAGGGCAGGCTGGCGTCTAGATGATGTTCGATCCGGTCGCGCCAACGCGCGAACGTGGCCTCAACCGTCATGGCCGGGCGGGTCGAACGGAACGGCGGTGTCGGGCTGGGCCGGATCGCTGAGCAGGCGCACGCGCAGTTCGGCCTGTTCCAGCGCCTGCTGGCACTGGCGGTACAGACCGACACCACGTTCGTAGGCGCTGAGCGATTGTTCCAGGCTCATTTCGCCGGTTTCCATCTTCTCCACCAGCTGCTCCAGTTCTTCCAGCGATTGCTCGAAGTGGGCGACCGGGGAGGTTTCATTGGGGGACTTCTTTGCCATGCGCCAAGTGTGGGCCGCCGGCCCGGCGGGGTCAATTCACGCCGCGCCCGGCGTCCATTGCAACTGCGCATGATGGGCCTGCAGCCACGGCTGCAGGGCGGCCCCGATCACGCGGTCGCCGGCGGCCAGCAGCGTGTCTTCATCGAACAGCAGGGGCAACTGGCGGCGCTGCCACGGCGGCAGGCCCTGCTGCTGCAGGAGGTCTTTGAGGGCGTGCGAATGCGCGCGCCCGGGCAGCTGGATGCGCTCGCCGCCGCGCCGCGCCCGGATCTGCACCGGCGTATCGAAACCATCGACCGCACCGACCAGGCGAAGCTCGCCGCCATCGGGCAGGGCCAGCGGCGCGCGCCCATCCCAGTGCACGCTCCAGTCGGCGGGCAGCGCCAGGCTGGCCGAGAGCAGGTGCAGTTGCCCGCGCCAGCGACGGATGCGCGCCCCCTGCCAGGCGAACTGCGCATCGGCATGGTGCGCGGCCGGCAGCAGCTCGCGTTCGACCGCCTCGACGCCCGCGGCCGGCAGCGGTGGCAGGCCGCTGCCACGCACCCAGTGCCGCAGCAGGCGCGCGCGCCGTTCGACCGGCTGCCGCATCAAGCGCGCGCAGTCGATCACGCCGGGGCCCACGCTGCAGCGTTCCAGCGCCTCGCGGTCGGCGCTGTCGAGCAGATGCTGGGATTGCGCGCACAACGCCGCGCTGCGCGCGAAGGCCGCGTCCGCCTGCGGCCAGCGCTGGCGCAGCTGGGGCAGCACGTGCAGGCGCAGGAAATTGCGGTCGGCGTCATCGCTGGCATTGCTCGGATCTTCGATCCAGTCCAGCCCTTCGGCCTGCGCATGCGCGCGCAGGCTGCCGCGCGGAACCTCCAGCAACGGCCGCCACACGGTGCCGGCGCCGAACGCGCTGGTCACCTGCATGGCGGCCAATCCGTCCACGCCGGAGCCGCGCAGCGCCCGCAGCAGGAAGGTCTCGGCCTGGTCATCGCGATGATGGGCCAGCGCCAGGTGTTCGCCGGGCAGCAGCTGCGACGCGAAGGCCTCGCGCCGCGCATGCCGTGCGGCGGCTTCCAGCCCCTGTCCCCGGTTGCGTGGTACCTGCACGCGGATCACCCGCAGCGGGATGTTCCAGCGGGCGCAGACCTGCGTGCAGTGCACGGTCCAGGCATCGGCCTGCGCCTGCAGGCCGTGATGGATATGTACGGCGCGCAGGCCAGCCGTGCGTTGCGCCGGCGAGGTGGCCAGCCAATGCAGCAGGACGGTGGAATCCAGTCCGCCGCTGAAGCCCACCAGGACCGGATGGACGACAGAGGGCGGTGACGGAAGCAGGGAAGTCATGGGGAGAGCAGCCTCAGGCAGACCGGCAGTATCGGCGCTGCGTGATGGCGATGCCACGCGGAGCCTTCATGGCGTCTGTGCGTCCATTGCCGGGCGGCCCTGGCGGTCGATGCGATACCAGGTGCCGCCGACCATGGCGATATGGCCGTGATCATCCGGCGTCCCCTTCCGGCAGCCCTCGCAGACGCGGGCCACGCCGTCTTCGAAGGCCCAGCCGAAATCGAACGTGGCCGGGAAGGCCTGACGCAGCTCGGTATCGAAGTAGCCGATGCGCGCGCCGACGCGGCCGCGCACCAACCCTTCCACCACATGGTCGGGGCCGTTGTCGAAGGTGATCACCGGCAGCTGCCGGCCATCGGCGCGGACATAATGGAATCCGCCGCCGGCATGGACCGCCGCCAACCCGTCCTGATCGTAGGACAGCGAGGCCAACGCCCTGGGCGCGAGCGCAAGACGGCCATCGGCCCACTGGCACCCGGCCAAGGGTTGCAGGCCGTCTTCCTCGGTGAACGCGGTGCATCCGGTGTCGGCGCCCCAGGCGATGCCGGAGGCGACCAGGCCGGCCACCAGCAGCAGGGGCCGCACATGGCGGCCCCTGTTCGTTGCGTTGCGGAGAGGCAGACGCATTACTTCGTATCGCCTGCCTGGCGCTCGAACGCGGTCGGCTTGGGCAGCTCGACCGGCACGCCCTTGGCGTCGCAGGTGCCGGCCTCGCACAGGCGCTGGCGCAGGCGCGGGGTGGCCTGCACGATCATGTGGTAGATCGCGTTCTGCTCCATCGTGCCGCGCACCGCCTTGCTGCCCGGGCCGCGTGCCCAGATGCCCACGTCTTCGCCGCCATGGGATTCGCTCTTGGCCGGCACCAGCGCTTCCTGCATGTAATCGGGATGCTCGGTATCCACTGCGGTGAGGTCAGGCCGGCCGGTGGTCGGATCGAAGCTGCTCGGGTTGTGCGGATATCGCTTCGGCCCGACCGGCTGCTGGTTGGTGGCACCGGTGTAGCCCGGGCCGTTGGCGTAGGTCAGCGTCGTGTAGGGCAGGCCCAGGCCATCGCGGGCCAGCTCCAGCTTGCCGGCGCCGTCTTCGCCCCCCTTGTCCTTCACCTTGCCGAGGATCGGATTGCCACGCGCCGGATAGCCGACGAAGTTCAGCGTGTGCGAGTGGTCGGCGGTGACGATGATCAGGGTGTCCTGGTCCGAGGTCGCCTCGACCGCGGCACGCACCGCATCGGACAGCGCCACCGTGTCGGTCAGGGCGCGGTAGGCATTGCCGCTGTGATTGGCGTGGTCGATGCGCGCGCCTTCCACCATCAGTACATAGCCTTCCTGGTGACGGGACAGATTCGCGATCGCCGCCTTGGTCAGCTCGGCCAGGCTGGGCTCACCGGCCGGATCCTCCTTGCGCTCGGCCTCGTACCGCATGTGGTCCGGCTCGAACAGGCCGAGGATCGCCGGTGCATTCGCGGCGGCCTGCAGCTGCGTGGCGTTCCAGACATACGCACCCTGCGGGTGGGCCTGCTGCCACTCGGTCACCAGGCTGCGCCCGTCCAGCCGCTGGCCAACTTTGTCGTCGTATTCCGGATCGCGTTCTTCCACGGTGGTGAACTCGCCGCGGCCACCGCCGAGTGCGACCAGCGGACCGCGCCCGAAGCGCGAGGTCGACAACAGCTGCTGCGCGATGTCGCGGCAGCCGGCGGCCTTGGCCTCCTCTGGCACGTCGGTATCGTTTTCCCAGTTGCGCTCCGGGGAGTGCGCATAGGTCGCCGCCGGGGTGGCATGGGTCAGGCGCGCGGTGGAGACCACGCCGGTCGCCATGCCGGCGCTGTCGGCCAGCTGCAGCCAGGTCAGCAGCCCCTTGTCCAGGCTGTCGGCGCAGTCATTGCGGGTGCCTGCGCTCACGCCAATGGCGCCCATGTGGGTCTTCACGCCGGTGGTGATCGCCGTCATCGTGCCCGCCGAATCCGGCGTCTGCGAATCGGTGTTGTAGGTCTTGCTGAACGCCGTGGCCGGGAAGCGCTCCCAGGACAGCAGGTTTTCCTCGCCCGGGTGGCCGTTGCGCTGGCCTTCGAAGATGCGCGCCGCCGCCACCGTGGTCAGGCTCATGCCATCTCCCAGGAACAGGATGACGTTCCTGGCCTTGCCGTCCATCGCACCGGTACTGGCCGCACGCGCCGCGCCGCTGCGGTACCACCACTGCGGGGTCTCCCCGGCGGGGTGGGCAATGGCCGGCACATCGACCTGGACCGCGCCGGCAGCGGCGCTGGAGGAGGGAGCGGTACTGGCGCAGGCGCCGAGCAGCAGGGTGGTGACGGCGGCCACCAGGGGCGTGAAACGGGACATGGACAGGAAAATCTCTCATGTGAAACGGGCGTTCATTATGCAGAACGCCGCAAGGCACGCCGATGACACGCTGATTTTCCGTGCACGCCTCGTTCCAGGGCTCCGCTTGGGCTAAGGTGCCTAGCTGTCAAATTACCTCTGGAACGCGCATGAAGCTGGTCTCTGCCTGGTTGCGGATCCCCTTCTGGCAACGGGTCCTCGGCGGCTTCGTCCTCGGCGCACTGGCCGGCTGGCTGCTCGGGCCGGCCGCTGAAACCTGGTTCGGGCCCCTGGGCGACCTCTACGTCACCCTGATCAAGATGATCGCGGTGCCGCTGGTGTTCTTCGCCGTGATCAACGCCATCTCCTCGCTGCACGGGCAGAAGTCCGTGGCGGCGCTGGGCGGGCGCACCTTCCTGTGGTTCATCATCACCGCCGCGCTGGCGGTCTGCGTAGGCCTGGCCGTCGGCACCGTCATGCAGCCCGGCAGCGGCGCGCTCAGCCTGAGCATGGACCACAGCTACACCCCGCGCGAAGTGCCCAGTGTGATCAAGGTGCTGATGGATGTGGTGCCCTCCAACGTGTTCTACGCGTTGACCGGCATCGGCACCCGTATCAACGCCGCCGGTGAAACCGTCCTCGCCGCCGGCCGTGGCTCGATCCTGCCGGTGATCTTCTTCGCCGGCCTGCTCGGCTTTGCCATGGTCAAGCTGGGCGACAAGGTCAGCGAAGCCCGCAAGCTGACCGGGCAGATGAGCGAGATCATGATCCAGGTGACCCGCTTCGTGCTGGAGATCACCCCGCTGGGCACCTTCGGCCTGATCGCCGGCCTGGTTGGCAGCTACGGCTTCGAGAAACTGCTGCCGCTCGGCAACTTCGTCCTCGCCCTGTACATCGCCTGCGCCGTGCACATCGTGGTGGTCTACGGCAGCCTGCTGCTCATGCACGGCCTGAATCCGCTGAAGTTCTTCCGCGGCGCCGCACCGGGCATGCAGGTCGCCTTCGTCAGCTCTTCCAGCTTCGCCGCCATGCCCGCCGCGATGCGCTCGATCACCCACAACCTCGGCGTCAACAAGGACTACGCCTCCTTCGCCGTTCCCCTGGGTGCCAGCATCAAGATGGACGGCTGCGGCGCGATCTATCCCGCCCTGTGCGCGGTCTTCATCGCCCAGTACACCGGCGTCCCGCTCACTCCCGAGCAGTACATCGTCGTACTGATCGCCTCGGTGCTGGGCAGCTTCGGCACCGCCGGCGTCCCCGGCACCGCGGTGGTCATGGCGACCGTCGTCCTCAGCGCCGCCAATCTCCCGCTGGAAACCATCGGCTACCTCTACGCCATCGACCGCATCCTCGACATGATGCGCACGATGACCAACGTCACCGGCCAGATGCTGGTCCCGGTCATCGTCGCCAAGGAAACCGGCCTGCTCGACCGCGCGGTCTACGACAACCCCTCGACCAACCTCGGCGTGGATGAAGGCGAAGAACGAACGTACTGACAGCAAGCACCAACGCAGCACCCAAAGACCGGCGAGAGCCGGTCTTTTTTTTCCGCTTGGGGTCGCCGCGGGCGTTACGCCCCGAAGCGACCGGCAGGCCCCTCGGCAAATGCTCGTACGCGGTGGTAGCCGTACTGCAAACCTGTGCTTGCTGAGGGGGGCGCCAGTGGCTGGATACGATGGGCCTCGCTGCGCTTGTGGGCGAAATCAAGGAGGAGGGGACGGCCGCAGGCCGGCGCCGGGGGACATTCGCCGACAAGCGCAGCGAGGCCCAGCGCTCGACACACCGGCCGCCCCCGCCACTGAACAGTTGAAGCGTTGCGCGCCAGGCAACCACCCTGAATCCGCACCGTAAACCCCTGTATCACCCGGTGTAACACCCGTGATACACCCGCACCGCGCCTGCCTGTCAGCGCCACGCGATCACCGCACCACCCCATTCATGCGCTCCCACCCCAACGCCCCTGTAACAGCAATGTTGCGTGCGGATAACCCGAACCGCACAGAAACCCCGCAAACACGGGCGCCAGGAACTTGGCACGAATGCTGCTCCACCCCTCCGCATGTCATCGGAGGTCGCCATGGACAGCGTTGCCGCATACCGCATACGACACACCCCACTCTGGCTGCTCGCCGCCGCACTCATCCTGCCGGCCGCCGCCCACGCCTCCGGCGCGCGCCAGGGCGTCAAAGCCCAGCCCGGCGAAATCGTCCTCCTGCGTGACGTCTCCGCACGTCCCGCCTACCGCCCCGCACCGCCGGGCATGGCCCTCATCGCCGATCCCTCACCGCGGCGCGAAGTCGGCCAGGCCCTGGGGACCTCCACCGGCATGGACGAACTCAGCGACGACGACTACGCCTCGCTCGGCTCCAATACCGGTGCCGGCCTTCCCCGCAGTGCCACCACGATCGAACGCGTCACCGGCCACACCGTCAACAGCACCCTGGGCAAAGCGACCAACAGCGGCATGCTCTCCAGCGGCCAGTTCAGCAACACCATCGGCGGGCCGATGGGCGCGGTCGGCAACGCCACGCGCGGCATCGGCGACCAGGTCCGCGGCGCCCTCGCGCAGTTCCCGCTGGGCCAGCCTGCCGGCGGGCCGGGCAAATGAACACCGTCCTGCGCGCCAGCCTGCTCAGCTGCCTGCTGCTCGCGCCGCTGGCCGCACACGCCCAGCAGGGCAACGACTACGCCGCGATGCTCTCCTACCTCAACCAGAGCCGCATCGACGGCCGCGCCCTGGCCGGCGCCCATGGCGCCATCACCGTCAACATGGCCGCCGGTGATCTCAACCAGCAGGCCAACCTGATGGGCATCGCCAACGGCCGCAACGCGCATATCAGCGTGGACGCGCGCCAGCAGCAGTCCAACAACGTCAGCCTCGGCGACACCGCCATGGACGCCAGCGCCACGCTCGGTGGCCAGGCACTCAATGGCGCCCGAGGCGTGGCATCGATCAACCAGGCCAGCGGCAACGGCAACGCGACGCTCAACGTCGTCACCGCCACGCTGGCGCAACAGGGCATACGCGAAACGAACGACGAGGCCCTGGCCGCGTCGGGCGCGCTCGCGTCAGCAGGGGGGCAGGGGGCCGTCAACAGCGGTCGGTCGGCCGGAACTCGCAGGGTGGCGGTCGAAGCCTCCGCGCTGCAGGGATTCGACGGCGTCCTGCAACTCAATCAGATCGCGGGATCCGGCAACGCCACCGCAAACCAACTGAGCATCTCGGTGCAGTCCACCCCGTGAGTAGTCACATCCACCCGATTGTCTGTGATGAGAGAGAGGGCACCATGAACACCAACATGAAACGGACCGTACTGGCCATCGCCGTTGCCGCCGCATCCGCCTCCGCCGGCGCCAATGGCTGGGGCAATGACCGCGACAACCAGAACCAGAGCGCCAACATCAACCACCTGCACAACGTGGCTGAAACGCGCACCAACACCAACACCGATACCAACACCGAAACCAATACGAACACCAACACCGATTCGCGTACCTGGAACCGGACCTGGAACAACACCCGCAACACCAACAGCACCACCAACACCACCATCAACGACAACGTGACGAGCAACACCAACGTCACCAGCAACCGCAACGTGACCAGCAATCGCAACGTCACCGAAAACGTCAACAAGACCAGCAACATCCAGGCCGACGAACGCCAGGAAAAGAACAATCACGGTGTTGACGTCAACATCGAAAAAGACCTGCGCCTGAGCTCGGACATCCGCTTCTCGGGGGATCCGGAAATCACCGGCTCGATCGATATCGACTCGGCCGCCATCGCCGTCATCGACAACCGCCAGTCCGTCACCAACAACCTGGCGGGCAACAGCCTGGTGACCAACAGCGCCTCGATCGCCGACGACGTCGGTGCCGATGCCTCCGGCAACCTGGGCTTCAACGTCGCCGCCGGTGACAACAACGCGCAGGACAACGCTGCTTCGCTGTCCGCGGCGGACGCGTCCTTCAGCTTCGGCATGGCCGATGCGGAAGTCTTCGTCAACCAGTTCGGCGGTGGCAACACCACCCTCAACTCCGGCTTAACCAACGCCGCGGGCCTGGGTGGCAATGCCTTCAGCGGCGCGTCCGGCAACATCGGCGCCAACGTCGCCTCCGGCAACAACAACGAGCAGAAGAATGCGCTCGCTGCGTCGGTGGCCACCAGCGCCTATGCGACCTCGAGCATCAGCTCCAACCAGGTGTCCTCCGGCAACACCGTCAGCAACGCCGGCTACCTGCAGTCGATGACCGACACCGTGGACGTGAACCTCAGTGGTCGCGTTGCCGGTGCGACGTTGGCCGTGGGTGCAGGCCGTTACAGCGGCTCGGGGAGTGCCTACCAGAAAGACAACTACTACCTGGATACCTGGAGCGGCGCGCTGGACCATCCGAGCGGCAGCGAAACCGGTCATATCGA
>Ga0182005_1000101_pt1 | contig 65209 bp, 47 predicted proteins | sample Sormic07211103_1_FD_123021 | JGI IMG/M metagenome (GOLD analysis project Ga0182005, IMG submission 123021) | Rhizosphere microbial communities from Sorghum bicolor, Mead, Nebraska, USA - 072115-103_1 MetaG | ecosystem: Host-associated > Plants > Roots > Rhizosphere | place: USA: Nebraska... | reverse complement strand
GTTCCTGGTGCTGAATACCGCCGGTATCACCATTATTCCTACCTCGGTAATTGCTATACGACTGGCTGCCCATGCTGCCAATCCGGCCGATATATTTGTTCCTACCCTGATCGGTACCCTGGTTTCCTTTATCTCGGGTATGATTGCTGTCGCCATCTACCAGCGCCTGAACCTCTTCAAGCTGCCGGTATTGGTGTTTTTAGGCATTTTCGCGGGCCTGTTGACGATTTTGTATTACGCCATGAAACATTTGCCGGCAGACCAGATAGCGACCTATACGGGCCTGATAGGCGGCCTGGTGATCTTTGCTATCATCGCCTCATTCTTAGCCCTGGGCATGATTAAGAAAGTGAATGTATACGATGTGTTCATTGAGGGTGCAAAAGAAGGGTTCCAGACGTCTGTGATGATTATTCCTTACCTCGTAGCCATGCTGGTAGGTATCAGTGCTTTCCGCAATACCGGTTGTCTGGATTACGTGACCAATGGTATCGGCAGCGTGGTGGCATGGATGGGGATGAATACGGATTTTGTACCCGTGCTGCCTGTAGGTATCATGAAAACCTTTAGTGGTTCTGCGGCCCGTGGCCTGATGGTTGAAGCCATCAACCACTATGGACCTGATTCCTTCCAGGGTAAACTGGCCAGCGTGATACAGGGTTCTACTGAAACTACCTTTTATATTTTAGCCGTATACTTTGGATCGGTAAATATCAAAAAGACCAGGTATGCCCTTACCTGTGGCCTGATAGCTGATGTAGTCGGCCTGATAGGTGCCATTATCATCGGGTATATTTTCTTCTGGCATAAATAAATAAACCTTATTTACTATCTTACCGGCACCACTGCTTACGAAAAAACCTTATGCATGCTTACTAAGAAAATCCACGAAGACTGGATCGCTGTCATTGTAGCGATCCTTGCTGTTGCTGCTATCACTTTAGGTCTCAAACCTTTTTATGGAACTGGCCTCCTTACTAAAACTGCTTCGGGTTTTATATGGGTGGCTGTCAGTTTGTTGATTGCAAAGGTACTGAGCCGCAGTACCGCCGATTATTTAAAACTATTACCTGCTTTAGTGGTTGTGGTGTTGATTACACTGGTGGCACAGATGGTAGCCAATACGGCAGTCATGAAAGAATACGGGATTGAAGTGGTACTCTTCAGCCTTATTTTAGGGCTGTTCATCAGTAATACCATTGGTGTGCCCGGCTGGTTAAAGCCGGCTATTCAGACGGAGCTTTATATTAAAATAGGCCTGGTATTGTTAGGCTGTAATGTATTGTTCCAGGATATTATCAAAGCTGGTGCCCTGGGTATTATTCAATCTGTAGCCGTTGTGTTTACGGTATGGTATTTCAGTTTCTGGTTGTGTAAAAAATTAGGACTGGACGATGAGTTCAGGATGATGATTTCCAGTGCTGTTTCCATTTGTGGGGTATCTGCGGCGATTGCCACTGCCGGCGCGATTGAGGGAGATAATAAGAAATTGTCTCATGTCATTTCGCTGGTATTGATCGTGGCTATTCCCATGATGCTGTTCATGCCTTATATCGCGAGGTGGGCAGAGATGCCGCCGGCGGTGGCGGGCGCCTGGCTGGGTGGTACGATCGACACTTCTGGTGCCGTGGTAGCTGCGGGGACCATGCTGGGCGAAGAGGCATTGAAATATGCGACATTGGTAAAGTTTTCACAGAATGTTTTGCTGGGGTTAGCGGCGTTCTTTATTTCTTTGTACTGGTCTTACTCAAAGAAAGAAGCGAACTTCGAAAAGCCAACGGTGAGAACTATCTGGGAGCGCTTTCCCAAGTTTGTGTTAGGGTTTATTATAGCGTCCCTTTTCTTCTCCTTTGTACTCAGTCCTGCGTTGGTGAGTACGATCAAAGGAAGCGTGAAAGAATTGCAGACTTACTGGTTTGCGCTGGCCTTTACCTGTATAGGACTGGAAACGAAGTTCACCGATATTTTCAGCATGGAAAGAGGGCGCCCGGCAATGGCTTTCATCATTGCACAGGTGTTCAATATCTTCTTTACACTGGGGATTGCTTACCTGGTGTTTGGGTAATAAATTTCGCGCATTATTGTGCTGTAATAAAAACCGTCCCCGACCATCAATGCCTTACGCATTTGTGATCGGGGACGTATATAATAGCCTGCGGCCGGATTTAAAAACAAAATCGTATCTGACTAATCATACTTTTCCATCTTGTCATCAATGTATACATCCGCATCTTTCTTTATCTGCATTTTGATGTAACATAACAGTTGTGATGCCCCTGCCTTGAAGCAGACTTCCTGCGCCTGCCGTACTACGGCCATCACTTCATCATACTTCCCTTCTATCACTGTTTCAAACGGGCATACCCGGTATTTGAGGCCCGAGTTGTGAATGACAGCGATCGCCTCATCTACTGTGGCATACACTTTGTCTGGCGCCACGGTCGGCAGGATCTGTAATGCTACGTTAATCGTGTGTTCCATTATTTTTTCCATTTTACTTCGTACAAATCTTTTCGTATATCCTTTTTGGTTTGCACACTTCCGAAGGCATGCAATTCCTTCAATAATACCAGGTCTACATCTGCAATCACCACCATTTCTGTATTGGCGGTCGCGTCTGCTTTCACGCCGGTTACAGGGAAAGCGAAGTCAGACGGCGTTAACACTGCACTCTGTGCATACTGCAGATCCATATTATTCACCTTGGGCAGATTACCTACGCAACCGGCCATCGCAACATAACATTCATTCTCGATCGCACGTGCCTGCGCACAGAAGCGTACCCTGTTAAAGGCGTGCTGTGTATCCGTCAGGAATGGTACGAACAGGATCTGCATGCCTTCTTCCGCCAGTATGCGTGATGGTTCAGGAAATTCCACATCATAACAGATCTGTATCCCGATTTTACCACAATCTGTGTCAAAAGTCTTCAGTTCATTTCCACCTTTGATGCCCCATGCATAGACTTCGCTGGGGGTAGGATGGATTTTGATATAGTGGTCAAAGGTACCATCCCGGCGGCAGAGGTACGAAATATTATACAAAGCATCGTCGATCAGGATGGGCATACTCCCCGTAATGATATTTACATTATAAGCTACTGCTTTTCCGACAAACCAGTTCCTGATTTCTTCTGTATAATGGGCCACACCACGGATGGCCTGGGCAGAGTCCATCTGGCTGAATTCTGCCATTAACGGGGCGTTGAACAGTTCCGGGAACACCACGAAGTCGGAACCATAATCACTGACTGCATCAATGAAATATTCCACCTGCTGGAGGAAGCCTTCCAGTCCTGCATAGTCCCGCATCTGCCATTGTACCAGCCCGATACGCACGGTGGATTTATTGTAACGGATGGTGTCAATATCCTTTTCGTAGTAGATATTATACCATTGCAGCAAGGTGGCAAAGCCCCTGCTGGGCTCATCGTTCGGCAGGTAGTTCTTTAAGATCTTTTTAACCAGGAAGTCATTGGAGAACTGGAAAGTGAGCGTAGGATCATAAATTTCCTTATCCTTTACTTTTTCTATATACTCACGGGGGGTGAGCTGATCGGCATATTTTTCATAATTCGGGATACGGCCACCGGCTACAATACCCCGCAGGTTCAGGCGTTCACACAGATTTTTGCGGGCATCGTACAGGCGTCTGGCCAGTCGTTTACCCCTGAAATCGGGATGTACAAAGACTTCTATGCCGTATAGAATGTCTCCTTTGGGAGTATGGGTGCTAAAAGTGTAATACCCTGTGATCTGCTCATAGGTGTGTTCATCCCCGAATTTCTCATAATCGACAATGATGGATAATGCACAGCCCACTATCTTATCGTTCACCGTAATGGCAATCTGGCCCTCCGGAAAGATCTCTATAAGCCGGCGAAGTGTTGGCTCGCGCCAGTAACTGCCTGCCATATCCGGGTAGGCCATTAGCATAGATTCTTTTAGATCGATATAGTCTTCTGCGGTCAATTGCCTGATTTCTACAGTTTCTGACATGGTTTCTTCGTTTTGCAGGCAATTTAAGTAAAAAGGGCGTATCATTACGACACACCCTTTCTGCTGATTTTTCGCATATTCCCCCGTCTTAATGCGGGGTTTTCCTTTAGTATGAGAGGGAAGCTATTGATTCAGGAGGTCCTGAATATAGATAACCTTACTATTTTGAGTTTGTAAAAAGGCTTTGTTGGCCCTGCCTATGTGCAGGAATGCTTTCACCTGTCTGATGAAAAATACAGGCAGATAAAACAGTGCTTTCACCACCTTTTTGTCTGTGCTCATCACCGCAACGATGATGAAGAACGACAGGGGGAAGAGGATCATGGCGGCTATCCAGGCCAGTGACCATACAGGAGAGATCCAGTAGTTCACAAAAGCGAAGAAGGCTGCACCCACTACCTGCAGGAATAATGGCGGACGCAATAAGTTGAACCCGAAGAATACAAGGTTAAAACTACCTCGCTTCAATCCTGTCAGCAGCACATCCCAACCGTATTTAAAATATTTAAAGTAGGCATTGATCCACCTGGTACGTTGTGTTTCCAGGGCATCGCCGCTATCTATTTTTTCATCGTAAACTTTTGCATCTTCCGCGTAGGCCAGTTGTGGAATAAGTTTCACAATATCTGCCTGGATCTTTTTATCAAATCCGCCGAGGAAGTTGCGATAGATCACCTGTTTGTACAAATTGGTTTCGATCGCGATACCTAATCCCCATATATTGGCAGACAAGCCCATTTCCATACGCATACGCCTGTCGACGAAGTTGCTGAAGTAGTTGCCTGCAGCGTCCAGTTGTGCATATATGCTGTCATTATTCTTTGCCAGCATATTGGTCTGTACGGCACGGTAACCCTTATTGAAATACCTGTTCAACACTTCGAGATAATCAGGATGCAGGAGGTTGTCCGCATCCAGGATAATCATTACATCGTGTGCTTCATCAAAGTGATTGATGGCAAAATCGATGGAACGGATCTTCGCATTTAAGGGAACTTCAGGCAGGAGCACCTTCACCTGAGGATCATTATTGTATCCGATATTTGCGGTTTCACAACCATCTGCTACTACATACGTTTTAAAGTGCCGATAGGTTTGCCTGAGTACGGAATCTACAAGGGGTGGAACCAGTTGCAGATTCTTATGTGCTGTGATGATGACAGCAAATGAATAATTTTTTTCCGGTGTATCGGTACGTGTTTCTTTCTTAACAAAGAGGGCGCCAAAAAATTTCTTTATGCCATAAATGAGCAAAAGAATGGTTGGTTGGAGCAGATATGCTGCAAGTAAAAGCTGTATAGCTGCAAAGCAGCCAAGAAGGATTGACCACATATTAATTCGCTTTTTCCCAAACAGAAAAGAACCCTCCCGTGAAGCGGTAGGGCAATGCATCGGCTATTTTACAATCCAGCCACTGTAATGCACGTACTTTTTTGGCGACAAAGCTGAAGGGAAATACATCTTCGATAAAGTTTGCTTTGCCGAAACGTACGATGCGGAAGTGGTTTTGTGTAGACAAATTTTCCAGGTCTGTTTTGTTGAAGAACTGCACATGATCCAGGTTATCGGCGGCTGACTGCACAGTGGTACCTGAATAGCCCAGCGCCTTTTTAATACCTACCACGATCTTCCATGGCCAGCTGTTTTTTTCACGCATGGCCAATACGGGGCGGGTTACAAACAATTCGCGGGGGCCACTGCCATTCGGTACGGTGACGATGAGTACACCGTCCTGTTTCAGTGACTGGTACAACACTTTTAATAAGGAGGAGGGATCCTGCAGGTGTTCAAGGACTTCGCTACAGATGATGGCATCGAAGGTGTCGCCCTGTGCCACCAGTTTTTCTGCGCTGATCACATCGAACCACACATTGGGTAAAGTGTTCAGGGCGCGTGCACGAACGATGGTTTGTTCGCTGACGTCGATACCCAGTACATTGAAACCCAGTTTACCCAGGTGACGGCTGATCACACCGTTGCCACAGCCTACATCCAGTACTCTGGCATCGGGCTTTACCTTGCTTTTCAGTGCATCACTGATAAAGTCAAGCCGCTTTCTGTCAGCGATCCTATCATATTCGTATGTAACAGTAGTAGTCATGATTCGTATCCGGTTAATTTTTATGTTCAAGTACATGCTGGTACAGGGTTTCTACCTGCCGGGTCATGCCTTTTGCACAATAGTGCTGATTGACGGTGGCAGCAGCTGCCTGCTGTAAGGATGTGCGCAGTGCCACATCGGTGTGTAAGGTGCCGATGGCCGTGGCCAGGGCAGCGGGGTCACGGGCGGGTACGACCAGTCCGTTCTGCCTGTCGGCTACAATTTCTTTGGAGCCATCCACTGCGGTCACGATCACGGCCTTACGCATGGCCATGGCTTCCAGCAGTCCGATAGGCAGGCCTTCCCAAAGGGAGGGTAAACAGTAAATATCTATTGCCTGTAACAGATCCGGCACGTCGCCGCGGAATGGCTGAAATACGATCTGGCTGCCGATGCCTTGTTCTTCGGCCAGTGACACCATTTCCGTTTTCATATCCCCCTCTCCTACTACCAGCAGGGTAATGTTGCGATGCTGCTCCAATACCTTTTTAAAGGCGTATACGAGGGTGAATGGATCTTTTTGATGTGTGATGCGGGCAATGTATCCAACCACGGTATTTGCGGCTGGAATGCCCAGTTCTTTTCTTACATCCTGTTTGATCTGGTCCGGGTTAAACCTGTTGAGATCTATCCCGTTATTGATAACGGTGGAACGAAATCCGGAGAAGTGTTTCACACCAGTATCTCTGTTGGAGGCAGAGACGGAGATATTTGCTTTGGTACCGCTGGTGAGCAGTCGTTCGGACCATACCCGCAGCTGTTTTTGCAGAAAGGGCTGATCATCGTGAAATGACCAGCCATGGATGGTATACAGCAAAGGTCGGCCACTCATGCGGGCGGGGATGTACAGATTGCTGGCAGCACGGGAACCGTGTGCATGAACGATGTCAATCTGTTCGTCCTGAATAAGCGTTCTGACCCGTTTCCAGCAGGAAGGGTCAAATGCTTTCAGGGAAGGAATCACATAATGGCGTATACCCATTTCCTGCAGGCGCATGATCATAGGTCCGTCTGTAAAAGACAGGACCACCGGCTCAAAGCGCTCTTTGTCCATGGCATCCACCAGGCTGAGTACGTGGGATTCCCCACCGCCTATCAGTCCCTGGCGGATGGCCTGCAATACCTTTATTTTAGGTGTGTTGTTCATTATGCAGGAACGCTTTCGGTCTGGGGTTGTTTCCTTTCCCAGCCCTGTGGCAGTTTTTCGTAAATTTCGATGTTTTCGAATTCCTTGCTCTTACGTGCACCTACTTCTTTTGCCCATTCAGCCATACGGGCGATGCCATCCTGTAAGGATACGCCGCTGCCTTCGCCGAATACGCTGTGTGCTTTGGTGTGGTCAGAGTAAGCGTGCATAACTTCGTTGCGTGCCGCCAGGTATTTGATATCCGGGGTAACGCCGAAACAGGCGCCTACTACTTTCGCCAGTTCATTGACGGTGTAAGGTTTGTCTGCACCGATATTGAATACCTGGTTATAAGCCGCTGGAATGTTTACGCTGTTCGCAATGGGGATGGCCACGTCATCGATGAAGCTGAAGGCCCTGGTCTGTTCGCCATCGCCGAAGATGGTGAGGGGTAAGCCCTGCATGATCTGGTTCATGAAGATGCCGATCACGTTGCGGTATTTATCACCGATGTTCTGGTTTTCGCCATACACGTTGTGTGGGCGGAACACTACATAGTTCAGGCCAAACATTTCGTGGGCTGCTTTCAGGTCCAGTTCTACTGCGAATTTGGATACGCCATATGGATCTTCCGGCATTGGCACCATTTCTTCACGCATAGGCAGCTGACCGGCGCCGTATACTGCGATGGAAGAGGTGAATACGAAACATTTTACTTTATGCTTGATGGACTCATTGATCAGGTTAATGCTGCCAATGAGGTTATTGTTATAATTAAAACGGCGGATGAAGTGGCTCAGCCCTTCCGCTGCATAAGCCGCCAGGTGGTATACATATTGAAAACGGTATTCTTCGAAGAGGCTTGTCACCAGCTGGTCGTCGGACACGGAACCCTGAACGAATATTGCACCTGCAGGGATATGATCTTCGAAACCGCCGCTGAGGTCATCGAGTACAACTACTTCATGTCCCATTGCGAGGCAATGTTTTACGACATGTGAACCGATAAAGCCGGCACCGCCGGTAACGAGTGATGTTATTTTAGACATAATTCAGTTTTTTTATACAGGTGAATAACTTGATGTAGTGAGGTTCCAGAATGTGCCTTTGACAAACGACCTCAAATGCGTGAACTGTCCTTTCAGGGTGTAGGTGATCACCGCCTTGGGGAACGTGAGGAAGCTGAAGAAGCAGAGGAATGCAGTGAGCTGCAGCTTGTTCGTGTTCCTGCGCATGTACAGAATGCGGTTACGTGTATGGTAATACGCTTTGATAGCGCTTTCCTTGCCCATGGTGATGGACTCCTTGTGGAAGATCAGTCCGTTTGCATTATAATAGATTTTGTAGCCGGCACGTAGAATTCTGGCGGACCAGTCACTTTCTTCGTAGTAGATAAAGAACTTGTCGGCGAAGCGGCCTACATTGTTGATCACATCGCGCTTTACCATCATGGCAGCGCCGTGTGCACACCAGGTAGGGCCTGATACATCGTGCTGACCTTTATCTTCTTCTTTGCTGCCCACGGCCCAGGTACGACCTGTCAGCAGGTTCATCTTGTTGAAGCCTGCATACTGAATGACGTTGGGGTGTGAGTAAAAGCGGATTTTGGGACATACCACACCGATGGTACCGTCTTCATAAAATGGTTGCAGCAAATGCTCCAACAGGTCAGGGGTCACTTCGGTATCATTGTTTACAATGAAGAGGAAGTCACCTTTTGCGTGTTCAATACCGAGGTTGTTACCTCCGGTAAAGCCCAGGTTTACGGGGCTCAGAATGAGGCGGAGATTGGGATAATTGCCTGCTTCAATCTGAGCAGTAGGATCAACGCTGGACCCGTTATCTACGAGGATCGTCTCAAAATTGCGGTAGGTGAGCTTTTTTGTAGACTCCAGAAATTCGCAGGTAACAGTTGTCTGGTTGAAATTAAGGGCAATAATGGACACCAGTGGTGTTTGTTCTTGCAAACTCATAATCGTATTCGGTAGTTAATTATATTTTATACATTGTCCTTCTGCCTGAGGGCATTGGGCGTATTTGCGAGTATCCACATATCGTACAGCACAGAATGCTTTTCAGCATAACTTTTATCGAGGTTAATGCGCTCACTCACGCTCATATCCTTATTTCCTCTCTTCTTGATCTGCCAGAGACCAGTGATACCGGCAGGTGCCAGAAAGCGGCCAGCATAGTCATCTGTGGTGAGGGTAGCGGCTTCGTACAAAGGAAGGGGGCGATTGCCAACGAGGGACATGTGCCCCAGCAATACATTCAGCAGCTGGGGAAGTTCATCTAAACTAGTGTTGCGCAGGAAGGCGCCCAGTGGGGTTACGCGGGGGTCATTGCTCACCTTGAAAAACACAGGGCCGGTACCGTTAGTATCGTACTGGTTCAGGTGTGTCATCTGGGCGACCTGTTTGTCAGCGTCCGCTACCATGGTGCGGAACTTGTAAAACTTAAAGATCTGGTAGCGATTGCCAGCGCGGCGGGACACATAGAAAACAGGCCCTTTGGAATCTAATTTGATCAGAATAGTCAGGACTAAAAAAACGGGGAACAACAATAAGAGCAGCGTGCCGGCAAACAGAATATCCAGGCCACGTTTAAAGAAATAGTTGATGTAATAGCCTGGCTTTATCGAGACAGACTTATCATCCTTTTCTATATGCTGTGCCATGTGACGGATCTGCAGCGCGGTGCGCAGCTTTTCTTCAAATATCGCAGGGGTAACGCCGGGGGTGAGAATATCATCGATGCCTCCTATGGAGCGGAGCTCCTGTTTCAGCTCTGGTGATAATGTTTCCGTATAAATGAACACTGGTACTTTGGCAAGTCTGGACTCATTGCGGATAAAGTCTCTCAACTTGCGCAGGTTGAAATGGGGATTGTTATGTACGTTACATACTATAAATGTAGGTACAATGTTGTAATGCAGTTGCTCCTTCAGTACATTCACTGACAGTGACAACTCTTTGGCGGTAAAAACATACTCATCCGTTTTGCCAGTCACACCATCGAAGAACTCATCATTCCCGATGCAAAGCGTATACCTGTTGACGTGGCTTGAAGCCATCGCAACTACTCTGGTACCGGCTTTCGTTCTGGCATTAGGATAGCTCAATGGTAGATTAGTTATCATGTGCGTTCGGTTTACTTGTAAATCTAAAAATAACAATGGGTGCCAGGGAAACAACTAAAAAATGATCATCCCGCAATACTCACAGACTGCCTTGTGCTTAACTGGTTATCTACTATTTCGAGCAATTTAATTGGATCAAAAGGTTTGTTAATCACTTTAGCTACATTGGGATACAGGGGTAGATTATCCTTTAGGTCCATTCCCGTCAATACGATAACAGGAATATCGCTGTACAGTGCATTGCCGGCCAGGTTCTTGGCGAGTTGCCAGCCGTCTATATTTGGCATCTGCACATCGGTAATGATCAGATCCGGGATGTTGCCACCAGATAACCACATGGTAGCGGTCAATCCGTCGGTAGCAGCATATACTTTATACTTGTTGCCTAACATCGCTTCTAACAAAAATCGCATTGGGGCACTGTCGTCTACAATTAAAATCTTCTTTTTCATTTTTAACTCCGGTTTAGAACATAAAAGATTGCTCCGTAAACCACATGCTTACACGCTGCAACGTACGCTGTTGCAGATGGGCAAATGGAATCTTTTGATCTTCCAGGAGGATAAGGTAGAATTATCACTAAAGTAGCACCACTTGCAGGTTAGTTCATATGTGTAATAGTTACAGCATACGCGCAAAGACTGCGGTGGTAGTTCATTTCAGGACAAATCGGTTAAGTGAATTTCAGAGGAGATGGCTATGGTTACATTTAGCAGATTGCTATAATCAGGAGTAAAAATATTTATTATTCCTGAATAGTGCAAAAAAATATTTGAATAATGATTTTTTTGTACTTGAAAGTCAACAACCTGATGGTTTTTATCTTAAGTCTGACGCAAAAGTATATTAATAATTATTTTTTAATATTTTCTAATTGGCAAAAGATAAAGAATTCCTCGTGAATGATGCGAAAGTGAAAGTAAACGATCATAAAAGTGCGGTTGATGCATCATCATATTGACACACAATAATTTTTCTTCTTTAATTTGGCACTGTAATCAGGTGATGAGTCATTTGCATTTTCAGTTAAAAATGAGTCATACCCTTGTAGTAAGAAAGTGTATTTACCCCGATAAATCCAATGTTAACGATGACGATATTATTCTACACCAGCTTATTCATACTGTTTTATAATTATATCGGGTATGGTTTCCTGGTGGGAATTCTTGTAGCCTGTAAACGTTTGCTGTCAAGGGCTCCGGACAATACTACTGCATCCGTACCTTCAGTCACACTCATCGTGGCGGCATATAATGAAGCGGCTTTCCTGCCAGAAAAAATCAGGAACACACTCGAACTGGATTACCCTGCGAACAAATTAGAAATAATCTTCATTACTGATGGTTCGAATGATGGTTCTGAAAAAATAGTGCAGCAGTATACACGTATAAGAGGCATGCATGAAACGGAGCGGAAGGGGAAAACTGCAGCGATCAACCGGGCGATGCAGACCGTGCAGACATCGGTTGTCATTTTCTGTGATGCAAATACGTTGCTGAACGCAGCGGCGGTTAAAAATATCGTGCGTCACTACCAGGATCCCGCAACGGGTGGTGTAGCCGGGGAGAAAAAAGTGATGCAGGCCGGCAACAGCGGCGCAGCGGGTACAGAAGGGATCTATTGGAAATATGAATCGGTATTGAAGCGACTGGATGCAGCATTGTATACAGTGGTGGGTGCGGCAGGAGAACTGTTCTCGGTAAGAACGGAACTCTTTACACCGGTAGAACCGGAAGTGATTTTAGATGATTTCATCATTTCGCTAAGAGTGAATCAAATGGGCTACAGGATAGCCTATGCGCCGGATGCCTATGCCATGGAGACACCTTCGGCGGGTATTGCAGAAGAGCACAAGCGCAAGATCCGAATCAGTGCAGGAGGATTTCAATCTATTGTAATGCTGCGTGCACTGCTCAATGTGTTCCGATATCCCCTCCTCTCCTTCCAGTACATTTCGCACCGGGTACTGCGCTGGACATTGAGTCCGCTTAGTTTACCCATACTGTTTATCAGTGCGGCTGTACTGACATTCCAGGGGGCAGGCGGATGGTACCAGCTCATTTTTGCGGCACAGGTAATATTCTATATACTCGCAGTCACCGGATTTTTTCTTGCGAAGAGAGATATAAAATTCAAGCCCTGCTATATTCCGTTCTATTTTCTTTTTATGAATGTGGCGATATATGAAGGTTTTGTCCGTTATATCAGGAAACAGCAATCTGCTGTGTGGGAGAAGGCCAGAAGAGAAACAGCCGTTATGAATGCTTAAAACACAACCAAGATGTCGATGACTACCAATACACAGCGTATCAACAGCATGGATGCACTCAGGGCACTTGCCATGTTCCTGGGCGTGGTGCTGCATGCGGTGATGGCGTATACAGTGACCCCATTTGAAAACTTTTATCATGACCCGCATTACAGCAGCGGTGCTTATGATGTGATCTTTTTTGTAATACATACCTTCCGGATGCAGTTATTCTATCTGATAGCCGGGTTCTTCTTCCGTTTGTTGTACTTCAGGATTGGCGAAGCTGCATTCATCAAGCATCGTACGCAACGCATCCTGATCCCCTTCGTAGTCGGTCTGTTCCTGATACTTCCCTTTACCAATCTGCCGCTCACAGCGTATACGGTCACCGGTGGGGGCCAGCACCTCACCGGTCCGGATGTTTCCCTGATCCTGCACAACATCATGATCTGGAGAGGACCTGTACACCTGTGGTTCCTGTATTACCTGACATTGTTCTACATCATCGGCATCGTGCTGATGAAACTGAAGTTACCCAAACTGCCCGTAGCTATTGTACCTGGATTGTTGCTGGCAGGATCATTTGCATCTCTGTTGCTCTTTGACACTTACTATATCAAATACACGCCGGGACTGGTACCGAAGCCTAATTACATCCTGTATTATGGCATTTTCGTATATGCGGGCTGGGTATTGCATGCACATAAGGAAAAATATTTTCCCCTGCTCAGGCGTTATGGACTGGCTTTTCTGGCCGTTGGCCTCGCAACTGCATTGGGGATATATTATAATAGCAGCACTGCCGATATTTTCCTGAAGATGGGGATGACGATTGCGACTTCGTCGCTTGTAATGGGTTTTCTGGGGGTATTTCTGCGCTGGGTCAATGCGGAGTCGTATATCATGCGTTACCTGTCAGACGCCTCGTATTGGGTGTACCTGGTACACGTAGGGCTGGTATACATGATGCAGGCATGGCTGGGAGACACGAACCTGCCGGGAGTATTAAAACCGGTATTATGTTTCATCGTACCTGTGGCAATTTCGCTGCTCACCTACCAGTGGTTTGTACGGTACACTATTATAGGTTTTTATTTACATGGGAAAAGAGAAAAAATGCATCCCCAAGCGCACAAAACAGTATACAAAATGTCTACATCCAAATCATAAAAAACGTTATAATCCTTAATAGACATGCATTAGACGGGATTTTAAAACGATTTGTTAATGTATTAAAAAAGATTTGCCTCTTGTAAATTTTATACTACCTTAGCATTTCGAATGTAATCCTTCCAACCAGTCCTCATTTAAAACCTCACGATAATACTTTTAGCCGTTTTCCTATCAAAAGCCGCTCAGCATTGAGTTGGCCGAATACGTTGTTGAGATTCATGTGAACTATTCAAATTGCAGTTTTGCCAAAACTTGCTGGGTAAGTTAATTAATCGGTTTACAACTGAAACACTTATCCATATGAGGAAATTTTACGCAATCTGTCTGTTTTTTATCATGGGCTTTGGCCATATAGCCAATGCCCAGATATTCAATCCAGGCGACGCCGTTGTGAATTACGACCCCAATAACCCACCTACTGCCCCTGATTGGGGTACAATTGGGAAGTGGGTGCGTACTTTACGCAGCGATGTCAATTTCACGAACAAAGACTCTTACAAGTGTTACTACCTGAACGGAATGCCGTTCCGGCTGAAGTTTCCCAAAAGCTATCAGCAAGGTGTGGCAGATGGTAAGAAGTACCCCATCTTCATTTTCTTCCACGGCAAAGGAGAAGGTGGAGGCATTTATGACAATGAATACTCCCTCTATCACGGTGGTGGCAAATTCTGTGCTGCTGTCGACAATGGTAAATTCGATGGTTTTATTCTTGTTCCCCAAAACACAACCGGTTACTTTAACGCCGGTCATTATTCATTTGTAAAACAGATCCTCGATACACTCATCGCCAGCAATAAGCTCGATGTAAACAGGATCTTCGTTGATGGTCTGTCCGCAGGTGGTTCTTCTACCTGGGAATTTATGTTTGCTTACCCCAACCTGGTAGCAGGATTTCTGCCTATCAGCGGTTGTCAGATTGCATACAAAGATCAGGTCAACACATTTAAGTACATTCCTCTTTGGATCTTCCAGGGTGGTCTGGATAACAATCCACACCCTAACACCACTGCACAGGTTATGACCGCCGATTCACTCGCAGGCGGTAACTGGAAAGAAACGCTTTACCCGACAGGGGGTCATGGTATTTGGAACAATGCATGGGACGAAACTGATTTCTGGCCCTGGATTAACAGGCAGAATAAAACTAACCCCTGGCCAAAAGCCGGGCATAACGAGTTTTGCCCTGGCGAAACCGTTAACTGTACTTTGGGATTGACAGCCGGTTTTGATGGCTACGAATGGCGCAAGAATGGTATTACCATTCCGGGTGCCAATTCAAACGAATTACTAGTGACCGAATTTGGTACCTACGATGCAAGAATTAAGAGAGGTGATGTATGGTCTGATTATTCTGTAACACCAGTTGTCGTAAAACAGAAAGCACCCACACAAACCCCTCCTATCACTGTTTCAGGCCTGATGAGTAAGGTGATCCCTGCTCCGGACGGTAATACTTTTGTAACGTTGACACTGCCTGCCGGATATACCTCCTACCGCTGGGCAAAAGCAACGGATACTACTACACTGGCTACTACGCAGACTTACAATGCCAGCGTAGCAGGTCAGTATCGCGCTAAGGTTACCGAACTGTATGGCTGCTCCAGCGAATGGTCTGCATTATTCAATGTAGTACCTGCCAGCGGTACCCAGGCACCTGCACCTGCTTCCGGTCTCACGGCTACGGCTATCTCGAAAACAGCTATTACCCTCGACTGGGCAGACAATCCAAATGCTACTTTCAATGAAACTGGTTACGAGATATATCGTGCCACTACTTCCGGCGGCCCATATAACCTGATCAAGTTAACTGCGGCCAATGTAGCCACCTATACTGACAGCCTGCTCAACCCCAATACAAAATATTACTACATCGTACGTGCGGTAAATGACAGCAGCGCTTCGGCAAACAGCAACGAAGCGGTAACCCAGACCCAGGTGGATAATACGCCGCCTACTGCGCCGGGTAACCTTACAGTGACAGGGTCTACTTCCAGCCAGGCATCGCTGTCATGGACACCGTCTACTGACGATGTAGGTGTATTCAAATACGACATCTATGTGAACGGTATCAAATCCTACACGGTAGACAATGATGAGACCACCTTCACCGCTTATGGTCTGAAGGCTGATTCACTGTACAACTTCGTAGTAAAAGCAAGAGACGTAGCCGGCAACTCTTCTGCACGCAGTAACCAGGTAGCTGTCTATGCCGTGGCCAATGGCCTTGCATGGCGATACTATACCGGTAACTGGAGCACCCTGCCTGACTTCAACGCACTGTCTCCCGATGCAACCGGTTACTCTGCTATTCCTGATATCAGCGTAGCTACGGCAGCTGACTACTTCGGTTTTGTATGGGAAGGCGAAATCCGCATTCCGGTATCCGGCAACTATACCTTCATCATCAACTCTGATGATGGTAGTAAACTGTGGATCGATAGCAAATACGATGCTGCTGTGACACCACTCGTGAACAACGATGGTGCACATGGTGCACAGGATAAATCGGCTACCATCTACCTCACTGCAGGTATGCACAAAATTGCTGCTGCCTACAACGAGATCGCAGGTGGTCAGTCATTCACCCTCTCCTGGAAGAATACTGCCAATGGTATCACCACCGCTACGCAGATCACTGCTGATTACTTCAAGAAAACAGTGACCGGTGGTACCGTACCTAAATATCCTGGTAACCTGCTGGCTACAGCGACTGCTTATAATAAGATCAAACTGACATGGGCAGACAGTAGCAACAACGAAACCGGGTTTGAGGTATACCGTGCTACTGCACAGGCAGGTCCTTATACTACAATAGCGACTACTGCTGCAAATGCAACCAGCTATACAGATAGTAACCTGGTCGCTGCCACTACTTACTACTACCGCATCAAAGCGATCAATAAGTATGGTGATTCAGGATTCAATCCTAAGGAAAGCAGTGGTCTGTTCTGGGCTGAATACCCAGGTTCCTTCAGCAGCCTGCCAGCCTTCAATTCACTGACACCTACCATTTCCGGTACGACTAACAATATCACCCTCAATGTGAGAGACCGTGAAGATAACTTCGCTCTCAAGTTCGATGGTTATATCAATATTCCAACTACCGGCACATATACGTTCTACACTGCTTCTGACGATGGCAGTAAACTATATATCGGAGGCTTTAGCGAGAGCAATCTGGTAGTGAACAATAATTTCCTGCAGGGTACTACCGAACGTTCCGGTACCAAAACCCTTACTGCTGGCAGATATCCTATCACAGTTACTTACTTCGAAGCAACGGGTAGCCAGACATTATCTGCCAGCTATGCAGGACCTGGTATCACCAAGCGCCTGATGCCTGATAGTGCTTTCCTCTACAAGGGCATGAGAGCGACTACCCTGGCAAAACCAGCACTGCCTGCGGCTCCGACTAACCTGACACTGACGGCTGTAAGTCCTAACAAGATTCAGTTGAACTGGAATGACAACTCCACTACTGAAACCGGTTTTGATATTTACCGTTCAGTCAATGACAGTACTACTTTCAAACTGTTTACCTCCGTTGCGGCAAACAGCACTGCGACTGCCGTGTACAACGACTCTGCATTGTTTGCCAACGTGAAGTACTTCTATAAGGTGCGTGCGAAGAATGAAGGTGGAAACACGCTATTCACTAACAGCGCCGGAATTTACACACTCAACACGCCACCTGTGATCACACAGCTGGTCAATCGGTCAGTGAGGTATGGCACTCAGCTCCTGCTGAACATCACCGCTACTGATGCAGATGGCGAGACCCTGACGCTCACGGCTGCGAATGTACCTTCCTTCGGAACTTTTGCCAACACAGGGAATGGTACTGCAACACTGACATTCAATCCTGCCACTACGGATCAGGGTACCTATGCCAACATTACCGTGTCGGCTACTGACCAGCACAGCGGTACTGCGAGCACTTCATTCACCCTGACTGTGAATGACAACTATACACCAGCGATCAGCACTGTGAACAATGTGTCACTGGCAGAAGCAACCACTTCTTCTATCGGCCTGACAGCTACTGACGGCAACGCAACTGACACCATCACCTGGACAGCCGGCGGCCTGCCTTCTTTCGCTACATTGACGACCGCTGGTAACAATGCTGCTATCGCCCTCGCACCTACTTATATAGATGCAGGTACTTACAATGTAACTGTCAACGCGAACGATGGTAAAGGCGGTATCGATACCAAAACCTTTGTTATCACGGTGACTGATGTGGACCCTAGTCGTACGCTCTATGTGAACTTCTCTGATGGATCTTATCCGCCAGCTGCTCCATGGAACAGTACCAACAAGGCGCCGGTTCAGAACGACCTGTTCCCGAACCTGAAAGATCAGAACAATGTAGCCACTACCATTGGTATCAAGGTAGTAAGTAACTGGGGTGCGCTGGGTAACGGTTCTAACTACTATGGTGGTAATACCGGCAACAACTCCGGTGTATATCCCGACAATGTAATGAGAACTTCTTACTGGACGAACACGACCAAACAGACCCTGAAACTGTATGGTTTGAACAGCACCAGCAAGTATAGTTTCACCTTCTTCGGTTCACGTGCTGATGTAACTGATAACCGTCTGACCAATTATACGATTGGTACCACGACTGTATCTCTGCAGGCAGCCTCCAACACGAAGAACACAGTTGCTATCAATAATGTAGCGCCTGATGCGAATAACGAGATCAGCATCGACCTCCAGAACGGTACCGGCTCTGTATACGCCTACCTGAATGCGATGGTGGTGAAAGTATCTTACGACGATGGTAACGCACCAGCTAAACCTACTAACCTGGCTGTGAACAGCGGTGCTAATGGCGTAGGGCTGACCTGGAAAGATGTTGCCTTCAACGAAACTGCTTACGAAATATGGCGCGCAGCCACCAGAACAGGTACTTACAACCTGCTCACACCAACTGCTGCTGCCAATGCCGTAAGCTATACAGATACTTCCGCTAAGGCTAACAACACGTACTTCTATGCAATCAGAGCGATCAACGCAAATGGTAACTCTGCATTCTCTGATACCGTGACTATCACTACTGGCAACAATGCCCCTAAACTGGACAGCATTGCAGGTGTGAATATCAAGAACAACGAAACCGCCACTGTAACACTGCGTGCTATTGATGACATCGGGGATGTGCTGACACTGAAAGCCACCAACCTGCCATCTTTCGCTAAGCTGACTGACAATGGTGATGGTACTGGTAATATCGCTATCACCCCTGCTGCCGGTAATGTTGGCAAGTACACTGTGACGATCACAGCTACTGACAACAATGGCAGCAGCACGGCCAGAACGTTCGTGATCTACATCAGAGATAAGAACCTGACATCAGTATACTTCAACTTCAACCAGACGTTGCCTGCTGATGCACCATGGAATAACTTCAATTCTTATCCAAGCAATACTGCCGCTATCAATACTGTAGTAGACGAATCCGGTGCTGCCACCAGCATTAAGATCGCGCTGCTGGATGCCTTCTCCGGTACCAACGCCAGCGGTGCTTCTACCGGTAACAATAGTGGGGTATATCCTGACAACGTACTGTCTACGACTTACTACACCAGCGAGTCTACTGCAAGAAGAATCAAGATCACCGGTTTGTCAACCACTTACCGCTACAACCTGATCTTCTTAGGCAGCCGTACAGGTAATGACAATAAGAATACAGATTTCACTGTAGGTAGCAACACAGTAACGCTGAACGCTGCGAACAACAGCAGCAACACCGTTCAGATCAACGGTATCGCCGCTGACAGCACCGGTGCTATCCAGTTCACTGTGAAACAATCTACCGGTGCCACTTATGGTTATATCAACAGTGTGGTATTGCAATACTACATTGACAACGGTACGCCGCTGAATCCGACCAACGCAACTGCTACTGCCTCTTCCAAGACCAGTATCAATGTGAAATGGCAGGATAACTCTACCAACGAGACCGGCTTCCAGGTATACCGCTCTACTGACAACAGTAACTTCACGTTGCTGACCACTGTAGCGAACAACGTGAATACTTATGCAGATGCAGGTCTGGCAACAGATTCCCGCTACTACTATAAGATCCGCGCGATCAAGGATACTGCCAAGTCTGATTTTACCAACGTGGCAAGTGCTTCTACTTTCATCAACGCAGTGTACATCAACTGTAACGTATACACTCCTGCCGGTTCTCCATGGAACAACACCAACTCTGGTCCGGCATTAGGCGCTACGTTCCCGAACCTGAAAGATGAAAGCGGCAACAATACAGGTCTGACAATGAGCATCACACAGGCCTTCACAGGAGACAACCCTTACGGTATGAACACTGGTAACAACTCAGGTATCTATCCTGACAATGTAATCAGCAGTACCTACTGGGTAGATATCAACGTGAATGGTCAGCTGAAGATCTCTGGTCTGAACCTGGCTAAGCGTTACAACTTCGTATTCTTCGCCAGCCGCGATGGCGACGGTGACAGAACTACCAACTACACTGTTGGCACGACCACTGTATCGCTGAACGCTTCTTACAACACCAGCAACACCGTTCAGATCAACGACATCGTTCCTGATGCAAATGGTGAGGCATTCATCAATGTGAAAGCAGGTGGTAACTCCATCTACGGTTACATCGGTGCCCTGGTGATCCAGCAGTATACTCCGGCAGCCAGCGATCTGGATCCATCCCTGATCATGGCTAAGAAGAGTAACTTCCTGACTGGCGAACTGACAAACCCGGATGCTGCAGGCAAAGTTGCCCTGACCAACGTTTATCCGAATCCGTTTGCTTCCAGTGTAACCCTGGACATGACGAATACCGGCAAGACGAGCAGCAATGTAAGCATCGTAGTTTCAGATATTACCGGTAAGATCCTCTACACCAGATCGCTGGGTAAGCTGGACGCCGGCAGTCAACGACTCAATGTCGATCTCAGTACATCTCAAATTCCTGCCGGCCCTTGTATCCTGAGGGTGCTTGAAGGAGAAAATGTAGTGAAGACCGTGAAGTTGATTAAAAATTGATAATTACCATTCTTTGATTGATTACTTATTTGTTACCGAAAAAGTCCGGTGTATAACCGGATTTTTTCGGTCATTTTAGATTAGATTTTTTTACACTTTAAAGAATACGCCGATATGGATTTGATTTATTTATTCAAATCACTACTGAGGAGAAAATGGTTAATTATCATCAGTACGCTGGTAGCAGTACTGGCGGCTTTTTTCTTAACCCTCAACCAGGAAAAACTGTACAAATCTGTTGCCCAACTTGCCACTGGATTCACCATGAATGACCAGGTTAAACTCAAAGATGAAAGTTTCAACGTGTATGAAATTGATGTGAAATTCAACAACGCAGTCGAGGCAATCAAGTCACCCCGTGTATTAGGTATGACTAGTTACAACCTGATGCTGCACGACCTGGAAAACCCTGACAAACCATTCAGGGTGCCTAGTGAAGAGGACCGCAAATCTGCTGTATACCGCAAGCTGAACAGACAGAAAGCAATCGAGATCCTCACCAGAAAATACAATGAAGAACAATTGCTCAGCTCTTATGATCCTGAAGAAAGGAAAATTCTGGAGTTGCTGAATATATACAGGTACGACCTGGAAACACTGCGCTATGTGTTGTATGTGGGTCGTGTACAACGCACGGACTTTATCGATATACAGTACCGCTCAATCAATCCTGAGTTGTCTGCTTATATCGTGAACCAGGTGGTGACGGAGTTCCTGCGTAACTATGAGACTTCCCGTAACCAGCAGACCGTTCAGAATATTGAAACTCTGAAGAAGCTGGTGGACCAGAAGCGGGAGGAGCTGGATGCCAAGATTGGTAATATCAAGACCATGGGTACACTGGATGCTACTGTTGAAAGCTCCAGCACCCTGGAACAGATATCCAACTTCGAGAGCAGACTCGCTGACGAAAAGGCCATCCTGACCAGTGCACAACTGGCCAGTCAGCAGGTGACCCAGCGTCTTTCAGAAATGGAAAGCACCAGCACACAGAATGCTGCGGCGACCAACAGCTCGAATACAGAACTGGCTACGCTGCGTGAAAAAATGAACGATGCTTCTGCTGAATACCAGAACAAAGGGGGTAATGACCCTGAGTTGTATAATAAATACAAGAAGGCCAGGAACGACTATTCAGCCAAGCTGATGGCCATGGCATCTGCCGCTCCTACTGCTGCCAATCCCGGCACGACCAAGGCGGACCTGCAACAGAAGAAGAGCGACCTGGACCTGCAGGTAAGATCTGCCCAGCAGAACATTGCTGCTTACGAGCAAAAGATCAGGCAACTGAACAGCAGCATGGGAGCCACAGCTTCCAGAGGTGCAAACAACCTTGCCCTGCAAAAAGAAGTAGAACTGGCACAACAGGAATATGAAAGCATCAAATCACGTTACGATGCGGCGGTGAACAACAAGATCGCTCCGATGGACAACTTCCACCAGATCCTGTATGGTCAGCCAGCGGTAGAACCTGAGCCTTCCAAACGCCTGATCATTATTGCCATGGCAGGTATGGCGGTAGCTGTATTTTGTTGTATCCTCATCATCTTCCTGGAATATATTGACGTAAGTATTAAAACACCTACCCAGTTCCTGAGAATCCTGGAATTGAAACTACTGGGTGTAGTGAACAGGATCAACCTGAAGAAGACACCACTGGAAGAGATCTTTTCTGATCCTACCCTGAAGCAGCATGACACCGCTGCCTTCCGTGAGCTGCTGCGTAAGCTGCGTTTCGAAATGGAAAACAGTGGTAAGAAGATCTTCCTGCTCACCAGTGCCAAACCGGGAGAAGGTAAATCTACCATCCTGAAAGCGCTGGCGTATAGTCTGAGCCTGACCCGTAAGAAAGTACTGATCATCGACACACAGTTTCCGCATAATACACTGACACAGGAGTTCGAAGCAAAGCCGGTGCTGGAGGGTTTCAATGCAGGTAATGAGTTCAATATTGTACAACTGCATGACCTTATCTCTCCTACCAGCATGGAAAATGTGTTTATCATTGGTTGTGAAGGGGGTGAATATACGCCGTCTGAAATTCTGAAACCGGGTAACCTGCTGGAGCACCTGCGCTCACTGACGTATGAATTTGATTACATCCTGATGGAAGGTGCTGCGCTGAACGAGCGTGCGGATAGTAAGGAGCTGATGCAGTACGCGGATACCATCATTACAGTGGTTTCTGCAAGATCTGGTGTAAACCAGACTGACAGGGAGACTATTTCTTTCCTGCATAGCCTGAATGGTAAGTTCAGCGGTGCGGTATTAAACTTTGTTGAACCAGAAAACATCGACCTATAATGAGCACAGCGAAACCCGGTAACAGGCTGGCGTGGATTGATTACGCGCGAGGTATAGCTATCATACTGGTACTGTACCGTCACATCTTTGAGGGCATCAGCCGCTCGGGGGTGGAGGCAGCACAGTTTAGCTGGCTGGAACATGCGAACATCATTTTCTACAGCTTCCGTATGCCTTTGTTCTTCATCCTGTCTGGTGTGTTCATTGGAAAGAGCCTGGCAAAGAGGGGCATGAAAAATCTGATCGTCAATAAATTCAACATCCTCTTATATCCCTACCTGTTATGGTCCGCCCTGCAGATCACGATTCAGATCTGTCTGAGTGGACTGGTAAATGCCAACAGAGGTGTGGCGGATTATGGGTACATCTTTTTGTTCCCCCGCAGGATCGATCAGTTCTGGTATCTCTATGCGCTCTTCAATGTAACGGTGTTGTATATACTGACGAAGGAAAAGCTGCGCCTGAAAATCTGGCATCAGCTGAGCATAGGTTTTGTGGCTTATATGTACAGCAGTTATGTTTCCGTGCATCATATTGACCTCGGTTTCATCTACGACATCTGTCACTTCTATATTTTCTTTGCCATAGGCGAGCTGATTGCCGATCGGATCCTGGACAGTAGCAAATATTCGCTGTATGGCAGCTGGGGTTTGTTTGCTATCCTCCTCCCCTTCTTTGCGGCGGGTCAGTATTATTTTCTGGTAACGAATCTGAACAACCAGTACAACCTGTTTGTAGAAGAGCATCAGCCTTTGTTATTTGCGGTGATTGCCCTGGTGGGTTGTGCTTTTATGATCAATATTTCATTCCTGTTACAACGATATAACAGTGTAAAGCTGTTGCGGGTAGCAGGGTTTCATTCACTTTACATTTACGTTTCACATGTGTTGGTAGCATCGGCGGTGCGTATGTGTCTGGTAAAGGTGTTTCACGTCACCTATTTGCCGGTATTATTGGTGATCTGTTTGTGTTTTGCCGTTGTTATTCCCATCCTGCTGTACAAGGCAGCTATGCGCGCAGGTGCATGGTGGCTGTATAGTCTGGAGAAGCCCATGGAACTTAAATTAAGCTAAAAATGAGCGACCCAAAATACACCTACTGGCTGAAATCCGGCATCTACAGCGGATTACAGAAAATTGCTGTACTCCTGTTCGGGATCGGCAGTGTGCTGGTATTAACCCGCTCACTGACCAAGTCTGACATGGGGGTATGGAACCTCTTCCTCGTATATACCGGTATTATCGAGATTGTAAGACAAAGTCTGATTAAGAATGCAGTGATCAAATACATCAATGGTCATGCTGCTGAGGAACATCCTCATATACAGTCCGCTGCTTTGTACCTCAATATTGTGATTACGTGTCTGATCGGGATCCTGATCGCCGCGTTTATTATTCCTGTGAGCAAGGTATTGCAGGCACCGCCCTTAGCGATGGTGATGTATATATTTCTGCCGGGGTTATTGTTGTTAATTCCCTTCTCACATTTTGAATGGGTACAGAATGCCAATGCTGATTTCAGGGGCATTTTCTGGGGGTATCTGAGTCGTCAGGGTACCAGCTTTTTATTGATTGTGGGGCATCTGTTGTTTTCACATGATATCAATTTAATGCATCTCATTCTTTATTTCAATGCAGGACTGGTCGTTGGAACGATTGTATCCGGGTACTTTGCCCGGAACCTGGTAACCCGTACCATCAAATATCATAAAGAGTGGTTCAGTCGTCTGTGGATATTTGGCAGGTGGGTGTTTGGTACGAATGTGAGTTCATCGCTGTTCCGCAATACGGATTCTTTTATCATCTCGTCTTACCTGGGTACACCATCCGTGGCATTGTACAATGTATGTCTGCGTATATCCAATCTTGTGGATGTACCCAGCCAGGTATTGGGAGATATTCTATTTCCGAAGACGGCGAAGATGATGGAAGATGGTAACCTTGCCATGGTGAAGTACTATTATGAAAGGGCGGTAGGCGCTATTCTCGCTATTGCGGTACCTGCCAGCCTGGTGATTGTATTCCTGCCTAAGCTGGTGATCGGGATCATAGCGGGTGAAGGGTATCTGGAAGCTGTACCTATTTTGCAGGTGACGATATTTTACGGGTTGTTCCTGCCATTTATTAAGCAGTTTGGCACTATTATGGATTCAATTGGCCTGCCCAAAGTGAATTTCTATGTTATCACTGTAACGGCTATCTGTAATGTATTCATCTGCATGTTCTATACCCGTCAGATGGGATTGATGGGCGCTGCTTATGGTACGATGACCTCTTATGGGATCTGCTTTATCATTACGCAGACCATCCTATACCGTAAGCTCAAAACAAGCTTGCTCAATGTGGTAAAGTATATGCTGCAATTCTACCCGGAGGCGATCTCCGTGGTACAGCAACGTTATTTACTTAAATGGAAAACCAGATGATCAGGAACAGGGATATAATCGTAGTAGGCTTACAGCCCTGGGACATCCGCATTGGGAGTAACTGTAAGAACATGGCGCAAGAGTTGTCGCTGTACAACCGGGTACTATATGTAAACCGTGCATTGGACAGGATCTCGGCCATCCGCTCTTCGGACGACGAAAAGGTGCTGGCCAGAAAAGCGAGTCTGCGTGGTGATACCAATGATCTGAAGCCGGTGAGTGCGTCCCTCTGGACGCTGGATCCTCGCACGGTGTTGGAGTCGATCAACTGGATTCCAATGCCGGTATTGTTTGACAGGATTAACCTGGTTAACAATAAAAGACTCGCCCGTGAAATCAATCAGGCAGCAAAGCGCCTGGGTTTCAACGATGCGCTGTTGTTCATTGACAATGATTTTTTCCGTGCGCAATACCTGCCTGAATTGCTGGATGGTGTGCAGGAGACAATTTATTATATCAGGGATAACCTGACCAGTCAGCCGTACTTCAGAAGGCATGGTGTAAGACTGGAACCACAGCTGATGCAGAAAGCCACCATGGTAGCAGCCAATTCAGCCTACCTCGCGGAGTATGGTGCAAAGTATAACAAGGCATCGTTTGATATTGGGCAGGGCTGTGATTTTGACTGGTTGAAAAGTGAGCTTGTGGAAGTAGACCGGTTTAAAAGTCCTGTGATCGGGTATGTAGGAGCACTGATTACTTCCAGGCTGGACCTGGCATTGCTGGAGACGATAGCCACGCAGCGTCCTGACTGGTCGATGGTGCTGGTGGGACCTGAGGATGAGGCATTCCGGAACAGTAAACTGCACCAGTTGAGAAATGTACACTTTACGGGTAACCGTCCGGCAGAAGAGTTGCCGGCGTGGATCAATAGTTTTGATGTATGTATCAATCCGCAGGTATTGAATGAGATGACGATTGGCAACTATCCACGTAAGATAGATGAGTACCTGGCACTGGGTAAGCCGGTGGTAGCTACGGATACGGTGGCGATGCGGATGTTCGCTCCATATGTATATCTCTGTGGCAAAACATCTGAGTACATCGCTCAAATAAATACAGCGCTGCGGGAGGGTGACAATACCTACCTGCAGGAAGGAAGAAAAGCCTTTGCATTATCGCATACCTGGGAGCAGTGTATACAGTTAATGGGGGCATATCTGGAACAAACTCAAAATGTGGAAGCATGAAAGATAACAGGTTTTCAGACGATCGGTTGTTAGAGATCACTGTGACAATGTTTATTGCCTTCACCCTGATCATACTGGCATTAAAAGTTTTATTCTTCTAAATATGCGACAATCATTCACAAGAACAGCATCTCTGAAAGGGGCTGGTGTACTGGACAATCCCCTGGCCTTTGCGGCGGTGGTGCTGGTAGCACTCGGCATCAGTCTGCTGGTGGGCTACAAGGATTACCGCATAGGTTTGATCATCGCGGCTGGGTTGATAGGTGGGATGGCGACGTTTATCTGTCTGTTCAATACCCGGTTGGGATTCGTGATCACGACTATAGTCGGGTTCTTTATGTTTTACATCAAGCGCATGTCTGACGATGAGATTCCGATGGGTGTGGCTGTGGATGTACTGACGGCGGTGACCTTCATTGGGGCTTATTATAGAAATACGATTCATAAACAGCGGATCTGGCAGTATATGAAGAATCCTGTCTCTTACATGTACATCATGTACCTGGGGTTTCTGCTTATAGAACTGTTCAATCCATCTATGTATTCGGTATCGGGCTGGATCTTTACCGTGCGTAAGTTTGCCAACTTCGTGATGATCTACTTTATTGGACTGTTCACATTCAACAGTGTGAAAGATGTAAAGGATTATCTGAAGCTCTGGTTATTCCTGTCTGTGCTGAGTGGGGCTTATGGCTGCTTCCAGCAGTGGTTTGGGTTACTGGGGTTCGAAGAGCACTGGGTGGTGAGTGATCCTGTGCGTTACAGGCTGTACTTCCAGGGGGGTGACATCAGGAAGTTCTCGTTCCTCTCCGACCCTACGGCTTATGGTATCCTGATGGCGTGTAGTATAGTATTTGCCATTGTGCTGGCCATGACGACGCAGAAGCCTAAACAGCGTAACTGGCTCATAGTGGGTATTATCATAATGGCACTGGGTATGGCATTTTCAGGTACCCGTACTGCCTACTTCATGATACCGGCGGGGTTAGCCATTTATATACTGATGACGATCACGAACCGCAGGACGTTGTTATTTATGGCGGGGTTCCTCATGTTCGTCGTGGTGCTGATGTTCGGGCCATTCTCGGGGAATAATACGGTGAACCGTATACGCACGTCCTTTCACCTGAAGGATGATGAGTCAATGAATGTGCGGGATGCCAACAGGCATAATATCCAGCCTTACATCTGGCGGCATCCGATCGGGGGTGGTGTAGCTACCTCCGGGGTACTCGGAATTCAGTACAATCCGGGCCATCCGCTGGCCGGTTTCCCTCCGGATAGTGGTTACCTCCGTACAGCACTCGAAACAGGCTGGATCGGGCTAATAATCACCATCACGCTATTCTTTGTAACCCTCCTGGTAGGTGTAAAAGGATATTACCGGGCGCAGGACAGGGAGGTCAGGGCACTGTATGTGGCTATTGTGACGGGCCTGTATGCGTATATCGTGGCGCACTATGCACAGGTGGCCATTGGGCAGATACCTGGCGCATTTTTCTTTTACAGTGCCATGGCGATTATCGTTAAAATGAAAGATTTCGAAACACCTTCTCATAAAAATTCAGACCAAGCTAAAACTATAACAACATGAAACAGCACATCAGCATTATTTTAGTATTTCTCGCTACTACCCTCACAGTGAGCGCACAGAACAAAACTTTACCGACTGCACCTTCAAAAGATGTATCTGCTGAAGACATCCAGGAAAAACTGGTACAACTCGCTTACCAAAACCCTGATCTGAAAGTCAGAGTTTACGAAAAACAAAGGGCCGAATACGAATTGAACAAAGCAAAGGGGAACTGGTTGAATTACGTTACCGCAAGTGCCAACATCAATGACGTAACAACGGGGCGCTACAAAAACTCAGGTGATTATCGTGCACAGGTGTATTATCCACTCTGGAACGTAGGTATCAATGTACCATTGGGTTCACTGGTAGGTAAAGGTTCTGACGTGAAAGTAGCCCGTGCGAATGTAAACATCGCTTCTGCACAGGAAGAATCTGCAAAAAGACAGATCAAGGCGATGGTATTGTCCAAGTACCACGATTACCTGATGGACAAGCAGCTGCTGGCGATGCAGACTGAAATCACTGAAGATGATTTTGCTGCGTTCACACAGGCAGAAAGCAAGCTGGCTGCGGGAAGCATTTCTTATGATGCGTATACTTCAGCTTCACAGTTGTATAACAACGACAGAACTAAAAAGCTGAACCTGGAAAGAGATCTGGCGAATGTAAAGCTGGAGATTGAAGAGCTGATCGGCGTGAAGCTGGAGACTGTTATTGCCCAGTAACCTGGGCCCCTATTTATTCATTTTAATTATTTGTCATGGTAAAAAGTACCACTACAATTGTTGCACTATTGTTCGTAATGTGCATGCAAACGGTGAACTTATATGCACAACATCAGATGGACAGTATTCTTATTCCGGTGAATCCATGGAATAAGGTAGGCGCGCTCCTGCAACTGCCGGATGATTATAGCAAATCAAAAAAAGAATACCCCCTGATCGTTTTCCTTCATGGGAAGAGCAAATCAGGTCACGATCTGTCGAAGTTATATCTGGAGGGAATCCCTTACTGGATCAATAATGGCGAGAAAATAGAAGCTGTAAATCCCGTTGATGGTAAACTATACAAATTCATTGTTGTAGCCCCCCAGGCCCCTAGCTGGGGACTAAAACCGGCTGAGATAAAACGCTTGCTGGATGATGTAGAGAAGCATTACCGTGTGGACCGGTCCAGGATCTACCTTACGGGTTATAGTGCGGGTGGCTGGGCAACTGTGATGGCAATGACGGACAATGCGGCCCTGTCTAACCGTATTGCGGCGGCGGTACCGATGTCGGTAGCGACCATCGATGAGGCGAATATGAAACGTTTTAAACTGGTAGCAGATGCGAATATACCCACCTGGTACCTGGCAGGGACAGATGAGCCTCATTTCCTGGAAGAGTGTGAGCGGTATAAGGACAGTACTAATTCATATAAGCCAAACCTGGCTAAGCTCACCATATTAGATGGGTTTGCACATCATACATGGAAAGCATTGTATGATACGCGGAATAAGCAGTATGGAATGAATATTTATGAGTGGATGTTACAATACAGGAAGTAAGTATAAAGAAAAAGGCCTGCGTTATTGCGCAGGCCTTTTTTATTTAATTCACTTTTATAAACTTGCTGGTTAGTTTCATGGCATTACCATCCGTTATTTCAAGAATATATAATCCGCCTGACAAACCACTTACGTCGAAGGTTTTCGTCACGGTATTGGTGGTACCCATGTAATAGGTACCCCTGATATAGCCGCTGCTGTTAAATATTCTCACCACGAGATTGGCGGCTTCTTTTATTACCAACTTCAGATTGAGTGTAGTTGTGGCAGGATTAGGATACACCTGAATGGTGACTTCGCTGTCATCCACAGTTGCAGACTTGCCATTGACAACCACTGTTACATTGTCGGTGGCGGTAGTTCCGTATGTATCCGTGATGGTGAGGCGGAAAACATAAGTACCGGTTTGGGAGAATGTCACTACAGGGTTTTGCGAAGCTGTATTGAGAATAGTTGTTCCGCTGGCAGGTCCGCTTACCAGTTCCCATTTATAAATTGAGATATAATTGCTGGTGATAGAGCCAGCGCCTGTCAATGTTACTGTATTCACTGTCGGCAATGTGATCGTTTGATCGGGGCCGGCATTTGCGATTAAAGTACCGCCACTGGCTGCTTTTACGATTACATTGATATCGTCGGTTGCGATAGCGCCATTATTGTCGGTCACGGTCAGTCTGAATACGTAGGTACCTGCGTAAGAGAGTTGATTGATATCTGTTGTTGCAGCAGTAGCAGCAGGCAGAGAGGCGGTGGATGGGCCGGAGAGCTGTGTCCATTTGTAGGATACGATAGTACCATCGCTGTCAGAAGAACCGGCACCGTTTACGGTAGTGGTATTCTTCGGCATGGTGATGGTGATATCGCTTCCTGCCACGGCTACCGGTGCTTTATTGGCAGCAGGTGTTGAAGTAGTGGCTGTTTTCACGGTGATCGTCACCTGATCAGTAGCGGTTGCACCATCGTCATCGGTCACAGTCAGGGTGAACACATAGCTACCGGCGGTGGTCAGTTTCGTTACAACCGGAGCGGCAATAGTTGTACTGCTCAGGGTTGCGGTGAGAGGACCTGAGGCCTGTACCCATTTGTAGGCCTTGATAGTGCCATCGATGTCAGCAGACGCAGCACCATTTAAAGTAACGGAAGATGTGGGCAATACGATGGTCTGGTCCGCACCGGCATTTGCAGTAGGCGCGGTGTTGACAGCGGCGGCCGTAACGGTGATGGTCACCTGATCGGCAGCAGTCGCACCGTCATCATCGGTCACTGTCAGCGTGAATACATAGGTGCCTGCTTTGGTGAGATTGGTGATAACCGGGGAAGCGATGGCAGTATTGCTGATGGTAGCGGTAACGGGACCGGAGGTCTGTGTCCACTTGTAGGTTTTGATGGTACCATCGCTGTCTTTGGAACCGGTACCATTCAGGGTAACAGTTGTCGCAGGCAGTTGGATACGTTGGTCAGTACCTGCATTGGCAGTGGGCGCTACATTAGTGGAAGTAGCTGCTTTTACAGTGATGGTGATGGCATCAGTGGCAGTCGCGCCGTTATCGTCGGTTACAGTCAGTGTGAATACATAGGTACCTGCTGTAGTCAGATTGGTGATAACGGGAGAAGCGATGGCGGTATTGCTGATGGTACTGGTTACAGGACCGGAGGTTTGTACCCATTTGTAGGTTTTAATCGTACCGTCGCTATCTTTTGAGCCAGTACCATTCAGGGTGACTGTGGTGGTAGGCAGTGTGATAGTCTGGTCTGCACCTGCACTGGCGGTGGGTGCTACATTTGCTGCCTTCACGGTGATGGTTACCTGATCGGAGGCGGTGGCGCCATCATCGTCAGTCACCGTCAGCGTAAAAACATAGGTACCGGCAGTGGTTAGTTTAGTCAATGCCGGAGCGGCAATGGTGGTACTGCTGAAGGTTACGGTCACGGGACCGGAGGTCTGTACCCATTTGTACAATTTAATGGTACCGTCACTATCAATAGATCCGGTACCATTTAGTGTAACAGTTGTAACGGGTAAAGTAATTGTCTGGTCAGCACCTGCATTGGCAGTAGGCGCAACGTTTGCAGCGGTACCGGATGCATATTCATCAGCACCTACATCGAATGCGCTGCCTTGTGGGCGGGCGTTACCATCTATATCAGTTTTGAAATAGGCACTTAAATCTTTCCCCTGGTCGATAGCAGGAGAGCCTGCGGCCAGGTGGAAGTTCTTATTGGTGGCATCTACAAACTTCACGGTGCTGGCGTCAGCATAGTTAAGGCCGTTGGATGTCGTATAAGAAATACCGGATTGGATGGTGAGGTAAGCGAGTGTACCTCTGCTAGCCAGGGAACCGGGTTTCACTGCCAGGTTGTTTGCAAAGATATTACCAGTGCCGTCAGTACCGTTGGTATTCTGCATACGGATGGCATCTCTGCCTGAATTGACGATGGTGTTGTTCATTACATACACCTGCAGTGGTTTGTAGTTTTGTTTGGTAGGGCGGTCATCGATGAAGATAGCGTCCTGTCCGATGGTGGTACCATCAATACCACAATCACTGAGGATGTTGTTAAAGACGTAGCTGAGGCCAGTACCGAATACTTCGATACCGTTACCTGTACCTTTGATGATGGTATTGTTGTATACTTTACCATTAGATTCACCACCGAGGATGATACCTGCCTGCTGGCTGCCTTTGTTTTCTACACCGTAGTTAGATACTTTATTATTATAGATCTCTACATTCTCAGGAGCGGAGGCTACCTGGATTCCATCCCAACCGGTGTTGGCGGTGGTTACGTTGTAGATCTTCAGGTTATAGATACGTGGAGGCAGTACAGTAGTAGAAACGCCGTTGCAGGTCATGGTTTCACCGTTAGGTGCGGTGTTACCGATATACATACCTTCGCCTACCACGTCGTGAATGTACAGGTCATGGAGTTTTACATTTCTGATGGAGAAGGTGGGGTAAGTATTATTGACATCGCAATCGGGATTTACTTTCGCCATCACCCCTACTTCAGAACCTGTGATTTCAAAGTGATCCGCTTCGTAATCGGTGCAACCTTTACTGATACCCAGGCCTACATTTAGTTTCTTAATAACGCCGTCTACCCGGAAGCCGTAGGTATCGGTGCTACCTGTACCGGTTACCTTGAAGTACTTAGCGTTGTTGAAGACGAAGCCGTAGCTACCGCCATTACCGATTTTCACCTGGCCGCCGCAGTTGATGAAGACGATTGGTTTAGCGGTGGTACCGGTAATGTTGAAGAATTGAATGTAAGCGTAGTTACCTGACTGGATACATACGGTATCGCCGGGTTGAACACCGAGGGTAGTACCATTGATATATGCGCCGCCATCGGTGCCGGGTGTGATGAGGAACTTACAACCTGCGCAGGCAGTTTTGCCGCCGGTAGCTGGATTGACAACTACGGAAACGGTTTTGCTGCTACTGCCGGTAGTGTTCTTTACGGTAAGTGTAAAAACATAAGTACCGGCAATCAGGTTGCTGGCGGTGATTTTCGCGGTACTGGTGCTGCTGAGTGTAGCAGTAGAGGGACCGGAAGTCTGTGCCCATGTATAGCTGGTGATGGTGCCTGTGGAGGAGGAGCCATCTAAGGTGGTTGTATTGGTAGGTAAAGTAATGCTGAGGCTTGCAGATGCTACGACGGCAACAGGAGCGGTGGCTGTAGCGGCATTCACCACAACGGTGACAGTTTTGGAACTACTACCGGCAGAGTTGGATACGGTTAGTTTAAAAACATACGTACCTGCTACGAGATTACCGGCAGTGATCTTTGACGTGCTCGTGCTGCTCAGGGTTGCGGTAGAAGGGCCTGAGGACTGAGACCATGTATAGGTAGTGATAGTGCCTGTAGAGGTAGATCCATCGAGTGTTACGCTGTTTGTGGGCAGTGTAATAGCCAGGCTGGAAGATGCGACAGCGGCTACGGGAGCGGTTATGATAGCAGATGCGTTATTGCGGCTGTACTGCAACATCCATTCATAGATGTTAGGATTCTGGTAGGTGTGGTTGGGATCATATGCTTTGTCCCATACATCATCACTATGAGTACCTCCAATGTATTCGGTCGCAATGGGTGTGATAGAAGGACTGCACGCTTTCATATCGGCGATATAATCACGTTGGTTGCCAATGAAGCTGTCGGCGGTGCCACAGAGCATCCATACGGCGAGTTTGCTGGTGGCCACGTTACAGAGTCCTGCGAGTTTGCTTGCATCGATTGCGGCTGAAGACACGGGTACGATAGCAGCCAGGTTATCTGAATAGGTCGTTCCGGATGCGATGTAATTTAATACACCATATCCGCCGGCACTGAGCCCGGTCAGATAAATACGGGATGCATCAATTCTGTACCTTGATTTGATGTCATTCAGTACACTTTGCACCATGGTTTCGCTGGCCCATCCATTGGGGATTTGCGGGGATACCACGATAAATTTAAACAACTTTCCATTTACAGTGTACTGCATCTTTGCACCGTTGGCAATCATCTTCGGTACACCGTGTGCCAGTACAGCATTGACATCAGTACCTGCTTCTCCTACGCCATGCAGGAAAATGAGTAGAGGATAACTGGTTGATGTACTGTTGTAATCATCCGGCAAGTGTAGCCAGGCACCTGTGGTTTGGCTGGTGCCTAGTTTTACGGTGATGGCAGTCTGGTCTCCCTGGGCTTTCGTTACATAAGGATACAGTAATGCACTTAAAGACAGACAGGCACATATCAGTAGCCTGACGATAGGTAGGTTCTTCACGTTTGGTTAAAATTTAGTAGCGTTTTACAATAGCCGACATTTTAAATTAAATACTTTAGAATCGATCTGATGTGTCTCAATCGTCCCGGGCAAAAATAGGATACAAATTTGTTTTTCAATAAAAAAAACAAATATAAAGTATTAAATAATCTATATTTATTAAATATACGTAAGTTATTGAAGAAAAACAATATGCGCTACTATTTTCCCTTCTATTTTTTTGGATTTAATTCTTTGTTAACGATTGTTCCAATTTAGCTTGCTCATAGGGATCATTTTTTCTGTTTTAAAAGGAGGATATGATGGTAGAAATATATAATCTGTTTGTTTGAGATACATCGTTATTGTAAACAGAAGTATGTGATATTTTGTTTTCTTCGGTTCTATAATTCCTGTGAAAAGAACACATTACAAATTTGTATAGAGATAAATTTTATTCATATTGTTGGTGAGAAGCGGGCATTGGAAGTTGGTTCTGCGAAGCGGATGATCAGGTCCTTGTGTGACACTGCATGGAGTTTATTCATGATGGTGCAGGGAAGGGACATTAGTTAGCGGATGATCTGGTCTTTGTGTGTCACTTCCTGAATTTTATTCAACAACAGGATACCTTTTACAGCAGCATTGATACTTACAGTAGGTCGTTCGCAATTGAACCTGTGCAGGATTTTCGGATTGAAATCTCTTTTCTGATTGCCGGTACCAAAGATTACATCCAGTGGATCGGGGCCTTCCAGTAAGGTATTGAAGTAGATTTTACTAACCCCGGCATCTGTGTGTGGAAATGCAAAGGCCCTGTAAGGAAGTTGAAACTGCTGCACGAGGAAGTCGACAGACTGTCTTGTCTGAAAGAGTTGTTCTTCCAGTGTAAGCTGGTTATAATAAGGATGGTCAATACTATGGCCGCCGATGGCGAAGCCTTGTTGTAAGAGCGTGCTGACTTCATCAAGTGTAAGGAACGGCTTAACTTCTGCGAGATATTGTGTGAAAGAAATACCCAGGATCGCGGCTATTTCATCTGCTTGTCCCCGGGTAGTGTAAGTGATCTTTTTTATTGCAGCGATCACGGATGCTTCGTCTGTATGTAGCTGCGCATATAGTTTATCAAGCGTAGCCTTTGAATGATCAGTGGTTTGTAAACTGTCAATAATCAGGCTTAGTTTAAATTTATAGAAGAGGTTCTTATTATCGAGGAAGGCGCTGTTCAGGAAAAACGCTGCGGGTATACCTTTGCGGAGCAACATGGGAGCGATGATATCTTTGACTTCGCGCAGGCCATCATCAAATGTGAGCAGGAAAGAACCGGATGGCAGGGACTGCCCTGTTCTCAGAGATTGAATGATGTCCGGTAAAGTGACAGGTTTAAATCGTCTGAGCAGGTAATCGAGATCTTTCTCAAAATCTTTGGTGCCTTTCCAGGGATAGAGATGTTTGATATGTGGAACAGGCGCGTCGCTTACCAGGTGATGATAGGGAAGCAATAAACTACCGGGACGTCTTTGTTTCAATACGGCAAGGGGTAACAGTTGCGCAGCACTGTAAAATGCGTTTTTTACCAGGCTCATATAATTTGATAAATCTTCTTAAAGGTATGAATAAATATCATTGCGCGTGGGCAGTATAATCTTTACTGCATAGACATGATCTTTACCCTATGCTGTGCCCCCCACTCTGCCAATACCTGTATCACTGGCTTTAGCGACTGGCTGTAAGGTGTCATTTCATATCTTCCATCCTCCTTCTTTTTGATCAGGCCGTTCACTTCCAGCTCATGCAATTCTCTCGATAACATTTTCGGCCCTATCGCAGCCAGTTCCCGCTGCAAGTCTACAAACCGCTTCTCCCCCATGGCCAGACATCCAAGGATGGTCACCTTCCATTTACCACCAATGATATCCAGGGTATCCTGAATCGCCAGCAGCTGACGTTTGCAATCATATATCTTTTCACCGGGACAAACCATATAAGCTTATTTTTGTTTTATTCAGACCCTCTTACCAGGTACTTCCATAGAGGGTAGTTGTATGCAATTATAAAGTTAACCTATTTACTTTTGTTCAAAATGATTAATTATGGAATTTGAAGTTATCATCGTTGGAGGAAGCTATGCAGGATTGCAGGCAGGGATGACCCTCGGTCGCGCACTGAGAAAAGTATTGATCATTGATAGCGGTAAGCCTTGTAATGCGCAAACCCCGCATTCTCACAATTTTTTAACGAGAGATGGAGAGACACCGGCGGCGATTGCCAGGGTTGCACTCGAACAACTCAGGACATATAGCACAGTACAGCTGTTACATGGCAAGGCAGTAAAAGGAGAGAAAACTGACAAGGGGTATACCATCACTACAGAAGCGGGGGAAATATTTACAGCCCCAAAGCTCATTCTTTCCACTGGTATTAAAGACCTGCTACCAGAGATTCCGGGTGTGGCGGAGTGCTGGGGGATTTCTGTGATTCACTGCCCGTATTGCCATGGGTATGAGGTGGCTAATCAGCCTACAGGCATTTTAGGGAATGGCGAGGGTGGTTTTGAAACGGTGAAACTGATACAACACTGGACAAAAGATTTAACCTTATTTACGAATGGCCCGGCTACATTGACAGCCGATATGGTGGCGCAGGTGAAGGGGAAGAATATCAGGATCATTGAGACCCCTGTGAAGGCTATCATTCATGATAAGGGGCAGTTAACCGAAGTAGAACTTGCGGACGGTACGAAGGTACCTCTGAAAGCGGTTTACGCGCGGTTTCCGTTTATACAACACAGTGAGCTGCCTGCACAACTGGGGTGTGAGTTTACAGCGTCCGGGCATATTAAAGTAGAGGAATTTGGAAAGACGAGTGTGGAGGGGGTATATGCAGCGGGTGATAATTGTACTATGCTGCGTGGGGTGGCAAGTGCTGTTTCTGGAGGACTGACGGCAGCGGCCTTTGTGAACAGGGAATTGATCTGGGAGCAATTTGATAATCATGTGACCGGCTGATTTAAGTTAGCTTAATTGTTGTTAGCCCTGGTACAGGATGTATCTGCTTTGAAGTTATAAATTTATCCCGTAAATATTCTCTTATATGTTATATATTAGCTGGATATATCCCTACTATGTCACGCTATACTCAATTACTAACGGTCATGTTGGTAGTGTTCTGTTGCCGTCAAGGCTTAGCCCAAACAGGAGAACTGTACCATTATCAGGATCTTTCTCACATTTTTTACCAGAAACAGGTTGATTCGCTTAAGAAAGCATGGGTTTGTCCCGCTGTATTCAAGGAAAAAGCTACTCAAAAACAATACAAGGAATACTGGGACGACCGCACCGATTTTTTAACCAGAGCGATAAAGGATGACGATTACCTGTATGAACAGGATGTCTACAAATACCTGGATAGTCTGATCAGCCAGATCGTACAGGCCAATAAACAGCTGATACCTGTAAAACCCCTGGTACTGATTGACAGAAGTCCATCTGTAAATGCCTATGCCCTGGGTGGGAATATCCTGGCCATTAACCTGGGCCTGGTCACTTTCAGCCGTTCGCGTGAAGACCTCGCGCTGACGATCGCCCATGAGTTGTCGCACAACATCCTGCTTCACTCTGAAAACTCGATGAAACAACGTGCTGAATGGGTCACCTCCGAGGAGTATAAAAACTCGGTGAATGCTGTGCTGGATTCAAAGTATGAAAGGCTCACCCGCCTGAAGAAGATCTTTGAAAACTATTCTTTTAGCAGGAGCCGTCATCAGCGCTACCATGAGAGCGATGCGGATTCTCTGGCCATCCTGCTGCTGAAGAAGAGCAGGATCAGTTTTGATCCTTCTTTCTTCCTGCGGCTGGATAGTGCGGATCTGCAGTACAAACAGGGTTTAAAACAGCCACTGGCACAGTACTTTGCCGCCTACAACATTACGATAGACAATGCCTGGACACAAAAAAGGTCAAAAGGATTATCGACCAAAGTTTACAACTTTAAAGATACCACCTCCCACATCCAGGATTCATTAAAGACCCACCCCGAATGTGTGGAACGCTATAATAAAACCTTAGCTGCAGGCGATCCTGCCATCAACTATACGCCGATACCTGCTGCTATCCGTTCGAAAGCACTGAAGATGCAGTTATGGAACATGTATGTGAACATGAACCTGACGGCCTGTATGTATTCCATCTTACTCGAAAAAGATAAAGGGACAACTGATTCATGGTACGACTTCATGGCGGCCAATGTCATCTCCGGGCTCTATTACGCAGACCGGGACCTGAGCCGGTTCAATGCTGTCGGTGTTACACCCAAAGAGTACATTTCTAAAGACTATTACGAGTTACAGACAATGTTTGAACAGATACCCCGTGATAAACTGGAAGAGATCAGCAAAAGCTGCCTCCATTCGACATCCACGAGTAAAAAGGAGGAAGCGGCATTTCATCGGTTAATGCAATCACTCACCACAGAGGCTGACATCTCACAGGCCAGCAAGAACACTATAGGCAATACTTTTATCAAGGCCAATGAAAATAGTTTGTACGCAGAATTTGCGCATAAATTTGACAAGCCTTAATTATCATCCCATACTACAACATTACAAATGAAAAAATTACTGCTGGCAAGCCTGCTTGTGCTGCTGTTTACGAGCAAGCCGTTTGCCCAAACAAAAGTTTTTAGAGAAGTTAGTAACAGTATCTCCACGTCTATCAGATCCATTGTACAGGACGGCAACCTGGTAGGTTATCTTGCCTTCACAGAACTGGAACGTGCGAATGCCGATTCATTCCGGTACAGACTGAATATCATGGATGAGAATCTGAATGATATCGGTGTATTGAATTTCACTGAATTGAAGCTGGACCTGCAGGCAGTGGCATTTGAAGGGGATGTACTATGCCTGGCTTATATGAGAAGTAATTTCGTCGGTTATGGCGATAAGAAAAGAAGAGAGCGAAAAGAACAGCTGGCGGGGGCGTTTGTAAGTGTGTTTACCCAGTTTGTGAGCCTGGATGGGAAGATCATTGCTACCAATAACGTGAAGGCGGATGTGAAGATCATGGACGCCTACAATGCGAACTTCTGGGATCGTAACCAGATCGGGAGTGTGCTGAAGCATCGTATTCAGCTAAGGAATATGGCGGGCAAGGGTTTTGTTTGCAGCTTCGGCGATAACAGCAAAAGTCACCTGATACTGTATGATGCGGCGGGTAAGAATGTATGGCAGACTGACTTTACTGTGCAGGCAGAGGCGTATGCCATGCTGCTTTCCCAACATGATATTTACCTGCTTTGCCAGAAGACGGAGAAGCTGATAGAAGGTGGTTATTGGCTGATGGGCTATAATGTGGATAGTAAGGGCCCTTTTACCAAGAAAGAATTGCGTGATAAAGAAGGACATCAGTTAACCGTAAAGAATTTCGAAAACGATCCGGTAACGGGCAGACCTTACCTGGCGGGTTATATTCTGCATCCGAGAAAAGGTAATGGGGTGCTGACGGCAAAGCAACTGGGTAAAGGGCCTTACCTGGGTGTATACTCTATGCAGGTGAAAGGATCTGGTACCGGCGATATTGAAACAACATATAGCAACTGGTCTGAAGGGGGTATGACGGATATTTCTGCGAAGGGGCGTTATCAGCCAACCAAGACGTTTGTGCGTTTTGAACCGGTATTTAAGGACTATCAGGGCAATACCTTCTTCGCGGGCACTTCTTATAAAAGAAAGCCCAAATGGGGCGCTATTGGGGCTGCTGTGGTGACTGCGCCGACTATCATTGTGCCGTTATGGATAATTGGTATTGGAGGTACACAAAAGGAGCAGTCAAGAGACGCGATGATCTTTAAGCAGGATAAAAAGGGGACGTTCAGTTATGTCACTTCTATTCCTACGGCGCATAGCCGCTGGTTGCCGGGTAAAGTATCGGCGTTTAGCATGTTGTCTCCGATCGATTATTATGCGGTTACTAATAGTGAAACGAAGTCGAACTATCTGATATTAAGTGATAAGAAGACGGTAAATATTTTCGATGTGAATCAGCAGAAAATAGTTCGTAAGATTCCGCGTAAGGATGGAGCTGTGACGACTTATATTTATCCTGCAAAGGAGGGGCATATCATGGTGTCAGAGTATAATAGTGCGGAAAAAACGAGGACGTTTAATATAGAGGCGTTATAAGGGTTTTTGCATTGTAAAATAACCGGCCTGGGTGCTGTAACAAACGGAGCCCAGGCATTTTTTTGGGTGCAGATGGTGAGTTATTCCATCAGCTGCAGGAAGCCTCACCTGCTGCTGCCCAGCTGATAAATATCATATATTTATAAAGCGTGCATAGGTAGATTTGATCTGTAAATACTACCCCGCATGCATCATACAGATATCATCAAACGCGTACACTGGAAAGACCTGCGCCATCTTTCCATTCCTGAAATGCTCGTTGAAAACAACTTAACTATCCCATGGGCTTTATCCTCCTGGGTACTGGCTTATTTAGGTTATTACATCTGGGCATTACCTTTCTCCGCTTTCTTTTTTCTCACTGCTTTAAGGCAGGTACACAATGGTTTTCACAACTCACTCGGAACCAACAAATTCCTGACTGGCTTTACTTTGTTTTCCAACAGTGTGTTGATGTGTGCATCTATGCACGCAGTGAAGTTCAACCATATCCGGCATCATAAGTATTGCCTGTCAGAAGAGGATTACGAAGGAAAATCGGCCGGCATGAGCTGGTATGGAGCCATCTTATATGGGCCGGTCCATATGTTCCTGATCCATAAGGTGACCTGGGGTAAAGGGAATCGTAACTATCGGAAACATTTAGTAGCAGAATTACTGGCGGTAATTGCCTTTGTAAGCGTGGTATTTTATTACCAGATTCCTTTCCTGATGTATCATGTGACAGTAATGGTAATAGGAGAACTTTTAATGGCGTTTTTTGCGGTGTGGACGGTGCATCATGATACGGCGGATCAGCCGGAGATAGCGCGAACACAGCGAGGTGGATGGAAGAATAAGATTACGTTCAGTATGTTCTATCACCTGGAGCATCATTTGTTTCCTGCGGTACCGACGATTAAGTTGCCGGAGCTGGCGAAGCGGATTGATGACGTGATACCGGAACTGGATAAAAAACAAACTTTTTAGCACCTGCGCAAGCTGTAGCAGGAAGATTAAAATAAAAAACCGCTTTCGCCTATGGCAAAAGCGGTTTTTTATTACCTATTTAAAAGTGAATTACAGGCCAAATGCTGCCTTCACTTTATCGACATAGTCCAGTTTCTCCCAAGTAAACAACTCTACTTCTACACTCTTCTCATGTTTCTTACCCTTGTTGAATACTTTGGTTACCACTTTGCTTTCACGGCCCATATGACCATAAGCAGCGGTATCGCTATAGATAGGATTACGCAGTTTCAGGCGCTGTTCGATAGCATAAGGACGCAGGTCGAAGATTTCTTCTACTTTACGTGCAATTTCACCATCTGTCAGCTTCACTTTTGCAGTACCACGTGTATCGATGAATAAACCACAAGGTTTAGCCACACCGATTGCGTAAGACACCTGTACCAGTACTTCATCGGCCAGACCTGCAGCCACCAGGTTCTTCGCGATGTGACGGGTAGCATAAGCGGCAGAACGGTCTACCTTGGAAGGATCTTTACCTGAGAAGGCACCACCACCGTGTGCACCCTTACCACCGTAAGTGTCTACGATGATTTTACGGCCGGTGAGACCGGTATCACCGTGAGGACCACCGATTACGAATTTGCCGGTTGGGTTGATGTGGTAAGTGATCTTATCGTTGAACAGAGCCTGCAGGGCTGGTTTCAGCTGTGCCTTTACACGAGGGATAACGATATTGATCATATCTTCCTTGATCTTGGCCAGCATTTTTCCTTCTTCATCAAAATCGTCGTGCTGTGTAGAGATTACGATAGTATCGATACGGATAGGCTGATTATCATCAGAATATTCGATAGTTACCTGAGACTTTGCATCCGGGCGCAGGTAAGTGATTTCTTTATTTTCGCGACGGATTGCAGCCAGTTCGATCAGGAGTTTGTGTGCCAGGTCAAGGGCCAGTGGCATATAGTTTTCGGTCTCTTTTGTAGCGTAACCGAACATCATACCCTGGTCACCAGCACCCTGTTCTTCCGGGCTTTTGCGCTCAACACCCTGGTTGATATCGGGAGACTGCTCATGAATAGCAGAGAAGATACCGCAGGAGTTAGCCTCGAACATGTATTCACTTTTGGTATACCCTATCTTGCGAATTACCTCACGCGCAATTTCCTGCACATCCAGGTAAGCTTCGGATTTAACTTCACCAGCCAGCACCACCTGACCGGTAGTTACCAATGTTTCACAGGCAACTTTAGAAGTTGCATCATAGGCTAGGAAATTATCAATCAACGCATCTGATATCTGATCGGCAACTTTATCCGGATGTCCTTCGGATACTGATTCTGAGGTAAATAAATAAGGCATAAAATTATTGAATTTCGGCTTTAAGATTAGTAAATCTAGTACAATTTACCATATTTTAGTCATTTGGTGGTATGCCTAATGGTAAACAGGGGCAAAAATAAGTAATCTAACTATATTCCAGTGATTTAATAGGGAAAATATTCGTTAAAGCGGGATGAAAATAGTGAAGTTAGGGGAATGGGTGAGCGAAGGTAAGCTTCCGCCATTAAAAAATGGTAAAATATTATACAAATAAGAAAAGGATGTACCATGAGGTACATCCCTTTTTATAATTTCAGAGACCCGCTTTACTTACCTAGCAACTGTGAGTACAGCTGCAGGTAATCTGCCAGATCTTCATTCTCTTTCTTGTAAGGCACGATGATCTTACCCTTTTCGGCTTTCAGTTCATCTACCAGTTTCTTTTCTGTCTTTTCTCCGGCCAGTACCACGGCGTCTGCATATTTCGCAGCACCTTTGTTCAGCGCGGTATTGGTACCTTCTTTGTACAGCTCTATGTCCTTTTCCTTAATCTGGTTGCTGATGGTCGCCTTCTTAATGAAGCCGGCACCCAGGTTCTCTGTGAAGGAATTAGGTTCCAAAGAGTAGACCACCTTTGAATGGGCAAATACAGGCTCTTTTTTATAGGCTGTTTTCAGGTACAACGGAATGAGGGAGGTCATCCAACCACTACAGTGGATAATGTCAGGAGGCCAACCGAACTTTTTCACTGTTTCTAATGCTCCTTTACAGAAAAATACAGCACGCGCAGCGTTGTCGTCATAGAACTGGTCATTTTCGTCCGTGAATAACGCCTTTCGCTTAAAGTAGTCCTCGTTGTCAAGGAAATACACCTGCAAACGGGCATTCGGCAACGACGCTACCTTGATAATCAATGGATAATCATCTCCTTCAATCACGATGTTAATGCCTGACAATCGTACCACCTCGTGCAATCGGTGCCTTCTCTCATTGATAATGCCAAAACGGGGCATGATCACCCGCACTTCCAGCCCAGATTCATTGGACTTAATTGCCATTTTATTGACCATAGCCGCATAATCTGTCAATTCCAGATAAGGCGACATCTCCTGAGCAATAAAAAGAATTCGTTTCTTTGTGGACATCTAATGCTGATATTAATGCAGTAAATTTAAATTTGGTTTGCAAAATTACGGATTTTTACCGGAAGAAAAGACAAATTGGCACTTTTAACATCCTTTTAAGCAATAAATTATGTATTTATTCAAGCGAAAAGAAGAACTGGAAAGGCATTTAACGACAGCCAGGAACGAGGGAAAACACATTGGTTTTGTGCCAACTATGGGCGCTTTACACCGGGGACATATCTCCCTGATCAACGTGGCAAAAGAAAATTCTGACCTGGTGGTTTGCAGCATCTTTGTAAACCCCACACAGTTCAATGATCCAAAAGATTTCGAAAAATACCCTGTTACAATAGACCAGGATATTCAAATGCTTACTGAAGCAGGATGTGATGTATTGTTCCTGCCAACTGTGCAGGAAATGTACCCGCAGGGGCTGACTGCCAAAATGCATTATGACTTTGGTTCGCTGGAGACAGTGCTGGAAGGCGCCGCCAGACCGGGGCATTTTCAGGGAGTGGGGCAGGTAGTTCACCAGTTGTTGAACCTGGTGCTGCCTGATAAACTATTCATGGGTCAGAAAGACTTGCAGCAGTGCCTGGTTATTAACCGGTTGCTGAAAATTATAAACTCCCATACAGAACTGGTGATCTGCCCTACCCAGCGGGAAAACGACGGGCTGGCCATGAGTAGCCGGAACATGAGACTGAACAGTACGGAGCGGGTAAATGCGCTGCATTTATACCAGGCCCTGTCCTACATAAAGCACCATTATAAAAATGAGCCGTTCAGAGAGCTGAAGGAGAAGGCGGTGAACGACCTGAAAGCCAGTGGTTTTGAAGTGGATTATGTAGAGCTGATCAGTATATTGGAAGATGGTTCTGTAATATTTCCGGATAATGCAGCGACCACACCGCTCTATGCAGTGGTAGCGGCGAAGGAAGTGAGTAGCGGGGTAAGATTGATAGACAACATATTACTATAAGATTTTTAACGGGGCGAGGCTGTAGGCTACGCCCCATTAAAAATGACAGTGGTCACCTTTTGTCACATTCATTTATTTATCCGTAACTTTGCAGCCGCACGCAGATATACGTTATGCAGATTGAAGTATTGAAATGTAAGATTCACCGCGCAGTTATCACGGAAGCCAACTTACAATATGTAGGTAGCATCACCATCGACGAAGATCTGATGGATGCCGCCGGCCTAATCGAATACGAAAAGGTACAGGTAGTAAACGTGAATAATGGCGAACGCCTGGAAACCTATGTACTGAAAGGTAAACGGGGTTCAGGAGTAATATGTATGAATGGCCCGGCTGCCCGCCTTTGTGCCGTAGGTGATGTTGTCATCATCATCTCCTATTGTACTATGGAATTCGAGGAGGCGAAAAAACATACACCAATCGCTGTTTTTCCAAAAGAAAATAATAAATTGTAAGAGTAACCCCTAAAACCAGACATTCTATGCCCAAATCGCTCAAGACTATTATCAATTTTACAATATTTTTAGCGATAGGTTTAGGTTTGATTTGGTTGGTTACACACAATCTAACTGCACAGGAAAAGGAAGATATCATTGGTAGCTTCCGAAAAGCCAATTACTGGCTTATCATACCAGTTATTATCGTTGGTATAGCGAGTCACTGGTATCGTGCCGTACGCTGGAAATTACTCATGGAACCGCTGGGCTATCACCCAAGTACCCTGAATACTTTCTTTGCTGTCATGGTCGGATACCTGGCTAACCTTGCCATTCCCCGCCTTGGAGAAGTAACCCGTTGCGGCCTCGTAGCCCGCTATGAACACATCCCTGCAGAGAAACTGGTAGGCACCATGATCGCCGAAAGAGCGGTCGATATGTTCGTACTCATGTTGATCATGGTGATAACGGTAGCTCTCCAGCTGGATACAGTGGGTATGTTCTTTACCCAAAACATCTGGGAACCTTTACAGCACAAAGCTGGTGGTAATAAAACCTGGTTGCTCGCAGGCATCCTGGTGGTACTCATCCTTCTTGGCTTTATCGCCTTCCGCATCATCGCCCGTTCCAAAATAGGCGCCAAGGTGAAAGGGATCTTCAGAGGTGTTTGGGAAGGAGTGCTGTCCATCGGCAAAATGCAAAAGAAAGGCTGGTTTATCTTTTACTCCTTCTTTATCTGGGCACTGTACTTCACCATGATGTACCTCGGTTTCCTTTGTATGGATGAGACCAGGTCACTGGGTATAGGCGCTGCGCTCTCTGTACTGTGCTTCGGTAGCATCGGAATGATCGTCACACAGGGCGGTATCGGGGCCTACCAGATACTGGTACAGCAAACCCTCCTGTTATACGGTATCCATGCCACTACAGGCTATGCATTTGGCTGGATTGTATGGCTGGCACAAACACTGATGGTCATCGTCATGGGTTTCGCGAGCCTGATTGCACTGCCGGTTTACAACAAGGGGAACCAGCACCCTGCTACTGAGTAAAATCTACTTAATATAGCAAAAAAAGCCGCCTACGCCCCCGGGTCTAAGCGGCTTTTTTATTCCCCTCCCCTGCTTCGGTAATTAAGTTTCAATTCCTTATCTTTAAGTACTATATCACAAATTTAACATTGGATTTTCCTCAAAATCTGGTATTGTTGTGATTATGGTTATATATCATATAACCCACACCGTTAATTTGCCCTTTAAGATGCGATTGTCCAAACGTGAGCCTTTAGATACTTTTATTCAAGAACCTGCGATGGAAAAAAAGACGAACAGTAAGAAGAATGCGCCTGAAAAAAAGAAAATGATCCCCCGGGATGTAAGCTGGCTAGCTTTTAATGCCAGAGTATTACAGGAAGCCGCCGACCCCAGCGTACCATTACATGAACGTATCCGGTTTTTAGGTATTCATTCTAATAATCAGGATGAATTCTTCCGCGTACGCGTAGCCACCCTTCGCCGCATGCTTTCAGTAGGCAAATCCGCCCGCATGCACCTGGAAGAAAACCCTGAACAAATCCTGAATGATATCCATGATCTCGTTATTGATCAGCAACGGGAATTTGACCGCATCTGGGACGGTATTGTAGATGAACTGAAAGAACAGAAGATCTTTATCCGTACCGAAAAGCACCTGAGTAAAGACCAACAGAAATTCGTTCTCAATTATTTTAATGAGGAAGTGCGTACCAACATCATCCCACTGATGATTGAAAGTATCCAGCAGTTCCCATTATTGCGCGATAAATCAATCTACCTGGCTATCGTTCTGGCCAGGCAGGATAACTCTGTCAGACAGAAATTTGCCCTGATAGAAATTCCGACTACGGTCCTCCCCCGTTTTATCATCATGCCTTCGAAAGAAGGTGAAAGAGATATTATTCTCATGGAGGACGTGATTCGCTTCTGCCTGCCTCATATTTTTTCTTACTTCGGCTACGACAAGTTCAACGCCCACATCATCAAGGTGACCCGCGATGCGGAGCTGGATATTGATAACGATATCTCCACCAGCCTCATTCACCAGATCGAGAAAGGCCTGAAAGACCGCCGGAAAGGGAAACCGGTACGCTTTGTTTATGACAAGGACATTGATCCCCTGCTGCTCGAATACCTTATGCGCCGGATGGGTCTCACACCTGGCGATAACCTGATTCCGGGCGCCAGGATCCATAATTTCAAAGACTTTATGGATTTTCCGAACGCCGTATTTGCAGAGAAAACCAGCTCTATGCGCAAGAGCTTTCTGCATCCTTTATTTGCCGAAGCAACGAGCGTCATGCACGTGATACAGCGTCAGGACGTCATGCTCCACACGCCTTACCACTCCTTCGATACTATCATTGACCTCCTGCGCGAAGCCGCCATCGATCCGAATGTAGTGAGCATTAAGATCACGGCTTACCGCCTGGCCCGCAATTCCAGGATCGTAAATGCCCTGGTAAATGCGGCTCGCAATGGAAAACAGGTGACGGTATCCCTTGAGTTGCGTGCCCGTTTCAACGAAGCTGATAACCTGGAATGGAAAACCCGGCTGGAAGATGAAGGCGTGAAAGTAGTCATCGGTATTCCGGGACTGAAAGTTCATGCCAAGATGTGTGTGATCAAAAAGAAGATCGGTACCAAAACCATTCAATGTGGCTTTGTCGCTACCGGTAACCTGAACGAAAAGACTGCCCGCGTATATGGTGACCATTGGCTGCTGACTGCTAACAGAAGTATCCTGGCCGACGTGAACCGGGTATTCGCCTACCTCGAAAATCCCAAGCACGACCCGAAGATCCTTGCCGCGTGCAAGACGCTGGCCATCAGCCCTATGAGCATGCGCCCCTTCTTTGTGAAAATGATTGAGAAAGAGATTAAACTCGCGAAAAACAAGAGTGGCGGAGAGATGATCATCAAGATGAACTCCCTCTCAGATCCAGGGATGATCAATCTTCTGTACGAAGCAGCCCGCGTAGGTGTAGATGTAAAGATGATTATCAGAGGTATCTGTTGCGCATATACGGAAAATAAGAAATGGAAGAAAAACATCACTGCTATCAGCATCGTGGATGAATACCTGGAACATGCCAGGGCATTCGTTTTCAGAGGCGGTGTATACATCTCTTCCTGCGACTGGATGGTGCGTAATCTCGACCATCGTGTGGAAGTAGCCGTACCAATATTCGACCTTTCTATTCAGCAGGAAATTAAAGATATTCTTGCCATTCAGCTCAGTGGTAATGTGAAAGCAAGAATACTTGACAATGATCAGGAGAACGAATATAAGCGTGAAGGAGGCAAGAAGATCCGGTCACAGATCGAGATCTTCAAATACCTGCATGAAAAGCAGTATAAATAATAAATGAACCTATAAATAAAAAAACCGCTTTTGTTTCCACGGCAAAAGCGGTTTTTATTGATCCGAAAAATAGAAACGACTATCTTTGCCCATTATGAAGCTTGCTGCTATTGACATAGGCTCTAACGCCGCCCGGTTACTGATTTCAGAAGCATCGCCCAACAGTCAGGGACGTATGGACTTTACTAAAGTGAACCTGGTGCGCGTGCCTTTAAGGCTGGGTATTGACGTTTTCAGCACCGGCATCATTTCTCCTAAAAGAGCGGAACACCTGATCAGCACGATCAAAGCTTACAAACTCTTACTCGAAGTATACGAAGTAAAATACCTGAAAGCATGTGCTACCAGTGCGATGCGTGACGCAGGCAACTCCGCCGTCATTCTGGATAATGTGAAGCGCGAAACCGGGATCGATATCAAAATTATATCGGGACAGGAAGAAGCGTCTTTCCTTTACGAAAGCCACATAGCCGAAAACCTCGATAAGTCCCGCTCCTACATGTATATAGATGTGGGGGGTGGTAGCACCGAGGTGACCATCTTCAGTAAAAATACACTCGTACACAAGACCTCCTTCAATATTGGTACCATCCGCCTTCTCCAGCATCAGGTCACTGACGCACAGTGGCAAAATATGAAGGAAACCATCAAACAACAGCTCAAAAACGAGGGGCCTGTTACAGCCATCGGTTCCGGTGGTAATATCAACAAGATCTTCTCGCTCTCCAAACGTAAGGAAGGGAAACCACTTACCCTCGATGTGCTGAAAGACTATTACAAAGAGTTCAGCAGTTTCTCTGTAGAAGAAAGAATTCACCTCTATAATTTAAGGGAAGACAGGGCGGACGTGATCGTGCCGGCGCTACAGATCTATGTCAACATTATGCGTTGGGCGAATGCAGAAGAGATTTTTGTACCTAAAATCGGCCTTGCCGACGGCCTGATCCAGTCACTGTACGGAGAAATCACTTCAATTTAAATATTTTCCCTACCTTAACACCCTTTTTTAACAACAAGATAAGAGATGTCTACGCACAAAGAAGTTAAGCGCATCACTACGCATGTCCTCCAGCGGATGAAGGATGAAGGGGAAAAGATTTCAATGATCACAGCCTACGATTTTTCCATGGCCCGCATCTTTGACGATGCAGGGATGGATGTATTGCTCGTTGGTGATTCAGCGGCAAACGTAATGGCTGGTTACGAGACCACCCTGCCTATTACCCTGGACCACATGATTTATCATGCGGCATCGGTAGTAAGGGCTATAAAACGTTCTTTTGTGGTGGTAGATCTGCCCTTCGGCACTTACCAGGGAAATTCCAAGGAAGCCCTGATGTCGACGGTGCGCATTATGAAAGAGACCAGCGCACATGGTGTAAAGATTGAAGGTGGAGAAGAAATACTGGAATCTGTAAAACGAATTATATCTGCCGGGGTGCCTGTAATGGGTCACCTGGGCCTGACGCCCCAGTCTATCAATAAATTCGGTACTTATTCTGTACGCGCTACAGAAGATGCAGAAGCCGAAAAGCTGCTGCGCGATGCCAAACTGCTGGAAGAAGCAGGGTGCTTTGCCATTGTACTGGAAAAAATTCCGGCACTGCTGGCAAAAAAAGTAGCAGAAAGTGTACGGATCCCTATCATCGGTATCGGCGCTGGTAAACATGTAGACGGCCAGGTACTGGTCATGCACGATTTACTGGGTATTAATAAAGACTTTAAACCGCGTTTCTTAAGAAGATACCTGAACCTGTACGAGACCATCCTGGGCGCTTCCAAACAGTATATCAGCGATGTGAAATCGAAGGATTTTCCGAATGATAACGAACAATATTAATAGCTGCGAACGCTTCTGCCCACGGCAGGAGCGTTCTGCTAAAATAACCTACCTTTACCCCAATTCCACAAACTAAACCTGAGTTATGTTAGACTATGTACTGAACGGCCTGATGCAACGGTATCAGGAGCGCGTTCCTGACGTCGCTGCCATCATTGCAGCCATGATCAATGAGGATGTTATACAGATCGCAGCGGACATTGAAAATGACCATATTGCTTTCAGAACCATTGGGGTGCCTCACCTGGGCATTCAGTCCCTGGAAAAGATCTTCCTGCACTATGGCTATACAAAACAGGCCCCTTATTATTTCCGGGAAAAAAAACTGGATGCATACTGGTATGCGCCACCGGCACCAAAGTATCCGCGCATCTTTATCAGCGAGCTGCGGGTGCAGGATTTAAGTGCCGAAGCACAACGAATTATCACCAGTTACACTGATGAAGTAAAGGCAGATCCGGTGATTAAACTGGACCTGGACAACGGCCCGGAAGTAGATTTATTTTTACACAGTGCACTTTGGAGAACCCCTACCCTGGCGGATTACCAGACACTTGCAGCAGAAAGCGAATATGCTGCGTGGGTGATTTATAACAGGTATTATTTAAATCATTTTACTATCAGTTTGCAGAACCTGCCAGCAGGATATAATACTGTAGCGGATTTCAACAATTTTTTGGAAAAGAACGGATTCAAATTAAATGATGCAGGTGGTAAGATCAAAGAAAGTCCGGACCACTTATTATTGCAAAGCAGTACAGTGGCAAAGATGATCCCTGCTACATTTGCAGAGAATAAAATACAGCAGATCTCCGGCTCTTATGTAGAGTTTGCAGAACGCAGGGTGTTACCACAATTTGCACATTTGCCGGCGAATGAAATAAAGCGTGAGCACAGAAGAGAGGGCTTTGAAGCGGGTAATGCAGACAAGATTTTTGAAAGTACGTATAACTCGCAGACCCAAAGGTAACAGCTGGTTTGGAGCTTCCCGGCAAGTTTTTTTGAAAGTATACATAGCTCGCAGACCCAACGGTAACAGCTGCTTTGCAGCTTCCTGACACCCACTTATTAACACCAAAACAGTAACAGCTTCGAATGATTCGAACAGCTTGTTAAAAACATATATTTGCACCATGATACAAGACATTCTGAACCAGTTCCATATCACTCCTCAAAATAGCGGTGTCAGCACAGGCACCCAGTGGTTGAAAGCCGACGGCGCTGTAATCGACGCCAATTCTCCGGTAGATGGTAAACACATAGCACAGGTCACGGCTGCGAGTCGTGCGAATTATGATACAGTAGTAGCAACAGCTGCAGCAGCTTTCAAGGAATGGCGGTTGTGGCCAGCGCCACGCCGTGGCGAAGTAGTGAGACAAGTAGGGGAAGCGCTGCGTAAAAATAAACAGGCACTGGGTAAACTGGTGTCTTATGAAATGGGTAAAAGCCTCCAGGAAGGCTATGGTGAAGTACAGGAGATGATCGACATCTGCGACTTCGCTGTGGGCCTCTCCCGTCAGTTGCACGGTCTTACCATGCACTCTGAACGTCCGGGTCACCGTATGTATGAGCAGTGGCATCCGCTGGGAATTACAGGTATTATCTCTGCATTCAATTTCCCGGTGGCTGTATGGAGCTGGAACGCTATGCTGGCATGGGTATGTGGCGACGTATGCATCTGGAAACCATCTGAAAAGACACCGTTATCTGCCATCGCATGTCAACAGATTGTACAGGAAGTGCTGCAGGCGAACAACGTGCCTGAAGGGGTATGTTGCCTGCTGGTGGGTAACCGGGATGCCGGTGAATGGCTTGCAGCAGATAGCCGTATACCTTTGGTATCTGCCACGGGCTCTACCCGCATGGGCAAAGCGGTAGGCGCTGTAGTTGGGGCACGCCTCGGCCGTTCGTTGCTGGAATTGGGTGGAAACAATGCCATCATTATATCTAAAGATGCGGATCTCGATATGTCACTGATTGGTTGTGTATTTGGTGCCGTAGGTACAGCAGGACAGCGGTGTACTTCTACCCGCCGTCTCATCATTCACGAAAGTGTGTACGATGCCTTTACCGGGAAGCTGGTAAAAGCATATGGACAACTGAAAATCGGCAACCCGCTGGATGAAAATAACCATGTAGGGCCATTGATCGATCAGGACGCTGTAAAGATGTACGAGCATGCAATAGCCGAAGTACAGAAAGAAGGTGGACGGATCCTGGTAGAAGGCGGCGTATTATCCGGCGGAGATTATGCCTCCGGCTGTTATGTAAAGCCTTGTATAGCAGAGGTGGAAAATCATTATAAGATCGTACAGCATGAGACGTTTGCGCCCATCCTGTATGTCATGAAGTACAAGACCATCGACGAGGCCATTGCCTTGCAGAATGGGGTACCTCAGGGCCTCTCTTCCTCTATTATGACCCTGAACCTGCGGGAGGCAGAAGCCTTTCTGTCACACGCAGGATCAGATTGCGGCATTGCCAATGTCAATATCGGTACTTCCGGAGCGGAGATAGGGGGTGCATTTGGTGGTGAAAAAGAAACCGGTGGCGGCAGAGAAAGTGGTTCGGAAGCCTGGAAAGCGTATATGCGCAGGCAGACGAATACTATAAACTACTCAACGCAATTGCCACTGGCGCAGGGTATTAAGTTCGATTTGTAAAACAGCATACTGATAAAACATTCATGAAAGAAGGAATTCACCAATGGGAATGAAATTCCATTTTTAGAAAAAAAGCGCATTAGCTCAATCAGGCTAATGCGCTTTTTACTTATATACAATAATTTTATAATAATACCGTTCTATACGAAAACCGATCACTATCCGGAACATGGGCACCTGGAAAGTGCCACATTTAAAATGAGCGACAAAAAGGTAAAAAAATAGCGAGGTTAGAGAACCTCGCTTTTTCGTTAAACGGAAACCATGCTTATGAGAAAAACAATTGGAACCATTGCGGTATCCAAATTATTCTTCCAGCTCTAAATATTACACTTTTTTCCGGAATTTCATATTCTACTTTCGTGCTACTTCCCTGATTATTATTCAGCAGTTTAGCCCAAAAACAAGGGTATGGCTGTGTCCGTAGCCACTTTCCAAAGAAAAGTGCCCAACGTTGGATAGTGAAAAGTATTTTGTAATATTCAACATTTTTATTCTGCGTATAGGTACTTTCCCCCATCTACCACGGGAATCTGCTGATCATAACATTCTTTTTCACCTCTTCACCAATTCGTCTTATCTTGGCCCACTACACTTTAATTTACCTTTAACCTTTTATGGTATTCGTATTGTATACTTATTGTGAAAAAAAACAGACCAATGAAATCTAGCGGAGCAATAGCAGTCATGGCAGGATGTGTCGTGATGATGACTGCACTTACAACTAACACAGCCTATGCTCAGGGTACAGCAGTACCGAAGAACTGGCACCTGCTGGACTACGCTGCCGATAGCGTATATGGTACCAGCGTGCAGCGCGCCTACACTGAATTGTTAAAAGGAAAGAAAAGCAGCCCGATAGTGGTGGCAGTGATCGACTCGGGTATCGATACCCTGCATGAAGATCTGAAGTCGGTATTATGGACCAATCCTAAAGAAATTCCCGGAAATGGAATTGACGATGACAAAAATGGATATGTTGATGATGTGCATGGCTGGAACTTCCTGGGCGGTAAAGACGGCCGTAGCCTAAAAGATGATTCTGACGAAGCCACCCGCGAATACGTACGGTTAAAAGACAAGTACATAAACCCTGACTCCGCACTGGATCATAACTCTAAAGAATATGCATATTGGGAGAAGGTATCCAGCAAGATTGCCAGACCTTCCACTGAAAATAAAACCACTTACAAAGCCATGCTGAAACTGCAGGACAACGTGAATAGGGCAAGTAGCCTGCTCACTACCTACCTGCGTCAGAATGACTTTAATGTACCTAAACTGGACAGTATACAGACCACCGACCAGGATGTAATGGTGGCCAAGAACTTTATGATCCGCCTGTTCAACAGTACCGGTGATTCTTCTATAAACTATGCCGATTTCAAACCGGAGTTCGAAGAATACATCGAAGACCTGAAGAAGAAAGCAGAGATCTCTGACAACTATACACCCAATGCGAAACGAGCAGAGATAGTAGGTGATAATATCAATGATATTAACGATAAATACTATGGTAACAACGACGTGATGGGGCAGTTTGGCTTCCATGGTACGCACGTATCCGGTATCATCGCAGCAGCAAGAAACAATGGCATAGGCATGGACGGTGTGGCAGACAATGTGAAGATCATGGCCGTAAAAGCAGTACCGGATGGAGATGAGCGGGATAAAGACGTAGCCCTCGCTATTCGCTATGCTGTTGACAATGGTGCACGTGTTATCAATATGAGCTTTGGTAAGTCGTTCTCTCCCCATAAGGACTGGGTAGACGCTGCCTTTAAATACGCCGCTGAGCACAACGTATTACTGATTCATGCAGCAGGGAATGATGGTAAGAATGTAGACAGCGCTGAGAACTTCCCAAACACTGATTTCCTGGATGGCACAACAGCTACCAACGTTATTACTGTAGGTGCCAGCAGCAATGGTAAAGTAGGCGCTAAGGTAGCCAGCTTCTCCAACTATGGGAAGCGTACCGTAGACCTGTTTGCACCCGGTGTACAGATCTATGCCACGCTGCCAGGCGGTAATAAATACGGTAACCTGAGTGGTACCAGTATGGCTTGTCCGGTAGTAGCAGGTGTAGCTGCGCTGGTATGGTCCTACTATCCGGATCTGACAGCTGAGCAGATCAGGTATGTACTGATGAAATCTGCAAAACCATTACCTGATGGAACGAAGGAGGTAAATAAACCAGGTGCAACGGGACAGCTGGTACCATTTGCGGACCTGTCTGCCACAGGTGGTTTGGTAAATGCATACGATGCCCTTAAACTGGCGGGTACTTTGAAACCTGAGAAGATTGACAAGCTGGGGAAGAAACCGAAAGTAATGAAGATCAAAAAAGGATAAAACATCCGCATAAAACATTTATGAAAGAGGAAATTCACCAATAGGAATGAACATCCATTTTCACAAAAAAAGGGCTTTTGCTACCAGCAAAAGCCCTTTTTAATTATATAACGCTGTTAACGGATTCTGATTTTGAACGGATACTTGTAGATCACTCCATCATTCGCTTTCATGGCTGCAATAACTGAAAAGATGACGTTCACAATCCAGACTATTCCCACCAATCCCCATCCTCTTCCTGAGAAGTTAAAATTGTTGGTAAATGGATTGAAAAGCCATAATGATAGTGCAAACATGCCGGAGAGAATACTTGCTATCACTTTTGCAGCAAAAAAGGCAATGCTGATGACGATCTGAAAGCCCAGCGTTTCTCTGCCGATCTCATTAACGAAAGAGGACTGATCTCGCTTGATCAGCCAGAGAATCAGTACAGCAATAATATTTCCTACAGGTGAGATGAGGCTCATGCCGATGATGCCGGCTAGGCTGATAAAAATGCCCCAGGTTTTCTCTTCTTTGTGATCCATTGGTATAAATTGGGTGTAGCAATAAATGTAAGGGTAAAAACAAAAACTACAAACCTATAAGCCGGATTCTGTTCAATTGTCCTGCGACAACTGATGCTATCATTTATCTGCGATGACGTTCGCACGTCACCTGTATCTGCCTACCCTCGGTCATTGGACGAGCCGCCCTCATCGACCGTATACATGGCATTTCAGCACGCAAGGTTTACCCTTCTGTTATGTTGCCATTCCAGAACGTGGGCTCTTACCCCACATTTTCACCCTTACCCTGTACAAGACAAGGCGGTCATTTTCTGTGGCACTGTCTGTGACCAGTTCGCCTCATCAGCGACGAGATGGACAGGTCCCCACCAGTTAGGTGGTGCGTTGCCCTATGCTGTCCGGACTTTCCTTACCAGTTGCCTGGAACGATAGCACGGTTTGTAGTTTTTGCAAAAATATAAAAATCTGAGGGGGTTTCGTGCAGGCCTTTAAAAATAGCTTATCAGAAACAATATTCAGCAATTCATTCATGCCATTGATCGCATCGTTCTTTAGAATATAGCTTAATTGACAGGCTCAGTTTCCGGGTGTAAGTATTTTTAATAAGTTCCCCCGCAGCGTAAGAAGTTAATTCTCCTTGTTAAGAATGCTTAAAGAAAATCTCCGTCGCCCCAAATCCATACCTTGGATGATACTCATTCGCAAACCTATCCACCTCTGGCGTATCCTTCAGGATCTTATGAATCTCGTCTTTCAGCCTACCCTTCCCTACCCCATGAATCACAAACATCGTATGCTGATGGTGAGATATAGCCAGCTCCAGGTACCGCACAAACTCATTCAGTTGTATAGCCAGGATCTCAATATTCTTCATCCCTTTCCAGTCCGGTGTCAGCTGCTCAATGTGCAGGTCCAGTTCATACTTTGGCGTCATCGGTATTTCCGGTACACTATTCGTCGTCACTGTAGTACCCGTTGCTGAGAACTTACCAATCGATGAGGTATCGAAGTCGTTCGCTGATTTCTCTGGCTTAGGTGGGAACTTCTCGAACAATAAATAACTTAATGTAGCATTCCTTCTGGCCTGTAAATCACTCAGTTGCTGAAAGATCTGCTTGGTCTTGATCTTCCAGGTCTTCTGGAATGAAGGCGCCAGTTTTGGATCTGGCTCTTTAGGATAAAAAGTGAATTCTATTCTCGGACCATCGTTCAGCGCCTCAAAAGGAAGATCGCTGAGATAGAAATTAGCAAAAGGCTGAATCTCATTTTTCATTTCCAGCTCCAGCTGGTTTTTGAGATATACCTGGAAATGGAACTTCCAGGCGGTATTGGTTTCATTGGCAAGGTGAAACTTCAGTTGTTCTACATTCTCTTCATATCCTTCTACACGGAATACAGGTAATACAGAGAGGAATACCCCCTTATCCATTCTGAAGGTATCCTGTTTCTTTTCAGGCTTGATATCGAAACCGGCTTTTCTGGCAGGTGGATTGCCATTTTTGGGTGTAGTGGTAAACCGGTGAAAATAAGGGAAATCGATTTGGTCCAGGTATACTGGGAATGTCACCTTGCCGATCTCCACCATCACCATATCGGCGTTGATGATATCGACAACAGTACCTTCTTCTTTTGAGTGAAGCAATAATATCTTATCTCCAATCTCGTACTTCATGATTACTACACTGCGGCTCTAGTAGACAGATGGCAGGACTCCCTGCTCCCTGTATCGCAGTGCAGCAAAACTACATAAATTATGGGACTCTTACCTTTGCGGCCGGGGAGATAGTGTCTCAGGTGGTTTAATCCGGATCGTGCAGGACTGTTGAGGGATGCCGGATCAGGTTTGTTCAAAGGGTGTCAGGCAAAGCTGCCAAAGTGAATACCCTCACTTTACAACTTTTTCCACAAAAACTGAAAATTCCCCCACCAACTTTTCCCGCAAAAGCGCCGAAGTGAAACCTTCATCTCACCAACTATTCCCCTATGAGCTTCACTCAAAAGCTACATAAGTAAAGGTGAAAATAACCCTCACCACATTTCCCTTCTGCGTTCCACGCAAAAGCCCATTAAGGTGAAGATTACATACCGCTTCTCCACCCCGCACTCCGGGATTAATAAAAACTGAAACACTAACGCCAATCATGCAGGATGCCGGCGCATATAACCATCATAAGAAAGGGGGCCACTGCCTTCTACAAGAAATACTAAAAGCAACAGCAGAACAAGGATGGAAAGGCCGGATTCACTGTGCACATTAAATAACCCCGTAGGAGTATGCACAAAGATGAGGGCGCCGAGAAGAATGGGGATCTGTGCAAGGACAGCAGCTCTGGTAAGAAGGCCAAATGAAATAAGGACTCCACCCAGAAGATGAGCAAAGACAATGTAATGAGCAAGCCAAAAGGACAGAACCGTGATAAACGGGCTTTGGTTTATCACCGCTTTGAGAACATCAATATTTTGAATGAATACAACTCCTTTCCAGAACAAAAACATTCCAAGGAGAATGCGAACGCCATCTACCCATTTAGGGTGATGCGATTCGCCCCAATGGTCAATTCGCTGTAGCAGGTTCATAAAATATGAGTTTAGGATCAAAGAACTTGACTAAATATAAGATTTTTATATGAAACTTCCAAATTAGGCAAGCCCTACAACTGGTTAGGGATGAGGCAGTTAAATAAAACAGCCGGGGTAGCAAGGAAAGATTACTAATTTTTAATATAAAAAACCCGCTTTTGTACATTACAAAAGCGGGTTGCTCCTTATGGAAAAAAATGTTCTAGTTAAAAGTCATCTTCGGCACATCAGCATTCAACTTACTCTTCCGGTAACTATATCCAAAGTAAATCACCAACCCGATCATCAGCCAGATCGTAAACACTACCCAGTTTCTAAACCCAATCTCTGTCATCAGGTAAAAACAACTCAACAGCCCTAAAACCGGTATCAGCGACAGCTTCTTCATAAATGACAACACCACAAATACCACAGCCGCTACTGCAAAAAAGAAAAACGGAATATTATGCTTCCACACATCCCATCCACCTTCAAATGAGAAACGGGCAGGCAATTCACGCCGGAATATAAAAATGAAAATAAGTATGATCGCAGGCACTATATACTGTCCGTTGATATAAGGTAATCGGAATCGCTTGTTACCATCTTTCTCCTGCGGAGGCAGTAACAACACCCCACCACATACCAGGATAAATGCGAACAATGTACCAATACTGGTCAAATCAGTTACCACCGTCAGGTTCAGGAACAATGCCGGTACCCCAACTATTATACCCGTAATGATCGTTGCAAATGACGGCGTTTTGAACTTCGGATGGATCTTGCTAAACTTCTTAGGCAACAGTCCATCACGGCTCATACTCATCCAGATACGAGGCTGCCCGATCTGAAATACCAGCAGTACACTCGTTGTCGCCACTACCGCACTTACTGAGATCAGGAAACTCACCTTATGCAGGTTCACCGCATTGAATACAAACGCCAGCGGATCTTCTACCTTCAGCTGAGAATAAGATACCATCCCCGTCAATACAAACGCTATCAGGATATACAACACCGTACAAATGATCAGTGAATATATCATCCCCTTCGGCAGGTCACGCTGTGGATTCGAACACTCCTCCGCCGTCGTGCTGATCGCGTCAAAACCAATATACGCAAAGAACACAGCAGACACACCCTTCAATACCCCTGAAAAACCATTCGGCATAAACGGTGACCAGTTGTCAGGATGTACATAAAATGAACCAACAATAATGACAAAGAGAATAACCGCGATTTTGAGCCCTACCATGAAATTGGCGCTCTTTTTACTTTCACGGATACCTACATAGGCAAGATAGGTAACTAATACAACTATTATAAAAGCAGGTAAATTCAGAATTACTGGCAACCCGGCAATACGCGGCGCCACTGCATAAATCTCAGGCGTAGCACTATCGTAATTACTTGTCAGCCACAGCGGCAGTGACAGGTTCATGCCAAAAGCTTTTCCCACACCAGCAAGCAGATTATTGAAATACCCACTCCACGATATTGCTACTGCAATGTTCCCGATAGCATACTCCAGTATCAATGCCCAGCCAATTACCCATGCCGCCAGCTCTCCAAATGTCACGTACGAATATGTGTACGCACTTCCCGACACCGGCACCCGGCTGGCAAATTCTGCATAGCAAAGCGCCGAAAAGCCACAGGTGATAGCAGTGATAATAAACAGTAACGACACGCCGGGCCCACCATGAAACGATGCCTCCCCAATTGTTGAAAAGATCCCGGCACCAATCACGGCAGCAATCCCCATTGCCGTCAGGTCCTTTACTTTCAGTACTTTGTGTAACCCGCCACCATGTGCGTCATCTGATAAACCATCTTGTGCATCTTTCAGAATAGTAATTATAGATTTCTTTCGAAACAGCGATTTAGACATCTGGTGGTGATATTTTGTTGTTGACCTTTCTTAGGTTTAGCGAATAATACGAAGATATTGAATTTAAATTAATGTGCTCTTTATAACAGAAAATCAGGTAGTTGCTCACTGACAAAGGGCTACATCTCTAAAAGAAAAACCACCGGTTTTTTAATTATAACCGATAGTTTTTCCTGCATAAATTTTATTAAAGTCCACCAGCTTTTACATTAAAACCAGCAGATCATCTTTCTTAATGCTCCCGCTTCAATAGAAAATCAGCCAGCTCTATCAATGGCTGCTTCCTGGCAGACAACACCGCAATCTTTTCCAGATGCGCCAGCGCCAGGTCATGAAAACTTTCCTTTTCCTTCTCTGCCCACTGATCAATCTGGCAATCGTGGAACAACTCCAGTACCTGCGCCACCTTATCTTCCGGATTAGTCGCCAGCAACTCTTTCAGCTTTGTCTTCTGCACCCCGTTACACAGCTCCAGCGCCTTCAGCAACAGAAATGTCTTCTTATTCACTAAGATATCACCTCCCTGTTGTTTTCCGAACTTTTCCGGGTCCCCAAAAGCATCCAAAAAATCATCCTGGATCTGAAACGCAATGCCCACATTCTTACCAAACTGATACAGGTGATCCTGATTGTACTCACTGCCTCCGCCTATGATAGCGCCCATCTTCAGACTGGCAGCCAGCAATACGGAAGTCTTCAGCGCAATCATGTTTACATAATCATTATACTGCACATGCTCCGGCTCCATCTCTTCAAAATCCATGTCTATCTGCTGCCCTTCGCATACCTCTATCGCCGCTTTATTAAACGCAGCCAGCAGCTTTTGCTTATACTGGGGCTGCACCTTATTCAGGTATTCATATACATTAATCAGCATCACATCTCCGGCAAGGATCGCAGCGGTATCACCATACAGGGTATGTACGGTCGGCTGATTTCTGCGAAGTGGTGCTTTATCCATCAAATCATCATGTACGAGCGTAAAGTTGTGAAAGAGCTCCACCGCAGTGCCTACCTGGTAAGCATCAGGATGAATTGTATCGAACAATTCGTTGCCCATCAGTGCCAGTATAGGCCGGATCCGTTTTCCGCCTATCTTAAGTATGTGGCTGGCCGCATCGTACAGTTTCTTTGGTTTTTCCGGAAAATGTTCCTTCGCAAAATGTTCTCCAAACTGGATCGTTAATTCCTGAAATGAATGCATGGTATCTTATCAATAATGATGAATCGGGTCGAAATTAGGCCTTTTTACGGGAAGCACCACCGCCCTTCTTATCTGATGTTGATTTCTTCTTACCAGCGGGAGATTTTCCTTTCTCTCTGCCAGCACTACTTCTCTTTTCTGCGGGTTGCTTTCTGCCACGCTCTCCACCAAAACCTCCTTCCTGATTTCTCTTTCCTGATCCCTGACCCTGGCCGCCAAAATTATTTTCGGTACTACGTCCCTGGGGTGGAAAACCCGCATCCTCATCTTCAATCAGCTCGTAATCCAACTGTCGCTTCACCAGGTTCGCCGCAGCTACCTGCACTTTCACCTTATCGCCAATCCTGATCTTACGACCGGTATACATCCCGATCAGTGAATATTCATTCTCATCATACCTGAACTCATCCCGGGTGGTCATGCTTTGCAGACTCACCAAACCTTCACACTTGGTTTCCACCGTCTCTACCCAGAACCCAAAATGCGCTACTCCACTCACCACACCATCAAAGGTGTCGCCGAGAAACTGCTGCATATATTCCACCTGCTTGTATTTATTGCCCGCTCTCTCCGCTTCCATCGCTTTCCGCTCCATCTCTGACGAGTGCTTACACTTCGCATCCATCCGCTTGTCTGCATGAATATCATTGGCCAGACACTGCGCCACTACACGGTGCACCAATACATCGGGATAACGACGGATAGGTGAAGTAAAGTGACAATAGTGATCAAACCCCAATCCATAGTGACCAATATCTTCTGTCTGATACACGGCTTTGGCCATCGTACGGATTCCCAGTGTCTCTAGTACATGTTGTTCCGGCTTACCTTTCGCCAGGGCCAACATGGCATTGAAGCTATTGGCCAGTGCCTCCGGACCGGACAGATCCAGCTTGTGACCGAACTTGCTCGCAAAACCAGAGAACACTTTCAGCTTCTCTTCGTCCGGCGTATCGTGGGTACGATAAGGGAACGGTACCTGCTGGTTATTGCCAATACGGATACTATATACATATTCTGCCACCTTTTTATTGGCCAGCAGCATGAATTCTTCAATCAACTGGTGCGCTTCCTTGCTCTCCTTGATCATGATGCCAATCGGTTTGCCCTGCTCATCCAGCTGGAAGCGGACTTCCTGCGAGGAAAAGTTGATCGCACCATGCTGAATACGTTCCTTACGCATAGTCTGTGCAATACTATTCAATAGCAGCACTTCTTCTTTATAGGGTCCGTCGCCCGATTCTATAATCTCCTGTACCTCTTCGTAAGTAAAGCGGTGATCAGAATGAATCACTGTTCTGCCAATCCATTGCTCTTTGATCTCTCCTTTCCCGTTCATTTTGAATACGGCAGAAAAAGTCAGTTTATCTTCATGCGGACGCAGGGAACAGAGCTCATTAGAGATCTTTTCCGGCAGCATCGGCAGTACACGATCCGGCAGGTATACAGAAGTGGCGCGTTTGTCTGCTTCCTTATCCAGCGCGGTATCCGGCAGCACATAGTGACTTACATCGGCAATGTGTATCCCTATTTCATACCAGCCACCACGGGTCTTCCTGATAGAGAGCGCATCGTCAAAGTCCTTCGCATCCACCGGGTCGATGGTGAAGGTAAGGGTCTTACGGAAGTCCTTACGTGTCTTCACTTCAGCAGGGCTGATCTCTTCTTTGATCTCCTGCAGTTCCTGCATTACATCTGCCGGGAAGCTGAGTGGGAACCCTGCTTCGATGAGGATCTCCTTCATGGCCAGATCGTTGGTATCGCTGGCATCCAGTAGTTCTACAATTTCGCCTACGGGCTTGCGGGTCTTTTCGCCCCACTGTACCACCCTTACTACGGCTTTATCGCCGGTCTTCAATTCTTTCACCTCGGTAGCCGGAATATAAATGTCCGGCATAAAAGTGCCCTTGTCAGGTACAAGGAATGCAAATCCCTTGTTCACCTGCAGGGTACCGGTAAACTCTGTTTTCTTGCGTTTAGTAATCCCCGTTATCACTCCTTCCATTCGTCCCAGGTTCTTACCCTGTTTGATCACATCCACGGTTACTTCATCTCCGTCTAAAGCGGTATTCAGGTTTTTCTGTCTTACCAGTACATCTTTATCCTGCCCTTCGACAATTACGAAGGCCATGCCGGAACGGGTAATTTCTACTGTCCCATTGTAGGTTTTCTTTTGTCCGCCAGCACCTTTCTCTCTGTTGCCAGATCCCTTTTCTCTGTTTCCAGCGGTTTTTTCTCTGCTGCCAGCACTTTTTTCTCTGTTGCCGGCACCTTTTGCTTTTTGAGGTTTCTTCTTTTTAGTCATTCTCGTAACATTTAATCATGGTTACTTCCAAACCGTTCCACGTAATCAAAAATATAATTATTAAATGAATCTCCTTCCCCGAACAGGAAAGATATTTCCACCGGCATAACGGCGATGGTTATGTTGCGCTCCCGGAGTTGCGGGGCCAGGAGCTGTAGCCTAACGGCATCTTTTTCGGTGGTGATCACCATTTTATTGTCCCCCGGCAGGTTGCCAAGTTCACGTTGTATCTTGTCAAGGTCGTGTCCAGCATAGTAATAGTGATCGGGAAAAGACAGCAGGAAGACCTCCCGGTGGCTGCTTTTCAGTTGCTGCAACAGCGGTTCAGGACGGGCGATACCAGCTACCAGCAGCAGGGTTGTATCTGCGGGTACAGTAATCGGTTCGCTGCTGAACATGTCGTACAGTTGCCCATATTGCAGGGTTGTAAAATATACATGTTGCCCAGGCAAAGGATTGATTTCCTGCCTGATAGCATTTTTTTCTGTTTCAGGTAGCTGCGGCGGACATTTGGATACGATGATACAGTTTGCCCTCTTATATCCTTTACGCCCTTCTCTGAGGCGGCCAAAAGGTACCACATGATCTTTGGTAAACCGGCGGCTATAGTCGGTGATCATGATGTTCATACCCGGTTTCACAGAGCGATGCTGAAAGGCATCGTCCAGCAAAATGACCTGGGTATCCTGCTTTTCCATTAGCAGCTGCGGAATGGCCAGCATCCTTTCTTCCCCTACACACACACTGATATCCGGGTACTTCTGATGAAACTGCATGGGTTCATCGCCCAGTTGAGAAGCCGTACTGTTTTCATCTGCCAGCAGATAACCTTTGGTACGGCGGTTATACCCACGGCT
>Ga0182005_1000100_pt1 | contig 65235 bp, 49 predicted proteins | sample Sormic07211103_1_FD_123021 | JGI IMG/M metagenome (GOLD analysis project Ga0182005, IMG submission 123021) | Rhizosphere microbial communities from Sorghum bicolor, Mead, Nebraska, USA - 072115-103_1 MetaG | ecosystem: Host-associated > Plants > Roots > Rhizosphere | place: USA: Nebraska... | reverse complement strand
TTCAGCAGTGGGGTTTTCGTCCGGAAAATCCCAGGCAAAAGTAGCACCTACCCAGTAGATGTCGTTCTGCCCCGGTACCGGTACCATAGATATACTTCTTTTTACAATATCAGCTGTTTCAAAACCCGGCACCCGCACCGTTAGTACCTCTCCCTTGTTCAACAGGAACGGAATCGCACTAAACCAGGGATTGTGGGGAGTCTGGGCACCCTCACAGAAAATGAGGGCTTTGGCATGAATGTCTCCATAAGTGACACTGGTAGGCTTCGCCTGTAGCTGCGAAGGCTGGAAACGCTCCTCCAGCAGGGAATTATGCTTTTTCAGGTATTCTCTCCAGATAGGCAGCAACTGTTGCAATAACACCGTCCCCCCTTTGATGATAGCCGCACCAAAAGGCTGGTCCAGCCACTGGTCATAATGAGCTATAGCAGCGCCCGATGGCAGCCGCATATAATCTAAACCTGTCGTTCTGTCAAAGAATGCCGTTTTCAGCTGCTCTGATGGCAAAACCGTCCAAAGATCTCTTTCTTTGTACACCGGTAAACCCAGCAAGCCTTCCATCTCACGATATGTACGCAAGGCTATCGGATAGATCTCATCATACAACCACGCCACGGTAAAACGCCTGCCCGATACCGGATTCACCACCCCAGCTGCCACACGGGAAGAACTATTTTCCTTGTACTCATCTATGACAAGTACTGAAGCTCCAGCCTGCATCAGGCTGTAACTCAGCATCGTACCAGCGATGCCTTGACCGACTACCAGATAATCTACATTCATTTGATATGCAAAATAATGCGAAAATATCTAGCCATGGATGATAACGGTCAATGAAATAAATGACTTATTCTGCCCGTAAGCTCTTTACAGGGTTCATCAGCGCCGCTCTGATGGATTGAAAACTAATGGTAAATAATGAGATGATCATAGCCATTCCTCCTGCCAGCACAAATACCCACCAGTGAATATCTACCCTATATGCATACTGCTGCAACCATGTAGACATGGCATACCATGCCAGCGGAAATGCCAGTACTACAGCAATACCTACCAGTTTCAAAAAGTCTTTCGACAACAAGGTGGTAATACCCGCTGTACTCGCCCCCAATACCTTACGAATTCCTACTTCACGCGTACGGCGCTCTGCCATATAGGTGGCGAGACCAAATAACCCCATGCAGGAAATGATGATGGCAATAATGGCAAATACAGTTGACAATCTGTTCACCAGCATTTCACTGCTAAAAATATTATTGAACTGATCTTCCATCAGGATATAATCAAATGGATAGGCAGGATTATCTTTTGCCATCACTTCACCTATTTTGCCCAATGCCCTGTCATGCGCTACATCCGCCTTCATACGGATGTAAAGAATATTAGCGTAATCAGGTAAACAGAAAAATACAACCGGATCAGGAGAGCCATACATATTGCCGTACATGTAATCTTTCACTACACCCACAATCGGAAAACTACGATCATTGCCCGACGCATCCCAGGGTATTTTCAACTCCTTGCCAACAGCACTCCCACTTCCTATGAGTTTTGCCAGTGATTCCGTGATCACCACGCTGCCACTGTCTCCCGCATGAAAGTCCCTTCCATCTTTTATCTGCATTTTTAATGTGGACAGGTATTCAGGACTGATTATGCGGGTAGAGATCAATACTTTCTGTGTAACAGGTTTCCCTTCCCAAAATATTTCGTCTGTATTATTTCCTCCATATACCACCGCATAATCGGCCATGGCTACACTCTCTACCACACCGGTTTGCATCAGATCCTGTTTTATGGATGGAAAACTTTTCACCACATTTGATGTAATGTTCATACCCACCATATTCGTTCTGTCAAATCCCATGTTACGTCCTTTCACATGACTGATCTGCTGGTAAATGATGATCGTACTAATGATCAACACGATCGATATAGTGAACTGTAATATCACCAATCCTTTCCTGATCCATGCAGCACTCCCTGAAGTGCGCCTGGCTCCTTTTAACACCGCCACAGGATTGAAGGAAGAAAGATATAACGCAGGGTAACTACCTGCTACCAATCCACAGATAAGTATGATACCTATCAATGCGCCGATGTGTGCCGGTTCAAGTAATTGCAACTGCAATTCTTTCCCTAAAATCAGGTTGCAATAAGGCAGTAATGTCCAGATAAACAATACGGCGACTACACAGGCAATAGCAGATGTAAGTATCGCCTCTGCCATGAATCGCAGTATCAGCCCTTGTTTGGAAGCACCCATCACTTTTCTTACACCCACCTCTCTCGCACGCTTTTCACTACTGGCTGTAGCCAGATTCATAAAGTTGATACATGCAATGAAGAGAATGATCCATGCAATCAAAGTAAACATTCTCACATATTGAATTCTGCCGCCGGCAGGTTTTCCATTATTAAAATCACCATACAGCCGCCACTTGTTCATGCTGAACAAAAAAAGATGATTGAGTGCAGTTGGTGCATGCTGCTGCACATAATTATACAGCTGCTTATTGATAGCAGTTACATTGGCATTGGGCGCCAGTTCTACTACTGTAACCAAGGAATTGGAAGTCCAGTGCGCCAGGTAAGGATTCGCTTTCTCATATATTTCCAACGGAGCAATCCACTCAGGCTGAAAGGTGACATTCGAAGGCCAATCTTTAATCACACCACTTACTACATACGCATCCTTATTATCCATCTTCAATGTTTTCCCAACTACGTTCTTTGCATCGCCAAAACATTTCTTTGCCATCTTCTCGGTGATCACAATAGAATGCAATTCTGTAAATGTACCACCTGCTACAAATGGCATGGTGAGCATATTAAAAATGGAAGGATCAGCATATCTGCCGGATGTATATACAGACTGTTCTCCGTTGTTCATCAATACCGGCGCTCCTCCTTCCGTTATACGAAAAGCATTGACTACACCCGGTATATCAGCTTTCATAGCTGGTGCCAGCGGTACTGCCGAAGACCAGAAGGTAGGAATATAACTATCGTACTGCCAGTTGGACAACACGGAGTATAACCGGTCTTTCTTTTGATTGACGCTATCAAATTGTACTTCATCTTCTACCCACAAAAAAATCACACCGGCACAGATAATACCGATAGCTAATCCGAAGATGTTGAGAACACTGTACCTTTTAAGAAAACGCTTGATCATAATTTTATTTGTAGTGGTATAGCACTGTGGCCGGCACTGGTCCTGAATCAGGACTGTTAGGTACTAACCATTCTATACCAGGTGCAGAACCTTTGTAAGTAACTTTCAATGGATAATATCCCTTCTGTAATGGCACGACAAAACTCTGTTTATCGAAAGCCACATGGCCAATTGAAACATTCACACTGTCTTCCGTGTTGACAAAAAATATGTAATATCCGTCTGTATCGATTTTAATGCCACCACTTAACTGCCCCTGTAAAGTATCCAGTCCACCGGGTTTCACCTTCCCGGGGAGTGGCACAGCTGGTAGAGTATTACCTACTTTAAAAGTACCACGTACTGTATCACTGTATTCATCTCTCACACAAACAGACTTGATCACAAACTGCTCTGTGATAGTGAGGTCCAGTTTGCCCGTGATACGTGGAGAAGCAGCTGTAGGTACTGTACCATCGGTAGTATAATGCCAGTCAGACCTTTCATCCGGCCATATGTAGAGAGGGAACGATTTATCTTTTAACACGATACCCGTCATCGGATGATATCGCGGTTGATCCGTGGTATACCCCGCCCAGGTAAATTTCAGCCCATCGAACACGGTTTTAAAGATCATACTGTTATGCGTTTCTCCTGCATAAGGTGTCACTTTCCAGTGCAGGGATGCCGGTGCTTTTGCTTTGAAAATAGAATCCAGCTGATATACGCCCATTTCACGAAATGCAGCCCCTTCCCTACCGGTGATGTACAGCGATGCATGTACATTGCTCATACCCGCCAGTTTATCCCCGGTTTCTTTGAGCAGCATCCCGTCGCCCCACCACATAGCCGGATCAGAAATCAGGTAGGACTGAAACAACAGCGGATCGCGCAGAAAAACATACATACCAAACAAGCCAGCCAGCGAAGAGCCCACATATACCCGGTTGTCTGCACGGGCAGGGTATTTTTTCTCAATGTAAGGCATCAGTTCGGTCTTCATAAACGCCAGGAACTTATCGGCACCGCCTGAGCGGGGATTGCCCTGCAAACGGCTGGGTGTAAAATCCCGGTCACGTAATCCCATGTTCTTCATGCTGACAACTATACATGGCGGAACAAACTGGATTTGTACAAAGCGTTGCATGTGTGCAACAATGTCATTATTCCACTCTCCATCCGTCACATAAATCACTTCATATTTTTTGCCGGAGGCGGGATCGTAATCATCAGGTAATTCTACCTCGATCTGACGCTCTTCTTTCAGGTTGTCAGAATACACAGAGTCCCTGATGATTTTCATCTGCTGCGCGGTCGCATTGGCCGCCAGAAATATGACAAGGAAAATACAGATAGTTTGCTTCATGACCCGGAAATCTTGGTGTGGTCTAAAAAGATGCCACTTTGTGATAAAATTGATTTTCAACAGCTTAGATAATCGTGGCGTTTTATTATTGTCCGATTTTGATACATGGGATGTTCACTAACGATAAACGGCTGTCTTTACCATAGTAAAGACAGCCGTCAGGCAAAAAGGTTGCATTCTTTTTACTCTATTACTTTCACCCTGATTCCTTCACTGTGTGCGCTGAATTCAGGAGCATACATACACTGTGCTGTACTGATGCCATTGCTAAAGTTACCATTATGTGTCACGAACATACTGTATTCAAACACATAGGTGCCCTTTGGTAAACGGCTGAAGAAGAAATTGGTAGAAGCATCTTTTGTGCTCTGGTAATAACTTACCCCATTCTGCCAGCCACTCACACTAATTACATTGGTAGGCTCAAAACATGCAGCACGCATATCTTTCAGGTGCACATATTCCATGTCACGGTCTACCTTCATCACGATACGTGCTTTCACCTTATCGCCTACCTTCAGCTGATTACCATCCTGAATAGCTGTCAATACCGGACCTTTGTCATTCGTCTTCTCTATAAAGAGTTCTTTCTGCAGGGTCATTGGTGTAGCAGCAGCAGTAATTTTGTCCAGCTGCTCAAAGTATTGCCAGTATACAGCACCCCATGAAGGCTGACCATTACTACCATCCACTTTCACTTCAATCTTACCCATTGCAGGTTTTACCTCTTCCTTATTGAATTGCTTTTTAAAATAACCTGTACCCGCTTCTTTCTTTTCTTCCTTCACAGTAGTCTTACCCAACTGGATGGTGATTTCAGGATTTGCAGTGAGCCAGTTGCCACCACCTAACAGCATGGCATAACAAGCGTCGGCAGTTGCTTTGGTAGTATGCCAGTTATTGGTTTGCTTATTCTTCAGCAACCATGTTTTCATATCTGCTACCGCTACTGAATCGTGTCCTACTTTCTGGAAGGCTTCAATCAGCATGGCCTGTGTTTCAATCGGCGCCTGGTACCACCAATAGCCAGCGGTTACATTCTTCCAGTACATGCCCATTTCCTGGTTGTTAGTGGCATTTTCTTTCAATGAACGGATGATGTCCTTGTCATTTAATACAATCGCCAGCATTGCCTGTGTATAGGTCGTTTGCTGTAACCAGAATTTCTTAGCCTGTGCCAGGTAGAAGTTATAAGATTCTTTGTATTTCTCTTCCACCGGTTTGTTCAGCAAACTACGCATGTACAGGTAGTGAGATTCGATATAACCAATATGCTGTTTACCCAGGTCGGCTTTGTTGCGTTTCAGCTCATGGTACCAGTCATCCATCTTCTTATCTACATATGCCAAGCCTTTATTCACAATTGCATCAGCGTTCGGATCGTTGGCAACACCTATCTGTTGTAAGCGACCCACACCAGCCAGCACATATTGGGTGATGAACTGATCTTCCCACATACCATTGAACCAGGGGAAAGCACCGTTTGGCAATTGTTTTTCACGCAGCTGAGACAATGCTTTCGCCTGTTCAGCACTCATTCTGTTCAGATCGAAGAGCAGGGCAATATTGCGTTTCTGTTCTGCTTCATTCTGTGCAGCCAGTACCCATGGTGTTTCCTGCAGCAATACACTCTTTAGTTCTTCATTCTTTTGCAGGTTGCTTTGCAGTGCCGCGGTATCAGTTGTCTTCCATTTTTCGAATATGCTTTTTACACCCGGCAGTTTATTCACGATGTGCGTGGCGAGTGCATTTGCATAATAACGGTTGAATACCTGTTCAGAACACTCATATGGGAACTCCATCAGGTAAGGCAGTGCCTGTACCGCATACCACGTAGGATTACCGGTGTATTCAACAGTGAGTGCATGTTGTTGTAAAGTTTCAGAAGCACCACTGTTCAGTAATTTTTCGAAAGTAAATTCTTTCTTACCATCCCCACGCATTGCCAGCGGCAGTGTTTCTGTCACCAGCATAGCATTGGTCAATACAGGTATCGCGTTTTCTTCCCCATCGCTGAACTGGCCGGCAGTAGCGACTACGCGGTACAACAGGGTGCTACCAAATTTGTATGGAATCTCTAACGGGAAGGTAACAGCAGTGCTTTGTCCCTTTTGCACCGTGAAGTGCTGTGCAGGATATACATTCTGGAACCAGCCATCTACAGGTTTCATAGTAGTAGCGTCCAGCAGTTCAAGACGCGCTTCGCCTGTCAACGCGCTATCAGCCAGGTTACTGATCTTGGCAGAGAAAATGATCTTATCGCCTTCTCTCATAAAGCGGGGTGCATTTGGTTGCACCATCAGTGGTTTCTGTGTCATTACACTGCTTTCAGCATACCCAAATGCAGCATCTTTTGTATGCGCCAGGCTCATAAAGCGCCAGCGGGTCAGGGCTTCCGGTACGGTGAAGCTGAAGGTGATGTTGCCTTTTTCATCCGTGCGGAGGTCAGGGAAGAAGAAAGCAGTTTCGTTGAAGTTGGTACGGGGAGCTACTTTTTCCTGTGGTTTTGCAGCAGCGTCGTCCTGTAAGACAGCGTTGGTATCACTAAGATTACCTGCTGCATCTGCTTTCTTCGCCATATCCATACTTGCAACCGGTGCTGCTTCTGCCATCACAGCCAGCGGTGCTGGTGCTGCTACAGGCTTCGCACTCTCCTTAACCTTTCCACCCGGCGCTGCGGATCTCATCAACATATAACGTCTGTTGTACCCAGCTCCGTAACCCGTCACTTTCACTGACTGTACACCATTCGCTTCTCCAAAATCAATTACCGCCACACCATTATCTTTAGCATTGAACCAGTTCAGTGCATCATACACCACCACACGATCATCATATGCTGATTTATCAACCATAAAGGTATACACAGCCGCATCTACCCTTTTAAAGTTGGTATGCCCATCCCATGCTGCCAGCCTCTCTGTAGCCGGATATAAGGAAGGGATGCTCCACTGATTTGTCCTGAATGCATCCAGCGATGCATCGTACATAGCAGCCAGCAATTCTGCACCTATCTTATCACGCTTTTCACCTTTGATCTGTACACGCCACTCTTCTTTTGCACCAGGCAGGATCTTATCACGATGAGACTGAATGGTTACATCCAGTTCTTTATTACTCCAGGGAACAACGATGGTTCTCTCTTCTGTATGCACGCGATTGTCTTTTACAAAAGCATACTGCACATTCACATTGCCCCTGTCTTCTTCTTTCACATCATACTTCCTGTCAGTCACACCACCATCGGATGTAAACAGGTTGTTCGCCACTGAATGCTGGTTCGATCCGATTGTTTCAATTACATGCAGATCATTCGCAGATGAACCCAGCAGGAAATGTGCTGTTTCGCCCGGCTTCAATACAGCTGCATCTGCATAAGACCAGCTATAAACCGGGTAAGACAGTTTGTTTGCATTCGCATCCACCAGTTCGAACGTCTTTTTCTGAATTACTTTCTCACCGAATTTATCCGTTGTGCTTACTTCCAGCTCATACCATCCGGCAGCGAGTGATTTAGCATCTAACTTCACTTCCGCAGACGGTTCAGTTTTGAGTTGTTTATTTACAACAGCGGCTCCTCTTTTCCAGTTGCTCTGATCATCTTCGTCATTGTAAATATCATGTGGGAAGGCTTTTTCATACACCTCACGGGAAAGGATAAATTGATCAGGTTTATCCCAGTAACGTTCGCGCAGTAAACGACCCGGATGCTGCAACGGTTTCAGTGTAACCAGTACATCTGCCGCTTCGAATACACCATTCAGATTTTCGGTAGTGATACTCACTTTCTGGAGATCCTTTGCCAGTATACGATCAGCCAGCCCTATGGAAATTTCCATTGCCTGATAACCTACGCTTACGCGCTGGTTGCCGGAGCGGGTTTCACCATTCACATCCGTAATATCCGCTTCAATAGCATACGTGAAAATGGGTTGCTGCGAAGCCGCAATACTCAGGTCAGGCAATGCAGGGAAGCTTACTTTGAAGCTACCATCAGCAGCTGTTGTTGTAGTGCCTGAGGCAATCTGGCGGGCAGGACTATAGGCAGGTGCTTTCCTTGACCACCACCAGTAAGGGAAACGAGCTTGTCTCGTAACACGGTAAGTCACCTTTGCCCCATCAATATTGTTACCTGCATAAGCCAGTGCATTCCCCTTCACAGTAATCGTATCATTCAAACGATACGTACCTTTCAATGTATCGAATTCTACATAGAACTTAGGACGTTTATATTCTTCCACGCTGAATGACACACTACCTCCATTATTGTCTTCATCGATCCGGAATACCCCGGTCAACTGATTTTCCGGCAATCTGAATTTACCTGAATAGGAACCATATTCATTGGTAGTCATTTCCATTGAATCTACCTTCTGTCCATTGGTGTTGATCAGCCGTATAGTTACTTTATAATTACCGAGTACATTTCTATCTGTTTCCACTTTTTTTCCACGGCCAACTACAATCCCTTTGAAGTATACGAGCTGACCCGGACGGTAAATGCCTCTGTCGGTAAACAGGAAGGTCTGGTGATCGGAAGTACCTTCGTTATCACGATAATAATCGTACCTGTATACATAATTTTCATCGTCAGGCGCCAGGGTATCTGCATTCAATATCAGCTCATAACGGTTGGTGCTGTATCGGGTTTCAGACTTAATCACTACCCCCCCATCTTTTTCAGAGGTAGTAGACTGAGTTACCTTGTACTTACCATTGTTCTGCTGGGTATATACATTAAATTTCACGCCTTGCAGTGGTGCACCTGTTTTTCTGTGCATGACATACAGCTCTTTTCCATTGCCAATATCAGAAGAAGAACGGGCAATGTAGCTGAGGTTCGATACATGAATGAATTGCAGTGCAATAATATTCTCCTCTTTAGTAAAGGTATTATTGACACTACCAATCAACATATACAGGCCTAACGGCAACGCATCTATTTTCGCTTCTGCAGCATGCTCCCGGTAGTCGTCTGTGCCGGGTAAGGCTACATCCCATGTACGGTCGGCTTTCTTACCAAGTATAAGGTTCCAGTATTTTTTATTCCGCTCTTCGTATCCATCACTTGATTCCAGCTGTGCTTTTAATTTAGCACGGAAACCTTCATCGATCTTAGCGATACGGAAGTACAGTTTATTTACATTTTTGTAGTTGATCAGTGCACGGAAAGGTTCATCCGGCAGGTTCACCTGTTCGGTAGTTACCTGCATAGATTTTGCCTGAATGTCCAGCAGAAGGGACTTACAATTGGATGCACCTATAGAGGCAGGTGCCAGTTTGATAGCCTGCTCACACAGTGCTACTGCTTTTTTCATAGCGGCAGAAGGTGTGAGGTTACCATTATTTTCCTTTCCATTCCCTATTTCCCTGTAATAGGCTGCCACCAGGTATATTACCTGTGTCACATCTTTTTCACCTGCATAGGTATTTTGCATGACTTCCAGCTGCTTAATATACAGGGCTTGTTTGTCAGGCATTACCGCTACGCTGTTCATGTACTGAATGCGTTCCAGGTCTACATCCAGCAGGGCAGCTTTGTTATCCTGCGCATGAAAGCGGAGCAGGTCCTGGATCAGCAGGAGTGCGTGGTACTGATAAGAGGAGGTATCGGCCGTAGCAAATGTGTGTGTGGCAAAGGTAGCTGCAGGTGCAAAAGCGGCAGGATCCAGCAATTCGAACTGTTTGGCTGCCTGTCTGTAATTGTACTCTCCGGATTTGAAATAATCCAATGCACGGTGTGCCAGCAGGTCGTACAAGGTAGGGCGTAGCTGATCGCTGTTCTTACCCTTTTCGATGATGACCTCATAGTCTTTGATGTTCACTTTCTTCAGCAGTTCAGCATCTTTCAGGGAAGTGGTGTAGGCAGCTGCAATTTCTTTATTGAGCCGGTCCAGTGTCCATGTGCTGATGTCAGCAGCAGTGTCTCCTTCTATAGCAGTGCGGCTATATAGTCTACTCCTGTTATTATCCAGGTAGTGATAGAGGAGTTCCGCCCGCATGCTTTGCAGGATGGCGCGGATGGTGGGGGTAAAAACGACGTTTTGCTCATCCACTACCTTGAGGTTATCGTCGGTAGCTGGATTTTCTTCTTTGATGTTAACATACTTGATACGATAGATCAGTGTTTTCAGCAGCTGACCTTCGTTTTTCTGTTGCAGTGCACTCTTGTAGATTACATTGACTTCTTCCAGGGCTGATTTGGGGAGGCCTTTGTTATCTAACTCCTGGACTTTTTTCCAGTGGTTGTCATAGTTAAACTGAGCCATGGTACTTGTTGTACTAATGAAAAATAGAATGAATATAGCTACGATCAGGCGCATATTTGGATAGCTTTTATATTAAATAACTGATTTAAGACCGGTAATGATATACTTTGACAAGTCAAAGTCCCGCGGCAGGCTGAAGTTTATTCTCCTGTGAGGAATCGTTAAACGTAATCACACCGGTTTCCGTTACAGATAGGATGCAGATTTGGGGTCCTATTCCATAAAGGAAGGTAAAGAATATAGGTTAGCGCAAAAAAAATCCTCCTGCTGGCTAAAGCCCGACAGGAGGATAATTATTATACAGTTTCTTTATAATTAAGCTTTTACAGCTTTCAGTACTTCTGCCATTGTTTTACCAATGTTTGCAGGGCTTTCTACCACGTGTACACCACACTCAGCCATGATCTTCATCTTAGCAGCAGCAGTATCGTCTGCACCACCGATGATAGCACCGGCGTGACCCATACGACGGCCCGGAGGCGCTGTCTGGCCAGCAATGAAACCAACTACTGGTTTAGTACCGTTTTCTTTGATCCATTTTGCAGCATCAGCTTCCATGCTACCGCCGATCTCACCAATCATGATGATACCTACGGTTTCAGGATCGTTCATCAGCAGTTCAACCGCCTCTTTGGTAGGGGTACCAATGATTGGGTCGCCACCGATACCGATAGCTGTAGATACGCCCAGACCAGCTTTAACTACCTGGTCAGCAGCTTCATATGTCAGGGTACCGGATTTGGATACGATACCGATGTTACCTTTCTTGAAGATAAAACCTGGCATGATGCCTACTTTAGCTTCTTCAGCAGTGATTACACCAGGGCAGTTCGGACCGATCAGGCGGGAAGAACGACCTACCAGGAAGTTTTTCGCACGGATCATATCCTGTACAGGAATACCTTCGGTAATACAAACTATCAGTTCTATACCTGCTTCAGCAGCTTCCATGATGGCATCTGCAGCGAAGCCCGGTGGTACAAAAATGATGGATACATTGGCGCCGGTTGCTTGTACGGCATCACTTACCGTATTAAAAACCGGACGATCCAGGTGCTTGGTGCCGCCTTTCCCCGGCGTAACGCCGCCTACTACCTGCGTGCCATACTCTATCATCTGTGTGGCATGGAATGTGCCTTCTGTACCGGTGAAACCCTGTACAATCACTTTGCTGTTCTTATTAACTAAAACACTCATCGCGCTTGGTTTATGTGTTTGTAATGTTATTGGCAAAAATAACCCCCTAATCCCATATTCCCAATCAATAATTTACTGATTGTGGTCGTCTTCACGTTTTTTTAATGTCCGTCGTCATGTTTTGAGGACTTTTTTCTCAGGGGGGTAAAATTGACCGGCCCGGCATCGCTCCTTTTTGTGACTTTTGACCCAGGCCTATGCCGATTGCGACATAATATTTTCCGGTTTTCAGTAACTGCCGGATGTTTTTTCTTAGGCACTTCTATTTTCCACCTACCAGGATCATCCCTTCATTTGTCCAAAGCTGCCTTTATTCATTTGCTATATCATTCTTTCTTCAGCTTACTCCGCCAATCCTTTTCCTGGAATATCTCCATCTGCCTCATTTCCTTCGCGTCACGCAGGAAGTCCGAAGCGAAAATGAAGTCATTCAACTTCTCATCTTTACTGAAAATGATGTCTTTATTGCTACCTTCCCACTGTTTCTTACCCTGATACATATACACAATATGGTCACCACTCTCCATCACCGTATTCATATCGTGTGTATTTATGACCGTAGTCATGTTGAATTCGTGCGTAATTTCCTTAATCAGCCTGTCAATCAGCAGAGATGTCTGCGGATCAAGACCAGAATTCGGCTCATCGCAGAATAAGTATTTGGGATTCAAAACGATAGCACGCGCAATCCCTACCCTTTTCTTCATACCACCACTGATCTCTGCCGGAAACTTCTTGGCAGCATCTTTCAGCTGTACTCTTTCCAGGCATTCCATCACACGGGTTTTCTTTTCCTTTAAACTACCTTTTGAGAACATATCAAGCGGGAACATTACGTTCTGTTCCACTGTCATACTATCAAATAGTGCAGAACCCTGGAAAAGCATTCCAATCTGGCGGCGAATATTCTTACGGTCCTGTTCCTGCATATTGGTAAAGTCCTGTCCATCGTAGAGGACCTTCCCCCCGTCTATTTCCATAAGACCCACCATGCACTTCATCATTACCGTCTTACCACTACCACTGGAGCCGATGATCAGGTTCACCTTGCCCGTCTCCATTACCGCCGACACATCTGGCAGGATCACCTTTTCTCCAAAGCCTTTTTTAATATTAACTAATTCGATCATGTAGTCTATATTATTTTTGCAGCAGTAAAGCTGCCAGTATGTAGTCCATGAATAAGATCAATACACAAGTCACTACCACGGCACGGGTACTTGCTTTACCAATTTCGAGGGCTCCCCCTTGTACATAATATCCATAATAGGAAGGTACACTGGAGATAATGAACGCGAAAACGAAGGATTTGAACAGGGAGAAAAATATGTTATAGGGTTTCCACTCCTGTCTTAAGCCCTGCCAGTATTCATCTGCAGAGAGAATACCCCCCATTTCACCTGCTTTGAGGCCACCCCAGATGCCGAGGAAACCGGCAATACAAATGAGACATGGTATCATGATCAGAGAAGCGAGGATCTTGGGCATAATGAGATAACCACGGGTATTGATCCCCATGATCTCCTGCGCGTCAATCTGTTCAGATACACGCATGTTGCCCAGCTCAGAGGCTATTTTGGAACCTACCACACCTGCCAATACGATACAGGTTAGTGTAGGTGCAAACTCGAGAATAATTGTGTCACGTACTACCTGGGCTATTGTAGCTTTGGGGATGATCGGGCTTACCAGCTGGTAAGCAATCTGTACGGTGGTTACAGCTCCCATGAAGAGGGAGATGATGAATACGATACCCAGTGAACCGATACCAATATCCACACACTGCCGCATGAACTCTTTCCAATACATCTTCATGTTTTCCGGGCGGGAAAACATTCCTTTTAGCATAAGCAGGTAGCTTCCGAAATGATGAAAGAATCTAAACTCCATAACGGGCCAAAGATAATGTATCCATTTAAATAATAATTAAATCATTACCGGCTGAGGAAACAGCGAAAAGACCGCGTCTACCTTCGGCAGCAGCGGTTTTTCGTGGGCTGATTGGCCTGCGGCCGGCATCCTTTATCTCAAACTTTTTACCAATAACCTTTTTAAACTCCGCTCGATGATCTCCCCCATTGTCTTACACCGCGCAAACACCGGATCATCATAATACCGTGCCAGTTCTTCGCCCAACTGCGTGATCTTTTCAGGGAACGACACCTTGTCGGTCATAATCACATCCCGCAAATCCTTAATCCGATGCCTGTGTGCCTTGATTCTCCGCGCTATCAGTGACCGTTCCTCCTGCTGGTACTGCTTTACCACTTCCGCATTCAAATGCTTGATAGCCAGCTCCACAAATATCCTGTTCTCCTTAAAGAACTGCGGCATATACAACGTGCGCTTCCCTTCATAAAACTGCTGGTCAAAATCTATGGCCCTGATCCGGAACTGCACATCATCAAAGTCCGGGGTGATGTCAAATACAAAGTTGTACGATCGCATATCCCCCAGCAACCGCACAAAACACCGCTCATTGAACTTCACAAATTCCTTGGCTATACGCTTTGGGTTAAATTCCGGCCGCTGCAAATACTGCTCTATGAACTGATCGCCCGGTACCCCGGCTATATGCTCCTCTACCAGTGTATTCCCATCTATAATGTAACTCATCCAGTAAGGAGACAAAATATGTTCCAGCTCCAGACCATAAATGCGGGAAGCATCTGCCGTCTTGATATAAAAATAGTCGTAAACTTCATTGTACGTGTTGACAATCCTGATCCGGAAAGGATGTGAATTCCCAAATGTGCAGTAATCGATTCGCTCCACCTGCAAATGCTCTTCTGCTGCCTGGTCACCACCCGCCTTGAGAATAGAGTAAATCCTTTTCAAACCCGCCTTCAGCGGCCCATACATACTATCAGGGTAAAATACAGATTCCCAGAGGGTATCTTTCCCTTGTTTGTCATATACAGGAATGGAGGAATCGTAATAACGGAGCTCTTCGTAAGATATCGGTAATCGAATCTCCCGCTCGTACAATTTGAGGTACCCGCGAAATGCAGGATTCAGTGGAAAGAAGGTCTTTTTCCGGGAGATAGACTGCATGCTTTTTTTCTATAAAGATACTGATCTCTGCCCGAGGACAGAGACCAGTAAATTATATGAATGCGTTGCCCCTCAGATATTTTTTAAGTTGCATCAGGAAAGCTTTACCTGTAGGCCATTGTGCAAAGCTCATGGGGGGTAAAATTCCTGCTATGATATTACTTGCAGCACTTATGCTGTGCTTCTACCACCGCAATATTCACCATGTTCACAATTTGTCTCACCGTACTACCCAACTGCAGGATATGTACCGGTTTCTTGATACCCAGCAGGATAGGCCCGATCGCGTCAAAGCCTGCCACTTCCTGCAACAGGTTGTACGCTACGTTGCCCGCAGTGAGGTTAGGGAAGATCAGGGTGTTCACTTCCTGGTCTATCAGCTCACTGAACGGATAGCTATCCTTCAGGATCTCTTTATTGAACGCCATCGCAGCCTGGATTTCACCATCTACGATCAGTGATGGTTCCCTCATTTTCACGATCTCTCTCGCCTTAGCTACCAGCTGTGCCTCAGGGGTGGGGCTGGAACCGAAGTTGGAATAAGATACCATGGCAATTCGCGGTGTGATATTGAATTGTCTTACTTCCTCAGCCACCAGCAGCGTAATTTCGGCCAGCTCCTCGGCAGTAGGGTTAAAGTTAACTGTAGTATCGGCCAGGAACAACGGACCACGCTTGGTATTGATGATATACATACCCGCCACACGCTTTACATTTGGCGCAGTACCTATCACGTGCAATGCCGGACGGATGGTGTCAGGATAGTTACGTGTCAGACCAGATATCAATGCATCGGCTTCTCCTGTTTCCACCATCATACAACCGAAGTAGTTACGCTCGCGCATCACCTTCTTCGCTTCGTACAGGTTAAAGCCTTTACGCTGACGCTTCTGGAAGAACAGCTCTCCATACTGGTGACGCTTTTCTGTCATCTCATCGCTCTTGGGATCGATGATCACAGTATCTTCCAGTTCGATACCATTTTCTGCTGCCAGATTCCTGATGCGCTGCTCATTACCCAACAGTATCGGATAAGCAATACCCTCATCTCTTACCACCTGTGAAGCCTTCAGCACCTTCAGGTTGTCTGCTTCTGCAAACACCACCTTACGTGGATCCTGGCGGGCTTTGGTACCAATCACGCGGAAGAGCTGGTTGTCCAGTCCAAGACGCCTGTTCAATACTGTCGTATACTCTTCCCAGTTAGTGATGGGTTGCTGTGCAACACCACTTTCCATTGCCGCTTTTGCCACTGCTGGTGCTACATGACTGAGCAGGCGTGGATCCAATGGTTTTGGAATGATGTAACGGGGACCGAAATAAATGTTTTTTTCGTTGTAAGCCAGGTTCACGATATCTGGTACCGGTTCCTTGGCCAGTTCTGCCAGCGCATTGACAGCAGCGAGTTTCATCGCCTCGTTAATCTGTGTAGCCCGTACATCCAATGCACCACGGAAAATGTATGGGAAACCCAATACATTGTTCACCTGGTTAGGATGATCGGAACGCCCTGTCGCCATAATCACATCGGGCCTTGAAGCAATCGCCACGTCGTAAGCGATTTCCGGATCTGGATTTGCCATGGCAAATACTACCGGATTTTCAGCCATTGACCTGATCATATCTGGCGTTACCACATTACCCACCGACAAACCTACAAATACATCGGCACCATTCAGGGCTTCTGCCAGTGTAGTTACCCTGGTGGCAGTGGCGAACTGGCTGTGCAATTCTGACAGACCTTCACGACTGGTGTTGATCACACCATCCTTGTCGAACATCACGATATTTTCTTTTTTTGCTCCCAGCGCTACGTACAATTTGACGCAGGCCATTGCAGCTGCACCAGCACCGTTGAAAACGATCTTCACTTTCGCGATATCTTTCTTCACCAGGTCTATTGCATTCAGGAGGGCAGCACTGGAAATGATCGCCGTACCATGCTGGTCATCGTGCATAATAGGAATCTTCAGTTCCTTCTTCAGGCGATCTTCGATTTCAAAACACTCAGGACTCTTAATATCTTCCAGATTGATACCCCCGAATGTAGGCTCCATGGCTTTCACCACGTTTACAAATTCATCTACATTCTTGGTATTCAGCTCAATATCAAACACATCAATATCTGCGAAGATTTTGAACAATACTGCCTTTCCTTCCATCACAGGCTTACCGGCTTCAGGACCGATGTCGCCCAGACCGAGTACAGCAGTACCATTGCTGATCACCGCTACCAGGTTGCCCTTGGCGGTGTATTTATAAACATTTTCTACGTCTTTGTGGATTTCCTTGCAAGGCTCTGCTACTCCGGGAGAATAAGCGAGTGAGAGATCCCATTGTGTTTTGGTGTTTTTAGTAGGTATTACTTCGATTTTTCCAGGCCGGCCTAAAGCATGATAGTCTAAAGCATCCTGCTTGTTCTGTTTCTTTGCCATAATTCAATAAGAGATTGTTCTTGGGCGTGCAATATACAAAAGTATTGAAGGAACCGATGCCGTAAAATGTCAGTATTATATGTAAGGGTGACACTTTTAACACTACGATTATACCAGGCAGTATATTAACCTGCTGAATTCTTCTTCCATTCCTGTAGAACCGGGTGTGCTATTGCGCTTTTTCGGAGATATCCCGCATATAACCCGCATATATCCCGCCTATAACCCGCCAATATCCCGCATTTATAAAGAGGCGGGATATTTGCGGGATACCCACGGGAAAGGTATGGGTCAGCCCAGACACCAGGTACTTTTAGGACCGAAGCCACGAGGTGTGGCCGTCATAAATGAAATATTTACTTATTTTTACCGCGTATTAATTTGCCTGAATAACATGATACAACGCATTCAAAGTCTTTACCTTCTGTTAGCTGCCGGGGCTGCCGTAGGAACATGGTTCCTGGATATTTACAAAGTGACCCTGAGTGACGACCAGGTTCCCAAGTATTTCAATGCCCAGTCTAATTTTATGGTGTTTGTTGTCTACATGCTGATTGTAGCGCTCTCCCTGTTCTGTATTTTCCTGTTCAAAAACCGGAAATTGCAATTCAGGCTGATTGTGTTGGATATTTTCCTGGCGATAGCGGCGATCGCTTTGCAGTACTTTAAAGTGCAGGATTTTGTGAATGCATTTCAGCAGGCAGGCAAGTCCATTGCATCGTCTACTTACCTGCCGGGTGCATTCCTCCCGGTGCTGATCCTGATCTTCCTGATCATGGCAGCCAGAGGGGTGTATAAGGATGAGAAACTGATTAAATCGCTCGATAGATTGAGATAAAAATAAAAAGGCGGACCAGTTGGTCCGCCTTTTTATTTTATATGTATTGTCCGGATTATAAGTATTGTCCTGTGTAACTCTCTTTCACTTTTTTGAGCCCGTCCGGCAGCCCTGCATATAGCAGTTGTCCGCCACCAGCACCACCTTCAGGCCCCAGGTCTATCACCCAGTCAGCACTTTTGATCACGTCGGTATTGTGCTCAATCACCAGTACGGAATGCCCCTGATCGATCAGTGCATTAAATGACCCCAACAATTTCTTAATGTCATGGAAGTGCAGACCGGTAGTGGGTTCATCGAATATAAAAAGGATGTGGCCCTGCGCCTTGCCCTTACCCAGGAAGGAAGCCAGCTTCACACGCTGTGCCTCACCACCACTCAGGGTATCGCTGCTCTGGCCCAGTTTTACATAGCCTAAGCCTACATCGCTGAGCGGGCGGATCTTGTTCACTACATCCTTTTCATCCTTGAAGAAATCCAGCGCCTCGTCTACCCCCATTTCCAGCACGTCATAGATGTTTTTGCCCTTGTAGGTCACTTCCAGTACTTCTTCCTTAAACTTGTGTCCACCACAACTTTCACACAGCAGGTGTACGTCGGCAAGAAACTGCATTTCCACTACTACTTCACCTTCCCCTTTACATGCATCGCAACGACCACCGTCTACGTTGAATGAGAAGTGCTTTGGCTGGAACCCGCGCATCTTACTCAGTGGCTGACGGGAGAAGAGATCACGGATCTCATCGTATGCTTTGATATAAGTAACCGGGTTGGAACGGGATGATTTACCGATTGGGTTCTGGTCAATCATTTCTATCTGGGTAATGTCGTCCAGGGCGCCCTTCAGCGCACGGTGCTGTCCTACCCTTTCTGCAAATTCACCTTTCAGTTTCATGAGGGCGGGATACAGGATCTGCTTTACCAGCGTCGTTTTGCCGGAACCACTCACTCCACTTACCACGCACAATACTTCCAGCGGGAAATCCACATCGATGTTCTTCAGGTTGTTTTGCTTACAACCTTCGAGTGTAATAGATTTCTTCCACTTGCGGGTACGTGCGGGAGGTTCTATTGTCAGCTGACCGCTCAGGTATTTACCGGTCAGGCTTTTTGCGTCTTTTAAAATCGCTGGATAGTCGCCGGCAAAAATCACTTCTCCCCCCAGGTGACTGGCCAGTGGACCCATATCTATGATATAGTCCGCCTGTTCCATCATTTGCTCATCGTGTTCCACCACCACTACGGTATTGCCAAGATCACGCAGTTCCTTGAGTACACCGATCAGGCGATGGGTATCGCGGGCATGCAGTCCAATGCTGGGCTCATCCAGAATGTACATGGAGTTGGTAAGGTTACTACCCAGGGAGCGGGTCAGCTGAATACGCTGGCTTTCGCCTCCACTGAGGGTATTGGCCACACGGTTCAGGGTGAGGTATCCAAGACCTACGTCCAGCAAAGTTTTCACACGGTGATGAATTTCCAGCAGGATGCGTTTACCTACCTGTTGATCATATTCATTGAGTTGCAGCTGTTCAAACCAGCCATACAGGTTTTCCACCGGCATTTCTACCAGCTGGGCAATGTTGCAGCCATTTATTTTGATGTACAATGCTTCTTTACGGAGGCGTCCACCACCACATTCAGGGCAGGTAGTGCGGCCGCGGTAGCGGGATTGCAGTACACGGTATTGTACTTTGTACAGATTTTGCTCCACCATTTTGAAGAACTCATTGAGTCCGTAGAAGTGTTCATTACCCGTCCAGAGCAGGTTGTATTGTTCCTCCGTCAGGTCGGTCACAGGCTTATGAATGGGAAAGTTGAACTTGCGGGACGCCTTGATAAGAGCTTCTTTGTATTCACCCATCTTTTCACCTCTCCAGGGAGCGATAGCACCTTCGAATACACTGAGGCGTTTATCTGGAATAACCAGATCTGCGTCTATACCCAATGTCTGGCCAAAGCCTTCACACACAGGGCAGGCACCATATGGATTGTTGAAAGAGAAGAGGTTCGGTACCGGCTCTTCGAATTGCAGTCCATCCAGTTCGAAACGGTTGGAAAAGTGCTGCATGTCGGCACCATCGGTCTCTACGAGACAGTCGCCCTCGCTTTCATAAAAGGCTGTCTGCACGGAATCTGCGATGCGATGCAGGTCATCTTCTTCAAAGTCTTTTGCAACGAGGCGGTCTATGAGCAAGTAAGTTTCTTTTGGTAGTGCCGGCTTTTTCTCTTCCAGTAATTCTTCGATGCGCAGCAGTTTTCCACCCTCCTTGTCTTTGGCATAAAGACGGGAGAAACCTTTCTGCATCAGGATCTGCAGCTCTTCCTTCACCTCTCTTTTAGCATGGCGGCGGAAGTTGACCAGAATCTGGATCTTAGTACCTGCAGGACGTGTTTTAATATAGTCAGTGACATCGCTTACTTCGTGTTTTTTGACCAGTTCGCCCGAAATAGGGGAATAGGTTTTGCCGATACGGGCGAAGAGAAGACGGAGATAATCATAGAGCTCTGTCATGGAGCCGACTGTAGAACGTGGGGTACGTGTGATGACCTTTTGTTCGATGGCGATGGCGGGGCAGATACCTTTTATATAATCTACGTCTGGTTTATTCATACGCATGAGGAACTGGCGGGCATATGCAGAAAGGCTTTCTGCATAGCGGCGCTGGCCTTCGGCGTAGAGGGTATCCATGGTCAGGGATGATTTTCCTGAGCCGGATACGCCGGTAACGACTACGAGTTTGTTGCGGGGAATGCCTACACTAACGTTTTTGAGGTTGTGAACCCTGGCTCCTTTTATATATATCTGATCCTGCGTATTGATGGGTGCATCGTCAGCGATAATTTCCGGTTTCTTTGATTTTGTAGCCATATTCCAGCGTGTTGTTATTTTGCCAAAAATTTTAGCATTACGAAGGTAAGGGATTTGGGACAAATGATAAATCTTCAGTTCGTTAGTGCCGTTAAACTGGCCAGCAACGGCAAAAAAGGAGAATTATTTTTCTTTTTTTTATAGAAATGCTTTTTTACCGGCTGATACTCAATATTAAATCTTCCACTAGTGCTAAATCACTGATGTCAGGGGGTTGTTTTATTCAACTTTAACATTATATTTGCATTGACCGGAATCGTGAGGATCGGTCGAAAATAACTATCACCTTAAAACTTCCTATTATAGCATAAACTCTACACTATTTTACCTACAACAGACTTGAATAAAGTCGGTTTCTTTATTATAAACCCGCTATTGTAGACGTTTATGCAAATAATGTACAAACTCAGCGACGAGCAATTAATTACCCTGTTCAAAAAGGGGCATGCCTCTGCATTGGAAGAACTGGTGCAAAGACATAAAGATAAGCTCTATACCTCCATCTTTTTATTAGTCAAGGACTCCTTCCTGGCTGAAGACATTTTTCAGGACACTTTCATTAAGATCATCGATACTATCCGGGCAGAGCGTTACACAGAGAAAGGTAAATTCCTTCCCTGGGCGATGCGTATTGCACACAACCTGTGTGTAGATTACTTCCGTAAAATCAAGCGGACACCGATCATCAAAACCAGCGACGATAAAGACATTTTTAATGTTTTGAGCTTTAGCGAAAGCAGTGCAGAAGAGAAGCTGATCACCCGCCAGAGCCATGACCGCGTACGTCGTATGCTGGACATGCTGCCTGAAGAGCAACGTGAAGTAATTATCCTGCGTCATTATGCGGATCTTAGCTTTAAAGAGATTGCCGATCTCACGCAGGTGAGTATCAATACGGCATTGGGTCGTATGCGTTACGGCCTGATAAATCTCCGGAAGATGATGACGGAGAAACAAATATGTTTGTAAACCTTTTTTGCTTGCCATCAACGGGCGACCGGTTTTATGATCGATCGCCCGTTCTTATTGCGCTCAAAGAAGGTATCAGTGGTTGGAATTGTCTATGGTGTCAGTGGCTATAATTGCCAGTTTTGCTGCCATTAGTCTTCGGGACTGCCAACAGTTATCATAGCAAAAAATGAGGAATGGGTTTTTACCCTTTTAAGGAAGTCCTGGTCTTTTCAGATCCTACATATTTTCAAAAATCATAGCGGCGCCCTGTCCTACCCCCACACACATGGTGGTCAACCCGTATTTCACTCCCTGCCGGCGCTTCATTTCATGCCCCAGGGTCCCTACTATCCTTGCTCCCGTGCATCCCAGCGGATGTCCCATAGCAATAGAACCGCCATTTACATTAATCTTCGACTGATCCAATCCTAAGTCCTGTATACAAGCCAATGCCTGTACGGCAAAAGCTTCATTCAGTTCTATCAGATCCAGCTGATGTGCTGTAATCCCTGCCCGCTTCAGCGCTTTTTCTGTAGCAGGCACCGGGCCTATACCCATGATAGCCGGATCTACACCCGCTACTGCCATAGATTTCACCTGCATGAGTGGGGTAAGATGATATTGTTTCAATGCACGCTCGGACACCACAAGTACCAGGGCTGCCCCGTCATTGATACCGGCACTGTTGCCCGCCGTCACACTTCCATCTTTGGCAAAAGCCGGCCGCAGCCCTGCCAGTTTCTCCATCGACGTTTCACGGGGGTGTTCATCATTACTGATCACCACCTGTTCCTGCTTGTTGGGGGTAATAGGTACAGGAATAATCTCTCTTGGCCAGAGACCGGCATCCAGCGCAGCTTTGTATTTCAGCTGGCTAAAAAGTGCAAATTCATCCTGTGCTTCGCGGGAAATCTTCCAGCGGTTTGCAATATTTTCCGCTGTTTCCCCCATGGAATAAGGGTGGTACATGTCTGCCAGCTTCTTGTTGGTAAAGCGCCAGCCTATGGTAGAGTCCACTATTTCTGCCTTACGGCTATAGGCGGCCTCAGGTTTAGGCATTACCAGTGGAGCCCGGGTCATACTTTCGACCCCACCTGCCAGGTATACATCTCCGTCTCCACACATAATTGCCCTGGCGGCATCCATTACGGCCTGCATCCCGGAGGCACAGAGCCTGTTCACTGTATTTCCAGGTACAGACACTGGCAAACCTGCCAGTAAAGCCGCCATCCTGGCCACATCTCTGTTATCTTCACCTGCCTGGTTGGTAGCCCCGGCTATCACATCTTCAATGCTGACAGGGTCCACGGTAGGATTTCTTTCCATGATCGATCGGATAAGGAGGGCCAGCATATCGTCAGGCCTGATAGTGCTCAAAACCCCGCCATAGCGGCCAATTGGGGTACGCACTGCGTCTACTATATAAGCAGCTTGCATTGCTTGGAGGATTGCTTTGGTTAATATAAGGTTGTAAATGTATGGGATTTTTGGAGGATTAAATTTACGTACCTTTGCACATTAATACCGACTGCCGTAAGGCAGACATTATCTCACATAAAGGGTCAGGAATGAAATTGGGCAAAACGAATATCCGGCAGCTGAGCTTGCCGGAGATACAGGAATACTTCGGGTCTATAGGGGAAAAGCCCTTCCGGGCCAAACAGGTGTATGAGTGGCTATGGCTCAAGCATGCAACCAGTTTTGACGGAATGACCAACCTTTCCAGAGAACTACGCGCCAAACTGGAAGAACACTTCACTTTACCAGCCGTACAGGTGGATACCACCCAACATAGCAACGACGGCACCATCAAAAATCGCTTCAAATTACATGACGGTCACCTTGTAGAAGGAGTACTAATACCTACCGATACCAGACAAACTGCCTGTGTATCCTCACAGGTAGGTTGCAGCCTGAGCTGTAAATTCTGTGCTACCGGGTACATGGATCGTAAACGTAACCTCGAGTTCGATGAAATTTTCGATGAGGTAGCCCTGCTGAACGACCAGGCAATGGGTGCTTATGGCAAGAAACTGAGCAACATCGTATTTATGGGCATGGGTGAACCCCTGCTGAATTATAAAAACGTACTGGCAAGTATCGAACGCATTACCAGTCCGGATGGATTGGGTATGTCCCCTAAGAGAATTACGGTATCTACTGCAGGTGTAGCCAAAATGATCCGTCAACTGGGGGATGACAAGGTGAAATTCAACCTCGCCCTGTCACTGCACGCAGCGAATGATGAAAAGCGCAGTCAGATCATGCCTATCAATGAGACGAATAACCTCAAAGTACTGATAGAGGCGCTCAACTACTTCTACAAACAAACACAGAACCAGATCTCATTTGAATATATACTGTTCAAAGACTTCAACGACTCCTTAAAGGATGCCGATGAACTGATCCGCATCTACAGACAGGTGCCGGCCGATCTGGTGAACATCATAGAATACAATCCTATCTCCAATGCCCGCTTCCAGAAACCGGAAGAAGAAGTGGCAGATGCTTTTATGGAATACCTGGGTAAACACCGGGTCAATGCCCGTCTCCGCCGCAGCCGTGGTAAAGATATTGATGCGGCTTGTGGTCAGCTGGCAAATAAAGGCTGATCTCCTCTTCTAACATTTAAAAAAAGAAACTGACAGATGAAGAAAAATACACCTGCTAAAAAAGGATTCGCTCCTTTTAAGGAAAATAAGAACAGGGCAAAGGGAGATGATTCCCGCCCGGCAAAACGTGGTGCTGGTGGACGTCCACCACGCAAAAACAATGATAGTGAAGGATTCCGTCCTCGTAAAGATGATGGAGAAGGATTCCGTGGTCGTAAAAACGATGGCAAAGGGTTCCGTCCACGTAAGAACGATGGTGAAGGTTTCCGCCCGCGCAAGAATGATGGCGAAGGATTCCGTGCCCGTAAGAGTGATGGTGAAGGATTCCGCCCGCGTAAAGATGATGGTGAAGGATTCCGTGGTCGTAAAGATGATGGTGAAGGATTCCGTGCACGTAAGAATGATGGTGAAGGATTCCGCCCACGTAAGAATGATGGTGAAGGGTTCCGTAGCCGCAAAAGCGATGATGGTGAAGGATTCCGCCCACGTAAGAATGATGGTGAAGGGTTCCGTAGCCGCAAAAGCGATGATGGTGAAGGATTCCGCCCACGTAAGAACGATGGAGAAGATTTCCGTAGTCGCAAAAGCGATGATGGTGAAGGATTCCGCCCACGTAAAACGGAACGTCGCCCTGCCGGCAAAGATGAAAACGGCGATCCACTGCCAGCATTCAAAAAGAAAGAACACACCGACGGCGAGGAAGCCCGCCGTAACAGAATAAAGCCAGCGCAGAAAACTGCAAATGGCAGAACACCGTTCAAACCTAAACCTGGTTCCAGCCGTCCTAAGTTTGGCGCCGACCGCGAGGACAGCGCCTTCCATGGCACTGAACGCGGTAGTAAGAGAGGTAAAGACGATCGCGAAACACCTAGTGGCTTCAACCGCAAGAAATATTTCGACAACACCAACGAACGTTTTGCTGCTAAACAGGATCGTAAAACTGCTGCCAGAAAAGCCCGCAATAGCGACGCCCGCGATACCAGCAGCAGGAGAAGTGAGAGGGATGAGAATGCCGTTTCCATCGAAGGTGAAATGCCACTGAACAAGTACATCGCCCATTGTGGTCTGTGCTCCCGTCGCAAGGCTGTAGACTATGTAAAAGAAGGTAAGATCACTGTAAATGGTACCGTGATCACTGAGCCTGCTTTTAAAGTGACCAAAAGAGATGAAGTAACCATCCTCGGTAAGAAAATGCACATCCAGAAAAACCTGGTGTACATTCTCCTGAACAAACCAAAAGGCTACATCACTACTACTGACGACCCTGAAGGCCGCAAAACGGTGATGGAACTGATCCAGGATGCAACCGAAGAAGAAAGAGTATATCCTGTGGGCCGTCTGGACCGCAACACCTCTGGTTTGCTGTTGCTGACTAATGATGGTGAACTGGCGCAGAAACTCTCCCACCCTAAACATAACATTCGTAAGATCTATCATGTAGGGTTAAACAAGCCATTGACCAAAGCACACTTTGAGCAGATCCTTGCTGGTGTGACACTGGAAGATGGAGTGGCCCAGGTAGACGTGCTGGGATATGTGGATAATGCGGATAAAACACAGATCGGTATTGAGATTCACAGCGGAAAGAACCGTATTGTTCGCCGTATTTTCGAACACCTGGAATATGAAGTGGAGAAACTGGACCGTGTGACCTATGCAGGATTGACTAAGAAAAATATTAACAGGGGCCACTGGCGCTACCTGACAGAAAAAGAAATCATCCTGCTTAAGCATTTCAAATAATTGAATGGATGGCTATTGGCAACTACTGACTAACAAAAACGTTTCTTTCAGAAAAATTAACAGGAGCAAAACCGCTTCCTGGTTTAGAAGAAATCAGCTTTCAGTCATTGATAGCATAAGCCAAAAGCATTACCCAACTGAATTTGAATTTTATCCAGCTTAAGCAATTGAAGTAATTATGCGCATTAACGAACTGATTATAAAAGAAACGCCGGACTATGTAGTTATAAACAAACCGGCAGGCGTGCTGACCATTCCGGACAGGCACGACAACCAGCTGTCCTCCATTCAGGGGCTGCTGAAAAAGCACTACGGTAACATCTTTACTGTACACAGGCTGGATAAGGATACCAGTGGGGTGATCCTCTTCGCTAAAAACGAGGTGGCCCACAAGTATTACTCCCAGGCATTCGAAGGCAGAAACGTACAGAAGTTCTATCTGGGACTGGTAAACGGCCAGCTGGTACCAGCTACCGGCACCATCGAAGAAGCTATTGCGGAGCACCCGATTACAAAAGGGAAAATGGTGACCAACAAGAAAGGGAAAAATGCCCATACAGATTATGAAGTACTGGAAGCATTTGGCCTGTACAGCCTTGTGAAACTCCAGATCCATACCGGTCGTACTCACCAGATCCGTGTGCACATGAAGCATGTGGGCCATCCGATTGCTGTGGATGAGATGTATGGTACCAGTACCCCGGTAATGCTGTCTGCTATCAAAAAGTCGTATAAGCTGGGTAAGCATGATGTGGAAGAGCGTCCCTTGCTGAGCAGAATGGCTTTACATTCCTTCCAGCTGCATTTTACAGATCAGCAGGGGGAAAAACAGGTGGTAGAAGCGCCGCTGGCGAAGGATATTCAGGCCGTGGTAACACAGCTTCGTAAGAATAGCAGCGGCTATGTGCCGAAGTTGACCCTGTAAGTGAATGTTTCGATTTATAAATATTGAGACTGCTCTTTACAAGGGCAGCCTTTTTTATTGGGTAGGCTTTTTAGTCTTTATATGGATTACCGGACTTTTATGCCCTGTTCGCTAAAGAGCATAAAAAAAACGGGGAGAAATCCCCGTTTCGTAAAAATCAAAAACCAACCATTAAAAATTCTTATCAATAAAAACCTGTCCCACAGCGTGGGCAGGTTTTAAAAGTTTCTTATGTAAGTGTCTGCCTTATTTGTTTGGCTGAGGTGTTGTTCTCAGATAAGGCTTGATGATCTTATGGCCTTTAGGGAAACGCGCAGGAATATCCTCGGTTTTCACAGCGGCTGTTACGATCACATCTTCACCATCCTGCCAGTTTGCCGGGGTAGCTACCTGATAGTTAGCTGTCAGCTGCAGGGAGTCAATTACGCGCAGTACTTCGTGGAAGTTTCTTCCTGTAGAAGCCGGGTAAGTGATGATGAGTTTTACTTTCTTGTCAGGACCAATAATGAACAGGGACCTAACAGTGAAAGTTTCAGAAGCATTTGGGTGGATCATATCGTACAGGTCAGCCACTTTTCTGTCTTCGTCTGCAATGATAGGGAACTCCACTTTGGTGTTCTGGGTTTCATTAATATCGTTGATCCAGCCGAGATGTTTATCTACCGGGTCAACACTGAGTGCAAGCACTTTAACGTTACGTTTGGCGAATTCATCTTTCAACGCCGCTGTTCTACCTAATTCGGTAGTACAAACCGGGGTGTAATCCGCAGGGTGAGAGAATAATACTCCCCAGCTATCACCCAGGAACTCATAAAAATCTATATCTCCGATCGATGTTTTTGCCTGGAAGTTTGGTGCTATATCTCCGAGTCTTAAGCTCATATTTTATTCTTTTTACGGTTACGCTACCAAAAATAGTTATTTCCTACAATTATTATAGACTTTGCTGTTAAATTTTTGAAAATAAAGGGATGCGGAACTTTTTTAGGGGGCCTACGCTCCCGCTCGTATCTCCCCTACGAGCGGGAGCAGGGGGAAAATAAAATCCCTGCCTGGAAACAGGCAGGGCTGAGGTCATAACAAACAACTGAGAACAAAGGTATTAGGGATAACACGCTTGAACGTTTGCAACAAAAATCATAGGGGTCGGGGGTTCGGGTTTTTCGAGGGTAGTATAAATAGGCTTAAATGGTTATGAATAGGCTTAAATAAAGGGTTATAACTACGCTTTTATGCTACTTTTCCATGTGTATAGACTTATATCGTTCTTTCTTTCCATGCGTAATAGGCAAGGGTATATTTCATATCATCTACCAGATCCGCTTTCTGACGGGCGCCATCCTCGTCGAAATCCAGTTCCAGATAGCCCAGATACAGCTCATAGCTCATATACAACATGTCCATGCACTGTCCTATCTTCTTTTCATACTGGGTATTCTTAACGGGGATGGCCGGGGTCACCTGCTCAATATAGTAGCATTCGCCGTCAGTATATTCGATCCACGTTCCCTGGTCACGGAAGCCGGGGCGGGTTAACAAAAAGTTCATATTGTCAAACAAAACGGCACTGCCCAGTTCCGCCTCCAGGTCTATGATTTCCGGTATCTGCTGCATATCTTCCAGCTTCTTCACAATGGTCATCTGCACGGCATCATTCCTGTCCTGCACATAGCGCAACATGGTATTGAGCACTTCGTAAGTGGTCACAAAGTCGCAACGGGTCCAGTTATCACCCTGCTGCAGATTACCCCATAAAGTGATATAGTTTGAATCATCCAGGATGATCTGACCTATTGCTATCGCAGGGTATGTATTTACTGAAGACGTTGTTTTTAACTGTTTCATATACATCTTGTGTTATTGACAATACAAAAGTAGGAGCACTACGCGCAGAGGATTTGCGTACCGATAAAATCAATTTCATTAATTTTAGCACCTAAATAATATTGCATGCCGAAGAATAAGGATGCTGTTTCCCGTTATCGCTGGATTGATGAGCGGTTGCGAAATAAACGTCTAAAAAAACCCACCCTCGATGATCTTATAGAGTTTGTCTCCCGAAAAATGGACAAAAGCATTTCTGTACGTACTATTCAAAAGGATATACAGGATATGCGCCATGATCCGGAACTGAATTACAACGCCCCTATTGTTTACGACAGGGCGAGTGGTACATATGCATATGAAGATGAGACTTACTCTATCAATAACATCCCCATCGAGGAAGCCGACCTGGAAGGGCTGGAGATTGCCATTGGTATACTGGAACAGTTCCGCAGCCTGCCTGTAATCGAGCAGTTTGAAGATGCGATCCTGAAAATAGCAGCCAGTCTGAAGCAAAACCGTGAAGTGCTCGAGCACAAAGGGCTCATCCGCTTTTCACGTGCTACGCAGTATAAAGGAGCATCACATATTCCTTCGATTGTAGATGCTATTAAGAACCTGGATGTGATCAGGATCTCGTACCAGAGCTTTGACCGCAATGAGCCAAAAGAGCACTGGGTAGAGCCTTATCATGTGCGGGAATACCAATCCCGTTTTTACCTGGTAGGTAAAAGCCAGAAAGCAAAAGGAGGCACACTGCTTACTTTTGCACTGGACCGCATCCTTGATCTGTGGCCTACTGACAAGAAATTTGATGCGAAGAATTTTGATGATGCCAGTTATTTTCAACACGCTATTGGCGTGACAGTACCACAGGGTGAACCGGAGAAAGTGATTCTTTCTTTTACCCCTCATCAGGGTAAGTATATCAAGACACAGGCAATACACCCTTCACAACAGGTAGAATCTGATACAGCCGAAGAATGCCGGATCTCTATCAATGTTGTGATCAATCATGAGCTTACCATGCTGCTACTGAGTTATGGCGCGAATGTGAAGGTGGTACAGCCTGCACAACTCGCAGAGAAAATTGCAGCAGAAGCAAAGGCAATGTTAGAACGTTATTAAATTAAAACCATGGCACAAAACTTCCAGATCTCTGGCAATATCATAGACATTCCAGCACAACGCATTTATCCGGGTACAATACAGGTGGCTGATGGAAAGATCAGTAGCATCAGCGAAGATCAGGGTACGTATCAGCAGTATATTTTACCTGGGTTTGTAGATGCACATGTGCATGTAGAAAGCTCTATGCTCACACCTTCGGAATTTGCGAGACTGGCAGTAGTGCATGGTACAATTGCAACGGTGTCTGATCCGCATGAGATAGCGAATGTATTGGGTGTACCCGGTGTGAAATACATGCTGGAAAATGGAAAGACAGTGCCTTTCAAATTCTGTTTTGGCGCACCGTCCTGTGTGCCGGCTACTGTGTTTGAAACTGCCGGCGCCACGGTCACAGTACAGGATGTGGAGCAACTGCTTGCATTACCTGAAGTGTTATATCTTACAGAGATGATGAACTTTCCGGGCGTGTTGCACAATGATGCAGATGTGATGGCAAAGATTGCAGCGGCAAAGAAAGTGAATAAACCTGTAGATGGCCATGCACCGGGGCTGAGAGGAGATGCGGCCAGGCAATACATCGATGCAGGAATTAGTACGGATCATGAGTGTTTTACTGCGGAAGAAGCGCTGGATAAACTGAAATATGGGATGAAAATTCTCATCAGAGAAGGAAGTGCGGCGAGAAACTTTGAAGCATTGGTGGGGTTACTGCATGAACATGCAGCACGTATGATGTTTTGTAGTGATGATAAGCATCCGGATAACCTGGTAGAAGGCCACATCAATGTGTTGGTGCGGCGGGCACTGGCACATGGTGTAGATCTGTTCAAAGTGTTGCAGGCAGCATGTATTAATCCGGTGGAACATTATAAAATTCCAGCGGGGTTATTGAGGGTAGGTGATGCAGCAGATTTTATTGTTACGAATGATATTCAGCAGTTCAATATCCAGGCGACTTATGTAAATGGGGAGCTGGTAGCAAAAGATGGTAAGACGCTGATTACTGCACCAGTGGCGCCTGTGATCAATCACTTTGATTGTAAACCGGTTTCAGTAGACGATTTACGTATAGTGGCTAACGGTAGTACGGCGACGGTAAAAGTGATAGAAGCGCTGGATGGGCAGTTGATCACAAATACAAGGATGGAAGAGTTGCCGGTAGTGGATGGTGCATTGTATAGTAATGTAGAGAAGGATGTGTTGAAATTGGTGGTAGTGAACAGGTATCATCCGGCACCGATTGCGTTGGCGTTTATTAAACAGTTTGGTTTTAAACGCGGGGCCATCGCATCTTCTGTGGCACATGACAGTCATAATATTATTGCGGTAGGTGCAGATGATACCAGTATTGTGCAGGCGATCAATGCGGTAATTGCATCCCAGGGTGGTGTGAGTGTGGTGGATAATGGCGAGGTAAGGGTGTTGCCATTGCCTGTGGCGGGATTGATGAGTAACCTGGATGGATATGCGGTAGCAGAGCAGTATAGCCAGTTGGATATGGCGGCGAAAGGATTGGGAAGTGAGTTAGGCGCTCCGTTCATGACACTGTCGTTTATGGCGCTGTTGGTGATTCCGCATTTGAAGTTGAGTGATAAAGGATTGTTTGATGGGGATAATTTTAGTTTTACAGACCTGATTGAAAAATAAAAAACAACCGATCTGACTATTGCCAAAGGCGAACGTCAGATCGGTTATGGGCCGGATTGTTATTTTTTGGCCTGCGGCCAGCCTGGAACACTTGTCTGCGGCCGCCTGAATACCTTTGTTAGTTGGTCCAAAGCGCTCCACCTACACTGTCGCGGTCTGCGCCCGTTACGGAAGCAAATGCATTCGTCTCCTGTCTCCAGCGTAAAGTACCTAACAATGCGATCATCAATGCTGTACGGAAGGTCAGTGTCTGTGCATCCGGTTGTGTCACGCGAAGCCCTAATTCCCTGATCGATGCTACCAGGAAGCTGTTATGAGCGCCACCACCTGTCAACAGCACTTCTCCTTCTTCCCCACCAACCTGCTTCACTGCATTGGCAATCTGCGTAGCAATATGTTTTGAATATGTATTCAGCTTACCCTGCGTAGACAATTGATGGCCCTGAATCATTGGCAATACGGTGGTAGTTCCAAACTTATTCGTCAGTGTCTTAGGATAAGGTTGTGCATAATATGCTAACCCATTCAGCGCATCCAGCAATATCGGGTCAGTAACGCCGCCCGCTGCCAGTTCTCCATTTTCATCATACGTACGACCCAATGCCTCTGCCAGACTATCCAGCACATAATTGCACGGACATACATCGAAAGCAACCAATTTCCCTTCTTTCTGTGCAGAGATAGTCGCATTCTCTCCCAGATTCACTCTATAAGCTACATTCGGAAACAACAACTGCTCCGCTACCGGCAATAACGGCGCGCCTTTACCACCCAGTGCTACATCCATTGCCCGCAGGTCACTGATCACAGGCAAGCCTGTTACGGCTGTAATGGCTGCACCGTCTCCCAGCTGTGCCGTCATCTTCTGCGAAGGCATATGAAATACAGTATGACCATGCGTAGTCACAAAATGTACCTGGTGGTCAAAACCATGGGTGGCAATAAAATCCTTTACCGCATGCCCGATATAATGTCCATATTCACTATGTAGCAGAAAATAATCTCTTGCAGGCAGGTTCGCTGCAGTTGATAGTTTTTCCTTCCAGTCGTCTGTATATGCTTTACGCTCAGCGGCTTTGATCTCGTAACTCCACTTGCCCCTTACCTCTGTCAAAGCGACAAACACCAGGTCCAGCCCATCCAGTGAACTACCTGAGGTGACTCCTATTACATTGTATACCATGCCCTAAAATTTGTGCAAATCTATACGATATTTTTTTTTCAGGGATTATGGAATCGCTGCTATGACCAGCATCATGTAGCAGATTAAACCGTTTGACTATGCTAAAGTACCTATTCCTGTTGCTGACAGGGCTTATTAACATCAATACGCAGGCCCAGCGTATACTGACCGGAATTGTCACCGATACCGATACCCACCAGCCAATACCCGGTGTCACACTCAGGGTAAAAGGGACTTCACAGGGCTCCCTCACAGATGCAGCAGGTAAATTCAGGCTCAATGCCCCTACAGGCACTTTCATGCTGGAGGTGAGCGCTATAGGTTACACGTCAAAACAAATCCCCATTACTGAAAAGCAATCCAATATTTCAATATCCCTTGCACCTTCCAGTGCGCAGTTGAGCGAGGTAGTCGTAGTAGGATATGGTATTCAGCGGAAATCGTATAGCACAGCTTGTTATTCTACCATTCAGAGTAAGGAGCTGGAAGAATACGCCCCTATCCACGACAACCGCTTTCTGCAGGTAGATGCACATCCACTCAGCACGTTCGCTGTGGATGTAGACAGGGCTGCCTATTCCAACGTACGCCGTTTCCTCAATGATGGCGAACTTCCTCCTGCCGATGCCGTAAGGGTAGAAGAAATGATCAATTACTTTGACTATCAATACAAGCCTCCTACCGGCAATGATCCGGTAGCCATCTATACCGACATGATGAAATGTCCATGGGATCCCAGCCATCAGCTGGTAAGGATCGGTGTAAAAGCGATGGAAGTTTCCAACAATAAACTGCCTCCTGCCAACCTGGTTTTTCTCATTGATGTATCAGGTTCTATGGGGGCATCCAACAAACTGCCACTGGTGATCAGTTCCCTGAAAGCACTCACACAGCAACTACGTCCTATTGACCATGTAGCCATCGTAGTATATGCAGGTGCAGCCGGTATCGTATTGCCTTCTACCCCGGGTAGTGACAAGATCACTATCATGGATGCCCTGGATAAACTGGAAGCTGGCGGATCCACTGCTGGTGGCGCAGGTATACAATTGGCCTATAACACTGCCGCAGCCAGTTTCCTGGAAGATGGCAACAACCGGGTGATACTCGCTACTGATGGGGATTTCAATGTAGGTATTTCCAGCGAAGACGACCTGGAAAAACTGATCTCTGAGAAAAAAGAAAAGGGCATTTTCCTCTCTGTACTGGGTTTTGGTATGGGTAACCTGAAAGACAACAAACTGGAAACACTGGCAGACAAGGGAAATGGTAACTACGCTTATATCGACACGTACGAAGAAGCCCGCCGTACGCTGGTCACAGAGTTTGGTGGCACTTTGTATACAGTAGCGAAAGATGTGAAGTTGCAGGTAGAATTTAACCCTCATTATGTAGGGTCTTATCGCCTGATCGGGTACGAAAACAGGCTGCTCGATACAGAAGATTTTGAGGATGATAAAAAAGACGCGGGCGAAATGGGTGCAGGCCATACAGTGACTGCATTGTACGAGCTTACCCCTCCTGAAGACGATCATTTGCCTTATGGGCTGAAAATGGATCAGACAGACCGTGCCATGGCTTACTGGAATGAAGATGCACTGACCGTGAATGTGCGGTACAAAAGGCCGAAATCCAACGGCAGCAGGCTATTTTCACAGGGAATGCGATGGAATGTGCAGCAAATGAGCAGGGTGCCTGACGACTTCAAAATGGCATCTGCTGTTGCAGCATTTGGCATGCTGTTAAGGAACTCGGAGTTCAAAGGCAAAGCGACGTATGCGCAGGTGCTGGCCCTGGCGGAGAGTGCCATAGGAGCAGATCAGGAAGGCTACCGGGCAGAGTTCATTCAGCTGGTTAAAAAAGCACAGTTACTGAACAGTGGAACGCCGGCCTATTCCAACGTCATGGCTGATACTGACGATAATTAGGCGGCCTTTTATCCTATTGTTAACCAAAGTATTGCTGAAGGGGGATAATTTTTTAAGCTCGAAAGTGCGCCTTATACCTATCGGGGCCGGTGTTTTTCCATCGGCCCCTTCTTTTTTGGATTGAAAAAAGTGGTAATTTGCAGCCATGATAGTAAATCTGAGTAGTACCAATTCACTAGTAGGGGAATGGCTTAGTGAGATCAGAAGCATGGAAATTCAAACTGATAGAATGCGTTTCAGAAGGAATTTGGAACGGGTGGGTGAAGTTGCTGCCTACGAGATCAGCAAAACATTGGAATACGAGGAGCAGGAAGTACAAACTCCATTGGGAATTGCCAATTGTCGGGTACTGAAACAGCAGCCTGTATTAGCTACCATCCTGAGAGCAGGTTTAGCACTGCACCAGGGTTTGGTTCATTATTTTGACAAGGCCGACCATGCATTCATATCGGCTTACCGCAAACACAAACATGACGGAACATTCGACATCAACCTCGAGTATGTATCCAGCCCTGTTATCGAAGATCAGGTAGTTATCATCTCGGACCCTATGCTGGCTACAGGTGCATCGCTGGTAAAAACCATCGAACACTTGCAGAGCATCGGCAAACCAAAACATATTCACCTGGTAGTAGCGATTGCATGCACGGTGGGCATCGAATATGTACAGCGACATGCGAACAATAACCTGAGCATATGGGCCGGGGATATTGATGATGAACTCACCGCCAAGGGATACATTGTACCTGGTTTGGGTGATGCAGGTGACCTTGCCTTTGGAAATAAATTACAAAATTAAGTTCTTACTAAAAATAGTAGCAGGAGGATGGCCGGATCTGCGAAAATCAGGTCTGGTCAGCATTGATCAAAACGGCGCCAGGAAAGAATTCCGGGCTATTTTGCCCGGTTGTGCAGCAATACAGCTAAAATAAGTAACTTCCCCGTTGACCGGTAGTACAGTAAGGTAAAAAATATAGCTAATAAACCAATAATTCTGAACGTTTTAGAGGTTTCTCAGTGTTAAAGTTATATAATTTTAATTTGAGATATGACGAGCTTTGTGTACCTTCACACGTAGGCACGAGAAACCCTATACATAAGTATTGCTCTATGAAAAAAGTGTTGCTGTTTTTAACGATCACCCTTTATCTGATGAACCCCGCCAGGGCGCAGGATCCCCATTTTTCGCAGTTTTTTGCCTCTCCAATGACGCTGAATCCTGCAATGACGGGTCTGTTCTCCGGCGACTACAGAGTATCCGGTAACTACCGTGAACAATGGCGAAGCATATCTACCCCTTTCACTACAGGTACTGCGGCAATCGACTTTGGCATTCTCAAGAATGTTATTTCCTATACTGATATCTGGGGTGTAGGTCTGATGGCTATGTATGACAGAACTGGTGGTGGTGCACTCACCTCTACCTATCTGAGCTTTAGTACCGCTTACCACAAAGGTCTGGATCCGGAAGGAAACCATACCCTGGCAGTAGGTGTACAGGCTACATATGTGTCCAAACGCCTGGATCAAAGCAAACTGGTATTCGAAAATCAGATAGACAATAATGGTTACAACCCATCCATCCCTAGTGGTGAAACCATTGCAAACCCGAACATCTCTTATCTGGATCCTAACATCGGTATCCTGTATAACGGTCTGGTCGGTGAATCTTCCAACATTTACGCAGGTGTCTCCTTATACCATATCACACAGCCAACTGAAACGTTCATGCAACAGAACAATAACAGGCTGACATCACGCGTAACTGTACATGGAGGTGGTTCATTCCCGGTAAATGGTACTAACCGCATTCACGCATCTGCCCTGTATATGAAACAGAGTACTGCGAGCGAGTTTACTTTTGGTGGTGCTTATGGTTTTGACCTGAGCGGCGGTATGGAAGAGAATCCAACTGTATTCTACCTGGGTAGCTGGTATCGTTTGAAAGACGCGATCAACCCTTATGTAGGTCTGGAAATCGGTGGTTTCACCGTAGGCCTGACTTACGATATGAACGTATCTACACTGAAACCGGCTTCTAACTACCGTGGTGGTATGGAGTTGTCATTGATTTATATTCATAGAAGGAATGATAGTAACAAGTATAAGACAATGTGTCCAAGATTCTAAGTCTGACATAAACCAAAATAAAGCGACCTGCCTGGTGTAAACGGGCAGGTTTTTGTTTTTTATGGGGCTTTAAAATTTGAAATTAAGTTACCCCCGAAATGTTTTAAATGCGGTTGGTTTTAACTGGATATACAGATTGTAGTTATTCCTTATAGCTGCTGATTCCATCACTATTTTCAGGGATTTTACCCCAAATGACCCCGCTATTTCCCACCAGGCTTATTTTTTCAAGGTTTTTACCGTGATTTTTAGTTATTTACAATCTGATCTATGTGGGAAGTGACTCATTATGTATTTCATTTCCTTCAAAATAGTTGCCGTAATCGACAGCAGGGAATGATGGCCTGCGGCTGGCCTGAAAAGAGAAAATGATTCACAACCTGTCAATGTGAATAATGTTATAACTAATTCAAAAACTCGGGAAATTTGTTATCATTCAGAGAAGTACTGGCGGCCATACAGGCTTATGGGAAAGCACATCAGTTTATAATGCAGCACAAGTTATGGAAATGGATACTGATACCAGGTATTGTGTACTGCATACTCTTCATGACGGGGATCTATTTTGTTTGGGGATATTCCGGGGACTTCGTTGAATATCTGTTTAACCTGCTTCCGGTAAAAGTCTGGATCCAGGATCTCGAAAGCAGCTGGATCAGTTTCTTTTTTATCCTGCTGGGTCTCTCCATCCGCATCATGATCCTGCTACTTTATTTTTCTTACTACAAATATCTCTTCCTGATACTCGGGTCACCCCTCTTTTCTTACCTCTCGGAAAAGACAGAGGCACTCATGGATAGAAAGGAATTCCCTTTCAGCTGGCAACAATTCCTGAAAGATATGGTGAGGGGCATCCGTATGTCACTGCGCAATAGTCTGAACCAGACAGTGTGTGTGATTGCACTCATCATCCTGTCGTTTATACCCGTAGTAGGATGGATCACTCCCCTGTTTGCCTTCTTTATTGAGGCCTATTTCTATGGCTTCTCTATGGTAGACTACAGCTGTGAAAGACACAGACTCAACACAAAACAAAGTATTCAATTTATACGCGCGCACAGAGGTATTGCCCTCGGCAATGGTATGGTGTTTTATTTAATGATGTTCATACCTGTGTTAGGATGGATCATGGCTCCTTCCTACGCGGTAATTGCTGCAACTATTCACTTATCTGATAAACGCCTGTTACATGGAGCAACCTGGTAAAGTATACCTGATCCCGACAGTGCTGAGCCCCGATGCTTTGCACACCATTCCGCCATACATTACGGCGGCTGTTCAAAAGATCAGTGTATTCTTTGTGGAGAATGAACGTACCGCCAGAAGGTACCTGAAAGCACTTGATAGAAGTATCAACATCGATAACCTGCAAATCCTGCTCATGCAGGGGCCTGGAGCTACCCAGCTTTCCGATTCAGAACAGGCCAGAAAATTCTTACTGGAAGGAACAGACATCGGCATCATGAGTGAGGCTGGCTGTCCTGCTATTGCAGATCCCGGACACCGGATCGTACTGGCGGCCCATAGTGTGGATGCGCCCATTATACCTATGGTAGGGCCCAATTCAATGCTGATGGCATTGATTGCATCAGGTATGAACGGCCAGAACTTTCAGTTTGTAGGGTACCTGCCTGTGAAGCCGGCTGAGCGTGTAAAAGCGATTAAAGAACTGGAAATGGAATCGATAAAGAAACATCAGACACAGATGTTTATAGAGACTCCTTACAGGAATAATCACTTATTGAGAGATCTGCTGGCTACCTGTAAGGATACTACGCTGGTGTGTGTGGCAGCTGATATTACAGGACCGGAGGAGTTTATTAAGACGAAGACTGTCAAAGAATGGAAAAAGCAATTGCCTGAGTTGCATAAACGACCGGCAATTTTCCTCTTTCTTGCTCAATAAATTAAATTAAAAACGCTTTTACCTTCGGTAAAAGCGTTTTTTTATGATGGCCTGCGGCCGGTTTCAAAAGCATTCTTTATTCAAGGGGATCTTTTATAGACAATACACTATCCACTATAAAATTGCTAAACCCTCTCCAGGGCACAGCGCCCAGATATTCCTTGTAATGGAGCTCTACGAACTTGCCACTACTACGCATCAATTGGTCCGCTACTCTATCGTTCGTTACAGAAAACTGGAACTCATTTGATTGTAATGCGCCCGGCTGCCTGGAGCGATAGCCACTTTGTATCAGTCTGCCTTCGTAGGTTTTGAAGACATACCCTTTTTCTACAAAGAGGTTTAGCGTACCGGCTTTTACACCACGGCCAAACACGAAATAATACCTGTATCCTACTACCCCCGCTATCAGCAACACCACCACTGCTATTATAGTAAAAAGGAACCTGCCCATAGTATGTGTTTTTATAGAAGTAACCCAGTTAGAAAACCGCTCGCTCCGGGCATAAAACTTTGCCGGCGGCGAGCTTTGAATTGTCAAACAGCGTCACGGTCGATTATTAAAGTCCGTATTGATCTATCAGGTATAATAAACCAGCCATGCTGAACGCACCCAGTTCCAGTTCACGCTTGTTCACTGCAGAGAATACATCGTTCGCTGCATGGTGCAGGTCGAAATACCTTTGTGAATCAGGCAGCAGTTCGCCCATTGGGATCCCCATCGCTTCTGCTATCTGGCCTACATCTACCCCACCACCTTCTTCTGTGAAATCAGTCACTTCGTAAGGACGGAATAAAGGCGCCCATGACTGTATCTTTGCTCTCTTTTCCACAGGCATGGTAAATGCAAATCCACGGGGTGTAAATCCACCTGCATCGCTCTCCAAAGCGAAGATATGCTGTTCATTTTTCGCTTTAGCTACTTCTGCATATTTTTTACCACCACGAGTACCATTTTCTTCATTTGCGAATAACACTACCCTGAGGGTATGCTTAGGCCGAATGCCAAGGGCCTTGAAGGTTCTCAGTATTTCAATGGCCTGTACACAACCAGTACCATCATCATGCGCGCCTTCGTTTACATCCCATGAATCCAGGTGACCACCTACAGTGATGATCTGTTCAGGATGCTCACTACCCCTCAGCTCAGCAATCACGTTGTGCCCAATGGTGTCCGGCAGCATCTTCGCATTGGTGCGGAGGTATACTTTCAGGTCCTTTTCATCTTTCAGACGGTTGCTCAGCAGATCTGCATCTTCCAGGCCAATAGCTATAGCCGGGATCTTTGGATATGCCTCATCGTAACTCATGGCACCAGTGTGCGGAAAGTTGTTCGCACCATGAGACATAGAGCGTACGATGACCGCAGTAGCACCATACTTAGCTGCAGCGCTGGCGCCACGACCTCTGTACTTCACCGCATCGCCATAAGATTCGAAGGTGTGGATGAAGGTTGGATTGAAATGATAGTTATAAAACACGATCTTTCCTTTTACCTGGTCTTTCTTTGCTTCCAGGTCTTCGAAAGAGCTTACCTCTATTACAGGAGCAGTTACCCCGGCAGGGCCACTACCTACAGAGTTGCCCAAGGCCAGTACAGCCAGTGGGGGAATGAAGTCGCGGCGACGGCTGATGATGCGCGCTTCTTCTTTTGCACCTCTTACCCAGTGAGGCACCATACACTCCTGTAAGTATACGGTATCTGCACCCGCTTCTTTCAGGGTTTTTACACCCCATTTCTCGGCTTTGACCATACCGGGTGAACCTGCCAGGCGGCCTCCAACTTCGGTGGTCAGTACTTTCAGGTTGGCATATGCCTTACTGTTGGTCAGGATTTCGTTGGCAATACGGCGGAAGGCCAGGGAATCATCCTCTTTTTGTTGGGCCAGGGCGGGCAATGTGACGGATAACAATACCGGCAGAATGTATCTTCTCATAGACATATATACACAGTCAATTTAAGGGCTAAAACTAATCATTAGTACCTGTTAATTCAAAATTAACATAGATGGGCGGTGTATCATTTTCGACTTTCTTTGAGCCGGCCGCAGGCCCTGCCTGATCCCTTTGGCATTGGCCTATGGCCACTACGAAGGGATCAGGGTAGTTTTTCAGGAGGGAAAAAGGGCTCAATGAGGGTCGCGCTAACACCGTTAATCCCAAATTCCCGATATGTCATCTTAAAATGTTATAATTTTGTATACCTGTAATAATGTATGCCGTGTTCTGCAAGAAGCGCTCTGCATTCGGTGTTATCCATTCTAAAAAAATAAACATGCGTATAGGAATAGTATGTTACCCTACTTATGGGGGTAGTGGCGTACTGGCAACGGAACTTGGAAAAGCCCTCGCGGATAAGGGCCATATGGTACACTTCATCACGTATCAGCAACCTGTAAGACTGAATGCCTTCCATGCCAATATATATTATCATGAGGTGCAGGTACCTACCTACCCACTTTTTGACTTTCCTCCCTATGAATCGGCTTTGAGCAGTACTATGGTGGATGTAATTCTCAATCAGCAGCTGGATCTGCTGCATGTGCATTATGCCATTCCACATGCTTCTACTGCTTATCTCGCTAAGCAGATTGTGAGTAAGACCGGCAGAATAGTGCCGTTTATCACGACCCTGCATGGTACAGATATTACCCTGGTGGGCAAGGATAAAACTTATGCGCCTGTGGTAACGTTCTCTATCAATGAGTCTGATGCCATTACAGCGGTTTCCAATAACCTACGGGAGGAGACCTATAAATCCTTCCAGATTGAGAAGGATATTGAAGTTATTTACAACTTTGTTGATACTGAGCGCTTTAAGCGCAGAGAAGCGGAGCTGAAGCACTTTAGAGATGCCATTGCACCGAATGGTGAGAAGGTGTTGCTGCATGTATCGAACTTCCGTAAGGTGAAGAGAGTGCCGGATGTGATCAAGGTGTTTGCACAGGTAAGGGAGCAGGTACCGGCTAAGTTGCTGCTGGTAGGTGACGGTCCTGACAGGCCGGCCATTGAGTGTATGTGCCGGGAAATGGGGCTATGCGGGGATGTGAGGTTTGTAGGGAAGCAGGAGCAGTTGGAAGATGTGATGTCGATTTCGGATCTGTTCCTTTTGCCTTCGGATTATGAGAGTTTTGGTCTGGCAGCCCTGGAGGCGATGGCGGCGGAGGTACCTGTGATTTCTTCCAATGCGGGCGGATTACCCGAAGTGAATATACATGGGGAGACCGGATTTTTGAGCCCGGTAGGTGATGTGGATAGTATGGCAACGTATGCGATAGCGTTGCTGAAAGATGAGAATATGCTGGCGAGGATGAGAAAGGGAGCGTTGGAGCAGGCGCAGCGGTTTCATATAAGTAATGTAATACCGCAGTATGAAGCACTGTATGAAGAGGTGATTAACAAGTCATTGGTCTTAAGATAAAAGCAAAAAGAGAGGGCGTGCCCTCTCTTTTTTATTATTATAATTATAGTATTTCTATTTTCTACGGATCCAGGATTCAGGGTTCTGCCTTACCACCCCTTTATAGATTTGTAACTCCACCTCTCCGAGGTTCTCAAGTTCGTTTGTACCCGCGGTGCCAATCACCTGCCCTGTCGTCACTTTATCACCCGACTTCACATTCACTGATTGCAAACGTGCATAGTTGGTAAAGTACTGACCATGTCGGATAATCACCAATGATCCACCACCAGGTATCACGGCCACCTTTCTCACCTCCCCTGTAAAGATCGCTTTCACCGGCGCCCCCTTGGCAGTACCAATAATCACTCCATCGTTCTCTACCGTAATCCTTTCCATAACGGCGTGTTGCTGGCGGCCGAAGTGGCCGATCACATTACCAGAGGCTACCGGCCATGGTAATTTTCCCCTGTTATTCTCAAAGCTCTCAGACAATGCCAGTGCTTCAGGCGTTGCTTCAAGCACGTTCTCAGTACGTACTGGCTTATCCTCCACCGCCGGTGCCGGCGTTTTCACCACTTCCGGTTTAGGCTCCGGAGGCGCAGGCTTAGGTGTAGCAGGTTCATTATTCTTAGCCGTATTGTTTTCAGCAGGCTTATTGGCAGCAGCTGCTGCTGCGGCCGCAGCGGCGGCTTTACGGGCAGCCTCCTCACGACGCTTCTTCTCTTCTGCTGCTTTACGTTTTGCCAGCGCTTCCTCCTCTGCCTTCTTACGTTCCAGCTCTATCTCACGACGGATTACCGCCTGGATAGCAGCCTGTACTCTCTGCGCATCTTTCTTATTCTTGTTGATATCCGCCACCAGTTCTTTCTCTCTTCCTTTAAGCCCGGTCAGTACATCATCTTTTTCCTTCTTATCGGCTTCCAGAATGGTGCGCTGCTCCTGCTCTGTCTTCAGGGTACCGGAGCGTTTTTCTTTCTGCTGACGAAGACTCTCAATCTTCTTATTCAGCAATACCTGCGTAGACAGGATATTGTCTGCCTGACGGCGACGATAATCACGGTATTGTTTCAGGTATTGATAACGCTTGATGGCGTCGTTGAAAGTCTGGGCAGAAAAGATAAAGTTCAGCATGTCGTAAGTACTACGGTTCTTGTAGGCATATACAACCAGCTGTGCGTATTGTGACTTCAGGGTATCCAGGTCTTTCTCCAGGGTCTTGATGTCACGATAAGCAGTATTGATATCTCCGTTGATGAAGTTGATTTCTTCGTTGATACTATTGATGAGGCGTGAGCGCAGCGTAATCTTTTCTTTCAGCGCCCTCAGCTGACTGAGGCTTTCCCTTGTAGATTTCTTAGTTTCTTTCAGGGCCTGATTGGCTTCATCGATTTCCCTCTGCAGCTCTCTTTTCTTATGCTCAAGTTCTTCCCGCGATTGTGTGGGCGCCTGTGCGTGGAGCAAGGCCGGTAGTAATCCGATTGCTAATACTAATGGGAGAAACTTCTTCAGATTCAGCATGATGGTTTTAAAGATAACTGCAAAATAGCAATTTACAAATTTCATATTCATTACACCACATCACCAACTATTCCTTTGAGTAAGCAGCAGGAATTGTGAATGGGAAGCTCACAGGCTGGTCGAAGTCAACTTTGTTAAAATCCATGTTGATTTTCGTTACACCTTTTGCTTCTACAAAAACGCGGCGACGTGTAGCAAACTTATGTCCGCCCATGGTTTTATATTCACCGTATGTCAGTTCGCAGGAGCGTCCTTTTTCCGTATCCTTATCCATTACTTTGCTCTGCTGCAATACATAGTCATCGGCAAATACATTAAACAGACTTGTAAATATATCGCTTTCACAACTGAACGAGACAACAGCCGGGGTCTTAACTACCTGGAAGATAGAATCTGTGAGGAAGACCGGGTTGCCAATAAACATATCCTGCAGTGTTTTGAAATCGAATGGGATATTGAGGAGGTCCTGTGCGTTCTTCATATCGCGCAGGTACACTTTTTTATCCATTTTGTTCACTGCCCTGAGACTATCCGGCGTGATCACAGCACGTGCTACTTCGCCAATGATGGGAGCGGACACGGAGATCCAGATAATGCTATCCTTTTTCATACGGATATTAGCTGTCAATTCAGGGGGCGACTTGGTATCTGATTCATAATCCACTTTCAGCTTAGCTGAAAAAGTGTTGTATTCGATGACGTTGCTGTGGATTTTGCTCAGCAGGTCTTTATTGAATACAGTAGCTGCTGCGTTTGTTGCGCTATCGGCTACTGCTGTATGTTTTGAAGTATCTGTAACAGGAAACGACGTACCGGCTATCTGACGGCTATGCCTGCATGAAAACAATCCCGTGCTTACAATACCTAATGCTATGAGTGCTAATGTTTGCTTCATCATGATCTTTTGTTATCCCTTATTCACGTTCTGTTGCCAGTATGTACCGCTTCTCTGCAATTTTGCGGGCAAGGCCTATAGAGTTAGCACCTTTTTCTTTTGCCAGGCGCCAATATTCCAGGGCTTTGTCCACCTCGTGGAGGTTAAAAAGTATATCGCCATAGTGCTCCAGCATACCTGGATTCTCTTTTGCCTGCGGCGATTGCAGGGCTTTATCCATCCATTGTTTTGCCAGTTCGTATCTGCCCATTCTGAACATTACCCAGGCATAGGTATCCATGTAATTGATACTTGCCGGATCCAGTTCCATCGAACGGCGGGACATCGATTCTGCTTTAGTCAGTTGTTCCCCTCTTAGTGACAGGTAATAGCTGTAGTTGTTCAATACGGTGGCGTCATTTGGTTTCAGCAACAGGGAGCGGTCGTAACTACTGTCTGAATCTTCGTGCTGCCCTGTGGCGTGATATGCATCTCCCAACAGGGAATATACATCGGCCCTCATACTTTTGTCTACATTACCGTTTATCAAAGCTTCATTGAGCGCTTCAATTGTTGCCGGGTAATTCTGTAGCAAAAAGTTCGCCACCCCTTGAAAATAATGACCCATAAATTCCCTGGGGAATCGCTGAGCTACCAGGTTACTCACTTTCAGCAAGTTAGCTGCATCATCCTGCCGGCTATAGATCCACATGAGCTGGTACCATACACTGTAACGTGTGGAATCGAGCGTCACTGCTTTTTTGTAATCATACAGTGCGCTGTCCAGCATATTGGCCTGCGAGTACATATCTGCCTGCAGGGCATAAGCTTTCGCCTCTTCGGGGTGTGCTTCTATTACCAGCTGGGCTAATTGTAACCCTTCACGCAGTTTCGAGGTATCGGTACCCTGCATTTGCAGGTATGGATATACGTATGATACTTTTTCGTCAATGCTGTAGTCCGGATTGGCAAAAGCGCGGGTGAGGTAGCTCCAGTATTGTTTGTGGTCCCCGTTCTTTTTAGCATTGTTAGCCAGTGCGATCAATGCTCTGGGGTTTGCGGAGTCCAGTCCAAGGCTGCTTTTGTACAGAGCTATGGCTTCTTCCTTCCGGTCATTGGCGTTATAAATATCCGCCAGCAGCAGGTAATATCTTACTTCGCCGGGGTATTGATTGATCAGTTTGTGAATTTCTTCGGCGGCATCGTCTACTCTATCCAGCTTGAGTAGCAACCTTTCTTTCTGGATGGCCAGTTCTTCCACCAGGCCTACTTTCTTTTCCAGTTCGTTGAAGACAGCGAGGGCTGCTTCAGGTTGTTCTGCTTTGGTGAGGAACATCCCTTTGTTGTAGAGATATTCATCATTTTCAGGATATCGAATAGCCAGCTTACCATATACAGCAGATGCGCTATCAAATTGTCCGGCCAGGCCAAAGGCGTCGGCCAGGGTGATCTGGAACCACTTGTTCGTGGTATCCATTGACGCTGCTTTTTTGGCAAAGCCCAGTGCATAACCTGGATTACGCACCTCGATGAACAGTCTTGACAGCTCATAATAAGCAGTCGGATTGGTCTTGATAAGGCGCAGGTAATCGGAGAATTGGGTGATGGCGGTGCGATAGTCACCTAAGATCTTGGAGCGTTCGGCAGCAAAGAACAAGCTGTCGGCACGCTGTTGTAAGATCGTGGGATCTTTGATATATATAGCAGTAGCCCGGGTGGGAGTGGGTTTACTACTTTTACAGGCACTCAAAAAGGCTACCCCCGACAATAAAAATAGCAACGCCCCTGCAAAACGACTAAAGTCTGGCAAGTGGGTTGCGGATTGTGTGGCAGTTTCATTCTTTTTAAGCGACCTGTGCATATTATGATTTTCCGGTATGTCCAAAGCCGCCGGCACCCCGGTCAGTTTCAGTGAGCAGCTCTACAGCTTCCAGATTGACCTGGATATAAGGAGCGATGACCATTTGGGCGATCCTTTCCCCTGGGGCTACTACCTGTGGCTCGTTGGACAGATTGATCAGGATGATTTTTATTTCCCCTCTGTAATCGGCATCTATTGTACCAGGTGTATTCAGAATAGTCAGACCTTGTTTGAAGGCCAGACCACTGCGGGGTCTAATCTGTGCTTCATAACCAGTGGGCAGTTCCATGAACAGGCCTGTGGGCACCAGGACCCTTTCGAGGGGTTGCAGGGTGATGGCTGTCTCAAGGTTTGCTCTCAGGTCCATGCCTGCCGCATGGGCAGTGGCATAGGAAGGAAGTGGATTCGCAGATTTGTTAATTATTTTGACTGTAATAGCTGCCATTGGACAAAGATATTACTAATTATCTGGTTTAACGAGTGTAAGGCACTTCCTCCTTCTCCAACAATACGGTTGCATAAGCAACTACACCTTCTTCCCGGCCTACGAATCCCAGCTGCTCAGTGGTGGTAGCTTTGATAGATACATCTTCGGTAGTCAGTTTCAGGATGTTAGCAATCACTTCCTGCATTTGGGGTACATAAGGTTTGATCTTAGGTGCCTGCAGGCAGAGTGTACTATCAATATTTACCACCTGGTAGCCTTTCTCGGCAACCAGCTGTTGGGTGCGCTGTAACAGGATCTTACTGTCTATACCTTTGTAAGCGTTGTCTGTATCAGGGAAGTGAACACCAATATCGCCCAGGCTGGCGGCTCCCAGCATGGCATCGCAAATAGCGTGCAGCAGTACGTCGGCATCGCTGTGGCCCAGGGCCCCTTTGTGGTGAGGTACCAGTATACCTCCCAGCCAAAAATCTCTTCCTTCCGTTAATTGGTGAAAATCAACGCCTAATCCAATTCTCAGTTTTGCCATAGTTGTCGTTAATATAAGTGGTTCTGGGTGCAAATTAAAAATCCCCCGGAAATATCCGAGGGATTTATATATTTTAAAAAAATATTAACTATTTCACTATCAGCTATCTTACCAGGTAGCCTCATTCTTGTCGGCTTTGAAACCAAGGTCAAACACCAGCGAGAAGCGGAGTGTATTGGACAATGGGTTACGCTGGATACCATTTCCTGAAGGCACCAGGTAAGAGAAGTTCAGGCCGAACATATTGTATTTTACACCGATACCAGCGGTTACATACTTACGGTTACCCTTGTTTTTGTTTTCGTAGAAGTAACCGGTACGTACAAAGAACTGATCGTTGTAGGAGTATTCTCCACCTGCAGATACGCTGAATTCCTGCAATTCTTCAGACATACCACCTGGCGCATCGCCAAATGAGGAGAAGATACCGGAGATCACACTTTTGTTCCTGTAATCGCCATTGCTATCTGGTGTTGGCACAAGCAGTTTGTTGACATCCAGGGCCAGCATGATCCTGTTCATCTGGTCCAGGCCGAAGGTGTAGGAAGTACCCAGGCCCATGTTAGTAGGGATGAAGTCCTTATTGGTAGCAGAGGATGTGTAGGAGATCTTGGTACCGATGTTAGTAAAGGCAGCACCCAGGTTCCAGGTATTTTTCACTCCGTCATCTTTTTCAAAATCTTTGGTATAGAACAGGGACAGATCCGTAGCGAAGGCTGTACCTGGCTTGATCACCTGACCGTTCACATCACCGCTGGCCAGATTTGAGTAAATATAGCGTGCTGCGATAGCCACAGAGAAGTTGTCAGACAGCTTACGGGAGTAGCCTGCATCCAGGGCATACTCGCGAGGGCGGAAATCGGACGTTGGCGTACCGTTAATATCAGTGAAATTGATAGTACCAAGAGAGAAGTAACGCAGTGAACCGGAAACGGTCTGGAACTCATCCAGCTGATAATAACCTGCTAAATTGGCAAGAAATACATCATTCACCAGTTCTTTCAACCAGGGAGTATAGGTAACAGAGATGGCAGATCTTGTAGTGGCAAAAGGCAATTTAGCCTGGTTCCAATAGATTGAGTTAGCATCAGGAGACGTGGCGACACCTACATCACCCATTGCACCGGCCCTTGCATCAGGAGAGATGCGCAGGAATGGCACCGCTGTATTGATGGTGTTGGTACGACCATCGAGCTGGCCGGTAGAAATTTGTGCTGCGGTTGATAAGCTAAGAAACATGCAACAGGTGAAAATTACATTTTTTAGTGTTGCCGTCTTGTTCATGCAGTTATACATGCAATAGTGTTTAGAACGAAATGTAAAAATAATTCCAAATTTAGAATAAATCTTAAACAGGGGCCTGGCTAGGGATTTTGCGAATCTAGTCTATTCTTTTGATGCATAGGTCAATATAAGATCACTTTTCCACCTAAAATCTTCCTCTTGCCATTAGCATTTACCATGAAATTATAGAAATAGATTCCAGGCGGCATTTTGGTTCCGGCATCGTTCCTGCCGTCCCAATTCGCCCCTAGATAACGGCTACCCGCTGCATTTATTGTACGACGGATAGTTTTTATTTGCTGCCCTGCCAGCGTGAAGATTTTGATGGTTACATCAAGCTCCTCACCCTGTTGATTATGCTCTATTGTAAAAGTTGTCTGGTCATGAAAGGGGTTTGGATAGCAACCGGCATTCTGTGCCACTACCTGCGACGACTGGACCACCTTGAACCGTAACGTATAAGTACTGGAATTGTTATAGGTATCCCATACTTTAATTGTCAGTGTATGCGACCCGGCAGACAATCCATAGAAGGGGTAAGTGATAGTACCCGACTGATAACTGTCTGGCGAAGCCTCAAAAAAGTTGTTCAGTATATAATACTGGTTGTTGTCTTCATCAAGGGTGGCAATTATATCATGACCGATGCCATTTCCAGTGGTATTTATGCCATGAAGGTCGTAAAGCTGTAGGTATAATACCGGGTTTTCACTGGTTATATCTCCGTTGACAAATCCACTTCCATTGAGATAACCACTGATTGTAGGGCCCTGGGTATCAGTATCCGTTTCCGTAGCACTGCCTGTAACCTGGAACGCAGCATACAGGCCTCCTGCTGTGGTCACGCTATCTGTACCGAAATAACTGATACTTCCTGCCCCTGTGGTATAATCAATATCCAGCGGAACTATAAAGGTACCGGAAATATGCCCATTATTTATCGTTTGCTGCCCACTAAATAAAACATGTTGTTGCAGGTAAAAGCCGGTTTTCGTACTTCCGGCATCATTAGCAAGCGTAAATCGCTCCGCAGGTTTGTCGTATATAGTAGTGTACATTTTACCCTTGTAATCATTGACTATATTGCCCTGCGCATCTTCAATATGTGCCATGAATGTGTATTTTCCCATAGCCTTCATCGTATCGGCCAACTTTCCGTTTGCATCCAGCAGGGAATCAGTGACAACATGATATTGCGGGAACGCCAATGTAAGTGCAGGATCACCCAGCAACTGGAACTTTCTGTTATTAGGAATATCACTATAAGTACGGTAGGTAAGGTTCTTGGCATCCATCGCTGCGGTACCAAGAGCAGGCATTTTGCCATCGATTCCAGGTGTGAGGAGCTTAGTCAGGTAATTGGCATTCAATACCTTGTTCGATGCTGCAAACACTGCTCTGGTAGTAGTCATCAGTGCGATCCCACCCCCATTCTCCTGCAACAAAACCTGCTCTCCCAGCGAATTGTAGGCAGGATTGTCAAAGGGTGCAAAATCGCAGGTAGCAGTGATGAATAAAGGTAATTTAGTGCTGTTCTTCCATGAAGAAAGTGAAGCAGCATCCATGATCACTTCTTCTGCCAACCGGGAATAATTGCCGTGCCCTGTGTAATTCCAGATCAGCGTACCATCGTACATATCCTCTGCAATGGCCGTATTTACAGCAGGATAACGGCTACCACCTGCATCAGATACTTTGGTGTAAGCATCCAGGTAAATCTTATTGATCCTGCCGGCAGGCCAGTTTTGCGCAGTGATGCTGCTCATATTTTCTGCATCCTGTAAATGCAGGTTATCATCTCCATCATCTGCAACAAAAGTGACGTGTTGTTGCCAACGGCCATACCGGGAAGCATTGTGGTAATTAATAATTTTATTGACCACTACATCCGCTTCTGTCATGTTTTTTACAGGCAACCGCCCCACTCCTGCCACCATCTGATTGGGCATACCAGCATCGTTAATATCATCTCCATCAGAAAGGAAACCAAAAAAATCGTCGGAAGGATAAGCGTAAATAGGATCTATAGAAATTGCAGATTGCCAGGTAGGTACCAGATTAGTATTGCCGTTAATACGATTTTTATAATCATATGATGCATCGCCGAAGAGTAATACGTACTGCAGCCCTCCCCTGTCGTACACCATTTTAATAAAGTCACGGATGGCCGTAGGATCCGGACTTCCTGCACCAAACTCAGTATAGATCTGCGTTACATCCACTACCTGTACAGACAGCCCATCGTGCGATGTATGCCAGCTGGCCAGGCGCTGCGCAGCAGTTGACAATGTGCCTGTAGTGATGATCAACATATTCACACCACTTATGCCGTGCAGGTCCTGGTTTGCAACAGTGCCCACATAAACCGGGGTGAGTAACCCCTGATTTTCGAACGCTACATATTCATGTAGAGTCGCCGATTCACGGGTGAATGATAAAGTGCTGCCAGTCAGACTTGTAGTAAGTTGTACAGGGATTATGGGATCGGTAATATCCCATATCCGGGTCTGTGCACTGGCATTCTGCAATAGGAATTTCGGTGTTTGCCCTATGCTGTTCGCGTCTCTGAAAAATAAAGGCGTACTGGTAGTTAATTGTAATGGAATGCGTGCATTCAGATTTATAAAATCTAACCATCCCGTTGCCCCACTGGCGCCCGGTGTAAAAGTATAGGTAACCGGGAAACCTGTTCCGGCAGGAGTCGTTGTAAAAGTACCTGAAGTAGTAGTGGCAAATGCTTCAAAAATATTGCCCGTGATGGCTCCCAGGCTCAGAGATCCGGCGGTTTTACCATTGATAGCAATACTGAATGTACTACCTCCTCCACTGCGTGCCCCTACTCTTGTATTGATACTTAAGGAGGTAGGTGCAAATGGTAATGTAAACGGGATCGTTCTGGTGGTTTGGGTTGTATTAAAAGCGGGTCCCCACCATTGTTTGCCACTTTGCAACAGGTTCAGACTATCATTCTCATAGTAGTCGTGATAATCAAAACTCTGCACGGTGGTAGTTGGGGTGGGTGTAGTACCATCGGTGGTGATGCGCCTGCCGCCACTGCCTACCTGTAGAAAATAATAAGCGGTATCGCTATAAAGATTGAGTGTATGAATATAGGTGCTCCCCTGATAACTCCAGCTGTGAGGTCCGGGAGCATAGAACAGCAGGTAATCTTCTACTGCCAGCAGGGCCACTTCGGGGAGATCATCGTACCGGGGGGAACTGACAGCTTCGGGCAGCATACGTCCACCAGTGCCATAGAGGCGGATTTCAGCGGAAGTATTGATACCCATGCTGTTCAGCAGGGTTTTATCGATCTTATAGATCCCTTCCCTGGAAATAGCGAGTTTATACCATGTGCCTGAAGCTAGCATTGAATGGTCTGCATGGGGTACTGTACGGCCTGCTGCATACCCGGGCGACAGACAGGTCACTATGCCTAACAGTATGTAACACAGTCCATAAAATTTCATGCAGGGAATTTGCGCAAACATAACAAAATTACTCTATATTTATTCCCTGAATCGACCAACCAGTAGACGCTGGAAAAGGAAAAATTGCTTACCATATCACAGCATATCCTGAAAACCGTATATTTAGTATACCAAAAGGGAAAACCTGGGTGAACAAGCAGATCAGTGGGACGCAGATAATATTAAATTAATACGTATACTATCCCTCCGCTGAAATCACAAAGCATTGATTTAAAACACTATAAGTTTAATTATAAGGCAAACGCTTACAGATTAATTATTTTTACTATAAAATAAAAAGTGCTAGTTTTGCGTTTACCTAAAATATCAAATAATAAAGTTGAATCGCATGCATAGATTAACCTCTGTCTCATTCCTCTTAGGCGCCAGTGTCATGCTGTCAATGACTGCCTGTAATAAGAATGGCGGCGGGGCCTTCAGTAAAAAGAAGGAGAAATCCACCGCTACCGGCTGGAACTATAACGATCCAAAAATGGGTGGTTTCAGTGTGGCAAAAAATAAAGATCAGCAAACTGGCCCTGGTCTTGTATTCGTACAGGGTGGTACCTTTGCCATGGGTGCGACCGAGCAGGACGTAATGGCTGACTGGAATAACATTCCACGTCGTATCACTGTATCATCTTTTTATATTGATGAATCAGAGGTAGCCAACGTACACTATCGCGAGTATCTGCATTGGTTACGTCGCATGTACAATGAGTCTTTCCCTCAGGTAGTTCGTCAGGCATTACCAGATACCCTGGTATGGCGTAGCGAGCTGGCTTACAACGAGCCGCTGGTAGAATACTACTTCCGTCACCCTGCCTACAACGATTATCCGGTAGTAGGTGTGAACTGGAAGCAAGCTGTTGACTACTGTAAATGGCGTTCTAACCGTGTGAATGAGAAGCTGCTGATTGAAAAAGGGCTGCTGTCCAAAACTGATATGAACAATCAGGCTGATGATAATACTTTCGATACCAAGGCTTACACTGCTGGTCTGTATGAAGGTATTCCCGGCAAGATGTCAAAATCTACAAAAGACCAGTTCAGAAACGCGGATGGTTCTCCACGTACTGCACAGTTCGAAGATGGTGTAATGTTACCAAACTACCGCCTCCCAACAGAAGCTGAGTGGGAATATGCGGCACTGGGTTACATCGGTCAGAACCCTGGTCCTTCCAAGAAAGAAGGTAAACGTGGTGAGGAGTTGATCATGAACAAACAGGTTTATTCCTGGGGTACCAACAACAGCGGTTTGAGAGATATCCGCCGTGGTGCATGGCAGGGTCAGTTCCTGGCTAACTTCAAACGCGGTTCTGGTGATAACATGGGTATGGCCGGTGGTCTGAATGACCGTGCGTCTATCCCTGGTCCGATTACGGCTTACTTCCCGAATACTTTCGGTATCTATAATATGTCTGGTAACGTGAGCGAGTGGGTATTAGACGTGTATCGTCCGCTGAACCCAATCGACGGTGATGACTTCAACTACTTCCGTGGTAACAAGTTCCAGACTACTTATATGAACGGCGAAAATGAGCCTGAAAAGGATAGCCTGGGTCACCTGAAAATGCGTGATGTAACTGATGAAGAAAGTGCTAACCGCCTGAACTACCAGAAAGGTGATGTGATCAACTATCTGGATGGTGATACCCTGTCACAGGTTGAGTATGGTTATGGTGTTACTTCCCTGATCAACGATAAGTCTCACGTAGTGAAGGGTGGTAGCTGGAACGACCGCGCTTATTGGCTGTCTCCTGGTACACGTCGTTACATGCAGGAAGATATGGCGACTAACACTGTTGGTTTCCGTTGTGCAATGGACCGTGTAGGTAGCCCTGAAGGTAATAAGTTTAAGACAGGTAACCTGTTTAAGAAACAACGTCAGAAAAGATAGTTTCGACTTACAAAATATAAAAAGAGGCGCGGTCATACGATCGCGCCTCTTTTTTTTGTGTGACTCCTGCGAGAAGCCAGCAATAATGCAGTTCTCTTATTTCCAGATCTCCAGGATCTCTTCTGTGTGATTCTTTGTATCGGGTTTAGAAATGATCTTATCAATCACCCCATTCTCATTGATCAGGAAAGTCGTCCGATGCGTTCCATCATACACCTTACCCATAAACTTCTTCTCACCCCACACACCATACTGCTCTACAATCTTCCTATCCTCATCAGCTAATAAGGGAAACGGCAAATCATACTTCTCTGCAAACTTCTGATGGCTCTTCTCCCCATCTGTACTCACGCCTATTACAGCATATCCTTTCTTCAGCAAATCAGTATAATTATCACGCAGGTTACATGCCTGTGCAGTACATCCCGGCGTCATATCTTTCGGATAGAAATACAATATTACTTTCTTTCCTTTCAGATCAGACAGGGATACCTTGTTCCCTGACTGATCTACCCCTTTAAATACCGGGGCTTTATCTCCTTCTTTCAAATTTGTCATCTTGTAAATTTAAATGTGTACACCGATGCATTACCGGCTAAATCTGTAACAGTTAATGCCAGTGTATGGTTGCCTGCAGGGCAGTGATTATCGAAGTTATAGGTGAGTACATTGCTACGGCGGGAGAACATGAGCCACTTGCCATCCAGTTCAGCACGGTAGCTCCTGATACCATTTGCATCACTCATAGCAAAAGATAATTTTGATGCCCTGGACAGGTTTGCACCATTCTTTAATCCACCCAGGATGGTGATCTTAGGCGCAATTGTATCTATTGCCAGATGGAATGTACCGAACTCCCTGAACTTACCTACATACCAGCCATTATCGATGGTAGTACCTGTAATGGTCTCTCCCAGTCCTTCTCTTACCATTACGACCTTATTTGCCACATTAGCAGGCAACGGTCTCTCTGGTTTCAAACGGAGATTGAAAGGCGTGTGTACGGGCACCAATGGTGTATGCAGGCGGTAAGAGGGTAATCCACTTTTTCCATCCAGTTCTGCATAGTTGAAACAGATCTTGTCGTAAAGCGCAGTTTCATCCAGATAAAACTCCACCTGATTATTTTCAAAGATATTCCTTGACTCAGCATACATCGTATTTGCACAGGAAGGTTCCTTATCCGGCTCGCCACTCTGCTGAAGGGTCACTTTTACTACACTGGTATTGCCATAGGCATCCTTTACCTGCAGTTTTACAGGGTGAGGTTTGCCATCGGAAACATCCAGTACGCCATCACCCTGCAAATCTTTGTAGATGCTCAGTTTATTGCCCGGCAGGGTGAATAGCAGCTGGATCCATGGGCCACCGCCCTTCCTGGTTTTGTAGTCTACATGTGCATTGATGTACAGTGATTCATCAAAACCGATATTGTCGATGGTAAAGCTGGTATTAGGTACATCTTCGTCGAACAATACTACCTGGTAGATACCATAGGTATTGGGAGCAGTAGGACTCATCTTGTCCACCGCCGTCAGACCTAAGCCTACGCTGGCAGCTTTTACTTTTACAACTGGTTGGGTCGTCACATATTCACTGCCTACTTTCTTTACAGGCAATATAATAGGTGACTGGTCGTAGAGGCTTCTTTCCATATCGTAGATCGCAATGCGGGATACGACTGGTGCTGTAGCATCTGCTATGTCAAAACCGAATAATAACGGATTCAGTCCATGTTCTGTTTGTGTGTTCCTCACTTCGAAGTGCACGTGTGGACCAGCGGAACCACCGGTGTTACCACTCCACGCAATAAGATCGCCTTTCTTTACGGGAAATTTACCAGCGGGTATCTTCAGATCCTGTACCCAGCTTTCTGCGGAGTATTGCTGTTGCTTCACATATTCTTCCAGAGCCGGGAAGAAACGATTCAGGTGACCATATACGGTGGTATACCCATTGGGGTGTGTAATATACACTACATTGCCATAACCGGTGTGAGATACGCCGATGCGGCTTACATATCCTTCTGCGGCGGCATGTACCAGCAGGTTTTCCCTTTGTTGGGTTTTGATGTCAAGCCCCGCATGAAAGTGATTGGGGCGGAGTTCGCCAAAGTTACCTGCCAGTTGGATAGGTATATCCAGTGGATTGCGGAAGTACCCACGAGGATAGTTTTTCTCTGGTAATTGCGCATGCAACAGCTGCGGCAAGAGGATACAAAGTCCAAGGATTCGTTTGATCATGTTACAAAAATAAGGATAAGCATGAAACGATTGGTTTCGCCTTCAGCAAAAAGCCGGTAACGGATGGGGAGCGGGAGGGCTGAAGCTGGCTTTAGCAGCGGGTTTTATGGTCTGATTACATTATATTTGTAATACATGACTCCAGTTTTCACAGGCGATAAAATAAGACAGCTATTGATCCACATAGCCGGCTGCGTTACCTTCCTGGCGCTGCCTATCGTCTTTTCGCCGGACGCCAGTAACTTGTATGATCTCTTGCGGTTTCCGCCAGCCATGCGGGACTTTATCATATATGTGTTGCTCCTGTTATTCTTTTATTTTAACTTCTTCTGGCTCATACCTACGTTTTATTTCCGACGTAAATATTTCACCTTTATTCTACTGGGCATTGCCTGCTTTGCACTCATTGTATTATTGCCCAATGCACTGATTGCAGGGGATAATGTATTTCATCATCGCCCACCCCCATTACCTTTCAGGGATCGTCCGGCACCACCTAAACATTCATTGCTGATAGATATGGGCCACCAGATCTTTCTCTTTCTGGCCGTATTCTTTTTCTCCCTTATCCTGAAGATCCGCCATCGCTGGAAACAGGCAGAGCAGGAGAAACTCAATGCTGAACTGTCTTACCTGAAGGCACAGATCAATCCACATTTTCTTTTCAATGTACTCAATAGCATCTATTCGCTGGCTGTTGTAAAATCGGATGAAACACCTACTGCCGTTATCAAACTATCTGGTATGATGCGGTATGTGCTCAACGATGCCGGTCATCATATGGTGCCGCTGTCCAGGGAGATCGATTATATACGGGACTATATCGAACTGCAACGGATCCGTTTCGGCACTTCCCTACCCCTTACATTTGTAGTGAATGGCATGCCTTCCGGCCAGCTGATTGCGCCTTTGATCCTCATTTCATTTGTGGAAAATGCTTTCAAATACGGCATCAATGCATCGGAAGATGCAGCCATTGAGATCGATATCAATATAGAAGAACAGTCATTACAATTCCATGTATTTAACAAAAAAGTTACCTTCAATGACATCCCTGCTGCCAGTAGCGGACTGGGTATAGACAACACCAGGAAACGCCTGGAGCTTCTGTATCCCGGCAGGCATGCACTGGAAATCACAGACGGCGCTGATCACTTTTCCGTATCACTCTCATTGCAACTCTTATGATCATTCAAGCTATTGCCATAGATGATGAATTGCCGGCACTCACGCTGATCTCGAACTTCTGTGATCGGATCGATTTTGTACACCTGCAACAGACTTTCAACAAGCCGGAAGAAGCCCTGCAATACATTGCCCGGTCACCTGTAGATCTATTGTTCCTTGATATAAATATTCCTTCCATTCCTGGTACCGATTTATATAAATCCATTACACAGCAGCCGATGGTGATTTTTACAACTGCTCATAGTGAATATGCTGTGGAAGGCTTCAATCTGAATGCGGTGGATTACCTGCTGAAACCTTTTACATTCGAACGTTTTCAACAGGCCGTACAAAAGGCACAGGCACAGCTGCAATACCAGCAAAGCCTGCAAAAGAATGATCAGCAGCAACTGGTATTGCGGGTGGATTATGGATTAACAAGAATAGAGTTAAAGGATATTTTGTTTATAGAAGGATTAGATGATTATCTCAAAATACACCTGCTCCATCAACCACCGCTCGTGATCAGGATGACCATGAAAGTGATGTTGGAAAAACTACCTGCACATGCCTTTGTAAGGGTACACCGATCGTATATCGTACCGTTGTCAAAGATTGATCAGGTCAGGAATAAAACCATATTGATAGGTACACAGGAAATACCGATTGGCAGTAGTTATGAGGCTAACTTTCATACCTTGTTTAAATAGAAAAAGGCGCATCGGATGATGCGCCTTTTTCAGTTCATTCAATCTATATATAGCTTATTTAGATTCTCCTATTTTATGTGGCTTAGGATATTTAAATATGATACTTGAAAGAATAGGTAATGCAAAGATGCTTACTGTGATAATAGAAGTTGCCCAGTCAGCCTGGTGGCTACCCAGGAAGGTAGCAAACGCGTTTCCTTCAAAGAAGTGCTCGTAAACCGCCAGCAGCAGTTTGATACCCAGTACGCCGATCACGAGGAAAGCCGCCGTTTCCAGGAAAGGATATTTCTCCATCAGTCTTACGAAACCTTGTGCTACAAATCGCATAGCCAGGATACCGATGAATACACCAGTCCACACCAGTATGATGTTTTTACTGAATGCTACAGCGGCAAACACGTTGTCCAGAGAGAAAGCCAGGTCCATTACTTCTACCACAGCTACAGTTGCCCAGAATGGCCCCATCCAGCCGATTGTATGTTTGTAAAACCAGTTTTGTGTTTTATCTACAGATTCCGGTTCATCATTGCTTTCAACCTGTTTTTTCTTAGCGGCTTTTTCTTTGAAATAATTAATGGTCAGGTACAGCAGATACATACCACCTAATGGTTTCAGCCACCAGAATTGAATGAGATATGCGGCGAATGCCAGGCAGATACCACGGAATACATAAGCACCGATGATACCATATTTTAATGCTCTGTCACGGTCTTTTGAAGGAAGGTCCATTACCATAGTCGCCAGTACTGCGGCGTTATCCACAGATAGCAGGCTTTCGATAATGATAAGGTTCCCGATTACTAATAGGGAAGGGATGGGATTATTAATGATCTCCTGGATAAATTCAGTCATGTTGCAAGTCGGTTTAAATTTCTCTTTTTTAGGTGTGTAAAACTAAATGGTTTCTGCCAGCTGTACAAGTGTTCTAAAAAAATCGCTGACACCTGCGTGGCACCAGCGATTTTACTGAATAATTATATGAACTGGCATTTATCTAGCCGGCATAACGGTCTACATATTCCTGCAGGCCTCCTCGCTGCCCGGCACCAACGGCTTCGAAGCGCCATTTGTTTTCTCTCTTGTAAATACGGCCGAACTCTACGGCGGTTTCTATAGAGAAGTCTTCGCCCAGCTCATAGCGCAGGATTTCCTGGTTGGAGTTGGCATCGTAGATCCTGATGAAACTGTTACGTACCTGTCCGAAGTTTTGTTTACGGCCGGCAGCGTCGTGGATAGTTACCACTACACATAGTTCTTTGATAGCAGGATTGATAACAGAGAGGTCTACTGTGAGGGTCTCATCATCGCCATCACCGGCGCCTGTACGATTATCGCCGGAATGCTTCACGGATTTATCCGGCGATTCCAGGTTATTGTAAAATACAAAATATTCATCCGCAGGAATCTTCCTGTTATCTCCCAGCATGAATACAGAAGCATCCAGGTCAAATTCAGACCCGGAGTGTGTTTCATTTACATCCCAGCCCAGTCCGATGGTGAATTTCGGTAATGCCAGGTCTGCTCTTTCACCTTTTTGCAGATTGATTGCCATAGTTGCATTTATTTTGCATGATCAAAAGCCGCCAGTTGCAATAATTGATCCAGCGGCTGCTTATCAAAAGTTGTCAATGAGGCCGTCATTCCGGCATTGGTGGCCCCGGCTACATCTGCCAGCGGATTATCGCCCAGGTGCCAGATATGGGCGGGGGATAATGCTGCCCCATGCAGGTAACGGGCCTTTTCCAGCAGTTGTGCAAAAAACTGTGGAGCTGGTTTGGAATGCCCGATTTCATCTGAATACAACTGGAACGAAAAATAATGTTCCCATCCTAATTGCTGCATCATTTTGCGTAATGCGGGTCCCTGTATAAAACCAGTATTGCTCAGCAAACTAATGGTACGGCCGGTGGCCCTGATGGCCTGGAACAGTGTACCCAGCTGCTTGTACAACGGAACCGGCGGATACTGAAACCATAGTTCTTCCAGTGCAGTATAGCACCCCATCAGCTGTTCCCCGGTGATACCCTTTACGTCTCTACCCAGTTTATGCAGGCATAACAGGTAAATTTCAAAGGTGTGCACGTTTCTGCCCGTCACTTCGTTCATATTATTGACCAGCACATCTACTTCGCGCATGGCGGCTTCCACGGAAGCCGGGGAATGTTCGTCCAGCTGGAAGTATTTACGGAAACCATCTGCCCGCAACTGCTTGTAGGCAGGATTGGAACGGATCAATGTCATCCATACATCCAGTGAGATGTGTCGGATATTTTCTATCGCGGTCAATACACGTAATTTTTCAGGATTTCCACGAAGCTATCGTTCGGCTTAGGTTCACCCAGTGCTCTGAACTTCCAGGTACCGTCTTTACGATACACTTCCGCGAAGATCATACCCTGCATATTATTATACGCTGCATCGCCCGAGAGGCTAAAGCGGGCAATTTCTTTCCCGTTTTTGTCTACCGCACGGATGAAGGCGTTTTCTACCAGCCCGAAGTGCTGATTGCGCTGACGGCCCTGATAGATAGTAACCAGGAAAAGGATCCTGTCGTATTTCTGGTCCAGGCTATCCAGTTTTACGATGATCTGTTCATCATCTCCATCGCCGGCGCCGGTACGGTTATCGCCAGTGAGCCAGATATGCCCGGAAGGGTGTTGCTGGCTGTTGAAGAAGATCACATCGCCCTGGTGCAGGCTGATGTTGCGACCATCGTTTGTTCTGGTTGTCCTGCCAAGATCTGCCACTTTACCGTTCTTATCGAGGAGGAATGCGATTGCATCCAGGTCATATTCGGCTTCTTTGCTGCCGCCTAATAATTTACCTAAGAATCCACCGCTGCCGGATTTGCGGATGTCCCATCCGAGTCCTATTGTTACAGCAGACAGATCGAAGCTTTCTCCTTTGTCATTCTTGCGCAGGTCAATGGTTTGTCCCTTAACTAAATTGATTGCCATTTTAATTCATGGGTTGATAGTGATACAATGTGCCCGTGAATATAAAGCATTCGCAGGTATTTTAGGGTTATGCCCTGGCTCAATTTCGAATTTTACAGGCTATTTGTACCTGGCATTGGTGATCGATGGCGGCTTTGGAGGGATAAAAGGTCAGGGAGTTATTAACTATGTTTATGTAACGTTAAAATGGGGTTATACAAATTATTAATTTCCGTACTTTAGCCCCGCCAAACCGGAAAACCTAATGTCAATCATAGTCAAACAACTCAGCAAAGTCTACGGAGAGCAACAGGCAGTCAGCGATATTTCCTTTACGCTGGGTAAGGGAGAGGTAGTTGGTTTTCTGGGCCCCAATGGTGCGGGTAAAAGTACTACCATGAAAATGCTCACTGGCTATGTACCCATCACCAGTGGAGAAGCAATTGTATGTGGGTTCAATGTAGCTACGCATCCGCTGGAAGTTCGTAAGCGGGTAGGTTACCTGCCTGAAGCCAATCCTATATACCTGGATATGTATGTCCGGGAGTTCCTTGGTTTTATGGCACAGGTGCATAACCTGGGTAGCAACGGCAAGCGCAGGATTGATGAAATTATTGAACTGACGGGATTGACACCGGAGGTAAGCAAGAAAATACAGTCACTATCTAAAGGATACAAGCAACGTGTAGGGTTGGCCCAGGCGCTGATTCACGACCCGGAGGTATTGATCCTGGACGAACCTACGAATGGGTTTGACCCCAATCAGCTGGATGTGATCAGGGAGGTGGTAAGGAATCTGGGCAAGGAAAAGACCATAGTCCTCAGTACCCACATCATGCAGGAGGTAGAGGCCATGTGTAACAGGGTCATCATTATCAATAAAGGAAAAATTGTGGCTGATGATTCTCTGGCAAATCTGCAACAAGGAGGGGACGATAATGGTTATATACAAGTGAGCTTTGGTGGCCAGGGGCCAGATGAACCAGAGCTGTTGTCAATTGGTGGCGTGACACATGTCAGGCAGACGGATGCCCAAAGCTGGCAGCTGTATACCAATGATCTGGAGGTTGTGCGAAAAAACCTACTACAATTTGCTTTGATAAATAACCGGAACATACTTTCTTTGCAAAGTAATTCTCAAAGTCTGGAAACTATCTTCAGGGAATTGACGAATAAAATTTAAAACAACTTATAACAATGAGTACCATTTCAGCAATCCATGCCAGGCAAATTCTTGATAGCCGTGGTAATCCGACAGTAGAGGTAGATGTAACAACAGAAGACGGTAACTTTGGCCGTGCCGCTGTACCCTCAGGTGCTTCCACTGGTAAGCACGAAGCGGTAGAGCTGCGTGACAACGACAAATCGGTTTATATGGGTAAGGGCGTTTTGCAGGCAGTAGCCAACATAAACGACATTATCGCTGAAGAACTGATAGGATGGGAAGTATCTGACCAGGCCGGTATCGACAAATACCTGATCGAACTGGATGGTACTGAAAATAAAGGTAAACTGGGTGCAAACGCTACCCTGGCTGTTTCTATGGCGGTAGCTAAAGCTGCTGCAGAACAGGCTGAGCTGCCTTTGTACCGTTATCTGGGCGGTGTTGCAGCTGTTACCCTGCCAGTTCCTCTGATGAACATCATCAACGGTGGCGTTCACGCTGATAACAAGATTGATTTCCAGGAGTTTATGATCGTTCCTTTCGGCGCACCTTCTTTCTCTGAAGCACTGCGTTGGGGTACCGAAATATTCCACCACCTGAAGTCTGTACTGAAGAAAAAAGGTTACAGCACTAACGTGGGTGATGAAGGTGGTTTCGCTCCGGATATCCAGAGCAACGAAGAAGCTATCGAAACTGTACTTCAGGCTATCGAAGCAGCTGGTTACAAACCAGGTGAGCAAATTGGTATCGCACTGGATGCTGCAAGCAGCGAAATGTTCAACGATGCTGACAAAACTTACAAATTCTACAAAAGCTCCGGCAAAGTAATCACCAGCGATGAAATGGTTGCTTTCTGGGCTGAGTGGTGCAAAAAATACCCAATCGTTTCTATCGAAGACGGTATGGCTGAAGATGACTGGGCTGGTTGGAAAAAACTGACCGAAGCTGTAGGTGATAAAGTACAGCTGGTTGGTGACGATCTGTTCGTAACTAACGTAAAACGTCTGAAAACCGGTATCGACGAGTCTATCGCTAACAGCATCCTGATCAAGGTAAACCAGATCGGTACTGTTACTGAAACTATCGACGCTGTAAATATGGCGCACAAAGCTGGTTTTACTTCTATCATGTCTCACCGTTCCGGCGAAACTGAAGACGTAACCATCGCTGACCTGGCAGTTGCCCTGAACTGCGGTCAGATCAAAACCGGTTCTGCTTCCCGTACTGACCGTATGGCGAAATACAACCAGTTACTGCGTATCGAAGAAGAACTGGATTCTACCGCTTATTTTCCGGGAAAATCCGTTAAATTTGGTAAGAAGTAATTTATCTCACAACTGGAGTTCGTGCAAGTGAATTATTAATTAATTGCCGAGTTTTCATTAGTGGTCAATATTCCGGGTTTTGATTTACGTCAAAACCCGGATTTTTTTGGGTATGGCATGAATTCTGTACCTTTCAGCCCGATATGTTATCTAAACTAAAGTCCATAAAGATACCAGTGTATATGCGAAATAAATATTTCGTATCGGCAGCGGCATTTGTAATATGGCTGGCATTTATAGATAGCAAGAACTTCATCTCCCAGTACGAACTCACTTCTGAAGTGAATAAACTGGAAGACCAGAAGTCTTTCTTCATGGAAGAAATTGTTAAAACCCGCAAAGAACAAGAGGAACTATTGTCCAGCCCTGACAAACTGGAGAAGTTCGCCCGTGAGAAATACCTCATGAAAAAGGACGATGAGGACCTTTTTATCTTTACTGAAGAAGAATAACAGCCCCAGCTATTCAAACCCACCATTGTCAGGCATTTCTACCTTACCGCCCATCCTTTACTTACCTTATGTTTCGAAATATTTCGTTTATTTTGACAATACATTTTGCATAATCTCCGTTATACTGTTATGAATTAATCATTTGTATTAAAACTTTTTTGCATGGGGAATTCTACACAACTATTTTCTACTTTTCTTTCTGTTACTGATAGCGCTAATAAATTGCACCAAATGGATAACCAGGATCCCGAACTTTCCCGCGAAGAACAAATTTGCCTGAACCAAACCCGTAAAGCGCTGGACACAATTATTTATTCACCCAGACCGGAGACTATCAGAGCGATTGCAGAATACGCGAAGAAGACCCAGCCGACTAAATAAGAGGCCTTTCAGCACCTTTATTTTTGAGAACTTTTTTGCCCTACCTTTACAGGTATGACAAAGAAAGAGCGGTTTGCCTTTGTACTAAACTATTTCGAGCAACACGCTCCCAATGCGGAGACTGAACTGCTCTACGATAATCCTTATCAATTATTGGTGGCGGTAATTTTGTCTGCGCAATGCACAGACAAGAGGGTGAATATGACCACACCAGCTATCTTTAAAAAATATCCGGATGCGGAAAGTTTGAGCCATGCCACGTTCGATGATCTGTTTCCGCTGATCCGCAGTATCAGCTATCCCAACAACAAGACGAAACACCTCATCGGGATGGCACAGATGCTCATGGAAGACTTTAACGGGGAGATACCTGACAGTGTATCAGAACTGGTGAAACTACCAGG